>FUFK010041351.1_pt1 | contig 50233 bp, 67 predicted proteins | sample 1021851 | NCBI WGS metagenome assembly FUFK01 (sample SAMEA51879418, study PRJEB19060) | metagenome | reverse complement strand
GGGTCTAACGCTGCTTCTATTGATGTATGGATAACTCGTAGTTCTGCTGATTACTATCTAGCAAAAACAATATCAGTTCCTGCTGATGCAACACTAGTTGTAATTGATAAGAACATGGGCCTATACTTAATGGAGAGTGACGTATTGAAGATACAAGCATCTGCTGCTGGTGATTTAAGTGCAGTATGCTCATACGAAGAAATTGATGACGCTTAATAGGGATTCCTAATGGTTCGTAGAGGAAGTTTTATAGGTGGTCAGGACAATCTTAGTGTACCTGACGCTCCAACAATAGGTGCAGCTACTGCTGGTGCTGGTCAAGTTTCAGTAGCGTTTACTGCACCTTCTGATGTTGGTGATGATCCTATTACTAGCTTTGGTGTTAGTGTATTTCCTGCAACAGGAACAACTAGAACTTTTAGAGTAACTGTAGCATCAGGTAATTTATATGGTGGTGGTACAGGTAATGTNTTNTANATTGATGGNGTAGGNAATCCANAANTAACTTTAGTAAAAGGTTTTACATANGTCTTTGATCAANNAGATAGTNNTAACTCAGGACATCCTTTCCATTTTAAAAATTCATCAGATAGTCAGTATACTACAGGTGTTACTGTTTCAGGAACAGCAGGTTCATCAGGAGCAACTGTAACACTAGTATTAGCTGAAGATGCAAGTGAACCTTCTGCTTATTATTGTACTGCTCATGGTAATGGTATGGGTAATACAATTACTTTAGTAGCTCCTAGTGCATCAGATGATCCTCTAGGTCAGGCACAATATACTAATACTGGATCTTCCTCACCAATTACTGTAACTGGATTAAGTAATGGTACACCATATGTAGCTAAAGTATGGGCAATCAATGATTACGGTAATGGCCCACTGTCTGATGCTACTTCTAGTTTTACTCCTGCATTAGCTAGAGCTTTATTTATAGGAATGAAAACTGGTTCAGGTGGAGGTGCTAATAAAGAAATAAATTACATAACCGTCACAACAACAGGTGATGCTGCTGATTTTGGTGATACGATAGATGATGCCTTGTTCACAGCAGCTTCTGGATCTGATACAAGAGCCTTGTTTTATGAGGGTTACAAATCTGGTGGGTATTCAAATATTATAAGTTATGTAACGATTACGTCATTAGGCAACGCCACAGACTTTGGCGATATATCTGAAGATAGAGGATACGCAACTTCTACATCTAATAATGTAAGAAGTATGCATTTTGGTGGATATAATAATAGTAGTAATGTAAATAAAGTTGAATACGTCACCATCGCATCCACTGGAAACTCAATAGATTTTGGTGATATAGGATCTAGTAAAGGTTATTCAGGTGCTTGTGGTTCATCAACTAGGGCTGTTCTTGGTGGTGGTTACACTACTGATTACAATAGTAGTATAGAATGGTTTACCATTGCTTCTCAAGGAAATGCAAACGAGTTTGGTGGGCTTACAGTAGCTCGTACCTGTGGTGCTTTATCTAGCTCTACTAGAGGTATATGGGGTGGCGGTCATCAAGACACTAGTAATGTTATGGACTATGTTACCATAGCATCTACTGGTAACGCCCAAGATTTCGGAGATCTCACCGTAGCAAGATTGTTTGATCCTGATGGAGCAGCAACAGCAACTAGAGGTGTATTTGCTGGTGGACAAAATCAAAATATAATTGATTATATTACCATAGCATCCACTGGCAATGCGACAGATTTCGGAGATCTTAGAGGGGTTGCATCACAAAAAATAGGTGGTCACTGTTCTGATGAAGCAGCAGTGCAGAATGAAGATTATTTTGCTCCAGCAGCTATGGGCTTCTTTGCTGGTGGTGATTGGTCAAATACAAGAGATACATCAGGTAATGTATCTGATACATCTCATATAGAACAGTCACTCATAACATACATAGATATTGCAACCACTGGTAGGATTGCTTTCTTTGGCGATTTAATAGAACCACTCGATCAATTACATGGAGGTTTTGCTTCATCAACTAGAGGTGGAACAATGGGTGGTTTAGATTCAGCAGCAGGTTATGTAGATACTATACAATTTGTTACGTTTAGCACCAAAGGTAAAGCTAGTGATTTTGGAAATNTATCGGCTGCTAGNTCTGATGTTAATTCTACTAGTAACAGTACAAGAGGATTAGGTTTTGGTGGTAACAAACAGGGATTAGCATACGCTAATGAAATAGAATATATCACCATCGCAAGTGCAGGAAACTCAACAGATTTTGGGGATCTAGTAGCTACAAACTATGCTGGTAGATCTGCATCTAGTCAGACTAGATCAATATTAGGTGGGAATACTACTTCAGCCCAACAAAATGTAATTCAATATGTTACCATTGCTAGCACAGGTAACGCCCAAGATTTTGGTGACTTGACAGTAGGAAGATACCAACTTGCAGCAGTGTCTAGTAATACTAGGGGAGTATTTGGAGGTGGTGTATCAACAACAGCCTATGAAGATACAATGGATTATGTCACCATTGCCAGTACAGGTAACGCCACAGATTTTGGCAATTTAACTCAAAATGGTTATTTGCTTCCAGCAGTGTCTAGCTCTACTAGAGGTGTGTTTGGTTTAAGAGGTAGAGATGCTGATACAAATGTAATGGATTATATTACCATCGCTAGTACAGGTAACGCTACTGATTGGGGAGATTGGTGGAAAGATTTTACTAATGAAGACGGTGGTGCTAGTTTCTCAAACTCACATGGAGGATTATAATGGCTCCATCATTCTCAGGCGTTTGGAAACTACAAACAAAGTATCAGTATAATTCTGCTTTTCCTGCCCCACCTGTAAATGCTCTTCTTGGTGGTGGATATACTGGATCAGCTACTCTTGCTCATACACAAACTTTAAATTTCAATGATGGAAATGGCACTGATCAAGGTGACTTATCAGTAGCACGATATGATGCTGCTGGATTTAGTTCTACCACTAGAGCAGTGTTTGCTGGAGGATATACTGGCAGTGGCTATACCAATGTAGTTGATTATATAGAACACGCAACATTAGGAAATGCTACAGACTTTGGTGACGCAACTGTTGCAGCTATAGGTTATGGATCACATAGTAGTGATACTAGAGGACTTGTATCTGGTTTTAATACTGCTGATGGTGTTAATACAGTAAATAAAACTATCGACTACTATACTATAGCCTCTACTGGAAACGCTAGTGATTTTGGAGACTTATCAACCAATAGAAACTCTTGTGAAGGAGGAGGAAATACAACAAGAGCTTTATGGTTCGCTGGATATGCTTGGACGGTTGCTGCTGTAAATGTAATTGACTATGTGACAGTCGCTTCAACAGGAACAGCCAGAGATTTTGGCGATACATCAAATAGTATTTATCGTCACAAAGCAGGTGTAAATAGTGAAACTAGATCTGTAATTTACGGAGGATACAATGGTTCCTCTCACTTGAATGTGATTGAGTATGTTACCATACAGACATTTGGAAACGCTGTAGATTTTGGAGATTTAGATCAGGCTCAAAGTGCTAGAGGTAGAGGGGTAAGTAATGGCACTATTGGAATACTTGTAGGTGATCAAGCAGGAACATCAGGAACTACCCAAAAAATTACAATAGCGTCTGCTGGTAATGCCACTGATTTCGGAACACTGCAAACATATGGTGGAACATACTTTTCTTACAATGGTGCTGCTTCTCCATTTAGCCCATCAGTAGACGCATTACCAGCTTTACCATCATCAGGAAATACTGGCTTGATGGTGCAATCGGCAGGAAGTTTCATAGAGTCTATTGACATAGCATCTGCTGGTAATTCTGTTGAGTTTGGCGATATAAGTTACACAAGTATAAATGGATCATACGGTGGTGCAGCAAGTGCAACTAGAATGTGTGTAGCAGGTGGATTATATAATGGATATAAAAACAATATAGACCTTACGATTTTTGCTACAAGAGGACTTGGTACTGACTTTGGAGATCTTACAGTTACTAGAATAACAGTAGGGGCATCAAATAGTACAAGGGGAATATATGGTGGCGGTAAAAACAGTAGTGGTGCTAGAGTTGACACAATAGATTATATTACGATTGCTAGTGCAAGTAACGCGACTGATTTTGGAAATCTTGTAGAAGAACTAGAAACTCCTGGGATGGCTGGAAACTCAACTAGAATGTTATTCATGGGTGGACGGAAATCAAATGCTGCTGGTGCAGGTTACACCGATCAAGTAGGATATGTGACGATCTCATCGACTAGTAATACAACAGACTTTGGCGATCTGTTAGAAAACAATGGTTTTGGTATAGCAACTTCTAGTAGCACTAGAGTTGTTCATTGTGGTGGATATACAGGTTCAGCAGGTTTGAACAGAATACAATATCAAACTACAGCTAGTACAGGTAATTTTATAGATTTTGGCGATCTTTTATCAGGATGGTCACAAGGAGGTGCTTTTAGCAACTCTACTAAAGCATTGGTTCTTGGTGGGTACAACTGGACTACAGGTGCAAGTCAAGACGTAATTCAACAATTTACAATAGCGTCTTTAGGTGACTCCACAGACTTCGGAGATTTATTAGCTCCCAGCGGTGGATCAGGACAATCTAATGGACACGGAGGACTATCGTAATGACTGAAAGATACTTAGGCTCCATAATATCTCCAAGCCCCGTTGAGCCATCCAGCAATCTTTCAACTGCAACTGCATCTGGTGTGTGGCATTTGCATGATCCACTGATATTTGGTCAGGCAGGTGATTGGCCTGATCCTACTAATACGCCTAGTGTTGGTCTTATTGCAGGTGGATCAACAGGATCAGGAAGAGTAAATACAATAGATCAAATTACTGTAGAGTCTGCTGGAGATGCTACAGATTTTGGTGATCTTTCTGCAACTATAAGTGATGGTAACGGATCAGGAAACGATATACGTTTTATTTCTGCTGGTGGAGTTAATGGATCTGGATCAAGAGTAAATGTTGTAGAATTTGTTAATTATGCTTCTGCTGGAAATACCACGGATTTTGGCGATTTATCTGCTGTTAGAGAATTGTTTTCTAACGTATCTAATAATGTACGATATGTAACATTAGGGGGAAATCAAGGAAGTCCAACAGGAGTAGTTAATACTATTGAGTTTTTTATAATACAAACCACTGGTAATGCAACTGACTTCGGAGATCTAAGCGGAACAAGAGAAACAGGTCATGTTGGTAATGTAACATCTCCAACTAGAGGTTTAATCGCAGGAGGACCAAATGCTGGATCTGGTAGTTATAGTAATATAATCGAATATATCAATATGGTCAGTACAGCTAGTGGTCAAGACTTTGGCGATTTAAATAATTCAATTAATCAGGCAGGTGGTGTGTCTTCGTCTACTAGAGGTATTTTTGCAGGTGGTAATACTAGTGGAGGAGTTATAAATGTTATTGAGTATATTACAATAGCCTCAACTGGTAATGCTACTGACTTTGGAGATATGACTTCTGCTAGATTTAAACTAGCAGGTCTAGCTAATTCTACTAGAGGTGTAATAACAGGTGGTAAAACTTCTGCTGCTGAATCAAATGTTCTTGAGTTTGTAACGATGGCTTCTACTGGCAATGCTACAGACTTTGGAGATTTAACTAGTGCTAAAGCTGTACCTTCATCTGGTTGTTCTGGTCATGCATCAGTGCAACCAGTATACGTTGCTACTACCCTAGCATCACTAGGTAATCAAGCTGTTGCTCAAAACGCACAAACTATGTTTCATTTTGATATTAATACATTAGGTGACTTTGCTGACTTTGGTATTATTGATCCCTCTCTAACTTCCGTAAACAACTTAGCGATGTTATCAAATAGCATTAGAGGTGTTTCAAGTGGTGGTGCTGGTGGTATAACTAATATGAGTTACTTTAACCATCACAGTAAAGGTAGAGGNACAGATTTTGGAGATTCTACTGTAGCAAATAAATATAGTGCTGCTGCATCTAGTGACACTAGAGGAATAGTTTTCGTAGGTAGAAACGATTCAAATGCAAATCAAAATGTTATTGAGTATGTGACAATAGCTAGTGCTGGTAATGCTACTGACTTTGGAGATAGCACAGTGGTTAATGCCTTTAGTAGGGCTGCTGGATCTACAACAAGGGCAGTCCATATACTAGGTACATCATCTACTTCTTCTTATAGTGATGAAATGGACTATGTAACTATAGCATCAACTGGCAATGCAACAGACTTCGGTAATCTTACAGAAGGTAGATACGCAGGTGCTACAGGTGCTAATTCTACCAGACAAATTATAGCTGGTGGTGTAATTAGTGGTGGTAGAACTAATGTAGTGGATTATATAACTATCGCGAGTACTGGCAATGCCCAAGACTTCGGTGATTTGAGTAATTCTAGGTATTCATCTTTTAATGGGTTTGCTAATGATACACGTTTAGTAATTGGTGGTGGTTACGCNGGTAATCCAGTGGGATCAGNAAATCCTACTATGGATTATTTTACTATAGCATCACTTGGTAACGCTACAGACTTTGGTGACTCAACCACAGTACTAGCATTAGATTATGGTGATGGTGTATCAAATGGTCATGGTGGTATAGACAGGTCTACTGCATTTGCAACCTTACCTGCTGCTATGGGTTTTGTCGCTGGTGGACAAACTCTAAGAACTACAATCGAGTTTATTAATATTGCCTCTACTGGTAATGGTCAAATGTTTGGTGATCTTTCTCAAGGTAGATACTCACAAAATTCAGCCTCTAGTTCTACAAGATATGTAATAGCAGGTGGATACGGAGCAAGTAGTTCTTACCTATTTAGTCTAATAGATTTTAGTTTATTTAGCACTAAAGGAGTTTCACAAAGATTTGGCGATCTTTCAGAAACAAGCAGAAGTGGTGTAGGTGGTGTTTCAAATGGCACTAGAGGAGTGTTTGGTTTAGGTGGTGGTGCTTCAGGTACAGTAGATAAAATTGAATATGTAACTATTGCTACTGAAGGTGATGCTACTGATTTTGGTAATCTTGTAAGTGCTAATTTTAGAACAGGTTCTGGAGTAAATAGTACAACTAGAGGTATATTTGGTGGTGCAGGTGGTTCTGGTCAAGCAACTTATGGGCCTGTCTTGCAATATATTACCATAGCTTCAACAGGCAATGCTACAGATTTTGGCGATCTTACTGTTGCGTTATATGCAAGAGGAGCAGTATGTAGTAGCACAAGAGGTGTATATGGTGGTGGTGGTGATGCACAGAGTAATGTTATGGATTATATAACTATAGCATCAACAGGAAATGCTACTGACTTTGGAGATCTTACAATAGCTAGATACGTCTGTGGTCAAGGATGTAGTAGCTCTACAAGAGGTGTGTTTGCTGGTCACGATACATCTTTTGATAGTAGTAAAAATATTTATGATTACATAACTATTGCCTCAACTGGTAATGCTACTGATTTTGGTGATATGGTAGATGCTCATGCATACGGAAACGCTGGTTCAAACTCGCATGGTGGACTATAAACATTTAATAACAATAACAAAGGAGAAATAAATACATGACAAAACAAACTACAGAAATAGCAGTACAGCAGGAANTAAANATTAANTTACCTGCTAATGTAAAGCCAGAGTATAANACAATGTTGGCAAACATAAAAGAAAANATGCCAGCAGTTGCTCAAGCTACATCTAACTTNCATAAGTCACACTCACAGTTNATGGGCGTGACACTAGACGTAACTGCTATNACACCTATTCGTAGTATTAAACATACATTGGCTGAAGTAGATCGTACTAGAGGTGCGTTGCAAGAAGCCTTTATTANTATGAAGAAGAAAGAGGTNGAACTTAAAAAGAAACAACGTGAACTAGAAGAATGCACAGATGATCTNGACANAGANATGNTAGAGATAGAGNTNCTAGAATTAGAAACTGGTNTAACAAANGGTCAGAACAGTGTGCAGGGTGCTATTCGTAAGATGAANTTCTTTACTAATCAGTATGACAANCTAATGGANCATATAGGTAAAGANGANCTTACTGAAGAGGANTANGAACTAGAAGAAGCACGATACCANATAATGACCTGTATGAAACAGGCACTAAACAGTGCTAGACCTAGAGGTGGTCAGATAGATGAGGGTAACTTAATATATNTATTTGATCTAGGTATTAATGCAGCACAAGCACAAGCTGAAGTGTTNGCATATCTCCAGTGGGAGAATNAAGTTATTAGNGAAGGTAAAGCCCCTGAACATGAAGCNACAGTAAAATGGTTAGAGGGTTGTGCAGACAAATGGGCAGGGTGTCCAGCTAAGTTTGCAAACAGTAGAGGGTTCGATGTCTTTGATCCTACATCATTGACTAATGTACCTAAGTTAGAAGCAGCCGAATAGGAGGACTAATATGGCTTACAAAGTNTGCAAGTATCGGCTAAACGCTGATGGAACAATACCAGACTTTTTACATTTCGGACATGACCCAATGGGTATGCATGGAGTGTATGTGGTGGTAGATAGTGATACTAATGCACCTAGAGATAATGTTATGATTGGCATTGTTAAAGATGGTGGTAGTGGAGACTTTGAAGAGATTGCAAGTAAAGAGGCTCTTCAAACATATTTAACTTCTGTGTCAGGTGATTGGACTGATCCAGATCCAGATGATCCAGAGAAGACTGTAGCATTTGATAATGCTGCCCATGCTAAGAGAGTATGGGATGCTTTAGATGCATGTAATGCTACATTGTAAGAGGGTAAACTATGTTTGAAGAAATATCACCAGTAATATTTTGGAATGTTGTTTTAACTTTAGTCATTGGTCCTGCCATATGGATGTTTAGAAATCTAATGGCTGAAGTTAAACGCATAGATATACTACTTAATAGAACTAGAGAAGACTACTCAACTAAACAGGAACTTAGAGAAGACATGCGTATGGTAACAGAAGCACTACACCGTCTAGAAGATAAGCTAGATAAGGTATTAGAAAAAAGGTAATATAAGATGGCACAGTTAGCAGGTTTTAAAGAATCAGGAATGCGTAAGATAGCTGACAGAATGGGCTACACAGGTCCAATGACAGGCTTTCAATCGTACTTACAGGAAAACCCTGATAAGCAACAGATGATGAATAGCTACGTAAACAAAGCTATGCTCATGGCTAGTGGTGGTTATGTACGTAAGTTTCAAGAGGGTGGGTTTGCTTTACCTGAAGGTTTTGATACACAAGAATATTTAACAGCAAATCCAGATGTTTTACAAGCTATATCACAGGGTCAGTTTGCTAGTGCAGAAGATCACTATAGAAAGTTTGGTGGTGGTGAACAAAGGTTAACTCAACTACCACAAGGATTTAATCCTGAATTATATGCATCAGCTAATCCAGATATAATTGGTCAAGTTCCTATTAATCCAGAAACAGGAGGTAGAGATAGAGATAAAGTAGCTGAAGCAGGACTAAAGCATTTTAGAGAGTTTGGTTTTAAAGAAGAAAGAGATCTTGGCACTGGTGTAACACGAACTTTTGTGCCACCACCTACAGATGATAGAGATACTGTAACACAACCACCAGCAGAGGGCACAACTACACCACCAGCAGATACTGTAACTACTGCACCTGATCCAAACGAGGGACTTACACCAGAACAAATACATAGACGTAACTTCTATGCTTCTACACCAGAAGAACAGGAAGCTATAAATGCACGTTTTCCATTTTTTACATTACCTGTAGGACCAACAGATACTGGTGCTGCTCCTGTAGATACTACACAACCAACTACAGGGACAGGCACACAACCAACTACAGGGACAGGTACACAACCACCAGCAGGTGATACAGTATCAGGAGCTACAGGTGTTGGCTCTGTAAATGGTGCAGCAGTATTAGCTAATAGACCTGATGTTGCACAGGCTATACAGGGTGGTGATACTTTTGGTGTAGATCCAGCTACATTAGAAGGACTGACACCTGAACAACGCAACCAAAGATTAGCAGAAGCATGGTTTAACACATTTGGTAATCAAGAAAATGTTAATCCTAATACTGGTTTATCTAACACACCTAGTAACTTTGATAATGTATCAGATCAAATAATCATAGACTACTTAGATCAGTTTCCTGATTTACGTGCAGCATTTGGTGGACCTCCTTATACTCCAGCTATATTGGCACAAGCTAGAGCACACTATGCTGACTTTGGTAGAAGAGAGATAGCAGAAGGTGGTAGACCCAGACTAGTGCAGTTTGATTTAACACCTGCACAGCTAGAAGCATTTAGATATTCTAATGATGCATATGAAAATTTTACACCTACAGAATTACGTAGAACTTACATACAGATTGGTGGTGCAGCAGGTGCTACTAACTTTGACAGAAATGCACAGATACTAAACAATGCAGAGTTAGCTATCTATAGAGATAACAATCCTGACTTAGCCAATCTAAGTGACTTTGAATTACGTCAACATTTTATACAGTTTGGTAGACAGGAGATGTTGCAGGGTACTAGACCTAAGATAGATGCACTTGTACCTGACCCATCTCAGTATGCAGGATTAACGTCCATACAGGACATTGCTGCTTCAAGATTAGAAACACCTAGACTAGCAGGAGACACTAAACTAACTGCACAGACATTAGCAGGACCGGGTGGTACAGTTCCAACAGGCACAGATATAGCTACCACATCTGGTCAAGTAACGGGTGATCGCACAGCATCATTTCAAACAGCAGGGACAGCTAATCTAGCTACTGCTACTCCGCAACCTTCTGTTACACCAAGTGTAGCTGATACAACTAAAACAGCAACAGATGTACAAGCTGTAACAGATGCTACTACAGGTGCTACTAAAACATTAACAAAAGCTAGACCAGATACAGCATTACAGGTAGGCACACAAGTATCTGGTTTAACAGCAGATGCAGGAACAGCAAAACTAGCAACAGAGGCTACACGATTACTGGGAGAACCAGAACTAATAACACCTGCTGCTAAAAAAGAAGCTGCTGCTGAATTTGTTGAAAGCATAGTTGCACAGTCTGCTAATCCATCTGCCTCTGCTACCGTAGCTGGACAACTTGCAAATCTGTTAGGTGACTTTGATGTATCTAATCCTCCATCGTGGGCTGCTGGTGCAATGAGAGCAGCTACTGCTGAAATGGTTAGGCGTGGTATGGGTGCATCATCTATAGCTGGACAGGCTATCGTACAAGCAGCTATGGAAGCAGCATTACCTATAGCACAAGCAGATGCACAGATACAGGCACAGTTTGAAGGACAGAACTTATCTAACAGACAGCAGATGGCGTTGTTCTACGCACAGCAACGTGCCTCTTTTATTGGACAAGAGTTTGATCAGACGTTTCAATCACGTGTAACTAATGCAGCTAGAATATCAGATATAGCAGATAAAAACTTTACTGCACAGCAACAGGTTGTACTAGAAAACAGTAGAGCAGCAAATACTATGAATCTGCAAAACCTAAGTAACAAACAAGCACTTACTATGGCAGAAGCATCTTCTCTAGCACAGATAGATATAGCTAATCTAAGTAACAGACAACAGACTGCTGTATTAGAAGCACAGGCATTTCTACAAAAAGATATGTCTGAATTAAGTAATGATCAACAGACAAGACTGTTTAATGCACAGCAACGCATACAGTCAATGTTTACAGATGCTGCTGCTGACAATGCACGTAAGCAGTTCAATGCATCAACTCAATCTCAAACAGATCAGTTCTTTGCTAATCTAGCTACACAAACTAGTCAGTTTAACGGTGCACAAAAGAATGCGATAGCACAGTTTAACGCAGGGCAAGAAAACACAATTGAAAGATTTAATNNTGAAATAAATAACCAACGTGATCAATTTAATCAAGCAAATAGATTAGTAATAGATCAGGCTAATGCTGTGTGGCGTAGGTCAATTGCTACAGCAGATACAGCAGCTATAAACAGAGTCAATGAATTAAACGCTAGTGCACTACTAGATATATCAGATACAGCTTACAATGACCTATGGCAACAGTACGCTGACATAATTGAGTTTGCATACACTGCTGCTGAAAATGAATTAGATAGAGCTGCATCTTTAGCTGAAGCAAATATAAATGCTCAAACACGTAAAGATATTGAAAAAGAACGATCATCAACAGCAGCAGGTACTGCCATAGGTAATCTAATTGGAACATTGGGTGCTGCGTTTATAGCTAAAACTTAGGGAATATAACTATGAAAACAAATTACACAGAAGCAGTATATAAAAGAATGGCTAATCTAGAACCAACTAAACCAGAGTCAAAGGGTAATGGATTGCTATCACGTAAGACTACAACTAAACCTAAAAAAATGTCAGAGCTAGACATAGTTAATCAGTACTTACAGGTTATAAGAGAAGAGAGAGGTAACATAAACAATGTTGAATGAAGAAAGATTTGATGCTCCTATTCCCGGTATGTCATTAACAACAGAGGTAGGTAACAGACCTTGGCAGAACCCACCACGTTATGCTAACACCAAAGATGTTGTGGAGTACTATATCGAGAGAATGTCCACTGATGAGTTCTCTGATATGTTAGTAGATGTAGCAGAGACAGGTATACCACTAACCACTATAGCTAATAGTATACAGATGTACGGAGTTATGGAGGGCATACACAGTGTGGACTCTGGTATTCTTGCATTACCTATTATAATGGAGATGATGCTACTTAGTGTAGATGCTGCTGGTATAGAATATAATAGTGGGATGAGCGAAGAGAATGAAGAGAAAGTTATAAACTCAGATCTTTTGTTGTCAAAAATGGAAGATATTAATTTAGATGATGTAGAACAAGAAGAAGAGCCAGAACTAGAGGAACCACCAACTATAAATGTAGAGATAGATAATGGTGGTGGATTAATGAGTAGGAGACAGTAATGGGTTTTGCAACAGGTTTATTAACAGGTATAGCTGAAGGGGCTAATAAAGTAATATCTGAAGATATTGAAGAGGGAAAGTTACAAACACGACAACTTGCTAAGTTGCGTACAGAAAGAACTGTACAGCGTAGTGACAAACGTGATGAAGAATTTCGTGAAAATCTTGAAAAAACACAAAAACTTGCAGCTCAAATAGGACCGGGTGCAGATGTTATATTAAAGAACTTTATAAAAAGATTTGGTATGGAGGGTGCTGTTGAGGCTACTGAAGATTTATTAATAGCGTCAAAAAATGCTAACGTATCTCCTGCTGTATATGCAGGAGTAGCGATAGATGCGATAAATGCATTTCCTAGCAAAGATCAAATAAGAGCGTTAGCACAATATGGCACAGCACCTGTTAAAGAAATAACAGATGTTGGAGATCCTAGTGTAGGTGGCTTTTCTAAACTTATTGGTTTAGGTACTCCAGAAGCAATAAGGAAAAGATCAGATGCACAAATAACAACTTTAGGTGGTGTATCTAAACAAGATCTTACAGGACTACCAGAGGATGTAAAACTGCCGGGATTAGATAAAGCATTCCCTGTTGATAGAACATTTGACGAGCAGAAAGAGTTTCATTTAAAAAACTTTATAGGACTTCAAGCACAGTTACGTAGCACAACTGATTCTACACAGAGAGCTAAATTACAAGTGCTTTTAGACAGAGAAAATGCTAGTCTACAGAACATAGCTTCCGCAGCAGAGTTACTAAAAGGAGGAGTTGATTTAACTGTAAGATACAGAAGACAGATGGATGCTGGTGATGAAAAAGGTGCAGAAAAAACATTAAAGATGATTAATGCTATTGCAATAGCAAAAGAAGGAACACCCACAATTACATCTAGATCCATAGTGGATGGTAGTTTTTTAAGAGGTGTTATAAATGATGGTCTAAGAGCTGCTAATGATGATTATAAATTAGGTCAAGGAGGTATGACTGAATCAATAGCTGGTAGGACAGTTGAATTAGATGCTAATCAAGTTGCACTAAAAAATATTAATAGAAAAATAATAACATATGAATATGCTATAAGAATGGCATCACTAGCACCTAACTTAGACGTAGAGGCTAGATTATTTATAAATGAAACTGTAAAACCTCAATTAAGAGAGTTGAAACAAAAAAGAGATGCTGCTATGCAAACTGCATCAGGTCAGGGTGCTAACATTGATATGGTTGAGGGTACGTTAAATCCTCCATCAAATCAACAAGCAAGTATAAATCCTAACATAGATGTGGCTTTTAACACACTAAAGCGCGATGCTAATGTAGGTAAATATATAAGTAGAGCTAAAAGTGCTATATCTCAAGGCGTAAGAAGTCAAGCCTATGCAACTTTTAAAAGTTTATTAAGATCGCAAACTAGAAAATCAGGATATGGTAGATTAGATGATAGGGCTTTAGATATATTAATTATTAAATTAGCAGGACAGGGTCAATAGTATGTCACTAGAAGAAGAACTACCCGATTTACAAATGCTACCACAGGAAGAACCACTAGATGATTTGCCTGATCTTCAAGTAGTATCAGACGATATAGTAGAGGGAGAACTGCCTGAAGAAGTGGAAGAAGAGGAGGAGGAAGAACTACCTGATCTAGAGCCTGTAACTATAGAGATGGGAGAGATGGATGAGTTAGACATAGTACCTCCACCACCTATATCTAGGGCAGTTAGAGACTTACCACCACAAGCTATAACACCTAAAGCACGTTCTTTAACAGCACCAGTACAAGAACGACAAGAGGATGACTCAACTAAATTATCTGTAAAAGAATGGTCTAACGATCCAGTTAGAATGGAATTATTGCGTGAGTTTTTTGAGTCACGGTACGGTGTAAAGGGTAAACAAAAAGATGATGAGACAGACGAAGAATACTTTGAAAAATTTCTTACGTATAAGAGAGCACTAGAAAATAACTTTATTAATCTAGGTCAGGAGGTAGATTGGATACGTAGAGCAGACGTAGAGGACAGAGATAAGTTAGTAGACCTATACATTGACGTAGAAAATAACATACCTAACTTTTATGAAGAAGGTGGTGGTGATGCTAAGAGTGCTTTGTTTGATTACTTTTGGTATAATATATCTGACCCTATATTACTACTTACAGGTGCAGTGGGTAAGTTCTTTGGAAAGGTAGGTATAGATACTGTTAAGAAAACTCTAATAGCTAAAGGTAGAAGAGCAGCTTTAGAACAGGCTAAAAAAATAGGTTTTAGAAAAGGTTTAATAATAGGTGGAAGTGTAGAGGGTACAGGTGAAGCAGCCAGAAACGTAGGAGTGCAACGTGTACAACAGGCTCATCTAGATTTTCCAGATGTTGAGATAGATGCTGCTGGTCCTATAGTTAGTGGACTAGTGACAAGTGCCATAGCAGCCCCGACTTATGGATCAGTAGTAAAAGGAGAATATACAGATTTAGTAAACCGTAAACTACGTAGGAAAAAAGCGTTATCTGACGCTAGAAAAGAATATAAAAAGAAAGAGGGAGATGACGTTGCATCTGATAAGATAATTGAGAACATAAACAGAAAAAAACAAGATGAATTAATTGATGCAGATGCAGATGATCTAGAACTTATTAATCCCATAGACGGTAAAAAAATGATAGATGATCTAGCAGATGTAGATAACCTAGATTTACTAGACGGTAAAGTTAAGAACGATGTATTAAAAAGAATTACAACCGTTGCTGAAACAATATTTAGAGAATANGAAGCAACAGATCGTGTTCAACAATTAGCTAACGACTTAGGCTATTCACAACACGATTTCTTAAAATTAAAAATAAATAAAATGGTAACAGAGATTGCTAAAATGACTCAGGCTAGAAAGTTAGATCCTGACCTGCTAGATAAAGGGTTAGCAAAAGCAGGGATAGATGCAGAAACTTTTGAAGCGATGGCAGCAGTATCTTTTTCAGAGGGTGGTCAGGCTATTGGTATGTTAGGACCACTAGGAAAAAGAGTGATGGCATATAGAAAACAGAATAAAGAGTTTGCTGAAGCAATGGATCAGCTAACCATGAATAAAAAGACAACTAGTAATAACTGGTTTGTGAAAGGTCTAGAAGGTTTAAAAAGATTAGACCGTGAAGGTAGAGCACTTGCTGTTATTCAGCTAGGAACCACAGCAGCAAACATAACATCTCTGTTTGCAACACAGACATTACAGATGGGTGCTAATGCATTTGAAACAACTGTGCATCATCTTGGAAGATCATTTCATTCATTAGCAACTGGTGAAGCATCTATTGCTAAAACATTTACAGGGTTTCAAAACGCAGTTAAAGATACGTTTGCACCATTGTTGTTTTTAGATAACGCACAACTAGCACAAGAAATGACAGAGTATCTATTGAAGTACAATCCTAGTATAGCTAGAACAATAGATAGATCTATGAGTGGGTTTGATGCTAATACAGGGTTAAGTAAGTTTACTACATTTGCAAACCACTTAAACATGGTTGTTGATGTGTACGGTAGAAGAGCACTATTTGCAGCCCATGCGGATAAACAACTTAGAAGAGTAGGCATGAGTTTTGATGAACTTGTAGCTAGGAATGGAGAAGTACCTACTGATGTGCTTAAAGTATCTGCACGTGAGGCAATGAAAGGTACATTTGCTGCTATGCCTAGAAGTTGGAAACAGGGTGGTGGTGCATTGGAGGGATTAAGTCATGGTGCTGTTAGATTAGTAGAGGCACTTCCTTTTGTACCCGGCATAGGAACAGGACAGTTTCCATATGCTAGATTTACTGTAAATGCTATAGCACATCAACTATCCTACAGTCCAGCAGGGTTTGCTGTTGAGGCTGTTAAAACTACTGGTAGAGTGGTTGGTAAGATAAGAGACAGACATCTTGCAAGTAATGGTGTTACAAACCTAACACAGAAAACATTGAGAGATCATGGTAAAGAAATGATGGAGGCTACTAGCCCGATAGAACTGCAACAGGCACGTGATCGTTTAGGGAAAGGTATAGTCGGTCTAGGTTTAACATATGCTGGAATTAAATATGCAGAGTACTTAGACGTAAACAATGAAAATGTTCCCCCTACATCTATAAAATCTTTTGGTAAAGATGGTAGAGTTGCAGACATGCAAAGGTTTTGGCCTATAGGTGCTTACCTAGCAACAGGTAGAATACTATATCAAATAGCAAAAAACTATGATGAAGGTGTAGCGTTAGCTACAGGGGTAGACTTTGCTGAGTTTGCTAAAAACTTTAGCGGTGTTAGGTTTAGAACAGGTGACTACATGGGAACCGCAGAGCAATTAATAAAACTATCACTAGAGGCATTGGGTCCAGATGGTAGCTTAGATAAGGTTGCACAAGAAAAGATAGCAGATAAAATAGGTAACTACATAGGAGATGTGACAGGCAGACCTTTAACTGGACTAGGATTTATATCTGATGTGTTAGCATTCTTTGATGATCAAGAAGCCGTTGTAAGAGATCCCGGTCAAATAGAGGGAACAGGTTTTGGTGAAAGATTTGTTGATGCTGTAGGTAATAGATACACATATCGTATACCCATACTAAAACAAACCTTGCCTAAACGTGAGCTTACTACAAGAGCAGATGACAGGTTTAGACAAGACCCATTTCTAAGAGCTTTCTTTGGCACTACAACCTATGAGCAGTATAACGCTGTAGAAAGAGAACTTAAAAAGCATAACATAAAAGATTTTACAATAACAATAAATACAGGTGATAAGGTAGCTGCTAGTAATGTTAATAAATATCTAGGTCCATTGATTGAAAGAGACTTAACTAAATTAATAGAGTCCAATACATACAAAAAACTATCTAGACCAAGACAACAAAATGAAATACTACAGAGAATCAGTGGATTAAATGAGATAGCTAGAATATTAGGAGAGACAGCAGCTAGACAAGTAGTAGGTCCAAGTGGAGGTCCAACTGCTTTTAGTAGAGGTGCATGGGTAAAGACTAGTAGCAGAGGTAGAGCACTAGCAAACGATGTTTACAAAACTATGTATGGTAGAGATGTGGCAGAACAACAAGAGGTTGAACCCGATGTTGACCACTTGTTGAACGCCTCTAGAATAGCTAAAAGAATACTAAGGTATTAACGCTTATCACCACTACCCTGTATTGTACCTTTCTTTAGCCTAGCTTCTAACTTCTCTTTATTCTGTGCAGCAATCACGCCAAGTGACATATTTAAATCTGATGCCAGTGCTGCACAATACCACAGTACATCACCTATCTCTGATGCTAACTGCTCCTTCCAATCACTAGGCATCTTATCCTCACCATCACGTACAATCTTCTTGACTTTGTTGGCTACCTCACCTGCCTCACCAACGAGTCCTAGTGCAGGGTATGTTATCTTGTATTGATCAGGATATATTGCTGTAGTCTTTGCTATCTTTTGATAATCATTAAAATCTAACATAGCATATCTCTCCTTTAACCAGTTAATTGCTGACTGTTCTAGACTGCTCTTCATACTTTACCTTTCTCATATTCTCAAAGTAGGCTTTGTTATAGCCTCGCTCCCATTCTCTATATTGCATAGAGTTATGCCTGTATGGGTTGGTATACTTAGCACCTCTTTGAAAGGCATGATAACCTTTCTTAAACTGTATCTTCAGAGGTGCATCGTTNTTATTTAAGTTCCTTCTCATACCNNTCTCCTAATTAGTTAAGTCTACTACCTCACAAACACCTGCTGAACATGCTAAGTCTCTAGCACCAGTAGTGCCATCCTCTTTCTCATAGTCAGATAGTTTGCTCCAATCAATCTTAGTAGGCATACGTGCTACCATCTCTAAGCATGTCTCTTTGTTTACCTCTTGATAAGGTGCTTGTTTGTATACGTGTTCGCTGTGGGGTAGAAAGCTGATACCTGACACATCATCGAAGTGCTCATACACCCATGCTCCTACATCCATCCATTCATCTTTACGTACAGATATAGTGACAGATGGTTTATGCTCACACCAGTAGTTCTGGTAGTCTAGCCATATGTTTAGCTGATCTAGTGCAGTCATATCATCACGTACCATAGCACTCTTTGGTGTTACCGTAGGAAAGCTAAACACTGTAGTCTCTAGTGGCTTAGTAACATCAGGCTCATTTGGTATGCCCATGTCCATCATAAACTGTGTCATAGGATCTTTGTTGTCTGCACGTACAGTTCTAATGTAATACCTGCTGTGTCTTGTGTGTATGCCACTAGCACTATCAACTAGCTGTGATACAGTACCTGATGGTTTAACACAGGTGATGGCAGTGGATACGCTAATGCCTAGCTTCTTTGCCATATCTTTGTTTGTGTCTACTGCTACCTTCTTTAGTTCTGTTAGCACTTTCTGTAGACTATTCTGACTNCCATTTAGNAGTGGGCAGTCCATGATNCCTGTAAGAGACACACCAAGTAGTCTTTCTTCTTCTGTNTTATCTTTCCATACCTTACGTANATATTTAAAGTTAGTCAGTGTAGACTGCATAGTGCCTAGTATGGTTGCGTACTTAACCTTTCTCTTGAGACTATCCAGCGTATCTGTTTCACGTGCAACAACCTCTGATAGATTACAGAACTGATATGGTCTTAGTATTATCTCAGAGCATGGGTTACATCCAAACGTGTGCTCAGTATCTCTCCTGCCACTCTTGGATGCNTGTTTTACTGCTGACTGCCTGTTGAATATACCACGTTCACCTGACTGACTTTCATACAGAGATAGCCACTCACGCATGAATGTACCCATGTCTGGCTTCTGTGCGTATGCTACACTATTGTTAGCTAGTGCACGTTGTCCTTCATGCTCCCACCATTGTCCTGACTTAGCGTGTCGCATCTGATCGTCTTCAATGTCAGATAGACTGATAAGTGCGCTACGTCTTACACCACCAACGACTACTACCTCACCTATCTTGCACATAATATCATGGCATTCTAGTGGGCTTAACTTGCGTCCTACTGCATTAGTAAACTTCTGGACACAAAAGTTAAACAAGTCTTCAAGTGGTGCAGGACCAGATGCCCTGCCTCCAAATGTCTTTAGCCTCGCTCCCGANGGTCTTACCTCACTGACATCCCACATGGGTATCTGTCCTGCGTACAGTATAGCTAGGAGTTCTTTGAGTGCTCTTGCCCAACCCTCACGTGAATCTCCTACTCTAATAATCGTGCTTGTAGGTTCTAGCTCCTCGTTTACTACAGGTAGTTTTTCAACGTACTGTTTCTCAACAGAGAAGCCTACACCTGTGCCACACATGAGTATGTACATACATTCATCAAACGCTCTTGGTGTATCTACAGTTATGTATGAGCAGTTGTAACTAGCTACGTGACATCTATCTAGTGGTGCACCAGCAGTCATCAATGCTCTCATGCTAGGCATGACAGATAGATCTAGCACTGCATTCTCTACCTCTTTGCGTTGTTTGTCTGGCATATCATAGCCATATGTATCTTTGATGTACGTAGTTAGATAATTAAAATATCTTTCTACTGTCTCCAACCAGCCCTCTCGTCTTTGCTCATCCTCTTTCCACCTAGCATATCTAGACAGTGCAATAAAGTTTTGATAGTCAGAAGTTAAATAGTTATTGGTATGCATAGTTATTTCTCCATAATAGTTTTTAGTGTTACTATCTCTGCACCGTCTAGGTCATGCAGATACTCACGCAATGCGTCATTTATTTCTGACGCTACATCTCCATCAGAGGGTACTGGATACTCTTCTGTATCTATGGACAAAGTTAAAAGGACTTTTATTTTCATTACTTATCCACGTGCTCTATTAGTTTATCCAAATACCACTTAGCTTTGTTGAGATCTTCAACAGCCTTACCTTTGTAATCAAATCTCCACAGATATTTCATTATATTACCTTGTAAATAGTATTTAAAGTTGTCACCTGTGGCAGCACTAATAGCATCTATACATTCTACACCGCTTTGATTATAGTGTGGTGGATGGTTTACCATATCAAAAGATGAAAAGGTAAATGGTCCACCCATGCCTTTAGTGTCTTCAATAGTAATAGTTTCATCGCCCATAGTTAATACTCCCATTATGCAGATCCTTTTGTTTTTGTGTTAAAAGATAGATACACTACATTGCCCTGTCTGTCAAGTACCTTAGGTGCTAGGTCTGGACTCAGTTCAGCTAACCTTTTTGATGCAGCATTCAGGTAATCATTTAACTTTTCTACATCTCTTAACTTTGCTTCTTCTTCTATATGATTATACGATTCATACACAAAGTCACTAATGTCATTACGTAATACAGGGTTGTCTTCCATCATTGGTACAGATGCACATATCATCTTAGCTAAATGCATGAACCTAAAGAAATCATCTTGAGATAGGTGGTTAGTGCCATCCCACATAATACTTATATCTACATCACCATTCCATTCTTCCTGTTCCATGTGTGGTCTTAGTCTTATAACAAAATCATTTGGTTCAAAATCAGTAGGTGTAGTTTTCTTCATACCACTCTCCTTTTAGTTCCAGTAAAACATATAAACTTTTTGTGTTTGTTCTTTCCTTTTTCTTTTAGCCATTCTTCAGGAATAACTCTGTTTGCATACAGAAAGTTATGCTTGAAACACCACTGACCATACGTACTTTTAGCACCCTTTCGTAGCTTACGTTTGCTGTTCTCAAACACAAAACGTATATCTAACTTAGGATGCTGTCTCTTAATGCAAAGATGTTTACGCCTGTCTATTGCTGTAAACATCCCCTTTGTCTCAATGATTATACCGTTAGCCAATATAAAATCAGGAGTATAGGTACGGTAGGCTAGATCTTCCCACTCGATCTTGATTGTCTCATAGTCATACTTTACTTTGATCGACTCAAGATAATCAGCAAGTTTCTTTTCTAAGCCTGACCTGTACCCATACTTCCTTGCATGAGCATACCTAGCGTAGTTCATCACTGGTTAGAAGTATCTTCCTATTCCACCAGTAACGTAGGCAGGGATATGGTGATAGCCTAACGTCTTCAATTCATCACGTATAGTTGCATCTATTTCTTTACGTGCTTCTAATGCTGATCGTAAAGATGATGTACGCTTCTCCCTATACTCACGTTTCATTTCGACTAACTGTTTTTCCAAATCCTTTATAGAGTTTTCTAACTCTGTTAGCTCATCTCCCATTCATCTAATCCTTTCCTGTTTTCGTTTTTGCCAAATGCATCATAGTGATGCCTACCGTTACGAAACTGTCCATTCTCAACAGCTTCCTTAACATCAGGGTTTGCCTCAAGATAACTCTCTTCAGGAAACTCTTTCATTATTATCCTCCTCTTTTATATGCACGTAAGAAACTGTCTTAGGTTCCTTTGCACGTGACTTTAATGCTGGTAGTTCTTTTAGTGTAGGCCAACAGGCATGTCTGTAAGAACACCAGCTACATTCTGATCCTAGTATTTTGTTGCCTGTCTTTTTACCGTTGAATACTTCATCAACAGCATCGAAGCACCGTTCTAGTTTGTCACTCTTTACAGCTAGAGCAGTCTTCTTTATTTTATACAATTCCTCCACCATGTCAAGACCATCAGCAGAAATGTATTTAAAGCTACCATTGGCTTTGTTTATCACCCACCAACCTCCAGCTTTTAGACCAGACGCTTGTGCGTATCCTGCTAACTGTCCTACATACCCAAAGGAATCACTCTCCTTTAGTGAGGCAAAGGACTTGAACTTATTACGATAAGACCAATCAGATGCAGACTTAATATCATCAACTGCACCATCAATAGCTATATCATACGTACCATTAATTGTAACATCTGCTTCTGGTATCTCCAATGCAACGTGATCTGCATCTTCAAATGCTACTTTTGCTTCTGTTAACAATCCTTTAAATATTGCTTCTACTATATCTCCTAACATCATGTTCATAACAAAGTTACTTGGCAGAGGTGTAGCTTCATTAGGACGATTCTTCTGAAACCATAACTGGCATGAAGGTCTACCTACGTTAGACATCCTCAGTGCAAAGTCCTTACGCTTAGTACCTCCACCAAACTGACGCTTTAGCGCATCCATAACGTCTTTGCCTATCTTTTCAATAGTGGCATCAGACATCACAGCCTTACCGTTGGCTGCATCTGTCATGTACTGTGCTAACGTCAGTTCGGCAGGATGGTTCATTTAGAAGGGTGCTTCATCATCAAGTGAATGAAACTCATCCAGAACTTTCTCATCGTTAGATGATAGTGACTCTGACTTCTTATTCCATTCAGAAATAATGTAGTTGTTATAGTTATCTACCCAGCCCATGAAATTACTGAATGCCTCATGGTCTTCCTGTGATATAGACAATGCATTATTAAAGTCTGCATTCACAGTAGGTAGGTAGAAGCTACTACCATTAGGTAATGATTGTTCTTCAGTACCGAATGATATTGTATGTGAGATAGGTAATAACTTCTTCTTACCGAATGTGTTGTAGGTATCACCCAATAGTTTAAAAGCATTACGATTGTCTATCTCCCATATAAAAGGGAATGATTCAATCTTTTGTTTAACCTCCTCACCGTTTTCGTTGACAACATCTTTGAGATCTAGCAAACCAAATAGTACACGTGTGCGCTTGATCTCTTTAATTAATGTTTGCTGTGACTGTGGCAGTGCCTTGAAGTCTTTGATCCAACCTGTAGGCTTACCACAGTTAAAGCCACCATCATTATCTTTAAGATCTATCTTGAGTGAATCACCCATGACAGTCTTAACGAACCTGTTAGGAACAGATCCAGATCCTTTAATAAATCGCTTGTACATAAAGCGTTGTAGAAAAGTTCTTATTGTTACAACAGGTGCATAGTACATGCCCGATGCAACAGATGCATTACCGTCTGGTACGTCAAGTCTGTAATACCCACCGGGTACTACTTCCATCTTTACCTTCTTACCTTTAACTTCAGTGTCACCCATGATAGGTGCATGACTAATGCGTAATCTAGCTAGATTGCTTTGAGCAGTCTTAGCACTAGCATCTGCTGTGATGCCCATTGCTTTAGCCATTACTTCATAGTTGTCAGTGTCTATTGTTTCTATCATTGCCATGTGTTTTTCTCCTCTACATGTTTTCCAAAAGAGCATAAGTTATACTACGTTATGTCTTTCATGTCAAGCCAATTATTACCTATTTTTGCCTCTAATAACAAAGGCACATTGAAATCTACCTCTAACCACTCACGTATTATATCCTTGATATTATCGTTTGTGCTTTGGACTACGTGTATTACCCAATCCAATTCGTCAGGGTGTACATCAATAACGATACTATCATGCACAGTATTTACCACGCAAGACTTTTTGTTGCGTAACATGTGATCAAACTGCCACAGTGCAACAGGAACTATGTCTGCTGTAGCAAAGGACTGCACAGGATAGTTTTTTATTTGAGTGAAATGACTCACTCTACCTCTAGGACTACGTACCACATCAGGAAAAGAAAACTCCCTACCTGATGGTGTGCGTATCTTACCAGTGTTCAGTGCTTCTTTGGCAAGAGACTTGTGCCATCCTGCGATGCCCATATATTTCTCATTAAAGTGAGAGTAATACGTAGCCTCTGCCTCTGATCTGCCATACCCACTAGCACCGTATAGTGGTGCAAAGGTATGTGCTTTAGCTTCTTGTCTACTCATAGGTTGTCCTGCATCAGATATAACTTTAGCAGTATAAGCATGTACATCAAAACCCTCTACCACTTCTTGTATGGCAATAGGATCTTGTGACAGGAATGCTGCAACTCTAAACTCTAGTTGTGCAAAGTCAGCCTCAACGATATGTCCACCATCAAAGCGTGATACAAACACACGTTTGACAGGGAACGTACCACCTCTAGGCATGTTCTGCATGTTAGGTTCTTTACCACTTAGTCTACCAGTAGAAGTCATGTGTTGGTTTAACTTAACATGTAACATACCATCAGCCTTAATATTATTCTTTATGCCACCAACGAAAGAAGAAAGATATGTGTCCAGTGCAGACAACCTCTGTACCTTTTCCAAAAACTCTAGAGCCTCTGGCATATCTTTTCTTCTTGCAGCATTAGCTAGTAACTCCAGATTACGTTTGTTGGTGGAGAAGCCACTAGCTGTAGCCCACTTAGCACTAGGTGGTATAAACTTTAAACCAGCAACAGCGTTAGTAGGAATAACGTGATAACCGTTACCACCACACGTGGTACATCTTGTTTCTTTAGCAAACGGAGTGCCATCCTTTTTCACCTTTCTTATTTTACCTGAACCATAGCAGGTTTTACACTGCTTTAACTTAGCCTTATATACAATGTCAGTCTCGTCACGAATTAGATCTCTGAAACTTGTGTCAGACATATAAGGTTCGTGTGCGTTCATCCACACTGTTTTATTCTTAGGCTTACGACTGTAAATCAAAGTAGACAATTGCTCTGGACTACTTAGATTAATGGGTACATCACCCATAAGTTCTCTTACCTTTCCATCTAGATACGCTACTATCTCCTTTCTTTCTTCTTCAAATGTGATACGCACTTCTTCTAGTGCATCACTATCAACTTTAAATCCACGTGTATGTATCTTAGATAACTCAACCACCATCATGTTAGTTAAGTATCTAATCTTACTAAGACCCACATCATTAGCACCGTTGAACTTTAAGTTAAGTTCATGTGCTAGTTGCTGTGTGGCGTGTAAGTCAGCACTAAGATACTCAGATAACTCTGCGTGTGGTATGTCACGTACAGACAAACCTTTCTTTAAGTATTCTTTCAGAGTGTCCTGCTTCTTAGTATCTAACTCGTACCGTTCAGCACATGCCTCAAGAGATAGTGGTTGTTTGATGCCACGCTGTATGATGTACTCCATCATCATAGTATCAAACACTGTACCATTATACTTGAAGCCAGACTCCCATAACCACACAAGGTCATGGCTGATGTTGTGGCCTATCAGTACAGTAGCCTTATCTAAGGCATCCTGCACTATCTTGTGTCCATCACTGGTGGGTGATACTTCACTGTGATCAAAGGTAACTATCGTTTCATTACCACGATCATCAAGCATACCCACCATGACTAATGTATTGTCAGGTTCAAAGGGATCAAGGTGCAACTTACCGTTACGTTTTGTTACTGTGTTCTCAACGTCTAAGGTAAGTTTCACTGGACCACTAACCCTCTTGTCCGACAACTGATGCTTTAACTGTTCCATCATTTTCTTGCTCCACTTTCTTTGGGATCTCAAGGAAGTTAAAGTTTACACTAAAGGATCTACGTTCACCCTTAGTCTTGAATGGGTAGACACAGTGAAACAACTCACTAGGAAACAAATAGAAGTCACCCACCTGTGGCTTAACCATAAAGTTTGTAGCACTATACGTACTGGCAGTGCCATGCACAAACTGTATGTGTCCATGTGAGGGATGATGATCTTTGTAATCCTCTTCCCATTCAGAGTCAATGCCATCAGGCAACTTGAGATAGCCAACGCATGACATCCTACACCCTGTGTGTAGATGTAATGGATTGTAGTCATTCTCAAACTGACGCACCATCCANCCTGATATAAACTGTACAGAATAGCTATTCTTCTCTGTGTCCAACATGTTCTGTCCATACGAGTTACGTATTGTAGCTGTGTTATTGTAGCTACCTACAAACTGTTTGATCTCATTTAAGAATGTGTCTCTCATCTCATCTGTAAAGAACAACTCCTGCTTTACCTTACCGACTAGCTGATCAGAGTAGTCTGTCATAGATGCAACGTCTTTATCAAAGAGTGCATTCATATCTGCTACAAACTTTGCACTTAGTTTCTTGTAACCCATAACAGGTCCAAAAGGAAAGAAGATCTGTTCCTCTGCATCTGGTTTGGGTCTAAATATATTTACCATATGTATCCTCCTTATGCTGTAAATCTTGCTACTTGGTTATCTAGTTCACATGTTACTACACCATGCCAACCTGTAATCTTATTCTTGCCTATAGTAATGTGTCGTTCTGGATCTTCATCCGTATCACCTGCCTCCTTGATAGAGTTTCTTGCGAGTAACAATATCAAATCTGCTTCTGCTGCCTTACCTGTCTTAGATCCCTCCATCATGGACTGATCAAGAACAATGCGTCCTTCTGCTTCAGCAGCCAGTTGTGACATGTAGAAGATAGCACATTCATGTTGCTTGGCTATCTGTCTGGCGTGTATTGCATTCTGCTTTAGTAACTCATGTGTACTTATTGTTGTAGAAGTTTTAGCAAACTTATCGCCCATGTCAAGTATTAAAACGTCAGGTTTGTATCTTTTACACACAGCCTCTACCCAATCCATAGTCTTAGCTGTAGCATCTGTATGCTTCACGTTCTTAGACTTCTCTCTGTACACCATGAGATTACTGTCTACGTCATCCAGTATCTCTTTGCCTGTCCTGCCTGTAGCTGCATTGATGTATCGCATACGTACACGTTGCACTGACTCTTCGTTACACAGCACAGCTACATTAGCACCCTGATCTGCAAAGCCACCATCACCCATAACTAGACTTGCATGGAAGCTAGTCTTACCTGTGTTAGATCTAGCACCAACTGTGATGAGATGGCCCTGACTTATACCCGGCACTCTACGTGCCAAGGTGCGTATGTTAAACTTCCACTGTGGGTCCATACTATTCTGTTTTATTAATGTAACCATGTCTGTCTCATCCCAATTAACCTGTATGCTAGGAATAAAATCATCTGCATATGTGTCTAGTAGATTACGTAAGGGTTCTAATGTAGTAGCATCACCATTAACAAAATCAAAACCTAAGTTAGCTACCTCTTCCCCAACCACCTGTCTAAACAACGTACTCATAACATCACGTGCTATACCTTTGTCCATTAGTTGTTGTTGTTTTAACTGTGCAAACATATCTGCAAACACAGACTTCTGTGCAGTAGTAAGCGTAGGATTAGCCGATAAAAAAAGTGCCTCAACTTCTTCTGGTGAGACACTACGTTCATAGTTTTCCATAGCGTTATCTATTGCATGTTTAATCTTCTGGACATCTTTAGTGAACAGTTTATCAGGACACCTTGTGCCTTTGTTACCATCATAAAAATCTTTGTCCATCAGATTTCTTATTAGAGAAAGTTCCATCATTTCTCCTTTCAAGCCATGTTAAGTAATTCTATATCCTTGTCATTTCCATACTTCAAATCATCCTTCAACATCAGGATCTTAACTTTCTCTACTACACCCTTCAACTCCTTTGCTACCTGTAGTGCTTTGTTTACTGCATCCTTATCTAAAGCAACCAATGCTGTAGAGAATTGTGATAGGTACTGCTTTTGTTCGTTAGACATTGATGTTCCCATTAATGCTACACCTGTATGTCGATCATCTCCAACGACAGCAGCACTTATACAATCCTCCACAACAACTGCCACCTTACCATAACCGTGAACATATGGCAACCTATTATTTCCATATCGTTTCCACTTAGGCAAACGTTTACCTATTGCTCTGCCTGTAGCGTCCACCGTGACACCACCATGCACAACAGGAAACACAACTCTGTGTTCACGTATGTCGTACATCAAGCCATGTCTGTTTGGTGACAGGTTCCAACCAAATGCCCATGCCATTGCCTGTTCATACTCACTGCTCAAAGGCACAATGTTTACTGGCATACAAAACTCAGTGGTGTAGTTTTCTTCTGTCATGTTTAACCTCCTGTATATAGACTCAGCAGACATGTTCATCTTATGTGTGCCACTTACATTACAAGATGCTTTGTAGCAGTTCCACAATAGATGCCCATTGTTGTTGGTTACTGTAAATGTCTTGCGTCCTCTGCACTCAGGGCAATCCATCCTGATTGTTTCAGACTCCTGTATGTCTAGGTTCTGGATAAAGTTATACATCTTTTTGCTCCTGTATATGTTTTTCTAAATACTCTTTAGCCCTGTTTAGTCTTTCTAGATCATCATTAAAACCACCCAAAGAACGATTGCATGTGTGGCATAGCCATCCCCTAAATGTTTTTGTATCATGGCAGTGATCTAGTACCCAAGGTCCATTTCTTTTATTACCCTTACCTTTTACTTTCTCTGCATCACTACGACAAATAGGACATATGTATCCCTGCTCTGGCATACCATACTGTTCTCGCAACCTATCTCTTACTTTTTGTAATTCGTAGTTACATGCTCTACACTCAGGACGTAAGAAGTTACCGCCTGAACTTGGTGAAAATGCAGAGAGGGGTAGGTACGTATCACATTTGATGCACACCTTCCCCTCTTCATCGCTAAGATCTTCATCTTCTAATGTAGAAAATAGCGGTAGTTGTACACTACTCATCTTTAAACTGTTGTCGTGCAGTCAATGCACTGTTAGCACTAAGATATGTATTCTTAATGTATGGTTTCACTGACTGTGGGTTGGCGTGACCTGTCACCGACATGATCTGTGGCAGTGGCACACCTGCCTCTACCATCTCAGTTGTACCAGTTCTACGTAGATCCATCAAGCGTAACTCTTCTGGCAGTTCAGCCTGACGCATGATCTTTCTACCTATCTTAGACAACCTCTCCATAGAGAATGGTTTGTACTCACCATCCACAGGTGTAGGCATAGGTGCTACATACTGTTGAAAGTCAAAGTCGTTGCGTTGTTCTTCCAACATCTCAAGTAGTCCATCAGATATGGGTAGATGTACAGATGCACCACGCTTAGACTGCACTAGGTCTAACCTCCTGTTATCGAAGTCTATGCTAGACCATTCAAGCACTCGCATGTCACCCACACGTTGACACCACTCGTATGCCATCTGCACTATCAGTCCTACGTTACGATAAACAAAGTCACCGTAGGCTACGTTAAGAAACTCACGCACCTGATCCTCTGTCCATGTAACTTTACGTGGAGCAGGAGTGATCTTTCTGACCAATGTAAACGGATTGTTCTTCACGTACTCCATATCCAACCCATACCTGTATGCTCTACCTGCTACGACAGAGACATGATTAGCTAACTGTATGCCACGCTTGACCCATTCTTCATAGGCTAGTCTAGCATCCTTGCCTGATACAGCATTGGCTGTCTTCTCACCAAAGGTATCTGTCAATACTTTCAAGAACCTTTTGTAATCTAGCTGTGTTCTATCACGTAGCCGATTAAACTCTGGTGATTGCACATACAAGTTGACTAATCGTTTTACAGATACTGGCCTCATGCTCTCTCCACTTCCTCCTGTTGCATNTCTTTGGTGTANAAACCTATGTCAGGATAGTGTACACCNACTGATCGCTTGGCATTGCCTTGCTTATCATAAGCCATGACTGTGCACTTTCTTATCACACTGTGCTCCCTGTCCTGACCGTACACACTGTCCAGCCACAGACCAGTACGCAAATAAAACTTCATGTTGTGTATGTACATATCAATGATGTTCATCTCGTTGTTAAGTTTTTTCTGCATAGCTTTGTCTCTTCTACAGGACATCTTCAAGGATGATAGCACCTCTTCGTTGTGCTTAATCCATGACTTAACTTTGTCCATAGTCACAGGGTGTTCACTATCTAGGTTACGCACATCTTCATGCACACTAAGGTTGGCAGGTTTACGTTTGGCTGCACGTGCTTTCTCAAGACGTTTAGCTGATGCCTCTCTCTGTTCTTTTGTCATTGGCTTACGCATAGTAACCTCCTTTACATTGATAGGTTTTGTAGTTTCATTACTGCCTTGGATCTTTGCTTACGCTCCGTATCACCTAGTGGTATCAGTCCGTAGTCTGTTAGATAACCATCAGGACCAGTAGCTCTCTCTGATACAAACATATCTACATACTTTCTTAGCCCTCTGATTAGTCCAATGTTGGACTTCTTTACGTAGAAGTATAGTGGTCTAGACACAGGGTACTTACCTGATGCAATGTTCTCAAACGTAGGCTTGTGTCCTTGAACAATGCTACCCTGTATCTTGTCACCATTCATGTCTAAGAAGCTGAACCCAAAGATACCAAGTGTATGTGGATTAACAGTTAGTTTGTGCACGATCATGTTGTCATTCTCTCCTGCCTCTATGTATACACCATCCTCACGTATGGTATGACACAGGGATTTATATAACATCTTGTTGGTTCGCTTCAATGCTTTGATCCACTTAAATGTTTTACATCCTCCTTCCATTGCCAGTTCAACAAATGCATCACGTGTTCCTGATGTAGGTGGTGGACCTAGCACTTCGATCTTAGTGGCAGGTAGCATTGGGTTTACCTGCTTCCATGTTCTGTATGGGTTAGGCATTGTCTTACCATCTTTGGTAGGCACTTCCTTTGCTAGTGCTAGGAAGATGTCACGCAATGACAATCCAAATCTTTTTGAGTTTCTACTGTTTGCTAACACGATACCATCATACCCCACTTTTACTTCCAGTATATTTCTTACACCGTTTCTCTGGCACATGTCAAACTCTTTCTTCTTGATACGTCTAGAGGCATTGGTAACATCTGCATAACGCAAACTTGTACCAGAACAAAAGATCTTCATGCCACCACCTGAACCAGTGCTTTCAATTATAGGTGTTTTAAATGGTGTAGACTTACCAAACTTCTCGGCAACGATTGTTGCGAATGGGTACACAGTAGATGATCCTACCACCCTGATCTGCTCACGTGCAGATGCCACACCCATAGACACAGAAGTAATAAAGTAAGTTATTATTAAAGTCAATATTATATTATACATAATTATATATACTCCTTATGTAAAGAAATAGATCCTTGCCATGCTCGTAGCTAGTGTAGCTAAAGCAAAAGTATTAATCACCATCAAGGCTCTATCGTTCCACAACATGCCAACGATAAGCCACCCACCTATTCCTATGAAGTGAAAGAATAGATTAGCAGGGTAGATATTGTTAGCGGTTAATATCATACCAAACATAAGCACAAGACTAGCTATCCACTTGATATACCAATCAAGCGTGTACAGTGGGGTCTTAGTAGTTATGCGTGTACCTTCATGTTCATCAGACATATGCTGTCTCCTATTGTATAATCTTGTTGCTGACCACATCCCAACTAACTGCTTTAGGTGTTCTTTGAGCATGTCTCACCACTTTCATAATCGTAGTTATAGGTATCTTGCAAATATTTGCAACCACTTTTGCTCTCTCTATGTCATAAGTGGGATCAGCATGTGCAGCTTTCCATACCAGTTCTGTAACTAAATCACCATAACTTTTGGAAGTCTTTCCACCCACCATAGATTGTTTTTTCTGCATTGTCCATAAGCTCCCCTGTTGTTCCTGCATCTACACCACACATCACCGTAGGATCAGTTGGTCTTATTATTGATGCAGTCCATGTGCCACTGTCTTCATTTAAGTGTATGATAGTTATGTGTCCTCTTGCAGAGATACCTCTAAATATCAAAGCCTCTTTGTGTTGTTGGTGCAATCTTTCCATTGTCTCTTTCATGGGTGCACATGCCACTGGTTGCTGTGCATTAGCCACACATGTGAGCACTACCAGTAGCACTACCACTGTAAGTGACCCTATAAAAAATCTTATATTATTAGTGTACATATTGTATCTCCTTTACAAATCCCAAGCTGAGTTCACAGTTTGGATAGTCCTCACTGGCATGATGCATGGCATAGTCCACGATTCTAGGTATGTCAAACAGACCCAGTGCCTCTGTCATATTATGTGACACATCTACCATGTACTCTAGCTCGTCCACATCTGGATGATCATCTGGTAACTCAACGTGTATGCAAACCTCATATCTAGGCATTGCTATTCTCCTTTAATAGTTTTTAAATGTTTGTATGTCTTCTTCTATTTGTTCTTCAAATAACTTCTCACCATATTCTATGGCTTCCAAAGTAAATGGCTCATCATACTTTGAGCGTACCTCTTTCTGAATGTATCTAGGTAGTCTATAAAATCTAGGATAGTAACTCATATCATGCTCCTGTTACGTCTAGTATACTCACCACGACAATGAATAATAAATACACCATATCCCATTCCATGTCAAGTCTCCTTTAAATCTTTCATAAGATCAGCATACAAACCGTCTATCTTTTTTTGTTTGTGCTGCGGTGAAAACCAATCAGGTCTAAAGTCAGACATGTGTTGTAGCTCTTCCATCTTTCTTACATAAACTAGCTCTGGATCAGTAAGGCTTACACCTTCTGCCTTATCCTTGGCTAAACGTATATAAGTTTCATCCTTAATTATAGTCATGGTTTTATATCCATTCTGGTACAGGTCTGCCTGTCCACTGTAATATGTGTGCTTTGTCTGTACGATAGTAGTTGCGATATGCCTCTACATAATCGTCACACTTGAACTGGTCTGGCATACATTGTGGTGGTGTGGTGTGTAGGCTGTAATTAAATAAAGGATCACCCGAAAGAACACAAGTAAACTTATGGTTTATTTCTTCTAGCACTTTAGTACTCTTGTGTATCTTACCGTACCTACGTGTGTACTCTTTGGCTATCTCAATACCGTGTGCTACAGCCCATGCAATATTGTGCACATTATCTCGTACCCATATAGTCATGGGATGATTAACATATGCAGACTTGTATACGTGCTCCATATGTTTAGCATAATCCCACTCATGCATGGCAGTGCTGCACATCTGCGCTGTCTCCAACACCATCTTAACTACGTGCTTGTCACATAGTTGTTGGGCTGATTTGATTGGGCATTTGTCTATAAAAAATATGTTCATGTCATTATCCTATCTGTAAAATATATGATCTTCGATTGTTACTATGTACTCTACGTTTCTCCACTCAGGATCTACNTTAGTNGCATGNTAAAAGGTAGCACCNTCCACTGTGTTAATTGANAAGCCATAAGAATAGTGCACATCCTCTGCTATNGCAATAGCCTTTGTCCATGCACGTTGATCTTTCGGCTCATCAGATAGACCGTCACAATACCAACTGAACTGACACCTGTGTTTGATCGGATAGTCCTTCTTCCAACTGTACGTTGGTCCTTCACGTATCACCTCGCACACAGTGTCAGGCCAACGTGGATCATGCACACGGTTTAGTACCACCTCTGCCACTGCACGTTGTCCTATGGTAGGTTGATCACGTGCCTCAAAGTAAATGTTCTGAGCAAGACACGTGATCGTAGCACCTACCGCAAGTATGGTTTCACTTAACACCAGACATCCCCTCTCGGTGGCCTACCTCTGGCACGTTGCAGCTGATCATCAATACTCTCTGGTTTGCTACGTGCTGATGGTCTTTTAAACAGGGTAAGTGTAACCACCCCATCGTCATCCTCCTTGTATGTACCAGCCCAATTGTCAGGCTTGTTGTACCACCAAGTAAGTAGCTTCTCTACGTCAGTATCTACCATGATTATCCATACTCCTTTGGCTGTGTTTAAACTTGCGTTGCTTACGCCTTTGTATCTTCCATTCGTTTTTCTTAGGTTTATCCAACGCTGATTTTTTAATTGGTATCTTTTGAAATAGTAACTCTGACTGCATCATTGGTCTTGTCCTTCTTTCTGTTGTAAGATCCTTTGCCTTTCTTAGGCTTCACTACTTGAGCACGTGGCCTGTTGTACGCCATCTCACGTGCAACTGGATTGATTGGTTTGATACGCACAACAGACCTCCTCTCATGTTGTTATCTAAGTATCGGCTGCACCGAATAGTCACGCTTAGTCGTGGACACTATCCCCTGCATATTCCAGAACACAATGGGTTGTTTGGAAAGATAGATAGAGAACTTACCAAACTGATAAGACTTAAACTCTTTAAGTTCTTTACCAAACTCCCATCTCCATTTCTTAACTCGCTTCCTAAAGATGAAGTCCTTGTTAAGGATGCGACCACGTAGTTCTAATTGCTTCTGTATTTTATTTGCTGTTGTCATAACAGACTCTCCTTTTTGTTAGGTCCAATGTTGGACTCATTGTTACACATAAGATTTGTAATGTCAATACTACACTAGTATGTCTAAGTTAGTACCACGATTAGTGTCTATCGGTGGTGCTGGTCTAGTAGGTACTAGGTTGTCTGCCTTTTTAGCAGATGGATAGTGGTGTTCTTCCACATGTTTTTCATGTGGTGTAGTTCTCCAAGGCACGTATATGTCCCTGCCTATGAAGTCCTGCACCAATATATGATATACACTGTCTATACTCATTTACTTCTCCTCATAGTATTTAATAAAATATCTTAACACTTGTATGATGCTCCTGTCCTTAAATTTACGTGTGTCACCATTACGTCCCTGCCATTGCAGAAACTTCATAGCATCTACAATATCTGTGGGTATACTCCTACCTGTCTGCTCCTCATACAGTTTAACTACGTCATACACTTTCAAATCACGCTTATCTGTGGCTGCACTTGGTTGTGTGGGTAGCCTGTGACGTTTTATTGTATAGTCATTTTTCATATGCCAATCCTCTACCATCTCGTATGCATCATCAAGTGACATGCCTGTTTTGGTTAGCTCTCTGGCCTGTTGATCTATCATGTCCTCTCTCCTCATTTCTACTCTGTAGTCTGTACTCATATCTTTAATCCTTTCAGTATGTGGGCAATCATGTCTACGGTAAATCCATTACCGCATATTTTGTAGCGTTGAGTGGGTGACACACCCTCTGTGTATCCGTCGGGTAGGGTTTGCAATCTCTCACACTCCAGAGGAGTCAGCTTACGCCAACTCATACCTCCTGCATACACCTTTGGCTCCCTATGACCTCCACCCATAGTAGTAAGTGTAGGAGCCTTACCTTCTTTGTGATATACACGCTTTAGACTTTCAATGCCATTTAGATCTGCATCACCTACATGACATAGACCATCCTTGCTAAACACTAATTGCCTACGATGCTTCTCAAAGTATGTCTTGAGATTACCACCCTTCCAGTAATTAGCATCGAGACAATGAGACTTGTCTCTATCCACGTAGCCATCCTCTAGGATGTCCTTGAGCATGATACCCTTGTCCTCTGGTGAACCGAAGTATGGTATGTTAGTCCAGTACAACCTCACTCTTCTCTGTCCAGAGACAAGGCCANTATCCTCTTCAATAGGTTCTACACCTAGGTGTTTGCTAATGACATCCCTATACTCTTTTTTCATACGCACATTCTCAAAGAGAAACCATTTGGGTTTGAGTATATTTTTTAAACGTACAATCTCCCAAAAGATTTGTCCTCTAGGATCGTCAAAGCCTTTGCCTCTCCCTGCCACCGAAAATGAGGGGCAAGGAAACCCACCTGCCATGAAGTCAATAGGATCACCGTTGAATGTGTGCAAGTCTACGTTGTGTATGTCACCTACCTGCTGCATGTCAGGCCAGTTTTTCTGTGCTATTTTGATAGCCCACTTATCTACCTCACTGGCATAGTACCTGTAGGTTGGTGCTAGTACACCCGCCCTGACCATAGCTTCCTGTAACATAGAGCCACCATCACAAGCTGAAAATACTGTATTGATCACGTTCAGTCTCCTTCCTAATCCATCCTTGATGTATAGTATGCGTCAATGCCATGCTCACTAAGGCATCGAGTTACACCCATAGCAAATGCCTCTTTGAATAAAAGAGATTGGTTGTACTCTCCTACCCACCAATGCACACCACTACGCCAATCATCCTTCTCAAACACAGTGGTATGTTGTGTTGCCCACTTAGCAAACTTAGTGTTTGCTTTTGGTAGTGAGATAGTTGCGAAACCGCATGGTCCGTAGTCTTCGGTTGCACCTTCGGCTCTGAGTTTATTAACTTCTTTGACACCTTCGGTGACAGCTAATGCAAATAGTCCAGTATAATTAGTCACGATTATTCTCCCATTTTTATATCGTCCTGTAGATTTAGGACTGCTACATCTAACTCCGTCTCTATCCATACCCTAGCACCACAAGGCAATGGGTTATCTGGTCTGTACACCATAGATGCCAACACCTCGCCATCCTCACTGAGTACATCTATCCTGTCACCATACAGTGTATCGTGATCACCTTGTGCTCTTAGTACAGGCAACCTATCCTTCGGCTGCCTATGTATATTGCTACGTATGTTGCCTTGATTAACGTGTAGAATATTCATATTCAATCTCCATTGTTAGGTCCAATGTTGGACTAGTGTGATGATAAGTGAACTGTTACTCTTTTACCTATGGTAGTTTGACTGAAACATCCTGCCTTACATACCGCACAATGTCCCGATAGTTTCTTCCAAGTTTTAGGACACTTGAATGCCTCACCCTTTCCTGCATACTTGGTGTCATCACCAAAGTACATAATGTTCCAACCATCAGCAATCAAACTGTCCTCTTCATCCTGTGTATTGGACGGATCAAGTGACGCATTAAGAGCTATGTTTGGAATAGGGAATAGCTCTATCTGGATTAGCTCACGTAGCAGTGTGTTACGCCATGCCCTAGTTGGTATCCACCACGTAGTGTCAGGTGTAGCTAGTGCTATGTCTTTGACACGATAGATGTCAGATAGATCCTTGATGGCTTCGCCCCTAGTCATATGTCTGGCACGTTTGGTTTGCTTTTTCTTACGTGATAGATAGGTACGCACTGCATCCCCAGATACTTGCAGCCATTCCTTTTCGCATCGCTCATCACGCTTTCCCATATTGGGGTACATCCTGTACAACTTGACGTTGTAGCAAGTCTCATCACAAAAACTAGTCCTGTGATCACACGATCCCTTCACATCACCTACATCGTTAATGGGCCTGTCACTAGCAAACATGCCTATGTCATCACAGTAACGAAACAAATCCTTAATCATTCTACCATCTCCAATCCTTCAAATTCTTTTAACCAGTTTTCTATGCAATCCCAATTACGCTCACAATAAATTTCCCAATCGAAACCATGATCTGTTTCTGCATCAGCCTTAGACCAATCCTCTACTATTTTTCTTAAACTTCCTTCATGATCTAAGGGTAACTCGTCTTTAAAAAATATACACATGTCTTACTCCTAATCTGTCAGATCTATCGTATAATATTCTTTACACTCTAGTATTTCTTTTATCGACATTGCACTCGTTGCATACATATAAAAATGTATATGCTCATCATCGTGATTTAATATCTCAACATAATATCTATTCATGGTAATCTCCTATTAGTATCTATTTAAGTTACATTCATCCATATAAGATTTTACATCTTTATCAAACGCTAGTTCCATAACGTCGTGGATATTTTTAGATGCTTGTTTTAACTTTTCAATAGCATCATTTACTTCCACATATTCTGGATTAAAAGATCCAAACACATCCTTCACTGGCAAGTTTTCCTGTAGCTGCACTAGCTTTTCTATCGTCGCGTCTATATTGTAGACGTTATACGAAAAGTGAAAAATCTCTTTTAGTAATTCTTTAGGTGTTCTATCCGACATGTTAATCTCCTATAATCTATGATTAGTTGCAAACAATACCCAAAAACCTATTACTACTACAAACCAGCATATACCCAGTACATGCAATATGTCAAGTTCCATTATATATACTCCGTATCACCATAAGTTTCGCCAAAGTCCTCCCACTCCTGTTCCCAATCGGGCTGACCATCATAGTCCTCATCATCCACTGTAGGTGGAATGATCTCGTTGCTGACAAGCATATCCTGTATATCATCCCAGCACATGTACTTTAAGCACATGGTTGCAAGATCTTGATATGTGATTACACCATCCTCTGCAAGTTCCATTGCAAGATCACGATAGTTTTTAGTCATTTTATTCTCCGTTGTTAGGTCCAAGGTTGGACTTAGTTAAGATATACTAAGTGTTATTACTTTCACTAAAGTATAAGTAATAACACGTAAGTATATCTAATAATCTATAGCATCTTCTATTTCTCGATGCAACATATCAATATGAGCTTTTAGCTCTGGCATCGAGCAAGTCATCGCCCAACCCCATTCTGCTGCACGTGGCCTGTAACCATATGCCTCCTTGTGCATGTCGCTGTAAAGCGAACGATTTAAAAACTCAGTGCGTAATGTAGCGAGTAGATTTGCGTTTGATACCATCATTTTATTCTCCGTTGTTAGGTCCAAGGTTGGACTTCATTTGCTTTGCAAGTTGACGCAACTCATCCCATCTATTCTTACGAATAGTTCTGGCATAGGTGGCAGCCATCGCCTTTGACTGACCAAACCTATACACTATAGGTTCAGTCACATCAACGTCATTAGGCACTTCTTTGATCCAACTAGAACCCAAAGGTTTATGGGTTCCAACTGGAAGGATGTGAAACTTTGTCACTAGGCAACTTTCCTTTCTTCTATTTCAACTTCAGTAGAAGTTGCAGAGTCAATAAGCAACTCTACAACTTGTTGTAAATCAATACCTCGCTCTGTAGCTATTGCTACAACAGCATCTGCAAGATCATTTGCTGTTGCAAATGTAGTATTGCTTGGTAGCAAATCATCTACTGAATCAGTAGCTGTGCTACCTTCGGTGTTACCTTCGGTGCTAGGTCCAACATTGGACTTATCAGCTTTCTTCATCGCTGACTGCAAAGCAGTTAATGAAGTGAAGCCTTTCTTTGAGGCTTTGTTGAAAGCGTTAGCTTTGTCGTAGTTCTGGTAAAACCAGAGAGCTTCTGATCTACGTCTTTTGTCGATGTTGGCTATGCCAACTTCAGCAAGTCTTTTAGACTTGATCTTACCACTTTCTGCTTCAGCAGATAGAGTAGCCATCAGCTTACCTAATCGGTAATCAAACCCATCCAAAGCTGTGCTTTGCTTAAACTTCCTTTTCAAGGAAGCCTGTTCTTTTTTGTACATTTTAGCTAAAGCTAAACCTTCACTCTCTAGAGTGTCGATTGCAGGGATCACTGTAAGTGCTGTTGAAGTAGTCATATTAAATCTCCGATTTAAAGTTAAGTTAACCAATGTTAAATATACTATTTAAAAGTGTGTGAGCCGAAGGACTCAGTTCAGTTAGGATTGTTAATCCTATAGTGACTGTTATAACAGTCCACGAGAAGGCTTCGATCAGTTGGCTCATTTTCTTTCTCTCTCTTTCTAGGTTTACTAAGTGTTATTACTTTCACTAAAGTATAAGTAATAACACGTAAGTAAACCGTAAAGAAAGAGGAGAGAAGTTTTGGTAGTCAAAGTGGCGACAAAAAGTGTGCCAACTATTCACGTGCGAAAGCTTCGCTTTTGTTGCGCNATAGTTAGCTANGACCAACATTGGACCTCATCNNANGGNGGGTGGTATCTATGGACATTTGTAGTCCCCCGTAGGGTATTTGCACTGTTGCATAATTGACACACTCGAAAACACTCTTGTTTGGCAAGTGATTTGATAACACTTGCAGTGTTGTTNNGGATTGNCTCGCATATGTAGTGCATCATAGCATATGCAGCACATAATGTAGCGCATTTGCGGATGACACATGGCATATGATGCACGGATGCCACACATNACGCAGGGTCGGGCATGGGCCACCCCCGGCCACTACGTAGCTGTTCATGTACAAATACACAGATTAGGAAAAATCACTGTTAACCAGTACGGCAAGTGACAATAATATGTGACCTATTAGACACACTTATATATTTTTTTAGTAGTTTTTGTATTTTTTAGTTGACAAGAGTTGACAATATATGTATAACTATATACATACAATAGATCACTTAAAGTGATACACTTAAATCTCCCTTAAATAAAACTTAAAAAAATTCTAAGATATAACACTTAGATGTACACTTATAGTGAGGCAATTAAATGGACATTAATTCTATTTCATTAATAGATATACTAATACGTGTTTGGCCTATACTGCTAGGTATAATAACTCTAATTATCGTATTAGCTAAAATGCATGGTGATATTGTTGTACTAAAAGAGAAAGTAAAGAGTTTNTTTGATCTGTGGAACTCTAGATCTAAATAAGGAGCATATAGATGGACTTCAAGAATATACAATCACGTATAAGTAGTTGCCTACGATCTGTAGGTGANAGGTTATCTGTGNTGTTAATGGANAGAGANNTTATGAGANTGTCAATAGCTGTGNTAGTANTATTAGGTTTTNTAGCANTAGCTCTATCATTTGGAAAGATGACTTTGTGANAATACGTGAAGATAATATTTTAACACAATTTTATGAAGCACTAAAGAATAAAACATTTAGAAACTTACATATACCACACAGTGATGTATTCTATGTACGTGCTGCATTAGAGGATGCAACAGGGGTGAGATATAGTTTAGCACATGTAGAAAAGAGCATGGTGCTTGAAGGATGGAAAGATGGCTAGACCGGGTAGAAAACGTAGACCTGTTCAGTTTACAAAAAAACATAAGAGTCCTACTGGAGGTTTGTCGGAAGCAGGTAGGGCAAAGGCTAATCGTGCAGGGCATAATCTAAAGCCACCTGTAACTGGCAAAGTTAAAAAAGGATCAAAGGCTGCTAANAGGCGTAANTCNTTNTGTGCTAGAATGGGTGGCATGAAGAAAAGACTTACAAGTGCAAAGACTAGAAATGATCCAAACTCAAGGATNAATAAAGCTTTAAGGAAGTGGAAATGTTAAAATGTCAATAATAGGAAGAAGAGTAGGAGGTAAANCAGNAGGACGTATTGGTGCAGGTAAGATGGAAAAAAAGAAACGCCCTGCAAAAATAACAATACCTAAAAATTTAGCAGATAAAACAGATGCTGAATTAGATGCNCTTATAAAAGAGATTAGATCAAAACCTGCTTCTACAAAAGNCNCACTAGANGCTAGANAAGCTATGNAAAAGTTAAAAGAAGCTAAAGCTAAAGCTAGAGCAGATAAGAAGAAGCCTAAAACAAAAGCATCTACACAAAGAGGCATAGTGGGTGCAGGTGCTAGATCAGCACCGGGTAAGGGTGCAAAAAATCCAAGAGCAAAAGATGCAGAACCTATGAGAGCAGCTAGTGATGCTAAGATTGCAGATGAGGCTGTAGCTAAAGGACAATTGGGTAAGATTACAGCAGCTAGTGATTTACCAGCATGGAAAACTCTTCAAACTAAATCACAAAAAGATAGCGTAAAAAAATATGTAGATTTAATGATAAAGAGGCGTAAAGCTAAAGAAGAGGGTGGACCACCTTTAACAGATGCTGAAAAACAATGGTTAAGATCAAGCAACAAATATGAAGCACTAAGATTAATCAGAGCAGGTCAGGGAATTGGCAACAGAAGAAAAGAAGCATCTAAACCGAAAACAGATAGTGCAAAAGGCAGAACACCCGGAGGTTCTAAGAAAAAGAAAACTAAAGCAGAGGCATTAGCACTAGAACCAATAAAGCCAAAGCGAACACGTGCAGATGATATGGGTGATCCAGAGACAGGTGAATTTACAGGCCGTACTACACGTGAACGACTAGATGCGTTAGCAAGAAATGCAGAAGTTCGACAAAGAATAGAAAGCGATAACAGAAGAAAAGCTGCAAGTAGAAGACGCAATCTAGGAAGATACTCAGGTGGTGCTATAACAAAACCTAAAATGGCATATGGTGGTATAGCTAATAAAAAACAGCATATGTATGTTGCAGGTGGATCTGTTACAGATAATCCCGGTCTTAAAGCATTGAGAGCGTCTGGACGAAAAGGCAGAGAAGCACATGCTAATATTGTAAAAAATGTCAAAAGCAAAAGATCCTAAAAAAGAACGAGGTTGTTGCAATAGCTAAGAGAGCTAAGGAGCAACTTAAATCGGCAAACAAAAAAAGGAGAACATAACTATGCCTATGCACGGAAAAAAGAAGACAAAGAAAATGTCTAAAGGAGGAGCCACCAAAATGAGATACGGTGGTATGAAAACTAAAAAAATGTCCAGAGGTGGAGCTACCAGACGTAGGTAATGCCCAATCTAATTAGTAACGTACCCCACTTTAATTGTTGGGTTAGAAGAGAGTTTACTAGTAACCATCAAAATTATCACGGTGACTTTCTTCATGCGATTGCATTCGCAGTAAATACAATACCAGATAGATCACTTAGCTTTCATATTGTATTTACAGGATGTGAAATAGATAGGGAGGATGGACCTACAGAAAACGTGCATGGTGGAGCAATGTGGGCTAGGATGCCAATACAAGCATTGGTAGCTGACATACCTCTAGAAGATTGGCCTGAACCTATGGAAGATCATCTGTGTCANCCTTGGGATTGTGAGTCACGTGATCACAGCACAGTCGTATTAGACAGAGTAAGTTCATCACCTTGGTTATGTAAAATAGGAGGTGATTTCTACACAGGTAAATATTTATTTACCGTGGACTATACAGGTAATGATATTGCAGATGATCCTGCACAGCATAAGCAATCACACGTAATATATTTAACAGATGCTGGTAGCTGGACAGGCAACTTTGTAGCATTACCTAATAATAGGGTCAGGGCTACTAGTCCTGCTTTATGGCGCACTGGCGAGGGTGCACCAGACTTTACACCCTCACAGTGGTCACATTCAGCAGAAGGCCATGAGTCTTACTTAGACCCATCTGTAACTTTTAACAATCTGTATTCAAATGGCAAAACAAACAAAAGCAAAAAAAGTAGTAAAAAAAGTAGCAGGTAAGTTAGCGAAAGCTAGTGCTGCACATAAGAAGCAGTCTAAGCAACTTAGTGCGCTTAAACTAAAAGCAGGTGGGAGCACCGTAAATAAATCAGGTAACTATACTCAGCCGGGTATGCGTAAGAATTTATTTAATCGTATTAAGGCTAGTGGAAAAGGCGGTGCTCCGGGTCAGTGGTCAGCGAGAAAAGCTCAAATGTTAGCAAAGCAATATAAAGCAAAAGGTGGAGGTTACAAAAGTTAACATGGCTAAATCTGTTTTAGATTCAAGAGGTGGATGTGGACAGGANAGTATTTGGATGATGGAAGACAAGACATGTAAATGNGANAGTTGTGTAGAATGTAATTGNGANCCTAGTGTTTGCAAATGCGACTGTCATTGTAAAGAAGAATCTGATGTCGAAGACTAAACGACAGGAAAGTTTATCAGCTTGGGGTAGACAGAAGTGGCGAACTAAATCAGGTAAACCATCTACACAAGGACCAAAAGCAACAGGAGAAAGATATTTACCTACTGCTGCAATAAAAGCCTTATCACCAAGTGAGTATGCTGCTACTACTAGAGCTAAACGTAAAAGTAAAAAACAACACGCTAAACAACCAAGAGGTATAGCAAAAAAGACTGCAAGGTTTAGGAGAGTGTGATGTTTGGTTTAGGATCTTTAATAGGACCAGTGGCTAATCTAGCTGGTACATGGTTAGATGGTCATGTAGCTGAGAAGAAAGCTAAGACAGAAGCTAAGATTGTTACTATTAAATCTGAAGCTAAGATAAAAGAAAGACAGGCCACAGGTGAGATAGATTGGGATATAGCACAGGCTAAAGCAAGTGAAGGTAGTTGGAAAGATGAATGGCTTACGATTTTGTTTTCAATACCTTTGGTACTGGCGTTTGTTCCCGGTTGTGAAGACATAGTACAAATAGGTTTTGCACAATTGCAGTTGATGCCTGATTGGTATAAGTATGCTCTTTCAGTAATTGTAGCTGCATCGTTTGGGGTACGTAGTGCCACTAAACTATTTAAAAAATAGGAGAGAAACATGGCAGATGAAAACGTAATAGTAGACAAAGTTGCATATCAATCTAATAGACGTTACATGGCATGGACTGCATTAGGTACAATGCTGATAGCTACGACTGCTGTACTAATATGGCCTACTAGNTTTGCAGAGGCTGACAGTATTCTTATGATGATGTACGGNTCATTGTCTGCACTTGTTGGTGCATACTTTGGTTTTGCAATGCCAAAGAAGAAATAGATGAAGTATGATTCACANAAACTTGTAGANATGTTGATAGCTGATGAAGGTATGGAACTACANGTCTATACTGATTCACTTGATATAGATACAATNGGAGTNGGCAGAAACTTAGANGATAGAGGCTTAACAGATGAAGAGCTTCAACATCTAGGTTACACATCTTTGCAAGACGTATACATGAATGGTCTTACATTGTATGGAGCTAGGTATCTTCTAAGAAATGATATAGCTATAGTTGAAAAGGAATTATGCAGAGCACATCCATGTGTAGAAGAACTAGATGAAGCTAGACAGATGGTGTGTATAAATATGGCATTTAACTTAGGTATGCCACGTTTAAATAGATTTAAAAAGATGTGGGCAGCAATACATAAAGGTGACTATGGCACTGCTGCTCTAGAGATGTTAGACTCTAAGTGGGCAGATCAGGTAAAAGGTAGAGCATTAAGATTAAGTAACATTATGAAAACAGGAACGCTAAATGGCTAGACAATATACAGAGAATCAGTTAAAGTTTCTAGAGGTGCTATTTGACGAAGCAAATGGTGACGTAGCAACTGCAAAGAAACTAGCTGGATATGCAGAGGGATCTTCTACAACTAATATAGTTAAGAGTTTGAAAGAAGAGATACTGGAAGCTACACAACAATACATGGCACGTAATGCACCTAGAGCTGCTGTAGCTATGGCAGGTGCACTACTAGATCCAACAGAGCTAGGCATACGAGATAAGATGTCAGCAGCTAAAGAATTATTAGACCGTACAGGTTTGGTGAAGACAGAGAAGATGCAGGTAGAAGCAACAGGTGGTGTGATGCTAATGCCACCCAAAGCAAAAGCAGAAGACGATGATGACTGATGAACAGAAGTTTAGGCAAATGGAAACTACCACAACCAACAGATATAAAGGAAGAAAATGAGTGGCTACCTGTACCACGTATTGCTAGAACAATACCCTTCGGATACGAAGTCGATCCAGAAGACGAAGACCTGCTCTTGCCAATCAAAGAAGAGTTGGATCATCTGGAGAAAGCTAAAATGTATCTTAGACAGTACTCGTTGCGTGAAGTTGCAGCATGGCTAAGTAAGAATACAGGAAGGTATATATCNCANCTTGGATTACAGAAAAGAATAAAGCATGAGCGACAGCGTAAGGACAAAGCTAGAAGCCTCCGCAAGTGGGCAGAGTATGCGGAAAAGGCGATCAAAAAGGCAGAAGAAATCGAAACCAGCAGAGTCGGTGCAAAAAGAATTGGCCCCTCAGAGGCTGGAGTATGACACTACAGAATTAGAGCNAGAGCTTAATGTAGTATTTAAACCAAACGAAGGACCACAGACAGAGTTCTTAGCTGCACCAGAACGAGAGGTATTGTACGGTGGCAGTGCTGGAGGTGGTAAGAGCTACGCAATGTTAGCTGATCCTACTAGATACTTTGACCATCCATCTTTTAGTGGATTGTTACTGCGACATACAACAGAGGAGTTAAGAGAACTTATATCTAAATCGCAGGAGTTATACCCAAAAGTATGTCCGGGTATAAAATGGTCAGAAAGAAAAATGCAGTGGACCGCACCATCTGGAGCAAAACTTTGGATGTCATATCTAGATAGAGATGATGACGTAATGCGCTATCAGGGTCTAGCATTTAGCTGGATAGGTTTTGATGAGCTAACGCAATGGTCTACACCTTTCGCATGGAACTATATGCGATCTCGTCTACGTTCCACTGCACCAGAACTAGGTGTATACATGAGGGCTACAACAAACCCCGGAGGACCGGGACATCAGTGGGTCAAGAAAATGTTTATTGATCCTGCTCCATANAANAAGAGTTTTTCAGCNACNGATATAGANACAGGTGAAACACTAAAGTATCCAGCAGGACANGCAAAAGCAGGTAAGGCATTATTTAGAAGAAAGTTTATACCAGCTAGGTTAGCAGATAACCCATACCTAGCNGAGACAGGTGANTANGAGGCAATGCTACTATCNTTNCCTGAACATCAAAGAAAACAATTGCTAGAGGGCGATTGGGATATAAAAGAAGGTGCAGCGTTTACTGAGTTTAACAGACACATACATGTAGTTGAGCCTTTTGATATACCGCATAACTGGGTTAAGTTTAGGGCATGTGACTATGGCTATGGTTCTTATAGTGGTGTACTTTGGTTTGCTGTTGCACCGAATGAGCAGATAATAATATACAGAGAGTTGTACGTATCAAAAGTTCTAGCTGCTGATTTAGCAGAGATGATATTAGAACTAGAAGAAGGTGACGGTAATATAAAGTATGGTGTACTCGATAGTTCTTTGTGGCACAAACGAGGTGACACAGGGCCATCACTTGCAGAGCAGATGATACAAAGAGGATGCAGGTGGAGGCCATCAGACAGAAGTAAAGGTAGTAGGGTATCGGGTAAGAACGAGATACACAGAAGATTACAGGTAGATGAGTTTACAGAAGAACCTAGATTAGTATTTTTTTCAGGATGTACAAATCTAATATCACAGTTACCTGCACTGCCAATAGATAAACGTAATCCTGAAGATATAGATACACATGCAGAAGATCACTTGTACGATGCATTACGGTATGGTATAATGTCAAGACCAAGGTTTAACATATTTGATTATGATCCAAGTAGAAAACCACCTAGCCAAATGCAAGTAGCAGATGCAGTCTTTGGATATTAAGGAAAAATATAATGACAGATGATTTTATTATGGAAGAAGATGCTATTCATCTTGAAGATGCAGAAGAGTCTATGGATGAAGGTATATCTAATCTAATACCATATATTAATGAAAGATATAAAAGAGCAGAAGATTACAGGTATCAGGATGAAGAGCGTTGGATAAAATCTTATCGCAACTACAGAGGACTGTACGGTTCTGATGTACAGTTTACAGAGTCAGAGAGATCTAGAGTATTTATAAAGATAACTAAAACAAAAACATTAGCAGCATACGGACAGATAGTTGATGTGTTGTTTGCTAATCATAAGTTTCCACTAAGTATTGATCCTACACAATTACCTGACGGTGTAGCAGGTGATGTACACTTTGACCCCAAAGAAACAGAGGAAGTAACTGATATATTAAATAGTCCGTATGGATTTAAAGGTGATGGCAATGATTTAGAACCGGGTGCTACTAGAACATCACTATCAGAAAAATTAGGTGAGTACCAAAATAAGTTAGGAGATATAGAAGGTGTTAGAGAAGGTGTGGGTCAAACAGGCTCTGCAATTACAGTTAGCCCTGCATTGGTTGCAGCAAAACGAATGCAGAAAAAGATACACGATCAGTTAGAAGAATCAGGTGCAAGTAAACATTTAAGAAGCACAGCATTTGAAATGGCCCTTTTTGGTACAGGCGTGATGAAAGGGCCATTTGCTATTGACAAAGAATATCCTAACTGGAATGACAACGGTGAATATGATCCAATGTTTAAAACAGTGCCACAGGTATCACATGTATCTGTTTGGAACTTTTATCCAGATCCAGATGCTAACAATATGGATGAAGCACAGTATGTGATAGAGAGACATAAGATGTCACGATCACAGCTACGTGCTCTTAAAAAACGTCCATACTTTAGAGACAGCGTGATTGAAGAAGTGATAGCAGAAGGTGAGAACTACACTAAACTGTATTGGGAAGACGATCTATCAGATTATGCACCAGAGCATGACATAGATCGTTTTGAGGTTATGGAGTATTGGGGTACTGTAGATACAGATCTACTAGAAGAACAAGAGATTGATATACCTAAAGATCTAAAAGATCTAGATGAGTTACAGGCAAACATATGGGTATGTAACGGCAGACTAATACGTGTAGTGCTTAATCCATTTAAACCAGCACGTATACCATACGTTGCAGCACCATATGAACTTAATCCGTACAGCTTCTTTGGTGTGGGTATTGCAGAGAACATGGACGATACACAGACACTAATGAATGGTTTCATGCGTATGGCAGTCGATAATGCTGTGCTATCAGGTAACTTACTTATAGAGGTAGATGAAACAAACTTAGTACCCGGACAGGATCTTACAGTTTATCCGGGTAAAGTATTTAGAAGACAGGGTGGTGCACCGGGACAAGCATTGTTTGGTACAAAGTATCCAAATGTCTCTAGTGAGAATATGATGATGTTTGATAAAGCTAGACAGCTTTCAGATGAGAGCACAGGCTTTCCATCTTTTGCACACGGACAGACAGGTGTAGCAGGTGTAGGTAGAACTGCATCAGGTATATCTATGTTGATGGGTGCAGCAGCAGGTGGTATTAAAACAGTAATTAAAAACGTAGATGATTATCTACTTAAACCATTGGGTGAAGGACTATTTCAATTCAATATGCAGTTTGACTTTGATCCGTCAATTAAAGGAGATCTTGAAGTAGTTGCACGTGGCACAGAAAGTTTGATGGCTAATGAAGTGCGTAGTCAGAGGTTGATGCAATTCTTAGGTGTAACATCTAATCCAGCACTTGCACCATTTGCTAAGTTTAATTATATCATTCGTGAGATAGCAAAGTCTCTTGATCTTGATCCAGACAAAGTTACAAACAATATGGATGAAGCATCTATACAGGCTGAGATAATGAAAAACTTTGCACCAGAACAACCACCACAGGCAGCAGGTGCACCAACACCTCCCGGAACTAATCCAATGGATACAGCAGGAACAGGAGGAGGAACAATTGGAACAGGACAAGTACCAACACCCGGTGAGCAAGGGTTCACAGGATCACAACAAGGAGCTGCTCCAGAAGCTCAAGCCACTGGTCAGCAACAACCGCCAATGGCAACACTTCAGTAACTATTTAGATATGTTACTAGAACGAGAAATGAAAGTTTTAGAACAGTCAAATGACATGGTAGCAATACACAGAGCGCAGGGTGCTCTTACAGCCTACAGTAGAATTAAACGGTTAAGGGATCATGTAAATGCAACAGATGGAAATGTTTAAAAAAGGTGGACTAAAAGATGAGGGTGGTGCAAAAGACCCTGTATCAGGAAATAATGTACCTTCTGGTTCTCTTAAAGAAGAAGTTAGAGATGACATAGATGCTAAGTTAAGTTCGGGAGAGTTTGTATTTTCTGCTGACGTTACACGTTTCTTAGGTCTACGTTTTTTAATGGAACTACGTGATAAGGCAAAAGCTGGTCTACAACGTATGGAAGATATGGGTCAGATGGGTAACTCTGAAGAAGCTGTACTAGATGAAGATGTACCGTTTGAACAGTCTGATTTAATTATTGTTGCAGGTTCTCCTATGGAAGAACAGATGAATAAGATGAGCACAGGTGGTATGCCTACTCAACAACAACAATCTAATCAAGCAGGTGGAGTGCCGGGAAGAGGTGATCAACTATTAGGATCAAACTTACGACAATACTTTAATCCTACTACAAATGAGATACGTAGTGTTT
>FUFK010752738.1_pt1:0-47500 | contig 50307 bp, 50 predicted proteins | sample 1021851 | NCBI WGS metagenome assembly FUFK01 (sample SAMEA51879418, study PRJEB19060) | metagenome | reverse complement strand
GCTTGAGCGCGTTGCGCATGGCGGCACGGGACTCGTCGTTGATCACTTCCGGGCCGGTTACGTATTCACCGTACTCGGCGTTGTTGGAAATGGAGTAGTTCATGTTGGCGATGCCGCCCTCGTACATCAGGTCGACGATCAGCTTGAGCTCGTGGAGACACTCGAAATACGCCATCTCCGGCGCGTAGCCCGCGTCGGTCAGGGTTTCGAACGCCGCCTTCACCAGCTCCACGGTGCCGCCGCAAAGCACGGCCTGCTCGCCGAACAGGTCGGTTTCGGTCTCGTCCTTGAAGGTGGTTTCGATGATGCCGGTGCGGCCGCCGCCGATGCCGCAGGCGTAGGACAGCGCCAGATCCTTCGCCTGGCCGGAGGCGTCCTGGAAGACCGCCACCAGGTCGGGGATGCCGCCGCCCTTGGTGAACTCGGTGCGCACGGTATGGCCCGGCGCCTTGGGGGCGATCATGATCACGTCCAGGTCCTGGCGCGGCACGATCTGGTTGTAGTGGATGCAGAAGCCGTGGGCGAACGCCAGGGTGGCGCCTTGCTTCAGGTTCGGCTCGATCTCGTTCTGATAGATGGCGGCCTGGTACTCGTCCGGGGCCAGCACCATCACCACGTCGGCGGCTTTCACGGCCTCGGGCACGTTCTGCACGGTGAGGCCGGCGGCCTCGGCCTTGGCCGCGGAGCTGGAGCCCTCACGCAGCGCCACCACGACGTCCACACCGGACTCTTTCAGGTTGTTGGCGTGGGCGTGGCCCTGGGAGCCGTAGCCGATAATGGCCACTTTCTTACCCTGGATGATGGAAAGGTCGCAGTCTTTGTCGTAGTACACTTGCATGGTTGTATCCCAATGACGGTTAACGAATGGTCGCTACCATAGGTCATACCCGGTATTGCGTAAAATGATATATTCGCAACACAGCATGCCGATTTATGAAATACAGCCCGGGATACGACCGCATGGATACCCGCCCACTCCGCCTGTTCCTGGCGCTCGCCGACACCCTGCACTTCGGCCGGGCCGGCGAGCGCTGCCACATGAGCCCCTCAGCCGTGAGCCGCACCATCAAACAGCTGGAATCGGAGCTGGGGGTGGCCCTGCTGCTGCGCGATAACCGCAGCGTCAGCCTGACCCGGGAGGGCGTGCGCTTTCAGCAGTACGCCCGGGAGACCCTGGCGCAGTGGGACAGCCTGCGTCATTCCATGCTGGAGAGCAGCCGCGTGCTGCAGGGGGAGCTGAGCATGTACTGCTCGGTGACCGCCAGCTACAGCTTCCTGCACGAAATCCTCAGCGCGTTCCGCAGCGACTTTCCCCGCATCGAGATCAAGCTGCACACCGGCGACCCGGCCCATGCCGTGACCCGGGTGATGCGTGGCGAGGAGGACATTTCCATCGGCGCCCGACCGGACACCCTGCCGAGGGGCGTGGCGTTTCGCCCTATCCTGCGCTCGCCTTTGTTGTTCATCGCCGCCGCCGACCAGCCTAAATTGCTGCAGTCGCTGAACGGCGCGCCACGCCCGGAAGCCTGGCAGGATGTTCCCATGATTCTGTCCGAGGAAGGGCTGGCCCGGCAGCGCACCGATCAATGGTTCAAAGCGCTCGGGGTGCGGCCGCGCATCTACGCTCAGGTGAGCGGCAATGAGGCCATTGTCAGCATGGTGAGCCTGGGGTTCGGCGTCGGCGTGGCGCCGCGCGTGGTGCTCGACAACAGCCCGTTGGCGGCGCGCATCCGTATTCTGGATGTGCGGCCGCCTCTGGAGCCGTACGAGGTGGGCCTGTTCGCGTTGGAAAAACGCCTCGATGATCCACTCATCGAGGCGTTCTGGTCACAGCTGCACTGACGGATCCGGAATCAGCCGAACAGGTTCGGCAGAAACAGGATGAACTCCGGCACGGTCATCAGGAACAACAACACGAACAGGTCCATGACCAGGAACCAGAAGATACCTTTGAAGATCGACGTGGTGCTGGCCAGATCCCCCACGACCCCTTTGATCACGAACACGTTCATGCCGATGGGCGGGGTAATCATGCCGATTTCCAGCAGCTTGGTGAGGATGATGCCGAACCAGAGCAGGCTGAGATCAGCGGCGCCAATGATCGGCAGCACGATGGGCAGCGTCAGCAACATGGCGCCGATCGGCTCCAGGAACATACCCAACAGCAGATAGATCAGCACGATCGCGATCAGGATGGTCACCGTGCTGGCGTCACCGCCAATCACCATGCTGGCCAGATAGTCCCCCGCCCCGGACAGCGACAGAAAGCGCGTCAGCAAGCTGGCGCCCACCGCGATCACCAGCAGAGCACCGGTGGTCATCAGGGTTTCCAGGATCGCGCTTTTAAAGCGCTGCCAGCTCAGGGCGCGCTTGAACAGCGCCACCACGCAGGACAGAAAGGCGCCCACGGCGCCGGCCTCGGTGGCGGTGAAGATACCGCCGAACAGGCCGCCGAAGATGCCCACCATGATCAGCAGCACCGGCCAGGTTTCTTTCAAGGCCGCCACCTTTTCGGCCGTCGGCACGTGCTCTTCCACCCGCGGTGCCAGCGTCGGATTCAGCTTCACCCGCACCATCACCACCACGATATAGCCGATGGTGGTGAGAATGCCGGCGCTGATGCCACCGAGAAACAACCCGGTGATCGGAACCTGGGCGATGATGCCGTACAGGATCATGATGATCGAAGGCGGAATCAGCGCGCCGATGGTGCCGGCCACCGCCACCGTGCCGGTGGCCAGTTCCGCGCGATAGCCGTGCCGCATCATCTCCGGCACCGCGATGCGCCCCATGGCCGCGGAACACGCTACCGAGGAGCCGGATACCGCGGCAAAACCGGCGGAACCGAAGATCGAAGCCACCGCCAGGCCCCCGGGAATCCCCGATAGCCATAACCGCGCGGCGCGGAATAACCCCTGAGTCAGTTGCGCATGGAAGCAAATAAAGCCCAGCAGCAGGAACATGGGCACCGAGCTGAGCACCCAGTTGGCGGAAAACTGATACGGAATCAGCCCCAAGGAGCCCCAGGCCACGTTCCAGCCCATCAGATACCACAGCCCGCCGAACGACACCCCGATCAACGCCATGCCGATGGGCACGCGCAACGCGATCAACGCCAGCAGGATACCCAGACCGGTGAGACCAATACCGACATCACTCATGGTGGGTCTCCTTGCCCGGGGTGGTTTCAAGCTGCAGTTCTTCCGCGGTAGCGCTGCTGGCGTCCAGGCCGGACCGGCCACCGGACAAATAGATGATGAACTTGTAGACCAGCACCAGCGTCAGCAACCCGGTACCCACCGGCAGCACGAAGTAGCTGGGCCAGACGGCGACGCTGGTGTCGCCCTGCACCACGGAAGCGCCAATGTCGTACTTTGACATCGCCTCACCCCAGGTGCGCACGGACAACAGGGCGAACACACCGCTGGAGAGCAACAGCGCCCAACCCTGCAGGTGCTTTTGCACAAAGGCGGGCAGGCGCTCGGTGACCACCTCGACGGAAATGTGGCCTTCCTTCTGTTCCGCGAACGCCAGCGGCACGAAGGCGGCCACGATCATGTAATAGTGGGAGACCACGGTGATGGTGCCAGGAATGGGCGTGCCGAACAGGAATCGCGCTACGACATCCGCGGTAACGTGCAGCATCATCAGCGCGATCGCCAGACCGCCCAGCACGGTCATGAAATTAGTCAGCCGGGACAACCAGCGACCCAAAGCGTACATCAGCCTCTCCTTTTCGAGGATCAGATCGGATTATTGCCCGTAGGTGGACGGGTCGACTTTGGAAAACACCTCCGTCCAATAGAGGTCGGCCAGCTGGTCCGGGCTTTCAACGTCCTGGATCAACGTGGCCCACCGCTGCAACAAAGGACGGAACGCCGCGATCATTTCCGCGGCGTCCTGCACGTCGTGGCGCTCGCGATAGTTACCGGCGATGGCCTGAACATCCTGGTCGATGAATTCACGGGTCGCCTGTTTCAGATCGGCACCGGCCTCGTGCACCTGGATGCCCTGCTCGCGGGCCTGCCGCAGGTTGCGCTCACCCAGCGAGTCGTAGCCCCAGGCCGCTTCGGCGGCCAGGGTCGCGGACGCGCGCAGCACTGCCCGGCGCTGGCTGTCGCTCAAGGCGGCCCAACGGTCCCGGTTCATGTTGTTAACGCCGGAACCGCCGAACACGCCGCCGGGCACGCCCAGCGTGATATCGCTGGCCACTTCGTCGAGCCGGAAAATCGACAACTCCGTGGTGGTCTGGATGGTGCAGTCGACCACGCCCTGATCCAGACCCTCATAGATTTCATTGACCGACATGCTCAGCGGCGTGGCGCCCACCGACTCAGCCCAGCGGGACCATTGCGCGCCGCCGGAACGCAACCGTTTACCGGCCAGGTCCTCCAGAGACTTCACCGGTGTATTGCAGAGCAACGGCAAAGTGGGCGTGGAGGCGGAGCCGAGGAACACCTGGTTCTGACCGGCCATCTCCCGATCACACTGTGGGCAATGCAGGAACAGGAACTCCGAGAAGGCGCCGGTGAAGATTAACCCCGCCTTGTCGGGATCTTCCTCCCCGCTGTTCAACAGCATGGAGGTCTCCGCCAGCATATTGATGCGCGGATACTCAGCGGCGAAATACGGGAACAGCACAATCCCCGCGTCGGCCATGCCGTCGCGTACACCCGCCGAGGTTTCCTTCAGATTCAGAAGCGTCAGCGAATACAGCTTCGCGGTGAGCTCATCGTCGGTCTGTTCTTCCAGAACGTCGATGTATTTCTTCACCGCGTCTTCCGCCACCGAATTGGGGGGATAGCCGGAGGCGAAACGCAGGGTTTCGCCATGCGCCAGACCGGTGCTCCCCAGGGCAAGGGCCAGCACGCATAAGATTGGAAATCGCATACTCATACCTCCCGAGTATTCAACGCATCCGCGGGATCAGAGCCTATTGCGCGTAGGCACCGGCATCGACTTTGGAGAACACTTCCCGCCAATAGATATCGGCCAGCTCATCGCCGCTCTCGACACCGTCGATCAGCCCGTCCCATTTCTGCAGCAGCTTCTGGAAGGTCTCGATCATGGCCTCGCCGTCTTCAACGCCGTACTTCTCCTGGTAGGACCTGGCGATGGTCTTCATGTCCTGCTGGATGAAGGCCACATTGTCTTCGCGCATGGCCGCGTCCGGCTCGATGATCTTGATGCCCTGGCTCTTAGCGGTAGCTTCGTTCTCGACGCCGGCGGTTTCATAGCCCCAGCTGAAGTGAGCGGACAAGGCCGCGGCGGCACGCAACAGCACCTGACGCTGTTCGTCGTCCAGACCACGCCAGGTCTCCAGATTGATATTGCTGGCACCGACGCCACCGAACACACCGCCGGGGTAGTTCAGGGTGATCGAATCGATCACTTCGAACAGGCGGAACACGGACAACTCCGGGGTGGACTGAACCGAGCAGTCCACCACGCCCTGGCTGAGGCCTTCATAGATTTCATTGACGGACATGGTGATCGGGTTGGCGCCCACGGATTCCGCCCAGCGCGCCCATTGCGCGCCGGAGGTGCGCAGCTGCTTGCCTTCCAGATCGTCCAGACTGCTGATTTCGTCGCGGCACAGCAGCGAATAAGGCGGCGTGGCGGCACTGCCCAGGAACACCTGATTCTGGTCGGCGAATTCGGACACGCAGTCCGGGCAGTTAAGGAAAATAAACTCCGACATGGCGCCGGTATAAATCAGACCAGCCTGATCCGGAGACTGGCCGTCCAGCTCCAGGGACATGGAGATTTCCGCCACCAGGTTGGTGCGCGGGTACTCCGACGGGAAGTACGGCGTCAACACGATACCCATGTCCGCCATGCCATCACGGATGCCGCCCGAGGTTTCCATCAGGTTCAGCAGGGAGAGCTCGAAAACACGCGCCTTCAGAGAGCCGTCCGAATAGCTTTCCAGGTTTTCCTGGAATTGCTTCAACGCGGCGGTGGGGATCGAGTTGGGTGGGTAACCCGACGCGAAACGCAGAGTGTCCGCACTCGCCAGGCCAGCGGCGCAAACCGCTAAAGCCGCGATGAACCATGCACTGATTTTTTTGGCTCTCATTGTTTTCTCCATTTGAGTCGGAAAGGCGTTTAAGGGCGTCTACAGGCTGAACGACGCCATCTCATCGCTGAGTTCTTTCTTGGATAATTTTCCTACCGGGGTCTTGGGTAACTGCTCGCGCACTTCGAGCGCCTGGACCATTTCGTGCTTGCCGAGCTTGTCGGCAAGGAAGGCTTTCAGGTCTTCCAGCGTGAGCGGGCCGGCACCGTCCCTGAGCTTGACGAACGCCATGGGGGATTGGCCGCGATAGGCGTCGGCCACGCCGATGACGGACACCTCCTCCACGTCGTCGTGTTCGTAAACGGCTTCCTCGATGGTGCGCGGATAAACGTTATAGCCACCGCATAGAATCATGTCCTTGGTGCGGTCGACGACGAACACATAGTCATTCTCGTCCAGGTAGCCCACATCGCCGGTACGGAAGTAACCGTCGTCGGTCATGGATGCGCGGGTCGCCTCCGGGTTGTTCCAGTAGGCGCGCGTTACGTTGGGCCCGGCGACGCAGATCTCACCGCGCTGGTTGCGGTCCAGCGTGCCCTCGCCGTCCAGCGGAGCGATCTTCATTCGCACACCCGGCACCACCAGACCACAGGACCCCAAGGGCGGACGGTCACCGCTCATCGGCGTATAGGTGCCCGCCGAAGCGGTTTCGGTCATGCCCCAGCCTTCGCCCAGACGACACCCGGTCAATGCCGAGAAACGCTGCTGAACGTCCAGCGGTAGGGGTGCGCCGCCGGAGTTGCACATCTTCAGCGAGGTCAGATCGAAACGGGCCACGTCCGGATGGTGGATCAGGGCGATAAACATGGTGGGCACCGCCGGTATCACGCTCAGCCGGTGCTCATGGATGTCCCGCAGCACCGCCTCCACGTCGAAGCGCAGGTGCAGGTACAACTCGGCCGCCAGATGCAGGCCGAACAGCAAATTGACCACCATGGAATAGATATGGAATGGCGGCAGCACCGCCAGCACACGTTCTCCGCCGGGCACCAGCTCCTGCTGGAAACAGGCGCGCATCTGCTTGCACGCGCCGGCCAGGTTGCCGTGCGTCAGCACCGCGCCTTTCGGCGCGCCGGTGGTGCCGCCGGTGTACTGGAGCACCGCCACTTCCTCAGCGGGATCGTCGATCGGGTAGGCGCGGTAATCACCCGCGTTATCCATCAAGGCCGCGAAGCGCCGTTGACGGCTGTCCCAGTCCACCTCGGCCAGCTGGCCCTGCGCCTTGAGCGCGGCGCGCACCGCCTCGGCGTCGGCGGCCATTTCCGCCACCTCGCCCACCACCAGATGCCGCAACCGGGAGTTCTCCAGCAACCCGCGTGCCCGCGGGTACAGGTCCTGCAAATCCAGTGTGATCAGCACATCGGTGCGGCTGTCTTCAATCTTGTGCGCCAGGGTTCGCTCGGCATCAAGCGGCGAGTAATTCACCACCGTGCCGCCGGCGCGCAGAATCGCCAGGAAAGCGATGGCGTAATGCGGCGTGTTCGGCAGCAGCAGCCCCACGTGAACTCCCGGGCCGACACCCAGCTCCTGCAGGCCCCGGGCGGCACGGGCCACCCTGTTCTCTAACGCTGTGTAGGTGAGACGCGCGCCCATGAAATGAAGGGCCGGGGCGTCGGGATAGCGACGGGCGCTCTCCTCCAGAAATCGATAAACGGGGGCGGCGTCAAAAGACGGGCTGGCGGTCGGGTCGGCGGTCCGACCGACCGTGCGGGCTGGATCATTCACGCTGAGTCCTCGCGTTTTGTTGCTTTTCTATCGCGGGATCAGACTAGACGCGGGCAAGACTATTCGACCAATGAATAGTCTTCATTCAGCAATATGAATTAAAGGGATACACACCGATCACCCAGGATCGGGGGACTAACGGGGCAGTATCGTCGCCGACGAGAGCCCTATCCCGAAGACCGACTTTCGGCGGGCGGGCGCCGAGCGTCTACACGGGGGCGAGAATCGCCCGCCAGGCGTGTTGCTTCGCCGACACCGGGATGGCCGCATTCGCCGGACTGGTGGACGGCAGGCGAACGGTGGGTATCGCGGCGAAATCATCGGGCGGAGTCGGCCGCACATGACGCCGCCAGACGCTCTCCGCCTTGGCGCCATTGAAAAAGATCACGCCGATGCGCGGATGGGCGTGCAGAAAGCCCTCGAAATCCTGAGGCACGATCGACGCTTCCAGGATATCCGAGTCGAGGCTGCTCGAGCGGGTGCAGGTTCGCAGCACGTCCCACAAGGCCACGCCCTGCTCCGCCAGCTGCCGGCAGCGTGCCTCGTAAGCGAGATCGGCGGGAATGCCGAAAAGGGTTTCGATGATCGGCCAGAACAGATTGCGCGGGTGGGCGTAATACTGATTCGCCGCCAGCGAGGCCTTGCCGGGCATGGAACCGAGAATCAGCCGGTCGGCGCCGGGTTCCGACACCGGTGGGAAGCTATGGATATAGGACATATCTGGCCATCGTGCGCGCGGAGCCTGTCTGCGAAGCCAGAGCTTTGTGGGAGCTTGCCCTGCGCAAGCCTGGCCCGCTCCCACAAGGCAACTCAGAGGCTGAGGACTTTCTCGCCCCGTGAGATGCCGGACACGCCGGAGCGCACCACTTCCAGCACCTGCGCTTCGCCGACGGCGTTGATGAACGCCTCCAGCTTGTCGGTGGTGCCGGTGAGCTGCACCGTGTACACGGTGCTGGTGACGTCGACGATCTGGCCCCGGAAGATGTCCACGGTGCGTTTGACCTCGGCGCGCTGGGCGCCGGTGGCCTTCACCTTCATGAGCATGATCTCGCGCTCAATGTGGGCACCTTCGGTGAGATCCACCAGCTTGACCACCTCGATGAGCTTGTTGAGGTGCTTGGTGATCTGTTCGATCTTCTTGTCGTCGCCGGTGGTGGTCATGGTCAGCCGGGACAGGGTGTCGTCCTCGGTGGGTGCCACCGTCAGGGTTTCGATGTTGTAGCCGCGTTGGGAGAACAGCCCCACCACCCGGGACAGCGCACCCGGCTCGTTTTCCATCAGAATCGAAATAATGCGTCTCATCAGGTGCGCTCCGTCTTGCTCAGCCACATATCCCGCATGGCGCCGTCAGCGATATGCATGGGGTAAACGTGCTCCGTGGAGTCCACGTAGATATCCATGAATACCAGGCGGTCCTTGAGCGCGAAGGCTTCGTCCATGGCCGGCTGCAGGTCCTCGAACTTTTCCACCAACATGCCCACGTGCCCGTAGGATTCCGCCAGCTTGACGAAGTCCGGCAGGGACTCCATGTACGACTGGCTGTGACGGCCGCCGTACTGCATGTCCTGCCACTGACGCACCATGCCCAGCGCCTGGTTGTTGATGTTGATGATCTTGATCGGCAGACCGTACTGCAGACAGGTGGAGAGCTCCTGAATGTTCATCTGGATCGAGCCCTCGCCGGTGACGCAGGCCACCACCCCGTCCGGATAGGCGAACTGCACGCCCATGGCCGCCGGCAGGCCGAAGCCCATGGTGCCCAGGCCGCCGGAGTTGATCCACTGACGCGGCCGGTCATAGAGGTAGTACTGGGCGGCGAACATCTGGTGCTGGCCCACGTCGGAGGTGACGAACGCCTCGCCGTTGGTGGCCTTGTAGAGCGCCTGCACCACCTGCTGCGGCTTCATCGGGCCGTTTTCGTTGACCTCGTAACGCAGCCCGTGCACCTGGCGCCAGCCGTCGATTTCCTGCCACCAGCGCTCCAGGCTCTTTTGATCCGGGCCGCTGTCGTGCTCATCGATCATGGTGAGCATCTCTTCCAGCACCTGCTTCACCGGCCCGACGATGGGAATGTGGGCGGTGACGTTCTTGGAGATGCTGGCCGGGTCGATATCGATGTGGATGATCTTGGCGCCCGGGCAGAACTTCTTGGCGTCGTTGGTCACCCGGTCGTCCAGGCGCGCGCCGGCGGCCAGAATCACGTCGGCGTTGTGCATCGACATGTTGGCTTCGTAGGTGCCGTGCATACCCAGCATGCCGAGGAACTGCTTGTCGGTGCCCGGGTAGGCGCCCAGCCCCATCAGCGTGTTGGTGACCGGATAGTTGAGCTTGCGGGCCACCGCGGTGAGCGCGTCGCTGGCGTCACCCTGGACCACGCCGCCGCCGGAGTAGATCACCGGGCGCTTGGCCTTGAGCAACTCGTCCACCGCCTTGCGGATCTGCCCGGAGTGCCCCCGGGAGACCGGCATGTAGGAGCGCATCTTGACCTTCTTGGGGTACTCGTACGGGAAGGTCTTGTTGGGCGCCGTGTGATCCTTGGGAATATCGATCAGAACCGGGCCGGGACGGCCGGTGCTGGCGATGTAGAAGGCCTTTTTGACCATCTCCGGGATCTCNCTGGGGTCGCGGACCATGAAGCTGTGCTTCACGATCGGCCGCGACAGACCGATCATGTCGGTCTCCTGGAAGGCGTCGTCGCCGATCCAGTCGGAGCGCACCTGNCCGGACANCACCACCATGGGNATNGANTCCATGAAGGCGGTGGCNATGCCGGTGATGGCATTGGTCGCGCCGGGGCCGGAGGTCACCAGCACCACGCCGGGCTTGCCGGTGGAGCGGGCATAGCCGTCCGCGGCATGCGTGGCGGCCTGCTCGTGGCGCACCAGAATGTGATTGACTTTGTCCTGCTGGAACAACGCGTCATAGATGTGCAGTACCGCGCCCCCGGGATACCCGAAGATGTACTCCACTCCCTCGTCTTGCAGAGCGCGGACCACCATTTCCGCGCCGGATAACATTTCCACGATTGCTACCTCGAAATTAAAAATAGCGTTCACCCCGCCGNAAACCGGCGGAACGGGAGGGTGTTGCGTTTACCTGTGGAACGGACGCCGTATTTAGGCNNCCCGAAGTCCGCGTGGAGGTGGCCNACGGCGAACACAGGTTGGGAAGCTCGGAGGGGGCACATACCCGCGCCGGAATCCTCCAGAGGCTTCACCAGCGGGACATGCTTGCAGTGATGCTGCGTTAGGACGTCGCGGTAACGNCGCCCCGGGTCCCGGCCACACAGGTGCCGGTAAGCGCCTGCGGGTTCCGATCTCCGGAAAGTACTGCAATATTGTCAGAAATGCGGGCGCTTTCAAACCCCTGGCGGGCCCTTTCTTACACAATAGGGACGCTTAGGGGCACTTGCACAGCGGGGACCGTCGCGGGCATTCTGANTCGCCGACCAAGGGGGCAAACAATGATCCGAACCAGCATCGCCAGAACACTCACGCCACTGCTGGCGCTCGCCCTGCTNGGCAGCGCCGCACCCGCCATGGCGGACNAATACTANAAATGGGTGGACGACAACGGGGTCACGCACTACGGCNCCGCGCCGCCGGAGGACGGCGGCTCGNAAGCGGTGCGCACCTACGGGCCCAGNTCCGACCAGGGCAAGGANATCAAGGCNNTGCAGGAGCAGCGCGAAGCCGCCGCCCGCGCCCGTGAACAGGCGGANGAGCNGGCCCGCNAGGCCGAACGCGCGGCCGAGGAGCCGGAGGCCGTGGCCAGGGAGCGCTGCGACCAGCACCGCGCCAACCTGGACATCCTCGAGAATAAGCCGGTGGTGCGGGTGGAAAACCCGGAGACCGGAGAAATGGAAGTGATTGATCAGGCGCGCCGCGACGAGATGATCGAAACCACCCGCGCGGCGCTCAAGGACTGCTGATCAGCCTTTGCGGAACACCATCTCGCTGCCGGCGACATCCACTTCGATGGTGTCGCCGGGACCGAACTGACCCTTGAGCAAGGCCTGGGCAAGCGGGTTTTCCAGCTGCTGCTGGATCGCCCTTTTCAGCGGCCGGGCGCCGTAGACCGGATCGAAACCGGCCTCCACCAGCTTCTCCAGCGCCTTGTCCGACAGCCGCAGCCCCATATCCCGGTCCACCAACCGCTGACGCAGATAGTCGAGCTGGATCGCGGCGATGCCCTTGAGCTGATCCCGGGCCAGGGGATGGAACACCACCGTCTCGTCCACCCGGTTGATGAACTCGGGCCGGAAGTGCTGGCCAACCACCTCCATGACCGCGTTTTTCATGGCGTCGTAGTCGCCCTCCCCGGCCATGCGCTGGATCAGATCGGAGCCCAGGTTCGAGGTCATCACCACCACCGTGTTACGGAAATCCACGGTGCGGCCCTGGCCGTCGGTGAGGCGGCCGTCCTCGAGCACCTGCAGCAGGATATTGAAAACGTCCGGGTGGGCTTTCTCCACCTCGTCCAGCAGCAGCACGGAGTAAGGCTTACGCCGCACCGCCTCGGTGAGATAGCCGCCCTCTTCGTAGCCCACGTAACCCGGGGGCGCGCCGATCAGCCGGGCCACGGAGTGCTTCTCCATGAACTCGGACATGTCGATGCGCACCATCGCCTCCTCGGTGTCGAACAGGAACCCGGCCAGGGCCTTGCAGAGCTCGGTCTTGCCCACCCCGGTGGGGCCCAGGAACAGGAAGCTGCCGTTGGGGCGGTTGGGGTCGGAGAGCCCGGCCCGTGACCGGCGCACCGCGTTGGAGACCGCGGTCACCGCCTCGTCCTGGCCGACCACGCGGGCGTGCAGCGCCTCTTCCATGCGCAGCAGCTTGTCGCGCTCGCCTTCCAGCATCTTGGACACCGGAATGCCGGTCCACTTGGAGACCACCTCGGCCACCTCTTCCTCGGTGACCTTGTTGCGCAGCAGCTTGGTTTCCACCTGGGCGGACTCTTCCGCCTCCTGGGCGGTCTGCACCTTCTTCTCTAGATCCGGGATCACGCCGTACTGCAGCTCGGACATGCGGCTCAGGTCGCCGGCGCGGCGCGCCTGTTCCATGTCCACCCGGGCCTGCTCCAGCTCCGCCTTGTACTGCTGGGCACCCTGCAGGGCCGCCTTCTCGGCGTTCCAGATCTCTTCCAGGTCGGCGTACTCTTTTTCCAGCGCGCCGATGTCATCCTGCAGCTTGTCGAGGCGCTTCTTGCTGGCCTCGTCGTCTTCCTTGCGCAGCGCCTCGCGCTCCATCTTGAGCTGGATCAGACGCCGGTCGAGACGGTCCATTTCCTCGGGCATGGAGTCGATCTCCATGCGGATACGGCTGGCCGCCTCGTCGATCAGGTCGATGGCCTTGTCCGGCAACTGCCGGTCGGTGATGTAGCGATGGCTGAGCCGGGCGGCGGCGATGATCGCGCCGTCGGTGATGTCCACGCCATGGTGCACCTCGTAGCGCTCTTTCAGGCCACGCAGGATGGCGATGGTGTCCTCCACGGAGGGCTGGTCCACCTGCACCTTCTGGAAGCGCCGCTCCAGCGCCGCGTCCTTTTCGATGTGCTGGCGATACTCATCCAGGGTGGTGGCGCCCACGCAGTGCAGTTCGCCCCGGGCCAGCGCCGGCTTGAGCATATTGCCGGCGTCCATGGCGCCGTCGGCCTTGCCGGCACCGACCATGGTGTGCAGCTCGTCGACGAACAGAATGATGCGCCCTTCCTGCTTGGCGAGTTCGTTCAACACCGCCTTCAACCGCTCCTCGAACTCGCCCCGATACTTGGCGCCGGCGATCAGCGCCGCCATGTCCAGGGCCAGCACGCGCTTGTCCTTGAGCCCTTCGGGCACCTCGCCGTTGACGATGCGCTGGGCCAGCCCCTCGACGATGGCGGTCTTGCCGACGCCGGGCTCACCGATCAGCACCGGGTTGTTCTTGGTGCGGCGCTGCAGCACCTGGATGGTGCGGCGGATTTCATCGTCACGGCCGATCACCGGATCCAGCTTGCCGCTCTCGGCCCGCTCGGTGAGATCCTGGGTGTACTTCTTCAGCGCTTCCATTTTGTCTTCCGCGTTGGGGTCGGTGACCGCTTCGCCGCCGCGGACTTCCTGNATTTTNTCCGCCAGCACCTTNTTCTTGATGCCGGCGTTNTTGAACAGNTTGCCCAGNTCCCCGCNGTCGTCNCAGGCCGCCAGCAACAGCGCCTCGGTGGACACGTACTGGTCGCCACGCTGCTGGGCCTCGCGGTCCGCCAGGTTGAGCAGCCGCGCCAANCCCTGGGACAGCTGCACGTCACCGTTGAACTGNCCCACCGTCGGCAGTTTATCCATGGCCATTTTCAAGGCGGTGATNACATCCGCCGGGTTGGCGCCGGCNTTNTCCAGCAACGGCGCCGCCACCCCGCCACTCTGCTGCAGCAGTGCCANCANTAAGTGCACCGGTTCGATCGCACTGTGGCTCTGGCCNACGGCCAGGGATTGGGCTTCGCCCAANGCTTCCTGCAAGCGCGCGGTAAATTTGTCCATTCGCATTTTNCACTCTCCTGATCACGCCTAACGGCCGGCCCGGACCNCGGCACCGGCGCGTTATCGGTTGTTTAAAAACTGAGCTTTAAATGCGGGCTAGCGTGAAGGGATTCAAGAGGGAAGTGTTGATCTGGATCAGGCCGNAGCGGGTTCCAGCCANACCAGAGTGGCGAAGCGGCCGGTCTGGCCCTCGGCGCGGNANGAGTAGAAATGGACCGGATCNCTGGCGGTGCAGTGATCGCCCCCCGCCACCTCGAACACACCGGCGGCGTTCAGNGCCAGCGTGGCGGCGTGGGCCAGGGAGAAGCGCCANTGNTTGGGCTGGCTGTCNCGGCTGAAGGCGGCCTGATACTCNGGCCCCAGNGNNANNAAGGCNCGGTGCACGTCCTCGCCCACCTGNTAGGCGCGCGCGGAAATGGCCGGNCCCAGCCAGGCGGACAANGGCNCACCGNCGGGCGCCAGNGTTGCCACCGCCCGGCCCAGGATGCCGCCGTGCAGNCCNCGCCAGCCGGCNTGCACCGCCGCCACCGCGCTGCCGTCCTGGCGNGCCAGCAGTACCGGCAGGCAGTCGGCGGTNAGTACCACGCAGGGCCAGCCCGGTTCGCCGGNCCAGACCCCGTCGGCNCGGGTGTCGGCGTCGCCGGCCTGGATGATGCGGTCGCCGTGGACCTGCTCNAGCCAGGCCGGCGGATGGTCCACCGCCAGCATNTTGTGCACATGGCGGCGGGCCTGNTCCACCCGCGCCGGGTCGTCNCCGCAGTTCATNCCCAGGTTGAAACCGTGCCACGGNGGCGGCGAGTGNCGCCCCAGACGGGTGGTCACCAGGGCGCGAACCCGGGGATGGGGCTGCCAGTCGGGCCGCAGCCACTGGCTNATNTCGGGCAGGGTCATTGNGCCTCCCGGTCCGCCTCCAGGACCTGAACCAGNGTCTGGAAATCNTCNGGCAGGGGCGCCTCGAATTCCATGTACTCGCCGCTGGCNGGGTGCACCAGCCCGAGCTTGAAGGCGTGCAGNGCCTGGCGGCGGAACCCGCGCAGGGCCTCGCGCAGCGCCTCGGTGGCGCCGGCGGGCTGCTTGAGNCGGCCGCCGTAAAGNGGNTCGCCCACCAGCGGATANCGGCGGTGGGCCAGATGCACGCGNATCTGGTGGGTGCGGCCGGTTTCCAGGCGCACCTGCACGCGGGTGTGGGCCCGGTAGCGGTCCAGCACCCGGTAGTGGGTGACCGCCGGTTTGCCGCCGTGGGACACCACCGCCTGGCGCTTGCGGTCCACCGGGTGCCGGCCCATGGGCGCGTCCACGGTGCCGCCGCCGGTCATCACGCCCATGGCGATGGCCTGGTACTCCCGGTACAGGCTCTTGTCCTGCAGCTGCGCCACCAGCCCGGTGTGCGCCTCCACGGAGCGCGCGACCACCATCAGGCCGGTGGTGTCCCGGTCCAGACGGTGGACGATGCCGGCCCGGGGCAGGCTGGACAGGCGGTCGTCCAGGTGCAGCAGGCCGTTGAGCAGGGTGCCGTCGGCGTGGCCGGCGGCCGGGTGCACCACCAGGCCGGCGGGTTTGTTGATCACGATCAGGTCCTGATCCTGATAAATCACCGGCAATTCAATGGCTTCCGGCTGATCGTCGATCTCCGGCGCCAGTTCCACCGCCAGGGTCAGCGCCTCGCCGCCCAGCAGCTTGTCCTTGGGCCGCGCGGCGCGGCCGTCCACCGTCAGGACGCCTTCTTTGATCCAGTTCTGCAGGCGCGACCGGGAGAAGCCGTCGAACAATTCGGCGGCCGCCTGGTCCAGCCGGATACCGGCGTATTGCGCATCAACCTGCTCAGTGCGCTGAATTTTCTCACCGCCAAGATGTCCCATGGTCCGACCTGTGCGTAGAATAGGCGCACCATTGTACCCTGTCGCACCGAGGATAAAATGCCACGATTGCTTTCGACCCTGTTGATCGCCGCGCTGCTCAGCGCCTGCGCCAGCAAACCTGACGAGGCCCCGGAGCGCACCGAAGCGGAACAGTACCGTGAAGCCCGCGAGTCCATGGAGTCGAATAACTACGTGACCGCCGTGGACCGGCTCAAGGAGCTGGAGGCCCGTTTCCCCTACGGCCGCTACGCGGAGCAGGCGCAACTGGAGCTGATCTACTCCCAGTTCCGCCTTCAGGATTACCCGCAAACCGTGGTCGCCGCCCAGCGTTTCATGCGCAGCTACCCGGCCCACCCGCGCCTGGACTACGCGCTCTACATGCGCGGCCTGGCCAATTTCTACATGGAACGGGGTTTCTTCGATTCCATGATGAACACCGACAAGTCCGCCCGCGACCTGTCGTCCGCGCGCGACGCCTTCGAGGATTTCGAGCGCCTGGTGACCCGCTTCCCGGACAGCGAGTACAGCGAGGACGCCCGCGCCCGCATGGTGTTCATCCGCAATGAATTCGCCCGCCACGAGTTGCACGCGGCCCGTTACTACGCCCGCCGTGGCGCCTACATCGCCGCCATCGGCCGCGCCCAGTACGTGGTGCAGCACTACCAGCAGACGCCGCTGGTGCCGGAAGCCCTGGCCATCATGGTGAAAGGCTACGAGCGCCTGGACCGTCCGGCGCTGGCGGATAAAAGCCGCCGCATCCTGGCCACCAACTGGCCGGACAGCGAATTCCTGGAAGACGACGACCAGGTGGATCTGGCCTGGTGGCCGAACGAGAACAAGGGCCTGCTGAGCCTGCTCACGTTCGACCTGCTGTAACCGCTGTCAGTCCCCCGGTCGCCAGCCGTTGGTGATCGGGTAGCGGCGATCCTTGCCGAAGGCGCGGCGGCTGACCCGCGGCCCCACCGCCGCCTGACGCCGCTTGTATTCGTTGCGGTCGGTGAGCTTGACCACCCGGTACACGGTGTCGCGGTCAAAGCCGTCGCGAATCACCGCCTCGGCGCTCATGTCCTGTTCCACGTAGCGTTCCAGAATGGCGTCCAGCTCGTCGTACCCGGGCAGCGAATCCGAATCCACCTGATCCGGCGCCAGCTCCGCCGACGGCGGCCGGGTGATCACCCGCTCGGGGATAATCTCACTGCCCGCCTTCTGGTTGCGCCAGCGCGCCACCCGGTAGACCCAGGTCTTGAACACGTCCTTAAGCACCGAGAAACCGCCGGCCATATCGCCATAGAGGGTGGCGTAGCCCACCGCCATCTCACTCTTGTTGCCGGTGGTCAGCACCACCGACCCGTTCTTGTTGGACAGCGCCATCAGCAACACGCCACGGCAGCGCGCCTGCAGGTTTTCCTCGGTGGTGTCCGGCTGGTGGTCGGCGAACGCCTCCTCGAGGATCGACATGAAGCCGTTGAAGGCCGGCTCGATGGGCAGCGACCGGTAGTGCACCCGCAGTGCCTTGGCCTGCTGCGCCGCGTCTTCGATGCTGATGTCGGCGGTATAGCGGAACGGCATCATCACCGCCTCCACCCGGTCCGGGCCGAGAGCGTCCACCGCCACCGCCAGGGTCAGGGCGGAATCGATGCCCCCGGACAAGCCCAGTAGCGCGCCCTTGAAGCCATTCTTGTTGACGTAGTCACGGGTTGCCAGCACCAGGGCCCGGTACAGGCTTTCCTCGTCTTCCGGTACCGGCAGCACTTCACCGCGCACTTTCAGCGCGCCGCCTTCGCGGCCCAGGTCCACCGGCACCAGCGCTTCCTCGAAGCTGGCGCCCTGCACACAGACACCGGCTTCGCCGTCCACCACGAAAGAGGCGCCGTCGAAAACCAGCTCGTCCTGACCGCCCACCAGATTGCAGTAGAGCACCGGCAGACCGGTTTCCCGGGCGCGGGCGCAGACCTGGTCGCGGCGCTCACCGGGCTTGCCGGCGCGGAACGGCGACGCATTCAGGTTGACGATGCAGGTGGCGCCGTCGCGGGCGGCCTGGGCCGCCGGCCCCTCGAACCAGATGTCCTCGCAAATGGTGATGGCCAGGCGCTCCCTGCCCAACTCGAACACACAGCTTTGGTCTCCGGGCTGGAAGTAACGCTTTTCATCGAAAACCCGGTAATTGGGCAGGCACTGCTTGAAATACTCATGCCGGGGGCGGCTGTCCCCCGGGAACAGCACGCCGGCGGCATTGCGGCGCACGCCATTACGCACCGCCGGATAGCCCAGCACCACCGGTACCTCGATACGTTCGCCGATGTGCGCCAGCGCGTCGTCGACGCGGCCGTTCAGGCTGGGGCGCAACAACAGGTCTTCCGGCGGGTAGCCGGTGAGCACCAGTTCGGGGAACACCACCAACTCGGCGCCCAGCAAATTGCGCGCCTCACGAGCGGCGGCCACCACCGCATCCGCGTTGCCCTCGATATCCCCGACCAGCGGGTTGCGCTGGGCCATCACTACTCGCATATCACCAGCCTTTTCTCCNTGGAGCGCTGATTGTACTCTGTAGCCGCCTGCCCTTGCACAGGCGTCGGGGAGATCCTTATGGGGCTGATACGGCTGCTNATCATAGCGGCTCTGATTTATCTGGTTTGGCGGGTNGTGAAAGGCCTGCTGGGTGANCGCCGCCGNCATGNCNACCNGGCCGNCGGGCCGGCTTCGCTCAGCCAGAAGATGGTNAAGTGNCGGCAATGCGGCGTGCATGTGCCGGAAAACGAAGCGTTCCAACACAACAACATGGCGTTCTGCAGCCAGGACCATCAGCGCCANTACCTGGAGCACCATGANCCCTAGNCAGAGCTGGACNCCNAGCCGNATCTANAACCTCTANCGCATCACCATCGCCACGGTGCTGCTGACGCTGTTCTATGTGAGCGAGCAGCGGCTGATCGGCCAGTACATGCCGGCTCTGTTCGAAGNCACNGTNTCNGGCTATCTGCTGCTGACGCTGGTGTCNTCGGCGATGGANTACAGCGAGCGGCTGCGCAAGCCNGGCTTCNCNCAGCCGCTGGCGCTGGTNATCGATGTGCTGGTGCTGGGNCTGGTGGTGCACGCCAACGGCGGCCTGGANGGCGGCCTGGCGGTGCTGCTGCTGGTCAACGTGGCCGCCGGCAATATTCTGNTGCGCGGCCGCATGGGNTTNCTGATCGCCGCGCTGGCNACCCTGACGGTGATGTTCGAGCAGTTCTANTTCGCCACCCAGACCGGCGACAAGGACCCGTTCCANCTCACCGAAGCGGGCCTGCTGGGCATCGCNTTCTTCATGGTGTCGCTGATCATCCAGCANATCGCCGAGCGGCTGGAGCGCAGCGAGTCCATCGCCGCCAGCCAGCGCGTGGCGATCGAGCGGCTGGAGGCGCTCAACCGGCAGATCGTGGCNCGNATGCGCACCGGCGTGATGGTGTTCAACAACGAGCACCGNATNCTGCAGTCCAACCCCTCCGCNGACNGNTTTTTCGCCACNCCNATGGTCGGCCAGCATCTGCCGGCGGCGCTGGTGGAGCGNCANCAGCNTTGGCGNCAGGCGCCGCACATGNCGCAGAGCCCGCTGCGNGTGTCGCGCCAGTCGCCGCAGGTGAGCGCCCGTTTCGCCGACCTGGACACCGGCCATGAAGACCTCACCCTGGTGTTCCTGGAAGACACCGCCCGCGTGGCCCAGGAAGCCCAGCAAATGAACCTGGCTTCCCTGGGCCGCCTGTCCGCCACCCTGGCCCATGAAATCCGCAACCCGTTGAGCGCCATCAGCCACGCCACCGAGCTGCTGGACGAAGACATGGAGAAGCCGGAAGACAGCCATCTTCTGGGCATTATCCGCAACCATGTGAAACGGGTGAACGGCATCATTTCCGATGTGCTGGACTTGTCCCGGCGGCCACGCAGCCAGGCGGCGCGCTTCGATGTGGCACCGGTCCTGGAGGAGGTCACCGCCAGTTGGCACCAGCGCGGCATCCCCCGCGAGCGGTTGCGCCTGCAGCACCGCGACGAGGGCCTGGAAGTGCGCTTCGACCGCAGCCAGCTGATACAGGTGGTGGACAACCTGATCGGCAACGCCTTCGACCATGGCGGCGCGGACTGCCGGGTGACCGTGGCCTATGGCCGCCACCCGCAGACCCGGCTGCCGTGGATCTCGGTGGCCGATAACGGCGACGGCATCCCCGAGGACGCCGCCGCCCACCTGTTCGAACCCTTCTACACCACCAGCGACGGCGGCAACGGGCTGGGGCTGTACGTGTGCCGGCAGCTGTGCCAGGCGAACCAGGCGACCCTGGACTATGAGGACGCCCAACCCGGCGCTCGCTTTGTGCTAACCTGTGCTCACCCGGACCGACAGTTCCAATAATGATGACCGATAAGACTCCTCGTGTTCTGGTTGTTGACGACGAAGCGGATCTGCGCGAACTGCTCGTCATCACCCTGGGGCGGATGAAACTGGATGCCACCGCGGCCGACTCGCTCGGCGCCGCGCGGCGCCTGCTCGACAGCGACCGCTTCGACCTCTGCCTGACCGATATGAACCTGGGCGACGGCACCGGCCTGGACCTGCTCCGCCACGCCGCCCAGACCGCCCCGGACATGCCGGTGGCGGTGATCACCGCCTACGGCAACATGGACGTGGCCACCGACGCGATGAAGCTGGGCGCCTACGACTTCATCGCCAAACCGGTGGCGCTGGACCGCCTGCGGCAGTTGATCGAGGACGGCCTGGGCATCAGCCGCACCGAGAAAGCCGGCGACGGCGGCGGGGAAGAAGACACCCTGGTCGGCCAGGGGCCGGCCATGCAGCGCCTCAAGCAGCAGATCCGCAAACTGGCGCGCAGCCAGGCGCCGATCTACATCAGCGGCGAATCCGGCAGCGGCAAGGAGCGCGTGGCGCGTTTGATCCACGCCCTGGGCCCGCGCCGGGAAAAGCCGTTCGTGGCGGTCAACTGCGGCGCGATTCCCTCGGAACTGATGGAGAGCGAGTTCTTCGGCCACCGCAAGGGCAGCTTCACCGGCGCCGTGGAAGACCGCAAAGGCCTGTTCCGCGAAGCGGACGGCGGCACCCTGTTCCTCGACGAAGTGGCCGACCTGCCGCTGCACATGCAGGTGAAACTGCTGCGCGCGATTCAGGAAAAAACGGTGCGCCCGGTGGGCGAGTCCAAGGAGTTCGCGGTTAACCTGCGCATTCTCTGCGCCACCCACCGGGATCTGGGCGAGGAAATGAGCGCCGGCCGCTTCCGCCAGGATCTTTACTACCGCCTCAACGTGATCGAAGCGCACGTGCCACCGCTGCGCGAACGGCACGAGGACATCCCGGTGCTGGTGGAACACATCCTGGAGCGTCTCGGCGAAGCCTGGGAGACCCGGCCGCCGGCGGTCAGCGAGCGGGCCATGTCCGCCCTCGCCGGCTACCGCTTNGCCGGGCAACGTGCGCGAACTGGAAAATACCCTGGAGCGTGCCCTCACGCTCTGCGACGGCCAGATGATCGAACCCGAGCATCTGCACCTGCCCAGCGACGACGGACCGCCACCGGCCGCCAACAACGGCGGCGGGCGCCATCCCCAGCTGCCGCTGGAAGACTATCTGCAGGAAATCGAGAAACAGGAAATTCTGCGCGCGCTGGACACCACCCACTGGAACCGCACCGCGGCCGCCAAAAAGCTGGGCATGACCTTCCGTTCACTGCGTTACCGGCTAAAGAAGCTGGAACTGGATCAGGACGGCGCCCCGGACAGCGAATAGTCCGCCGGATCCAGCGACGGCGTTTCCCCGCACATCAGGCGCACCAGCAGCTCGGCACTCGCCGGTGCCGCCACCAACCCATTGCGATGCAACCCGGCGGCGGCGAACACCCCACTGGTGCCCGGCACCGGCCCCAGATAGGGCCAGTCACGGTCGCTGCCCGGCCGCACCCCGGCCCAATGGTGGGACGGCGTCACCGACGCCAGCTCCGGTAACAGCGACGCCGCCATGGCCTGCAACGCCCAACGCCCGGTCACCGTGGGGTGCGTCGTGGCATCGCCGGGGTTCAAGGTCGAGCCGGCCAGCACGGCGCCATCGGCACGCGGGATCAAATAGCCCTCGTCGGTGAGCACGATGGTCGGCACCCGGCCCGGCGGCAAACGATACAGCAGCATCTCGCCCTTGGCCGGAAACAGCGGCAACCGCACGCCCAGAGGGGCCAGCAACGCCGACGTCCAGGCCCCGGCGCAAAGCAGCACACGGGGCGCGGACACCGTGCCGCCCCGACTCAGGGTCAGCTCGGCGCCGCGGGCGGCGGGCCGCACAGCGTCCACCGCCGCGTTCACGAACGTCACGCCCTGCCCCACCAGTGTGGCGCGCAGCGCTTTCAAAAGGCGCGGGTTGCGCAGATTGCCGATCTCGGGAAACCACACACCGTGCCGCTCCGGCGCCGCCGACAAATGTCCGCTCAACGGCGCGTCCCGGCAGCTCAGGCCCCAGTCCGACGCCCAGCGCAGCGCCTGCCGGCGCTCGTCGCCGTCCACCGCCACCCACAGGCCGCTGTGATGCAGGTCCGACGCGCACAGCCCGGCCTTGCCCTGAAGACGATCCACCAGCGCCCGGTAGCGCGCCGTGGCGTCGTGGCTCAGCCGGTTCATGGGATCGGGGTAACGCCAGGCGAACAGCGGCGACAGAATACCGCCACCGGCCCAGGACGCCGGCGGACGCTGCCCGCCGGCGTCGATCACGGTGACGCTCAAACCGCGGTCGCTGAGATTCAGCGCACTCAGCAAACCGACAATTCCACCACCGACAACGAGTACATCAGCCATAGCAAATCGTGGGAGTTGGATGACAGGAAGGGGAGCAACAATAACACAGGGACCACGAGCCCGGCGCGCTAGACTGGGATAACACGACCTGGATCAACGTATCGACTAATGGGGCCAAGGACGGCCCGGAGGATTCGCCATGGAAGGCGCAAACGGGACGGCAAAGCGGCGCTCACGCCGCCGGGGCTTCACCCTGATGGAGCTGATGATCGCGCTGATAGTGTTGGCGGTGCTGCTCAGCGCGGGCCACAATTTGCACAACGACTGGCTACCCAAACAGCGGGTGGTCGCCGCCAGCAACCGGGTGCTCGGCTTCATCCATCAGGCGCGCGCCCATGCGCTGACCCACGGCAGCACCTACCTGTGCGACGGCGACAGCCTGTGCGACCGGTTCGGACCGACGCGAACCCTGCTGATCGCCACCGATCCGGATACCGACGGAAAAGTACGGGCTCAGGATATTATCGAATACCTGGAGTTACCCGAAGGCACCACGCTGATCTGGCGGCGCTTTCGAGGCAAGGCGCTTCGCTATGGCCGACGCGGCAATCTTTACTACCAAAACGGGCACTTCCTGATCTGCAATCAGGACCATGCCCGCAAGGTGATCATGAACGTAATCGGCACGGCACGCATCGAAACCGCGGACGCACGCCTGTGTCCGTAGCTCGGGTCACTCCTTCCAGGACGTGGAACTACTCGGCGTACAGGTCGAGGCGCCTTTGACGCGGCAGGTCTGCCCCTGGCTGTTGATCACCAGGGCGCCGTCACCTTCCATGACGGAGCCAGTCTTGGTGGTGGCGGTCACGGTATATGCCTGATCGTTGTTGCTTGTTGTGATGGCCACGTTATAGAAGTCGCTGCTGGCCAGCTTCGGCGCCAGCGACGACGCCGTAGCGCCATCGTAGGAAAAGTTCTTGGCCCGATAGGCTTCCAGCGAGGCGGCCAGATCCATCAGCATGCCCTGTGTTTCCGAGCGCCGGCTGTCCCGGACCTGCTCGGTGTAGGCCGGGTAGGCGATCGCGGCAAGAATGGCCACGACCACCACCACGATCATCAACTCGATCAGCGTGAAACCACTAACGGAACGTCGAATGCCAATCATCAATTCTCTCCCGTCAGCGGAGTGACGTAGTTCTGTGCATCGTCTTTGTCCATCATGTACCAACGATTCTTTCGGAGGTTGGTAAATTTGGCATCGGGAGCGCCGATTACTTCTGTCCCAACAATGATGGCGACTTTGTTTCCACCATCCCGATAGATTACCGACGGTCCAGGCGGGATAGTACTCTGCTCAAGCGGAACACCAGACCAATCAATATCATTCAGAGAGGAATTCTCACCAAAGGGCTCTTGATCACTCTCGCTAGGCGTAGCGCCCGTCACCATATCCGCGGAGTAAAATCCAGCTTCACCGTAACGGACCACGCATGGATCGTCATCGATATCCTCATCCCCCGGCGCGTAGGTTGAAAGGAGCACTTGGCCGTTATAGATAGCCGGGGACGAAAGGACCTTTTCGCCGTCGCTAAACATATGATACCACCCGGACTTGCTGTCATCCGGAGCCGAAGGTACCGCTCTCAGATCGGACAAGGTGATGGGACCGACGTCCTCACCAACCTCTCTGAAGTTCTCATCTCGAATCGAGAAAATAGCGTCAGTAGTATCTTCATTGAGCGGGTGCGCCCTGTACCCTGAGCCGATAGCCACGTAGAGCGCCTCGCCACCCACGGACTTATAACCCACGGCCGGGGCCTCATAGAACCGGCGATGCTCCGCCGTTCCCGACCCCGCCAAAGACGCCATGNGGGTAACGCCTTCAACCAGACTATCCGCACCATCATTATCGTTGTTCAGATTGGTTCGAAATATCTGCCCCCCTAAATCCGCGAAGTAAAGATAGTCCGCGAAACCGTCAAAATCCAAGTCGACCACCGATACACCACCAGGTACGGCCCAATTCATACTGCTCACCGAGGTATGCGCTTGCCCGCTATTGCTAGCCTCTTTGCTAGCGGACCACACTAATTCTCCCGTGAGTGCGTCCACCATGAACACCGCGCGACCAATTTCATCCTCGCTACTCCTTTGACCCGCGGTATCGTGATCTTCAGGACTATAACCGCCACCGAAAACCAAAACCGGCTTGCGCGTACCGCCAATCTTGACCTGAGTCAGCGTGGGCGTGGACCAAGTCTGTCCCAGCAGTTCAAAACCCGAATCCGCATCCCCGTCATAACCCCCATCGATTTGCCACATCATGCTGGGGCTATCAATATTGCTCACGTCCAAACCGAAATAGGAATCGCCACCTCGACGCATACCTCCATAAATGTATACGTTGGCCGCGTCACCGGTTCTTTCACCACTGCCGCTGACTTCCGGGCGACGCCATGCGACCCAAGAGCCATCTAGACCATAGGGTTTTCGGATATTGCCCGGCTGCAACGNCGGTTCACTGACGAAGTCATACGCCTTCTTGACAAATTGCTCGGGCATGAAAGTGAACTTTTCCGAGCCGTCATCGGGATCAATGGCGTGCAGCATGCCTCCGTTGGTCGAAACGAAAATATAATTGGTCTGCGTGGATGGGTCATCGGCGTCACCCCCTTCATAGTTCACCAACAGGGGCACACTGTGGAGCGGGTCCGCCCACAAAGTTTTGAGCGCCGCGTACACTTCTTCTTTTGAGTCGAACTCGTCCTTATCGGTATTAGCCGGAATCCCGAAACTCGCGTCCGTAGTGATGTTGTCGTCGTCCACTTCCGCCTGTGTCAGCTCGCTAATGCTGCCCGTAGAGTCACTGACAAACAGTTTCCGACCAGTAAGCTGGCTGCGGGCACCACCCTCTGAAGCGNCGAAGCCATCCGTTTCCGGAGACCACCAACTCTTTGAAAAAGCACTGAAGTAGCCAGTATCGGAATCCACCGCGCTCGCCCCATTGACATCACGGATCACATTCTGGTCATCCATCTTGTAACGCTTGAGGTTACCTTCCCAAACGGAGCTCTTTCTTGGCCTAAAGACGGAATAATAGAGCTGATCCAGGTGNTCAAGGCGGTTCATCTGATTCACTGCCACGCCGGGCGAGGAGAACGACTTAGATTCTTCGTCAATAAGTTTGAGCTGGTCGATAAACGCTTGCGCAAGCGCGTCCGCGGAATCCGCATTGTAGGTCGCACCACCACCTTCCGCCGAAACCGCGGACATACGCCCCTCATAGCTGCCCATATACAGACCAATATTGGAGGTCAGCACCTTCCGCCCTTTGGGATTTTCGTCAGTATTCAGGGCACCGGCGATCAACTTTTGGCAGGCATAGCTACCGGAAATCGAGCCACCGTCCGAGCAGCTCCAACCCAAATTATCGCTTCCGGAGCTGGGCGCGCCGTCTGTCATCACAATAACGTGATTGGATTCGCACTGGTTCTCCAGGTTCATCGGAGAGACATAGTTGCCGTTGGCGTCCACGATATCCGCGGACTCGAGACAAGTGGTCTCGCTAGAGCACTGCTTCTCCGTGCCCGTCTGTGTATACAAATAGTATTGCCCACGGAAGCGCTCGCAGTTGTTGAAACGGCGGTCACAATAACTAACACGTTGCCATTCATAGACCGGGACGTCAGTGCATGTCTCATCGACTTGCTGACGAAGACATATCTGAGGATCGGCGTCCCGAGTACTACCGCTGTAGTCGCCATACACCGGACTTAAACCCATCATGTAGCGGTACATTTCATAAAAGGCTTCCGATGTAGGCGTGCCACCTTCAGGGTCGCCGCCAGACTGACCATCCGAGTTCAGTTCCGCTACTTTTCTTTTGAGCAAGCTTCTATTGCCGGGGGTTGTCTCAATGACCGGCACTATCACATGACCGCCGTCGGTCTGCCCACGCCGGAACCGGCTGATACCCACACGTACGTCCTCCGGAATATCATCAATCATGATATTAAAGGCACGGACCAGCATGGCTATACGACGATTCTCGGCATCGTCACACCAATTAGCACCATCAGATTGCTCGCAATTGCGCATACTGCCTGACGTATCCAGGAGAATCATCACATTGGCGATATTCTGGTTCTGAGAATCGTCGGCGTTGGCACGAGCAAAGAATATTTCCGTATCGTCAGCATATAAAGACGTCGGGGCGAGCAGCATCACGGCCCACAACAGCGACGCCTTGATAATAAAATCACGCNTTTTTTTATCCTCTCACCCCGATCCTATTCGATGTCTGAAGAGGGCTTCAAAGCCCGCTTCAGAGCCTCTTGCATGTGGTGATTTTCAACACCCAGGTCCGGCAGTTCACTATTACCCAAGATACCGATTTTGTATTCGACCTGAAGTGAGCCGCCGCCGGTGGTCCCCACGGCGGCCCCATCAATTGGGGCATAGCCGTTCACCTTACTGTGTGACTCCGACACTACGAGGCCACGAGAGTCTAGTGTCTGCCCGTCACCGCATACACCTTCAGCGGTCCGGTCGACCATGGTGATACAGCGGCTCACCACGCCGCCTAGAAGCAGCGTCTGCATGACATCGTCATCGCTGCCTAGCTCCAGATAGGTTGCTGTGACCGCGGACTCCGCGCCCTCAAAGGCCATTGCGTCGATCTGTGTACCCGTGGCGATCTTGGCGCTGAACATGCTGGTCTTCATGGCCGTGATGCCCATCACCGAGACAATCACCAGCACGAACAGCGCGATCAATAAGGCCACCCCGCTCTGGTTTTTATGACTCAAAGGCGTGCCGTTCATCAGATTTGGCTCCAAGGGTAATTACGCAGAGTCACGGTGGTGGAAAACTGCTGGAACAGCGATTGGCTGGTATCAACGTCTTTGCTGGTATCCAGCACATAGAAACTTTTCTCGGGACCGCTGCCGATCGCGGGGGCACTATTCTTGAGCAGCATACCGATCTTCAGGGACAGCACCAGGTGGTCGCTGGCGAAGTGTGTGGAGAGCTGGTCGGCGGGCACGTACTGGCTGGCAAAAGCGATCTGATCGTAGGGTGTGGTATCCATACCGTACAAGACCTGAAAACTTTCCACGCCGGTAAGCAGGGTAACCCCGGAGGTCAGAGGCACGGCCTGGTTGCCTCGGCACTTCAGTTGCCCGTCATCATCGACCCAATACGTGTTGATGATCTCCCGGCGAGAGGTGGAGGTGGAGGGATTGCCTTCACAGTCCCTGAAACCATGATAACTGATCGTCATGCGATCGTTGCCGCTGTTGCCACCGTCAGAGGATGCGGGAATGGACGGGGATGAGGCGTTAATGACCGGAGAGGGAGCCGCGCCCACGGAAATATCGTGGAAGCCCGCCATACGCACATCCTCGACAATAAACCGCATGGCCAAATAGCCTTGCTCCTGGAGCTCGGACTCGCCCTGCTGCAACTGAAACATTCTCTGGTTGGTGCTGAAAAGCGACAGGGCGGCGCCGGTGATCAAAAGCCCGAGCGCCATGGCAACCATTAGCTCGACGAGGCTGAACCCCGACTGGTAACGACGCATTCTCATCGGGTGACCTCCATGACCACGCACTCGGTTTCTTCACCTGACACCACCCCCTCGTCCTCATCGAGGCAGTCGGCGGGCGCCTGGTCGTTCCAGGCAACAATCACGCAGCTTGAGGTGGCCCCTGTCATGGTGCACGGGGTCACCACGATCCGACCGGCCGGCATGGTGTTGGCGGCCTGCCAGGTGAGCATCTCGATATCCCAGTCGGCCATATCGCCTGAAGAACACGCCTGGCTGACGCAGGCATTCTGGTTATCCGCCGCGCCACCGGCATCGGAGGCATTCTCGTTCCAATTATCGCTATCCAGGTATTCAGCCCGGGAACCCGGATTGGCCAGAATGCGCTCCAGGGCGTCGCGGGCGATAAAGGTCGCGGTGGCCCGAAGGTGCGCCTCCTCCGAGCTTTTCAGCGCGTTAAGCTGCAAACCCGCGTAACCGAGCACACCGATGGCCAGCACCAGCAGCGCGATAAGGATTTCGACCATACCGACACCGCTCTGGCGTTTAGCGTTCGCTTTCATCCTGGTTCCTAGCTGCATGTAATCGCCGTGTTTTCGACAGTGCCAAAGAGCCCGACTTTGATCTGTCGGCCGGTCTCGTTAGTGCGGTCATCGCAGATTTCGAAAGTGGCGCCGGCGCTCATCATGCCCGACGGTGTGAACGTCAGTGCCCCACTGCCGCTGGTCTGGGTCACGGTGACGCCACCGGAAGGGGTGAAGGTCTGATCCGTTTCCGTGGTGCCGGCGCCATACTTAACGCGCCAGCCGTCCGTCCAGGAGGAGCCGGTTTCTTCGAGAACGACGTCGACGCGCAGGTTCACCGCCTGCGCGCGGGCCGTATTGATGGCGGTGACCAGATCGGCGGAGGAACTTCTCAAGGCATTGTTGGCCGTCAGGTTCTGGAAAGAGGGCACGGCCAGGGCAAGCAAAACTCCGGCGACGGCAATGCCGACCATCAACTCAATAAGGGTAAAGCCCCCGCTTCCGAACCGGGTGTCAGACACCACGATGCACTCCACTTTCATTCTTGTGAGCAGACACTCTAGCAATTGTAAAACCGTCGACAATGAGACTTAGACGAGCGGTCACTTGGCGGCAATAAACGGCATAAGCGGTTGATAAGCGGGGATTTTTACGAAGATAGGCTGTGACGCTATTCGCACTTTTTCATTAGCTATAGAGCCAGTCTTTTACATGGCAAGCGCGGCACGCGGACAAGCCGCCCCACTCGCCCCGGGCGGGCGGTGGGGACAGCGGCTTCCAGGGAGCGGAGGGATCAGGCCCGCAGGGCGCGGGGCATGGAAAAGCGGATGTTCTCTTCGCGGCCAGGGATCTCGTGGGCGTCTTCGCCGCCCAGTTCGCGCAGGCGGGCGATCACCTGGTGGACCAGCTCCTCGGGGGCGCTGGCGCCGGCGGTGACGCCCACGGCCTTCTTACCCTTGAGCCAGGCCGGGTCGATCATGGCCGGGTCGTCGAGCAGGTGGGCCGGGGTGCCGCAGCGCTCGGCCAGTTCGCGCAGGCGGTTGGAGTTGGAGCTGTTCACCGACCCCACCACCAGCACCAGCTGGCATTCCAGAGCGAGCTGGCGCACCGCGTCCTGGCGGTTGGTGGTGGCGTAGCAGATATCTTCGCGCTTGGGGCCGAGGATATTGGGGAAGCGTTGGCGCAGGGCGTCGATGATGCGGGCGGTGTCGTCCACGCTCAGGGTGGTCTGGGTGACGAACGCCAGATTGTCCGGGTCGGTGACTTCCAGGCGGGCCACGTCGGCCTCGTCTTCCACCAGATACATGCGCCCGCCCTTGCTGGTGTCGTACTGGCCCATGGTGCCTTCCACTTCCGGGTGGCCCTGGTGGCCGATCAGAATCGCTTCGCGGCCTTCCTGGGCGTAGCGGATAACCTCCATGTGCACCTTGGTGACCAGCGGGCAGGTGGCGTCGAACACCTGCAGGGCACGCTGCTCGGCCTCGTCCTGCACCGCCTTGGAGACGCCGTGGGCACTGAAGATGACGATGGCGTCGTCGGGCACTTCTTCCAGCTCATCGACGAACACCGCGCCGCGCTCGCGCAGGCCGTCCACCACGTAGCGGTTATGGACCACTTCGTGGCGCACATAGACCGGCGGCCCGAACACGTCCAGGGCCCGATTGACGATATCGATGGCCCGATCGACGCCGGCGCAGAAGCCACGGGGGTTGGCGAGACGGATTTGCATATCGGAACCTGCTTGAAATGTATCCTGAGTATACGCGCCACCAGCGGTGGCCGGCCAGAAGGTCAGTTCAGGCGGACGGCCTGCTCCGGGGCGTCGTGCTCGACGTTGATGATCTCCACCTCGAAGGTGAGGTCGCGGCCGGCCAGCGGGTGATTGAAGTCCACGGTGACCCAGTCGTCGTCCAGTTCGGCGATCACGCCGGGCAGTTCGGCGCCGGCGGCATCGGCGAAATTCATCACCGTGCCCACTTCCACGTCGTCGGCGCTGAAGGTGCTGCGCTTGAAGTGCTGCCGGTTCTGTTCGTTGTATTCACCGAAGCCGGAGGCGGCGTCGATGAAGACGCTGCGCTTGTCGCCGGCCTTGAGGCCGAGGATGGCGCGCTCGAAGCCGGGCAGCAGGGATTCGTCACCCCAGGAGAAGGCGGCCGGCTCGCCGCCGTAGGTGCTGTCCATTTCGGTGCCGTCCATCAGACGCACGGCGAAATGCAGGGTGATGCGGGTCTGCGGACCCGCGCGCAAGGTGTCAGTCATGGCCGCGACGGCCTCCCAGCAGCATGTCGAGAATGATCAAGGCTGCCCCAATAGTGATGGCGGTATCGGCGATATTAAAGGCCGGGAAGTGGTAATCGCCCCAATAGAAGTCGAGAAAGTCGACCACATGGCCGAGCACCACCCGGTCGTAGAGGTTGCCGACGGCGCCGCCGAGGATCAGTGCCAGAGCGGCGCCCTGCATGCGCTCCTCGCGCAGTTTGCGCATCCAGCCCAGGATCAGCACCACGGCGATCACCGCCACGGCGGCGAAGAACCAGCGTTGCCAGCCGCCGGCGCCGGCCAGAAAGCTGAACGCGGCCCCGGAGTTGTAGGCCAGGGTCAGGTTGAAGAACGGCAGCACCTCCAGCCGCTCATAGAGGTCGAAACGGGCCACCACCCAGTGCTTGCTGACCTGATCCAGCACGATCACCAGGCCGGTGAGCCACAACCAGACCAGTTGGCTCTGGGCGCCTTGTTGCTCACGCATAGTGGCGTTCCTCGCCGTCACCGTCCAGGTTGGTCACGCAGCGGCCGCACAGCTCCGGGTGCTCGGGGTGCGTGCCGATGTCCGGGCGGTGGTGCCAGCAGCGCACGCATTTGTCGTGCGGCGACGGCGCCACCCGCACTTTAAGCCCGGCCACGGCGCTGTCCGGCAGCTCCGCCGGGGCGTCCGCCAGCGGCGCCAGGGTGGCGGTGGAGGTGATGGTGACAAAGCGCAGCTCGTCGCCCAGGCGACCGAGCAGGCCGGCCAGCCGCTCGTCCACGTAAAGGGTGGCCTCGGCGGCCAAGTTGGCGCGCAGTTCCTTGCGGTTGCGGGCCTCTTCGATGGCCTTGTTGACCGCCTGCTTGACGGCCTGCACCTGCTCCCAGAACGCCAGATCCATGTCCGCGTCGTCCGCCGGCGGGAAGAGGCCGTCGTACCAGGTGGTCAGGAACACGGACTCGGGGCGCTCGCCGGGCAGCAGCTCGAAGATTTCCTCGGCGGTGAAGCTGAGGATCGGCGCCATCCAGCGCACCAGGGCCTGGGCGATGTGATACAGCGCGGTCTGGCAGGAGCGCCGCGCCAGCGAATCCGCCGGCGTGGTGTACTGGCGGTCCTTGATGATGTCCAGGTAGAAGCCGCCCAGCTCGTTGCCGCAGAAGTTGTGCAGGCGCTGGTAGACCAGATGGAAATGNTAGCCGTCGTACAGCTCGCGCAGCTCCGCCTGCAGAGCGTCGGCGCGGCCCACCGCCCAGCGGTCCAGGGCGATCATGTCGTCCGGGGCCACCGCGTCGCGCTGCGGGTCGAAGCCGTTCAGGTTGGAGAGCAGGAAGCGGGCGGTGTTGCGGATGCGGCGATAGCTGTCCGCCATCTGCTTGAGAATGTTCTTGGACACGCTCATCTCACCGCGGTAATCGGTGGCCGCCACCCACAGGCGCAGGATGTCCGCGCCCAGGTCGTTCCACACTTCCTGCGGGGCGATCACGTTACCGATCGACTTGGACATCTTGCGGCCCTGCTCGTCCACCGTGAAGCCGTGGGTGAGCACGCTTTTATAGGGCGCCGCGTCACGGATCGCGGTGCTGGTCAGCAGCGAGGACTGGAACCAGCCGCGGTGCTGGTCGGAGCCTTCCAGGTAGAGGTCGGCGGGCACCGCCAGTTCGTCGCGCTGCTCGAGCACCGAGTAGTGGGTCACGCCGGAGTCGAACCAGACGTCCAGGATGTCGGTGACCTTGGTGTAGCGCTCCGCGTCGTCGCCGAGCAGCTCCTCGGCCTCCAGGTCGAACCAGGCGTCGATGCCGTTCTGCTCTACACGCTTGGCCACTTCCTCGATCAGGCGCGGGGTGTCCGGGTGCGGCTCGGAGGTGGCGCGGTCCACGAACAGGGCGATCGGCACGCCCCAGGTGCGCTGCCGGGAGATACACCAGTCCGGGCGGTCGCGCAGCATGCCTTCGATGCGCGCCTTGCCCCACTCCGGCAGCCACTGCACCTTGTCCACCTCGGCGCGGGCCTGGGCCAGCAGGCCGCCCTCGCTCATGGGGATGAACCACTGGGCGGTGCTGCGGAAAATGATCGGCGTCTTGTGGCGCCAGCAGTGCGGGTAGCTGTGGGTGATTGTCTCCAGCGCCACCAGGGTGCCGCCTTCCTTGAGGGCGTCGATCACCGGCTGGTTGGCCTTGCTCACGTGCAGGCCGCCGACCACCGGCAGATCGTCACGGAACAGGCCGTTGTCCTGCACCGGGCTGTCCACTTCCAGGCCGTACTGCTTGCCGACGATAAAGTCGTCTTCACCGTGGCCCGGCGCGGTATGCACGCAGCCGGTACCGGCGTCGGTGGTGACGTGATCGCCAAGAATCACCGGCACCTGGCGGTCCAGGAACGGGTGCCGCAGGGTGAGGTGTTCCAGGGCCGCGCCCTTGAACGACGCGGACCGCTCGGCACCGGTGAGCGCGAAGCGCTCGCTGACGGTGTCCGCCAGATCTTCGGCCACCACCAGTGCCACGGCGGCGCCGTTCTGCTCACCGCTGAGCAGCACATAATCCAGCTCCGGATGCACCGCCACCGCCCGGTTGGCGGGCAGCGTCCAGGGCGTGGTGGTCCAGATCACCAGGGCCGGGGATGCGGCCTCGACGCCGGTGCGGCTGTTGAAATCCGCCGGGTCGGTGACGACGAACGCCACGTCGATGGCCGGCGACTGCTTGTCCTGGTATTCCACTTCCGCTTCCGCCAGGGCGGAGGCGCAGTCCAGGCACCAGTGCACCGGCTTGAAGCCCTTGGTCAGGTGGCCACCGGCGGCGATCTTGCCGAGCGCGCGGATGATGTTCGCCTCGGTATCGTAGTCCATGGTCAGGTAGGGGCTGTCCCAGTCCCCGAACACACCCAGGCGCTGGAAGTCACGCTTCTGGCCTGCCACCTGCTTGGCGGCGAACTCCCGGCACTTCTTGCGGAAGGTGGCGGCGTCCACCTTGTGGCCGGCCTTGCCCACCTTCTGCTCCACCTTCAGCTCGATGGGCAGCCCGTGGCAGTCCCAGCCCGGCACGTAGGGGGCATCGTAGCCGTCCAGGGTGCGCGCCTTGACGATGATGTCCTTGAGGATCTTGTTCACCGCGTGGCCGATATGAATGTCGCCGTTGGCGTACGGGGGGCCATCGTGAAGGATGAACTTGGGACGTCCGGCGGACGCTTCGCGAATCCGGCGGTACAGATCGCGCTGCTGCCATTGGTCCAGACGCTTGGGTTCGCGCTGGGACAGACCGGCCTTCATCGGGAAGTCGGTGTGGGGAAGATTAAGCGTCGCCTTGTAATCCGTCATAGTCCGTCGTCTTGGTCCAAAAAGGCTTGTACCTGTTCCAGATCCCGCCACATGGCGGCCTTGAGTTCGTCGAGGCCGTCGAATTTCTCTTCCGGCCGCACGAAATGATGAAACGCGACGCTCAAATGCGCGTCGTACAGATCACCCTGAAAATTAAGCAGATGCACTTCCAGGCGGTTTTCCTGGCCGTCCACCGACGGCCGCGTGCCCATATTGGCCGCGCCCGGATGGCCCTCGAGGCCGGCGCCGGACACCCGCACCGCGAACACCCCGTGCAGCGGCGACACCGGCCGCTTCAGGGCCAGATTCACCGTCGGCACATCCAGGGTGCGGCCCAGCTTGTCGCCGTGGCGCACGCGGCCGCTGATCGTATAAGGGCGACCCAGCAGGCGCTCGGCCAGGCGGAAATNNCCCTGCTCCAGCGCCGCGCGTACCCGCGTGCTGGACACCCGCTCGCCGTCGANTTCGCAGGTCGGCGTGTCGGTNACCTGAAAACCGAACCGCTCNCCGGCCTGNTTCAGGTAATCGAAATCACCGTCNCGGCCACGGCCGAAACGGAAGTCATCNCCCACCACCAGGTAGTCGATGCCCAGGCCCTCGACCAGCAGNTCNCGCACGAACGCCTCGGCGGTGAGGCTGCGGAACGACTCGTTGAACCGGGCGCACANCACCTGATCGACGCCGTANTCGCGCAGCGCGATCAACTTGTCACGCAGGCTGTTAAGCCGCGCCGGNGCCTGGNCCGGGCAGAAAAANTCCTGCGGCTGNGGTTCGAACAGCATCACCGTGGCNNGCTTGCCACGCGCCCTNGCCTCGTCGATCACCTGATCGAGAATCCGTTGATGCCCCAGATGGACGCCATCGAAGTTGCCGATNGTGGCGACGCAGCCCCGGTGGCTCGCCCGCAGATTGTGAATGCCGCGAATCAGTCGCATTCCGCCCTCGTCAGGTTCCCGCCCGGCCGGCTTTATGCCGGCACGCGGGAGAAAAGAGGGCCGATTATAGGAATCATCGGCGCAAGTGGCGAGGTCTGAGGCCAAGAATCAGCAAGGCGAGCAGATAAACCGCCAATCCCGCCACCACGATCAGGCCCAGCCAGAGGATGCGATCCCACANCGCCCCATTCAGCCACACCGTGGCCTGCCGTGCCAGCCAGTAGATCGCCCCGGCCATGGCACCGCCGGCCAGAGCCAGCCGCANGCCGTGCTGCCACCAGCCCTTCATCGGNCGNTACACGCCGCCNCGGCGCANCCCNATATAAAGCAGACCGGCGTTGAGCCAGGCGGACAGCGANGTNGCCAGCGCCAGNCCGGCGTGCTGNAGCGGCCAGATCAANGCCAGGTTCAGGGCCATGTTGGCGACCATGGCGATNATGCCGATTTTNACCGGCGTGCGGGTGTCCTGGCGGGCGAAATAGCCCGGCGCCAGAATCTTGATCAGCATGAAGGCCACCAGCCCGGCGCTGTAAGCGCGCAGGGATTCCGCCGAGCGCAGCACGTCGTTGGCACCGAACTCGCCGTGGTTGAACAGGGTCGCCAGCAGCGGCTCGGCGATCACCGCCAGCGCCAGCGCCGCCGGCACGCCGATCAGCAGCACCAGTTTCAGCGCCCAGTCCAGGGTGCGGCTGAACGCTTGCGGATCATCGCCGGCGTGCTTGCCAGACAGGCTGGGCAGGATCACCGTGCCGATGGCGATGGCGAACACGCCCAGGGGCAACTCCACCAGCCGGTCGGAGTAGTACAGCCAGGTCACCGAGCCGGTCTGCAACAGGGACGCCAGCACCGTGTCCAGCAGCAGATTGATCTGGCTCACCGACACCCCGAACATGGCCGGCGCCATCAGGCGCAGGATGCGGCGCACGCCTTCGTCGCGCCAGGCCATGCGCGGCACCGGCATCAAATTGAGACGGGCCAGGAACGGCAGCTGGAACAGCAACTGCACGGTGCCGGCGATCAGCACGCCCCAGGCCAGCGCCACCGCCATGCGCCCCTCCGTGAACTGCGGCGCCAGATACAGAGCGCTGCCGATCAGGCTGAGATTGAGCAGCACCGGGGTGAAGGCGGGCACCGCGAAGCGGTTCCAGGTATTGAGAATGGCGCCGGCGAAGGCGGTCAGCGAGATGAAAAACAGATACGGGAAGGTGAGCCGCAGCATTTCCACCGCCAGGGCGCGCTTGTGCGGGTCGTCGCCGAAGCCGGGGGCGAACAGCCAGATCAGCAGCGGCGCCGCCAGCACCCCGNCCAGGGTGATCAGNGCCAGGGTGCCGCCCAGGGTGCCGGCGACCCGGTCGATCAGCGCCTTGNTGGCGGCCGCACTGCCCTCNTCNCGCTGGCGGGTGCGGTATTCGCTGAGCACCGGCACGAAGGCCTGGTTGAAGGCGCCCTCGGCGAACAGGCGGCGCAGGAAATTGGGGATGCGGAACGCCACGAAGAANGCGTCGGTGCCCGCCGAGGCGCCCAGCAGCCGTGCCAGCACCACGTCGCGGACCAGCCCCAGCACCCGNGACAGCAGCGTCATGCTGCTCACCACCAGGGTCGANGCCAGCAAACCGCCCTTNTTNCCCGCTGTTTCCTGCTCGTCCATCCCGGCGCCTCCGAAAAACCGGCCAAGAGTAACCAAAGCCCGCCGNCACCGCCACAGGCCCGCCCCGGGGATTGACAATCCGNACCCGGATCGGCATAGTTGCGCGTCTTCAGGACCGGCCAATGGCAGNATCCGCCCGGTCCTNATCGATTATCACCATCGAATTACCGATTTATATATAGGAGCAGGACCTTGGCTAACTCACCGCAAGCACGCAAGCGCGCGCGTCAGGCGGAACAGCGTCGTAAGCACAACGCAGCGATGCGTTCCATGGTGCGTACGTACCTCAAGAAGGTGAACGCGGCCATTGCGTCCGGCGACCAAGGCGCCGCTCAGCAAGCGTACCAAAAGGCGACCTCGGTGCTGGATAAGGCCACCCAGAAGGGTAAGTTCCACCCGAACAAATCCGCTCGTCANAAGAGCCGCCTGAACGCCAAGATCAAGGCCATGGCGGCCTGATCGATCGAACGCGTTCGCTAAAAAAACCGGCCTCTGGCCGGTTTTTTTATGCCTGNNGATCCGCCTNCGNGCTACAGNACCACCATATTGTCCCGGTGGATCAGTTCTTCCTCGTTCATAAAGCCCAGCACGTCGGCNATNTCGTGGCTCTTCTTGCCGCACAGGCGGCGGGCGTCGGCGGCGTCGTAGTTGACCAGNCCGCAGGCCACGCGCTCGCCGTGCCGGTCCTCGCAGGCCACCATCTCACCGCGCGAGAACTGNCCGAACACNTCCACCACNCCCACNGGCANCAGGCTGGAGCCGGCCTCGCGCAGCCGCCGGGCGGCGCCGTCGTCGAGAATCAGCCGGCCGCGCATGCGCAGNTGNCCNGCCAGCCACTGNTTGCGGGCGTTCATCGGNGAGGTGTCCGGCANCAGCGTGGTGCCCGGGGCCTGGCCATCNACCAGCTCGGTGAGCACCTNCGGNCGGCGNCCGGAGGCGATGGTGGTCATGGTGCCCGANCGCGCCGCCAGCGNNGCNGCGCGCACCTTGGTGGTCATGCCGCCNCGNCCCAGCCCGGAGCCGCCACCGCCGGCCATGGCGGCCAGCGCCGGGTCGGAGGCACGGGCGCTGGGAATCAGGCGCGCCGCCGGGTTCTGGCGGGGGTCGGCGTCGAACAGGCCGTCCTGGTCGGTGAGGATCACCAGCCGCTCGGCTTCCACCAGGTTGGCCACCAGGGCGGCCAGGGTGTCGTTATCGCCGAAACGGATCTCGTCGGTGACCACGGTGTCGTTTTCGTTGACCACCGGCACCACGGAAAAGCCCAGCAGCGTCAGCAGGGTGCTGCGCGCGTTCAGGTAGCGCTTGCGGTCGGAGAGGTCGTCGTGGGTGAGCAGTACCTGGGCGGTGTGCAGCCGGTGCTTCTGGAAGCAGGATTCCCAGGCCTGCACCAGCCCCATCTGGCCGACGGCGGCGGCGGCCTGCAGCTGATGCACGGAATCCGGGCGGCGCGCCCAGCCCAGCCGGGTCATGCCCTCGGCCACCGCGCCGGAGGACACCACCATGACGTCGATGCCGCGCTCGCGCAGGGCCACCATGCGGTCCACCCAGACCTGCATCAGGTCCCGGTCCAGGCCGCGGCCGTCGTTGGTGAGCAGAGCGCTGCCAATTTTGATTACCCAGCGTGCGCGTTGCGCCATGGTGCCTTTCCCGCTTTCAGTAAAGTGATGACCGATCAGGGTTCGTAGACGATCTCCACGTCGTGATCGTCATCATCATCGTCGTCGTCATTGTCGCGGGCCGCGCGGCGGTCCCGCTTGATTTCCTGGATCTTCTCGCGGGCCTCTTCTTCCAGGCGCGCGCGCAGTTCCCGCTGCTCGGCGGCGTAGTCCGGGTCTTCCTGTTCGCGCAGACGGCGCTCTTCGATGGCGTTCATCAGCGCGTAGACCAGTTCTTCGCAGCCCACGCCGGCGGCGGCGGAAAGACGGAACACCGGCCCCTGCCAGCCCAGCTCGTCGACGATCTCAGCGACCCGCTGCTCGGCCTCGTCGTCGGGCAACAGGTCGATCTTGTTGAACACCAGCCAGCGTTCCTGCTCCGCCAGCGCCGGGGAGAACCGGTCCAGCTCGTCGGCGATAATGTCGATGTGGTCCGCCGGGTTGCCGTCCAGGGGCGCCATGTCCACCACATGCAGCAGCAACCGGGTGCGCGCCAGGTGCTTCAGGAAGCGGATACCCAGGCCGGCGCCCTCGGCGGCCCCCTCGATCAGGCCGGGAATATCGGCGACCACGAAGCTGCGGTAGCGGTCCGCCTTCACCACCCCCAGGTTGGGGATCAGGGTGGTGAAGGGGTAGTCCGCCACCTTGGGCTTGGCGGCGGAAATGGCGCGGATCAGGGTGCTTTTGCCGGCGTTGGGCATGCCCAGCAGGCCCACGTCCGCCAGCACCTTGAGCTCCAGCCGCAGGCGCCGGTTTTCACCGGGCGTGCCGTTGGTGGTCTTGCGCGGCGCCTGATTGACGCTGCTTTTGAAGTGCACGTTGCCGAGCCCGCCGCGGCCGCCCCGCGCCACCATCACCTTCTGGTCGGCGGCGGTCAGGTCGGCGAGCACCTCTTCGGTGTCCACGTCCACCACGGTGGTGCCCACCGGCACTTTCAGCACCACGTCCTCGGCGGATTTACCGGTCATCTGGCGGCCCTTGCCGGGCTCGCCGTTGCGCGCCTTGAACGAGCGCTCGTAGCGGTAATCCACCAGGGTGTTCAGGTTGGTGTCCGCCTCCACGTACACGTGCCCGCCGGCGCCGCCGTCTCCCCCGTCGGGGCCGCCGAACTCCACGTACTTTTCACGACGGAAGCTCAGGCAGCCGTGCCCCCCGCTTCCGGCGCGGACATCAATGGTGGCTTCGTCGACGAATTGCATGGTGACGGCTCTTAATAGCGATTAAAGGAGGCATTCTAACGTAGGGCGCCCGGTCGCTCACAAAAAATCGCCAGGAGCGATTTTTGACGTCGCGCCAGCGACGGCCCGAAGGGTGGCCGCCAGGGAAGGCGGCCACAAAAAAGCCCCGCGGGCGCGAGCCTCGCGGGGCTTTTTCAGATCCCGGAGGGATCAGGCCACGGGCTCGATCACCACGTATTTGCGGCTGAGCGGGCCTTTGACTTCGAACTTAACGCGTCCGGCTTCCTTGGCGAAGATGGTGTGGTCCTTGCCAATCCCGGTGTTCACTCCGGGGTGGAAACGGGTGCCGCGCTGGCGAACGATGATTTCGCCGGCCTGAACGACCTGGCCGCCGAAGCGCTTCACGCCAAGGCGTTTACTTTCCGAGTCGCGACCGTTACGAGTACTACCACCGGCTTTTTTATGTGCCATGTTTCAATCCTCTCGTTGCGTCCGGATCAGCCCTGGATCCCGGTGATTTTCACCGCAGTGTACCACTGGCGATGGCCCTGCTGCTTGCGGGAATGCTTGCGGCGGCGGAACTTCACAATCTTGATCTTCTTGTGACGGCCCTGCTCAACCACTTCGGCGGTGACCTTGGCGCCTTCCAGCAGCGGCTGGCCGACCTTCACGTCGTCGCCGTCGGCGACCAGCAGCACTTGATCAAAGTCCACGGATTCACCGGTGGCCACTTCGATCTTTTCCACGCGCAGGGTGTCACCCTCTTCAACGCGGTACTGCTTGCCACCCGTTTTGATGACTGCGTACATCTACTTGCTCCAGATGGTTCCTCTTGGGCGGACCCGGCCCTGAAATCAGGCGGTCGCTTTCGGTGCCCGTGGGATGATTAAATCGGGTCGCGAAGTGTACGCTAAAGGTTGATGCGCCTCAAGCCCGCATGACACGGCTTTTACAGCGACCTTCCGGTGGCCGGGTTTTCTTGACTGGCCGGGCCCCGCTGCTAGCATTGCCCGCTGTTTACCGCCCCTTTTTAGCCGGATAGCTACTTCATGGATTTCAAGGCCATCAGCTCTGTCGTCGCCGAGGATTTCGAGGCGGTGAACCGCTTCATCACCCACCACCTGGACACCGAGGTACCGCTGATCCGCGAGGTGGGGGAGTACATCGTCGACTCCGGCGGCAAACGCCTGCGCCCGCTGGTGGGGCTGCTGAGCGCGCGAGCATCCGGCTACACCGGCGCCCAGCACGTGGATGTGGCGGCGGTGATCGAATTTCTGCACACCGCCACCCTGCTCCACGACGACGTGGTGGACGAATCCAGCCTGCGCCGGGGCCGGCCCACGGTGAACGCGGTCTGGGGCAACTCCGCCAGCGTGCTGGTGGGGGACTTCCTGATTTCCCGGGCGTTCCAGCTTATGGTGGCGCTGCGTGATCAGCGCCTGCTGGAGATTCTCTCGCAGAGCACCAACACCATCTCCGAGGGCGAGGTGCTGCAGCTGATCAATACCCGTGACCCGAGCACCACCGAGCCCAGCTACATGCGCGTGATCCACCACAAGACCGCCAAGATGTTCGAATCGGCGGCGGAGACCGGCGCGGTGCTGGGCGCCCGCACGGAAACGGACTTTTCCCAGGCGTTCGCCACTTTTGGCCGCCATTTGGGCATCGCCTTCCAGCTGATCGACGACGTGCTCGACTACCAGGGCGACGTCAATGAGCTCGGCAAGAACGTGGGCGACGACCTGGCCGAGGGCAAACCCACCCTGCCCCTGATTTACGCCATCCAGCACGGCGCCCCGGAGCAGGCCGGGCTGATCAAGGACGCGATTCGCACCGGCGGCCTGGAACAGCTGGAACAGATCGTCGAGATCGTGCACGACTGCGGCGGCCTCAGCTACACCGTGGAGCGGGCCGCCGAGCAGACCCGGCTGGCCCTGGATGCGCTGGCGCCGGTGCCCGCTTCCCGCTACAAGGACGCGCTCCACAATCTGGCGGAAGAATCCTTGAAGCGGACGCACTAAACTGCATTGATGGAGTCGAACCACGACCCCGTTTCAGTGAACGCCCTTACGGAGACCACACGGATGAAATCGACCCTCGCCACGCTTTTCACCGGCGCCGCCTTGGCGCTGTCGCTGACCGGCTGCGCGCTCAGCCCCCAGCAGATCGAAGTGAAACCCACCGCCGAAGTGCAGCCCGCCAACCGCGGCAACAACCAGCCGGTGCAGGTGATCGCGGTGGATTCCCGGGACAGCAAAGCGTTCGGCTCGCGGGGCGGTGTGTACAAGGACACCTCCCTGGTGCAGCCGGCCAACGACCTGCGCCCGGCGATCGCCGAGACCGTCCGCCAGGGGCTGCAGACGCTGGGCTACAACGCCTTCAACCCGGGCGACGAGGCCACCACCCTGGAAGTGCGCCTGGAAAAACTGGAGTACATCCCCGAAGAGGGGTCGGTGGTCAACGAAGTGACCCTGAACCTGGAGCTGGTGGCCGAGGCCCGGCGCGGCGACACCACCCATGTGGGCACCTACAAGAGCAGCGTCGAGCACGACCTGCCCTTTACGCCGTCGGCGGCGCGCAACCAGGAAATGGTCAACGACATCCTCAGCCGTTCCATCGAGCGGATGCTCAACGACCCGGAAATGCAGGCCTTCCTGGCCGGCAACGACAACCCCTGAGCGGGTCCGTCAATCGTTTTCAGGCGTCACCGACACCGAGGGCGCCTCGGGGTCGGTGAGGTCGACGGTGAGCACCAGGGGGCGGCAGCAGATGTGGCAGTCCTCCACATACTCCTGATCCCCCTGGGACGGATCCACCAGGGCCTCGAAATGCTCCCAGCAGTGGGGGCATTGCACGCCCACCGCGATTAATTCCATCTCTAGCTCTCCTCGGGCAGCGCCAGCCGCGCCAGCCAGTCCGGCGTGCCGTCCACCGGCACCGGCTCGCCCTGCCCCCACACCGGCCCGGGCCAGCAGGGGTCGTCGCGAAAGCGGGCGATGATGTGCACGTGCAGCTGCGGCACCAGATTGCCGAGGGCGCCGAGATTGATCTTGTCGGCGCCGGTGACCCTCTCCAGCTCCCCGGCAAGGTGGTTCACGGTCGACAATAGCCGCTGCTGGTCCGCCGCCGGCAGGTGGTGCCACTCGCGCAGACCGTCGCGCTTGGGCACCACGATCAGCCAGGGGAAACGGGCATCACGCATCCAGCGCAGCCAGCACAGTTCAGTCTCGCCCAGGGCGCCGGTGTCCGCCGCCAGGCGTGGGTGTAATTCCGTCATTTTCGATTCCGTGGTCACGCCACCGGGCCGATCCCGGCGGCAAAAGATGCGATCGTACGAAAAACGCTCTAGGATGATGCGCAAAAATAAGAATATAGCGGCGCCGTCTGCCTGGCGCCGGCTTAACCATACCTGCTTGGGGGAAAGTCATGGAATGGGTTGCCATCATTACCGTCGTGGCGTTGCTGCAGTGCGCGCTGTTCAGCTTTGTCGTCGGCCGTGCCCGGGTCAAGTACCAGATCCGCGCGCCGGCGGTGCAGGGCCACGAACTGTTCGAGCGCAGCCTGCGCGTGCACGCCAACACGGTGGAGCAGCTGATCCTGTTCCTGCCCGGCCTGTGGCTGTGCGCCTGGTATCTGGAACCGCGCGCCGCCGCGGCGCTGGGGGCGCTGTTCGTGATCGGCCGGCAGCTCTATTTCAACGCCTATCTGGCGTCGCCCCGGGACCGGGGGCGCGGCTTTCTGCTCGGCTTCCTGGCCACCCTGACGCTGCTGCTGGGCGGCCTGGGCGGCGCCGTGGCGGATCTGATCGCCAGGTTGTAGCGCCGTTCAGCGGTAGTCCGACGGGCTCTTACCGGTCCAGCGCCGGAACGCGCGGGCGAAATTGGAAGCGTCCGAATAGCCCAGCGCCAGGGCGATATCGTCCACGGAACGCCCGCTCTGGGTGAGGTACTCCACCGCCAGCCCCTTGCGCAGATCATCCAGCAGCTTCTGATAGCTGGTGCCCAGCTGCTGGAGTTTGCGTTTGAGCGTGCGCGACGACATGTGCATCTCCGACGCCACCTCCTCGACGCCCGGAAACCCGCCGGAGCCCGCCAGCATCACCCGCCGCACCTGGCCCAGCAGCGCCGGCGGCGCCTTGATCTGCTCCATTTCCTGCTCGCACTGGGCGGCGGCCATCTGCGCCAGGCGCGGGTCGGCGAAGCGCAACCGCCGTTGCAGGCGCTCGGCGGGGAAGCGCATCTGGCTGTAGGCGCAGTCGAAATAGATCGGCACCGGAATCATCGGCCGCAGGCGCGAAAAGTACGCCGGCTCCGGGTAGGCGAAGCGCAGCTCGCCGAGGATCTCGATGTCCGGCATCAGCTGCAGGCCCATGAAGTGGAAGCTGGAGAACAGGCTTTCGGTGAGCAGCGGCCCGTGCTCGCCGAGCGACAGCATCTCGTTGAGCTGCAGCACCGCCCACTCGCCCTCCACGAAAGCTTCCAACTGGACGATGGTGCCGCGGGTGCGGAAAAACTTCACCGCCAGCTCGATGGCGTCGCCCAGGGTATTGCTGCTCATCGCCGCGTAGCCGAGAAACCCGTGCGACGACAGCGGCATGGAGGCGCCCAGTTCCCAGCCGATCCAGGGCTCGCCGGTCAGCTCCACCAGCCGCCGGGAGAAGCGCTTGAAGGTCAGGGCGGTGACACGGGCCTTGGGATCGCGCCAGCAGCCCGGCTCGATGTCCAGCCCGGCCAGCGCTTCCTGTTCGTCGATGCCCCGTTTTTGCAGGGCCTCCAGCATCGGGCCCAGGTATTCGGCGGACAGGGTGTAGTCCTCCGCCGTCATTTTTAGAATCGTCATACGTTTTGCCCGTCTTCACCAACCTGTGTCTTCGTCCGCCCTAGGGGCCTTCGTACCGATGGCCCAAAATGACCAGACAGGCCACAAGATACCCGTTTCCCAAGCGCGGGAGCAAGTCCCGCCGGCCGGGAGCCATAACCCGCAGGTTTGTGTATTGCCGCCCCCGGCCCGCTCTTGCTAGCGTGAATCTCCATTCTTCATGCCGAGGATACGGTCATGACCGCCGCCACCCTGAAAGGAAAGACCCTGTTCATCACCGGTGCCAGCCGCGGCATCGGCAAAGCCATCGGCGTGCGCGCCGCCCGTGACGGCGCCCGGGTGGTGCTGTTCGCCAAGACCACCGAGCCGCACCCCAAGCTGCCGGGCACGCTCTATACCGCCGCCGAGGAAATCCGCGAGGCCGGCGGCGAGGCCCTGGTGTGCGTCGGCGACATCCGCTACGAGGATCAGGTCCAGGCCGCCGTGGACAAGGCCGAAGCCGAGTTCGGCGGCATCGACATTCTGGTCAACAACGCCAGCGCCATCGCCCTGACCCCCACCGAAGGCACCACCATGAAGTCCTACGACCTGATGAATCAGGTCAACAGCCGCGGCACCTTCATGACCAGCAAGCTGTGTCTGCCGCTGCTGCGCCGGGCGGACAACCCGCACATTCTCAATCTGTCGCCGCCGCTGAACATGAACCCGGCCTGGTTCGGCCGCCATCTGGCCTACACCATGGCCAAGTACGGCATGAGCCTGTGCGTGCTGGGCATGGCGGACGAATACGCCGGCAAGGTGGGGGTGAACGCGCTCTGGCCGCGCACGGCCATCAACACCGCCGCGGTGCGCAACCATCTGGGCGGCGAGATGGCGGTGCGGGCGGCGCGCCAGCCGGAGATCATGGCGGACGCGGCGCACTGGATCCTGACCCGGCCGCAGGCGGAGTGCAGCGGCAACTTCTTTATCGACGACGAGGTGGTCCGCCAGGCCGGCGTCACCGACCTGTCGGTGTACAAGGTCGACCCGCAGCTTTCCGACGACCAGTTGCTGCCTGATTTCTTCCTCGATTAACCCCGCCGCCACCGCCCTGTCCGGGCCGCCGGCGCCACTGGCAAAGATTGTCACATCTTGCCGGCGCGCGCCGGTGGTCGCGCCGCCGCCCTACCCCCGCTGCGCCAACCGACTGATTTTCCAGCAAAAAAATTTTTATATGCCTTGGCATGGTTCTCGCTTCCTCTGAGTCAGGCAACGAGTGAAGCGTCATGAGCAAGGTGATAAGAATTGAAAAGCGGCATCCGGAAACCGCTCTGGAGAACCTGAACCGGCTCACCGGCCTGGATTTTCAGGACTGGCCGGAGTCCCTGCTGGAGTGTGGCGACGATGTCACCGCCGGAAACGGCCGCACCGAAAACCCGAAGCGTCGGGGGGAGCGGGCCTTGCCGCCACGGCGGCGGGCCCATCAAGGGGGGTAAGGAGCCGGGCCCGCGAAAGGGGAGCGGGCCCGGCGACCTTTTTTCAGCAAGCCATGCTTGGCCGGCTCAGTAGTTGGAGATCAGCTTGTCCTGGGGGCGCAGCGCCGTGCCGCGCCGCTGCATGTACAGCTCTTCCACCACATAGCGCATGCCCGGATCCGACAGCCGCAGGGACACCTGAACCTGCTCGACGCTGTCATTGAACCGCAGCCGAACCAGCCCGGACAGCAAGGCGCTGCCGTCACCGTTCACTTCGGCGGCATCGACCAGAATGGCCTGGTCGTTGTTGGTGTCCAGGTAACGCACCAACAACTGGACCGTGCCCGGCTTCCCGGAGATTCGCGCCCAGGCCGCCACATTGAACTCGGCATCCCATTGCCGCGCTTTGGCCGGACGCCCGTCCGCCCAAATCCGGCTGGGCACCTTGGCAATGAATTTCTCAATCATGAATTCGTATCTCTGCCGATTAATACTTTCCTATGGAGTGTAAGCGCTCGGTATGGGTTCCCGCCACGTTTGACTTGGCGGCCCGGCTGGGAATTCCGTCACAGCACGTCACATCCATCACCCTCACTGATTGTCCTATTGTCAGACAGTAGTGCCGCCCGCCGCCGGCCCGGCGCCCTACTATACCGTCCATCGAGGCGCGACCTCCCGGGTCGCCGACATTCTCAGCAAGAGAGAGGAACGATCATGGGTGAACTGAAAGAGATTCGCGACCAGCAAGACAACCTGATTCAGCGTGCCAAGGCCCTGGGCAACAAACTGTACCTGGCCGGTCTGGGTGCCTACAGCAAAGCCGGTGACAGCTCCGAAGAGCTGTACGACAAGTACGTACAAGCCGGCCAGGAAGCCTATGGCGACGACGCCGAAGGCAAATCCAAGGCCCTGCTGGCAAGCCGCGGCCTGGTAGTAAGCACTCGCAAACTGATCGACGAAGCGCCCCGGAAGCGCCATGAGCTGTACGAGCAGTTCGTCGCCAGCGGCAAGCAGGAGCGCGGCGAGAAAGCCGAGGAAACCAACGAATTCGTGCTCGCCGGCCTGGGCGCCGTGAGCACCCTGCGCGAACAGAGCCAGAAACTGTTCGACGATCTGGTCAGCACCGGCGAGAAAGAGCGCGCCTGATTTCTGAAATTCTGCCTACTCTCCTTTAATGGGGCCCTCCCGGGCCCCTTTTTTTTGGTTCATCGCGGATTACCGGGAAAAGCGGCTTTGATCTTCAGGAAGAAGTAGTCGCTGT
>FUFK010040733.1_pt1 | contig 50328 bp, 31 predicted proteins | sample 1021851 | NCBI WGS metagenome assembly FUFK01 (sample SAMEA51879418, study PRJEB19060) | metagenome | reverse complement strand
ACTTGATTGACTTCCTGAGGATGTGGCCAGACTTGTATTTGAAAAGAATTGAATTTTATTACTGTAAGTAGGTACTGTGTCAGCCGCATCACTTCTTATGAATGAAGCAGCACCTAATCCATCGACTGTGTCTGCATCAAGTCCAGAACCTGAACCATCATTACCTGCATGCCAAACTTTTTGAAGACCACTACCGGTATCTACTAAAAACTCGCCATTTCTTATTTTCTTTATATCCCAGTTTGCCCACTCGCCATCTAGGAATCCATAAGACCCAGAATCTCCATAAAGTTGGAATCCAAATGTTCCGTCAGACTCTTCCATGTGTAGACCAACAGCATTACCGCCACTTCTTACACTAAAGTTTCTATTAGAATTTTGCCAACCTGAAACATTTGATGGGGATTTAAAATAAACAGCTCCGTGCTGTCCATCTAATAAGTCAGCATCTAGTCCTGAACCTGAACCATCATTTCCTGCGTGCCATATTTTAGAACTACCACTGTTCCAATATAAATCACCTACATTATTCATGTATAAGTATCGGCCGATAGAACCTGATATATGGAAACCAATCCCAGCTGTTGTTGTTGATCCACCATAACTTTCAGTTATAAGTTGAGCATCTGTATAATTTGTTACATTATTCTTTCTAAAGTATTGTGTTGCCGTAAATATGTTACTTGACCCAGTATTAATACTGGAGATGGTTGGCTTGTTACTTAGATTATTATAATCTAGATAATATGAACCTTGTTGCCCATCAAGTAAATCAGCATCCAATCCTGAACCAGAGCCATCATTTGAGGCACCCCAAAGAATGCCTTGTGTCGCTGTTTGAACCTGAGTAGCAAAGTAAGCATTGGTGTTTGTCCAACTATGAATTACCGAATTAACACCACCAGTTTGTATTCGCCAATCAATTTGGTTAGTAGAATGATTCGTCTTAAAATGGATGTAATGTCTACCTGTGCTATGCTCAGAGAAAAATAGATGCCCTCTAAAAGTATTACCAGAACTTGTAAGTGTTAATGCCCCACTAGCAGTATCATCCGCATCTGATCGTAAAAAACTGCTACTATTTAATCCATCAAGTAAGTCCGCGTCTAGTCCAGAACCTGAACCATCATTATGACTTGCCCATAAACCTGCCGATCCATAGTTACCACTATCAATTATCATTCTCCAGCCAGAATATTCATCATTATTCCAACCTGATTGATAATATAAATTACCTACATGAGGAGAATATAATTTAAATGTATGGTTTGCAAGATTCCATGCAAGTACACCACCATAACTGTATGGTGTAAGCATTGCGCCTGATGCAACTGGGAAATTACTGTGACTGCCACTTGCGGTATTGTTTATCTGATAAAGTCCACTTGTTTGTAATTGATTTGATGCAGTGGTAAAGATAGTATCCCAATCTCCAGATACTACGCCTCGATAATAAGTAAACTTGGTAGAGTCAAGATTATCCAGTTTGTCAGCATCTAAGCCAGAACCTGAACCATCGTTACCAGCATGCCATGCAGTATTACCTTGAATCGTCGTATTATAACCAAGAGCAATATGATCCACAGCATTATTACTACTATTCGTAACAACTTGTATTGGATATTGGCCTGCATTATTTAATCTTATTGAATAGTTTCCACCATCAGCTACATGCCACCATGTAGGATCATTTGTGACATCAGTTTCTTTTAATTTAAGAATAGCATTTACACCCGATAAGGTTCTAAGAGAACCTAAATTTGTAGGTAAACGTGCTTGATTAACTGTTCCTGCATTAATATTATTTGCATTTAGTCCAGCATTACTTGTAAGAACAGTATTACCACCAACAGTAGGTGTACCCGTAAAATTGGGTGAGGCAAGTGGTGCCTTTGTCGCAATACTATTTGTAATCGTCGTTGAAAAATTAGCATCATCACCCAATGCTGCGGCTAATTCGTTAAGTGTATTAAGAGTACCTGGTGCCGAATCAACTAAATTTGCAATCTGAGTTGTAACGTCCGAAGACGTTGCATATGTTGACGCTGCTGCAGCCGAGGTTAAATATGGACTTAGTGCACTTGAAGTAATATAACCAGAATCATTGGTAAACATAGAAACGTTACCAGAAACATTCTGTAATACTCTACTAGAGGTAAGAATTGGCGTACCAGCTACTTTTATATATTCTGTACTACTTGCCTGACTATCTCCATTTGATGCAATATGGAGATGACCATCATTACTAATATTAAAATCTGTTAAATCTGCACTGTTTCTAAATTGATGACCAGACATGGATTTATAAAAAGTACGGCCACCAGCTTCAAAGTAAAAACGTCCTGTACCTCCGTCATCATAATGCCAACCATCTCTTTGAAGTCTTGCTCCACTTGCACCATATCCCAAAGTTACATTTTGTACTCTTCTTGCAGAAGTAATAACATTAACATTATTGACTTTATAATTACCAACTGCATTAACATCACTACCTGCATGAACATGTCTTACAGCATTAACATCCCTTCCAACATTTGCATCATTATCTGTTGTGAGTGCTAATGCTCTATTTGCATATGTAGTAGCTCTTCCATTGGTAATAAATATAAAGTAACCAGCACTTTGATCTGCTACAATATAATTTGCATTAGGTCTTTTTAAAATTAAGTTTCCACTTGATGATGTACCTATATTTAATGTAGCAGAATTAATAGTTGTTGAGCCATTTGTAATGGTAATATATTGATTACCGCTAGAATTTTTAAATGAAATACTATTTGTTCCAGCCTCAAAGTAATGACTATTATAACCAAAAGTTAATCTACTATTTGCAATAAAGTTTCTATTTGTATCAATTACTATATTACCATTTTGGCGAATATTACTTATTACATTTAAACCATATCCTGAGTTACCAGTTATAAAAGTTCCACCTGTATCAAATATCCTAAATGTGCCGTTTACTGTATCAAGTGTGTGACTGGTATTACCATTAGAACCATTAAGAGTAATTTCTCCACCTTCGCCGGTACTATTTTGTGCTGCAATATATAAAGGCCCTTTAAAACTTGAACCAGCCGCACTTGCAATAACCGTACCAGTTACTGCCACATTACCAAAGAAATCTACGGCCTTATTATCAGCAAAACGTGCTATAGATAAACCAGCATTATTTTTAACCGTTATATTACCAGCAGTTTTAGCCGTGATATTACTTACGACTGCATTTGTAGATATTAAACTACCACCTGTTGTTAGGTTTCCAGTAAGAGTACCACCTGCCAATGGTAATTTAGTAGCAATACTATTTGTAATGGTTGTAGAAAAGTTTGCATCATCACCTATTGCCGCTGCCAATTCGTTGAGTGTATCCAGTGTCGAAGGAGCTGAATCAGTAATTGCTGCAATAACTGCAGACTGATTTACAATACCTTGACTAGTTAAATATGATTGTACTCTGGCATCTGTATAGAATTTATTTGATCCGCCTTCTGTAATATCTCCACTATTATGGACACCAATTAAAAATGGTTTTGTTGCTGTTTGTTTTACACCAGATATTTTTCTCTGTTGTTCTAAATCTCCAGATGCACTCTTTTTAATAATAACTCTATCATCACCAGTACCAATTTCAATTTCATCAACTTTTAATTTCTTCGGTACATTATTTTCATCTGTGACTTGGAAATCACCATCAGCATTAATACTTAATTTTGTATTACTTCCAATGTGAATACTGTTATCATCTACATATAAATCTCTAACCTTATTTGTGGCAGATCCAATGTCGAAAGAATTATTTGAAATAGGTAGTAAATGACCAGCATTATTTATCTGCCATCTTTGAGTATTTTCTGTAACGAATAGAATCTGGCCATTTGATCCAGTATCAATGGTTTCTACAAATGTATTTCCTTCTGTAATTTTATCTGCCGATATTGTTGTAAAGGATAAATTACCAGAACCATCTGTCTTTAATACTTGACCTGCAGAACCATCTGTTACTGCAAGATGTGAAATGGTTACTGTATTTGCAGGTATATGTCCTGCGCCAATTGTAAATGTAGAATGTAATTGGGATGTAGCAATTGTATTATCTGCAATGTGGTCATTGGTAATATAATCAGCAGGTATTTTTCCAGTATCCAATACACCTGTATTGGTAAGTAGGTTAGCTAAATGTCTATTTATTGTATAAGCCATTATTCAGGTTTCTCCGGCCATGTAATATTATCAACATCACTTTGTTTTGTGATATCCCTAAGTGCCTGTCTATATTCTGTCCATTCATTTGTCATATCAGGAGTATCTTGTAATGCCAAATAATCGGATTGTGCTATTAAATGATCTCTATGTGCTCTTATATCTTCCCACCTACATCTTTCATAAGCCTCTCTAATTTGGCCATTTGTTGCACCAAATATCTCCTCCAATTCTCTAACACGACACATACTGATAACGCCATTGTCATTCGTTTCACAGCCAGTATAACACTGATTTGCCTCGTCCCATCCCCCTCGGATTACATATTCTTTATTATCTTGCCATGCCATTATCCCATCTCCACCGTATTATCATCATAACTTTTACTAGTTGCAGTATTATTGGTAAATCCTAAAATACCAGAATGGCTTCCTACTGATGTAGTGGAACTTGGCCAAGTTTGATATGCATTATTACCTAAATAACTAAATACTGAACCACCAGCTGTAACCTGTCTAGGCATTGCTGGATAAGATGCATTAACATGGAAAGTAAATCCACCTCTTAACAATACATAAAATGGGCCTGAACCTCTATCNTTATTATANGTTAATTTCATCCCATGACCAGCAAGAGTTGGATGATATGTTCTTCTCATTCTTACCAACTGTGCCTCGTACATATCTGACCATGCAGAATCCCCCACATGAAATGATACATAAAGTCCACCTTGGTGTGTACTACTTCCAGTCCAACCTATATCCACACTATTTGTTGATTCAAATTGATGTGGGCCACTTTGTGAATAAGACCTATATATTACTAAATTAGGCATTGCACTAGGTCTTCTTACCGAACCACTTCCAAATGAAACGGGGTAATATCTATTTCCACCATCCGAGTCGTATGAACCTGAACCGGGATCAGTTCTAGGTTGAATTGTAATAGTATAATGATATGGCATATGTAAAGAAGGCCCATAATTTGCACCTCCACCAGATGCATGATAATATGCACCAGGCATTGGAGTTTGGTGATAGTCAGTAAATGTTTCTGACCAATTTGTTGCATCAACACCACCACCTGTTACGTGATCTGCAGTACTAGCATCAGCTGTAAATTTTATTGCCATTATTCTATTTCCTCTAGGGCAAATTTATATTTCTTGCCATTCTTATTATTTATAATATATAAGTGCTCTTCCCCTTCTTGAATTGTCCAATTTCCTGTAGTTCCATCAATCTCATTACCTGTCGACCCATCATCATTTATCCTATCTTCGTTATTTAAATTTAAGTCTCCAATGTATAGGTCTCTCCATACGTGAGATGAAGAACCTAGGTCAAAGCTATTGGTTGTACTAGGAGTTACATTACCATAAAATACATTTGCAGACGTTTGATATAAAGCATTGGTAAAACCTTCACCAAATTGTAATGTATTACTTGTTGAATTGCCTTCTAGCGCCCTCTGGCCACCAAAATATATTCTTTGATTTGTACCAGTAGTAAAATTAAGTCCACCACTATTTCCTGTAATTTTTACTGCACTGTTATTGGTTGAATTAACTTGTAGACCAGTATTAACAGCATTAATAATTGTCTCTCCAGTATGACCAACGTGTTTAAAGGATTCCGTTGTATCTGAACGGGTCATAATGACATTTACACTGTTATTTGCATCATCATATACTCCGAACCACGAATCTGAATCCCCTGCATAAACCTTAAAATTATATGCATTATTAACTACTGGGATGAATGTAAGATTATTACTTGTTTCTAACTGTATTCTATCATTTAACATGAACATTTTAGATCCATGTGTTCTTGCAGCATGTACTTCTATTGTACCATTATTTAATTTAATACTATGATTACCACCTTGTACTCTAATGCTTCCATTCAATTCCATAATATTGGTAGATGCACCAACATCAGAACCTGTTAAATTAACCAATCCCTGTCCGTCTGGTTTAAATACCATAGAAGGATCGTTAAATGTATAACCGCCTACAGCAGAAGAGGGTGTTATTTCAAATGAATCGTTTACATTATATTGTGAACCAGTTATCCAGTTATATTTGTTAGGTGACGAATGAACATCAGCAAATACAATTGCACGACCCTCTCCTTGACTTGAACCAATTCTTAATGGATATGCATTTGTTGTTCTCTTAATATCTAATTCAACACCAGGATCAGTTGCATTAATACCAACATATCCCTCTTCACTTACAGTTATGACTTGATTAGGACTTGCATTCTTCATATGCCAGAACTGAAGTTCTGATTTTTCTGTTGTATGATCTATATGTTTAACTATAATTTGGCCATAATTAACTGCATTTCCAACAGTATCCCTTCCTTGGAATAAAACTCTTGTACCTGTATTATTTGTTGTATTAGTGTTTTGTAATTTAAATATATTTTTAACTGTTGAACTATTAGTTACAATATCAAGAGGAGCCTCAGGATTATTTGTACCAATACCAAGATTACCAACACTATCAAGTCTCATCTTTTCGGTAGAACCAATTGTAACATTTCTTCCAAATACTAATTCACCACCAGTATCATTATAGATGTGCCAATAAGAAGCTGCATCTGCAGGAGTAAATAACATACCATAATCACTACCACCATTAAATCCTCCGACCATGATGTTACCACCACGAACATCCAATTTCTGTAGAGGATTATTTGTACCAATACCTACCTCTCCATCTCTGTTTAATACAATATATTTGTTACCCCAACTATTTTTGATATAAAGAGTTTCTCCTGTATCCATAAGAAGTGCAGCATACGCACTGTTGCCACCACGATATGCTCTTAATTCTCCACCGTCCCTAACCTGCAAGTTTGTACCTGCTTGATCAACTTTAACAGTTGGATTAGCACCTGATGTATCTGAACCTAGAAGAACATCACCAGAAGTATTTAATATTATTGGATAATAACCACTTGTTATATCTTTAAAATTTAAAAATCCGGTAGAACCAACTTGAAAGTCCCAGGTATAATTTGTTTTGGAAGATCCACCAGTTCTTCTGATTCGGTATGAAGGGAAATAATCTCCAGCACTTTCTACCATAATTTGGCTATGGTCTGTCTGATATGCCGTTATCAACCCTACGGCAAGGAAACTCTTATTGGTCTGCCATCTTGAATTACCCTGGCTCCAAAATAACTGAGCATTAGCACCGTCAATTGTAATACCACTGTTGGCAGAATTTGCCGCTGTCTGTCCTTTACCTAATGTAATGGTTTTATCTGTTACATCCAGATCCGTTACGTTATAAGAATTGATATCTCCTGTGATATTTAAATTACCAGTCACAGTTAAATCGTCAAATGTCACGTCATCAGTGGTTCTCAGATTCTGATTCATCATGTGAACTTCTGTCGCGCCTTGACCAGTATTAATATGGGATGCTGTAATTCCTCCAGTAGAGTTAATAACTCCAGTTACATTTACACCTGATGCTGTTGTAACCAGTTTAGTAGAACCGTTAAAACGAATATCGGTAGCGCCATCTGCATCAACTCTAAATCTTAGAGTGGTATTACTACTATCTGTTAAATGAAAATCATCTGACTGTAAATTAAAATTACCAGTACTATTGTTTACTCTTGCATGGTTACCATCGTGATAAATTTGTAAATCTATAGACCCACCAAACATTGCCTTTTGGTTATCAGGAAATGCAATACCAGCTGAACCTGTACTATTACCTTGGCCTAATACCTGTGCAAGACTAGGTCTGGCACCTTGAATAACACCCGTACTGGAATCATATGATATATCACTACCCGTTACTGAAATAGAACCACGGGCTCTTGCAGTTGTGTGATAGAGATTTGATCCTTCTCCAATATGTGCAGTAGTCACACCACTTAGATGTGAACCAGTTACTGCTCCATTTGCAATTAATGATGATGTTACTTTTGTATTAGCCATACTTGTATTTATATCCTACTTGCTGTGCCATCTGAATCAACTTGCAATTCATGTAAATATAAAATCTCTCCTTCTGGACTTTCAACAGTATTCTTACTTGTTTTTATGTTATCCGGATTTAAAGCATCATGTTCATCTGGATCCATACTTCCTGATAGCATTCCAACCACTCGATTGTTATCATCTGAATCATATATAACATAAAAATATTCTAACCCGATTTCTATTCCTTGTTCGTCAATCATTTTTTACCCCACGTATCCGTAAACATAAACAGTTTGTGCACTATGTGCGGCTGTTAATCCTGTTCTTGCTGTTTTAAATTTAATTTCCAATGTCTGTCTTGATGGATAATAAGAATCACTATTATAGTGATGGTTTATACATAACTGATATGGATTACTATTATAGTCTTGATGGTCATTACTTTCTCCAGCATTTGGAGCATGTCCAGTTGCAGCCCCAAGTGCTATATGATGTCTTTGGTTTGAATTACAAGTATAACCATTAATCCAAATTCTATCTGACATTCTATTCGATAGATATTCAGAACCACCTGCACTTACATCATAAGTATATAGTCTGAAATACATAGAATAACCATCCCAAGGATTGGCTCCAGGACTTCCGTTTGATACCCACTCAAATATTTGGTTAAAGGTTGCAATTGGATACCAAGTATTTGCCGCATAGTTTCCTACTAAACATAATTTCATAACATGTCTGTTGAAATATCCTGCCCCTGTATATGAACCATGATGTCCATATTCACTTGATCCATTATTACCTACATCATAACCACCATTATTTCCTGGCGATACGCTCCACGAATTAGAAGTAAGTGTTGTACTACCTGTAACCTCAACCTTTCTATGATTTGCGTGTACTCCGTCTTGATTTGTTGCATTTGAAAGAGCCAAATCACCTTGATGGTTTAGACACATCTGTTGTGTTGGATTACCATTATTTGCAGTCCAGAAATTTAGTGCACCATACTGACCTGCTGCTCTCTGTTCACACTGTATTAATCCTAACCATGCATATGTGGTAAATTTTATATTTACATGAGATGGGTTTGCATTTACATTATTCTGCAATTGTAATTGTGCAATTCCTGTTTCAGATTGTGTAGTAGTGGAAATCGTCATAGTACCATCATCACCCCAATTGGTACTTGGACCTGCAGTGTCAAGAGTTGCCCCTCTACGTAATCTAAATGAACCACCTGTGCCTGAACCACTATCTCTATATCCTAGAGCCCAAAATGCAGTACCTGCAGCATTTAAATATGAAGTAAATCCAGATGCAGTAGCAGTTACTGGCCCTAGTTCGACATTGGTATCAAACTGCTGACCAAATCTTACAGTAGTACCTGATGATGTACCTGCACTAACATGGAATAATCTTGCTGGTGAATTAAAATTAGGTCCGATACCTACGAATCCATCAGAATTTTTAATATGCATGACTGTACCGGAATAAGTACTGCTGTTATTTGTAAATCTCAGCAACATTAAGTCATCATTATTTCCACCAACATCTCCACGAATAGACCAATGGAATGCACCCAGACTAGATGCTGAACCATGACGACCTCTTAACATTAATTCTGTATATCCGCCAGTACCAAATATACTTAAAGAGTGTCGGACATCAAATGCTCTTTGTGGGCTTGTGGTACCAAAACCTGTATTACCACCACCAGCAATATATATTCTTGCATGGTCAAGAGGATTACTGTTTAGATTACCACCGGCCTCTGTGGCTAGGAATAAGTTACCATTATAGGTACTAAATATACCAGCCCTTGTATCAGATGATGAAGTGCTAGAATCTCCTCTTTGTGAAAATCCTATACCAACAGTATCCGTTGATGCTAATCCTGAATTAGGTCTATGGACTCGCATTGTAACGTCATCTGTTCCATAAACATCAAATTTATATTGTGGATCAGCAGTGCCGATACCAACATTACCAGTTGAGTCTATTGTCATTCTTGATGTGCCACCTGTAGAAAATTCTAACTGGTCAGCAGTATCGCTAAACATACCTGTATCAGTATCATTTACAAATGAGAATGATGGGAAGGCTTCAAGATATGAGCCCGATCTTATTTGACCACCACTTTTAATTTTACCTGCAACATCTAATTTTTCGGATGGTGAAGTTTCACCAATACCTACGTTACCACCAGCAGTAATAACCATTCGTTTTGCAGGAGTTGTACCTGTAATAAATCCTATTTCTCTGCCTGCAGTTGCACTTCTACTCTGGAAATATAATGCACCAGCCAAATAATCTCCTGATCCGCCTTGGCCATTAAATATAAAGCAATTATTACTACCAGAAAACGCAGAAGATTTACCATCTAATGTAAAGGCAAGATACCTTTCTTGACTTCCACTACCTTGTATAATCATAGGCCCTGCAACTTGAACTGTATCATTTAATGTTAAATCACCTTGATCGTTATGTATTCCACCTCTAGCCTTTATTGAACCATTGGAATATATTCCAGCATTATGTGTTACATATAAATAATTTGAATCAACTTGAACAACACCATCGTTTCTTACAAGTAAAGTGTTTGCATTGCCTGAATTTTTAACGATAAGTCCGTATGAACTGCCTGAAGTATCTCCACCGACAATTCTTACTGTATTAACAACTCTTACTGCTTTACTGAATTGGAATGCTGAATTAGTGTGATCCCATAAAAGTGATGGCACAGTACCACCTGTATCCACTATCAGACCAGCCCCATCGGCCGCAGAAGATGAACCAGCATTATTTGCAACTGTAATTGTTTTATCTATGACATCAAGATTTGTAACCGATGTACTATTGATGTCACCTGTGATATTTAAATTACCTGATACTTCCAAATCACCAGTTATATTAACACCCGTACTTAGCGTCATTAATTTTTGTGCATTATCNTGATAAAGTCTAACAGGCCCATCTTGTTCAAATACGGCCATATTTTCTGAGCCAGTACTCATGAGGTTTATATCATGAGATTTAATAGAAAGGGCACCTGCTGTTGCAGTAGTATTATTAATAAAACTATTATTACCGTCGTGGAAAAGTCTTAAATCTGAACCTGCTCCAAGATATAGAGTTCCATTATCTTGATTTAAAGTAACATGGCCGGTAGAAGTAATATTTCCTACATCCAGTCCACCTATAACATTAACACCAGCTGCATCAGTAGATAGTTTNGCTACGTTATTATGATAAAGAGTTACTGCACCATCTGAAACAAAATCAGCCATCGCTTCGCCAGTTGCAGTCCCGTTTCTAAGATAAATATTGGTTCCATCCAAATAAAGACTTCCACCACCTGTTTCAGAAATAATACTATTACCAGAAGATGTATGATATAGTTTAAATTCATCACTACTTCCCAATGCCAAATTTTGATCATCATCAATGGAAACTCCATCTGCAACTACACTACCTGTTACATTTATACCACTAGAAGTTGTTTGTAATTTACTTGAACCATTGTGATAAACCTGAACAGCACCATTTGGAGAACAATAAACTGCATTTTCATTTATAACGGGTTGTAATGCAATACCTCCAGCAGAAGCATTATTCTGTATTACCATTCCACCTGCTGTATTATTATTCGTAATCTGAAAATTATTATTTGAGGGGTTATGATAAAATAACACATCATTCGAATTTCCAAATCTTAATTGCTCGTTATCTGCAAAGTCAATATGACCTGTAGTATCAAGTAAATGTCCTGGTATCTTAGTTAACGCCATTATTCCATCCCATACTGTTTTTAAATGTTCTTATGTTTTCCTCTGTCCATTCTACTTCAGCAACTTCTCTTACATCAGCTGGTAGTGTATCGAAATCTGTATCTACCCACTCTTCCATGTGAATATGTGCTGGAGTATAAAGTATATCGTTATCGTCTGTTATTTCAAAAATATCACTTACTGTTATTGCCATGATTACTCCTATGTTGTTACCGTAAAGTTCTGTGGTTGGAAACTACCAAAGAAAACTCTAATAAATACTTTACCACCATAAAATGATGCTCCTGGGTAACTATGTACGAGAGTTAATTTACCACTATTTGTTGCCTGTGATCCTTGTGATGCAGTAAATACAAAAGTATCTCCATTTGAAAGACCACCAACACTACCGGTAGTGTTGTGCAAGACAGTTCCCACACTACTAGATGTTTGAGTCATGCCTTCTATAACTGCAAACCTATGAGAGGTATGGTTATTGGTCCAAAAACCTCTTGCATATACATTGTTATTTGCTCCACCATTTGTACATGCTGCCACAAGTGTTACTTCAGCATTAAAATAACTATCTGTATTATCCCAAACCAATGTATGGCTGGTATTACCACTAAATCCAAATACATAATCCCTAAATGCATATGAACTACCACCTGGCATATAACCACCATTACCAACCACTTGCATATAATTATATCCAGTATCATCACCACTACCAGTAGCAATATCTCCTGCATTTATAGAAAATGTTCCAGTATCATTTGCAACGTGGATTCCATTTGAGTGGTTACCACCTTTTACTTGGAATATTCTACCTGTGTCATTACTATCACTGTCAATTACTACAACTAAAGATTCTTTTGCCTGAATTTTTACACCATCAGTTTTTAAGAAATTAAAATCTCCAGTGTTTGTCATTTCATGTGTAGAAGTTCCGTTTAACCCACCCGAAGCTGCCTGAAATTCTATACCACCATGCCCGTGTACTTTCAATTTTGCAGTTGAGTACTCTATTCCTAAATTACCTCTATTACCTCCACTATCTTGGAAAGTTAAATATGGTTGGAAAGTATTTGCTGTAGTTGATAAATTTTTAAGATATACAGTCGAGAAATTATCATGTGCATTTACAAATCTACTATGACCACTACCTGCACTATATACTGTAAATTTTTCTGCAGAACTGCCTTGGTTACCTGAAGTAAATCCTACTCTTACACCTTGTGCAAAATTATTATATCCTGCTGTGTCGATGAACAATCTACCTGCAGATGCATCTTGATCCCTAATTGTAAATCCACCACCTACTTCTGCAATTAATCTATATCTTCTACCATTGGTATTTTGTATTCCTATATCTCCATCCAGTACATGGAGTTTATCTTGTGGATTATTATAACCAATACCTACTTTTCCACTAGAAGTAATATCCATTAATTCTGTGCCGTTATTGGCATGTCTAAAGCTCAATGAGGTTACGCCATTACGGTTGGCTTTACCTATTGAATAATCGACCCCTGGAGCTGATGTAAACATGACACCTCCAAAATGAGTATTGGATGTAGTTGCACTGGGATTTCTTACTCTTATTATGGCACCCGAAGGGCCAGATACGGCTACTGGAGCTGCCTCTACGTCAAGAGGACAATCGGGTGTTGCTGTCATTATACCAACTCTACCATTACCTCCATCGATTCTCATAGCCTCACCCGCTGTTTTAACTCTAAAGGCCAATCCATCATCACCATTTTTATTTTCTATATAAGCTGTTTCACCATCAGTATAGACACCAAATCTATAGTTTGTTGAGCCACCAATTTGTAGTGCTGGATTTGTTGCATCGCCAACTGTTACTGCAGTATTATTACCAGCATTTATATGAAGTCGTGCATTAGGTGAAGTGTGGCCAATTCCAACTCTACCAGTAGACTGAATCTGCATACGGGTATTACTATTCGTTCTGAATGTCATAAAGTCACCTTGATTCAATCCGAATAGATTAATAGCACATCTGTCGTTATTTACACCAGATGCATTTAACCTTAACCAGCCATTGGCACCTGCGCCATTTAAATAAACCGCATTACTTGATGAATATAATGAAAGGGATGCATCAATTGCATATTGAGTTGTTTCCGGCGATAAATTAATAGAGCTTGTAAGAAGTCTTTTATTAAATTCCCATCTATTATCACTTTCATCCCATAATAAATTTGCGCCCGAACCATCAACAACTATACCTGAACCACCAGATTGTGCTTCTGTTTGACCAGAACCTAATGTGATCGTTTTATCTGTTACGTCCAGATCGGTTACATTATATTGATCAATATTACCTGTAATACTTAGTTGTCCATTGATTGTTACATCACCTGCAAATATTGCATTTTGGCCACTATTAAGTGTTAATGCAGTTTGATTATTTGTCATCAATACCAATGATGCACTAGCACCTGTGGCATTTAGATAATTAGCAGCATTTCTACTAAAATTAACTTCATTACCATTTGAGGCAATTGTTACATTACCATTTGTTCCTTGTTTCTGCCAAGTACCTGCTGTTTGGGTATATCCTTGATTATGCGATATTGCACCAAGTGACCCACCTGACAACCTACTATCCACTCTAGCATCTGTAAAGTATAGGTTACTGCCCTCAGCAATTTCTCCACTATCAATAGTAGATAAATCTATTTGTGAATCTGTAACTACATTATTTGCTATGTGTTTTACTTTTGTTGTCATAATCCTTGTGCCTCAGATATATCTAATCTAGCCTGTGCCCTCTTTTCCAATACGTCATCTGGTATTGCCTTTCCTGTTTCTGCCTTTCTATATGCATACCAATCTGTCTCTAGTAAATACTTATGTGCGTCTCCAGCCTTTTGTTGTTTTACGGCAATTTCCAATTCCGTATCGGTAAAGGTTAATTTATCCTCTTCTGGTATGTCATCATCAGTAACAGGCCAAATTCCATATTCTTCATAAAATGCTTTTTTTTCTGCTTCTGTCATAATTTATCCCTATGCAAAATGATCTGTTCCATCGTTTCTTATTTGTGATGCCACTACTTGACATGACCTAGTTGTATTTACATTATGTGAATGAAATCTAAATACCATTTTTCCTTCTGTGTATCCTGTATGAGCCATATATAATTTAAAACATAATGCTCCATCGGATGCTCTATATGCGCCGACAGAGCTATTTGTCGGGTTGGTAGACATCAGGGTATTACTAAAATTATTTAAAATAGTATTATTACCACTTGCATTATAAGTGTACCCACCATTATACATATATTTATTTCCGTATCCGTAATTATATCCTAAAAATTCTGCAAGATACATTACATTATTTGCTGTAATATTTGTTTTAACATTTAAGTATATTGTTCCAGCACGTGTAGTAAGAATGGCTACTGTTTTAAATCCAGTATCTGCCATAGTAGTTACAGCAAGTGATTGTGCAATATTGGACGTGGAATTATTAGTGTTTGGGCCACCTCCAGTTGTTGAAGCAACTAATGTATTATATGCATGACTTCCTTGCACACCACCATATGATTGTAAAACCAATCCTCTTGCATCTGTCTCGACTACAAGTTCACCATTCTGTTCAAGGTACATTCTTCTTTTCCAAACGGATCCATTCCATTTATGAAAAGATAAATCAGTACCTTGTGTTCCAGGAGCTCCTGAACTTGCACCATGTGAGGCCATTGCCCACGCCCCACTAGAAGTTGATGGAAATTGTAAATATCCAGTGCTTGATCCGAAAATTATATGCTCGTTTGGTTGGAATCTATTTTGTACAATAGTTGAACCACCACCTGGTGTTTTTAGTTGAATATTATGAGAAGCTGAATTAATTGCTATATCTCCGCCATTTCTATAAATTGTATTGGTACTATCAGCACCATTTACTCTTAAACCACCCAAAGATGCGTAACCATTGGCAAAGAATACTGGAGTCTGTCCTCCCATACTTGCAGAACCATCATTATTTGTAGTATTTACAAGTAAATTACCATTTGTATCAATTGTTACTTCATTCGAGTCTGAGGCATGTCCAAATCTTATAGGATCACCATCAGTCGCAACCATGCGGAAGGCACCACCCTGATAGTTAATATAACCTCTATCGGAGTTTATACTTCTTTCTATAACCAGTCCTTGAGTAACTGAATTATCAGCACGGGTTTTTACAATAAGACCAGTGCCATCAAGTCTGTAGTGTTCGGAACCACCAACCTTAAATACGGCATATGATGAAACATTATAATTGGTTGATACAGCACCTCCAGTATCTCCAAATGATACATGACCTCTTACATCCAATTTTTCTGCAGGAGAATTTGTTCCAATACCAACACCACCTGATTGAACTACTAAATCATTACCAAGTGCACTTGATCCACTTAATACCATTCCTGCATGGCCAGTACCTCTTATTCTGCCTTGATTCGTGACTGTTCCACCTGTATTTGATCTGAACATGATGGCAGGTATTCTACTTCCAGCAGAACCGTCAACATCATCAATCATAAGCATACATTCTTCATCACCTAAATCTGAATTACCAGATATGTGAAGTTTACTTGCTGGAGCAGCTGTTCCTATACCAACTTTTATTGGATCTGTCGACCCGTTAGATTTAAATGTTACCTGTTCTCCAACAGATGGAAAGCTATACTCAAATTCTTTTTGGGAATAAAATTGGAATTTGTCGCCCTGAGTGCCATGATAATAATCAATATAACCTCTAATGCTACTTGCAGCATTTGCAAAACGAATTCCAGCAAAACTATTTGAAGGACTATAAAACCCAATATAACTCTCGCCATCATCTTCAATTACAAGATTATATCGGTTATCAAAAGTTGTTGCTCCACTTGATCCAGCCTTAATATGAAACTTACCGCCTCCAGGGCCGTCAGTTCCGATACCAACCTTGCCATCAGATTTAAGTCTAACACTTTCTACCCCGCCAGGTCTTAGTGCCATATCTGCGGAAGTAGAAATTTTACCTATACTACTTGACATTTGTAAATCAAGAGCATAATTATTTGAAGAGTCTTGAATTCTAGTTTTAGCTGAAGAGCCTAATACATGAAGTATGGATGTTGGAGCAGTGGTTCCTGTACCAATACCAATATTACCTCCAAATGGTTGTAGTGCTAGAGGTTTTGCAGTTGTACTATTTGTAGCACCATCATTTACTTGAATTGTGGCTCCACTTGCATTCTCTGCAATATATAAACTGTGAGCATTTGAACTATCTGACCTAAATCTTGCTGTAGAGGCAGTATCAACTGAAGCTAAATCTGTGGGTCTTGCTGCCGGTCCGACTACATCTAAGATTGCTGTTGGAGAACCCGTTCCAATTCCAACACTGCCTGAAGCAATAGTATTACCACTTGAATTAACATTTAATTTAGTAACACCACCAATTCTAAATTCGTGTCCAGAAACTGTTCCACCTAACGAACCTCTACCGTAATAAACAACTGAGCCGCCAAAGTAGACTAACTGCGTATCTCCTCCAGTTGCACCTCCACCTACTAAAGCACCTCCAGCATTAAATTTAAAAGCTCTTCCTGCTGAACCACTTACATGAATATCTTTGCTAAAATCAAATTCATCTGATGTATTCGTATATGTTATAGATGCTGAGGCACCATCAATTGTGATACCTGCACCATTTGCTGCTGCAGCATCTGCAGCTCCTTTTGCAATTGTAATTGTTTTATCATCAACGTCAAGATTTGTAACTGATGTACTATTAATATCACCTGTAATATTAAAATCACCAGATATTGTCAAGTCACCAGCAACGGTCAAATTGGTATCCGCAAATATATTTGCAGATGCTATTCTAATTCTATTGGTAGTTGACATGCCTCTTCTAANTGAGACATCACCGGCAGCTGCATTGATTAATCCATTGCCGACATTAAGACCATTTTTTATCTCGAAATTTTTATTTGTTGCCATTCGGTTTCACTCTCCACCGTTTATATAATACTATTTATAATGTTATCGCACTAGAAAGTACCTTTACTGTCATGGAACTAGCAGAACCTGCTGTGATTTGTAATAATATATTACCACTAGAAATTGATGCATCAAATGTTCCTAGTGCTGCATTATCAAATAATGTTCCATATTCTGTTATGTAAACAGTTGTTCCATCGTGGATTAAATTGATTTCTGTTGAATGATAATCGGTTCCTTGTGTGCATTGTACGAGATATTTTATTGTCCTATATGTAGTTGCACTATGTGATGCAATTGTAGTAGCACTTGTACTTGTAACTGTTGTGGTTGTTATTGCCTGTGGCACAATATTTGATTGATTAAATTGTGAGGCAGCATTAATTGAATTCGTACTAGGAGTTTGTATTTCTGTTGATTGAGGCATTATAACCTCAATAGAATCTCCATTTGCTGGGGCCGTACTAAATGTTAATGTAGTACCACTTACACTATATTCTGATTTTTCTTGATATACTCCATCAAAATAAACGAATGTATTATTCTCATGTAAAGGATCAAAACTTAAAGTAAATGCAGTGGTTGAACCATCACCTGTGAAATTATCTCTGTTTAATCCTACACCAGTTATTCCATCTCCAATTGTATGTATTACAACTTCTGCACCACTTAAAGGTGCTGAATCTAAGGTTACGGTTGACCCACTAAGTGTATATGAATTTTTATTTTGATAAACACCTTCTACAAAAACAATTAAATTATTTTCTGATGAAGGAGTTGTGGTTAAAACAAATGCTGTTGTAGATGCATTTGTAGTTGTAAATAAATCTGTATTAAATGGAGAAAATGATGTATGCCCATCAATAGTAACCGTATCGGATCCTGCATTAGTTGTAATGGTTACACCATTTTGGCCAACCAATGTAAGAGTATCTAATTCTTGGTCTGCAACTAAATTACTTTGTCCTGATACTGCAATAGTACCGAATGCATTACCACCTCCAATTTTACCCCAAGAGGTTCCGTCATATCCTTCAAACTCAGAAAGAGATGTATTATATCTTAATTGTCCTGCAGCTGCACTTGGTCTTTCGCCTGTCGTACCATTTGGTAATCTAATTGCATCCGTATTTGAACCAGCATCCAAACTAACGGCTGGACTAAAGGTTCCAATACCAAGATTACCTCCAGTAAATCCTGAACCTCCAGCAGAATTAAGTAATACCCTCTGGGTACCTCCTGAATTATTAATTGCAATTTGACCAGCATCACTATTGGTTTGTAAATTTATTACTTGTATGCCAGATGTATTTAATCTACTTATTGTTCCTCTTACAGAAAGTGTATGAGGAGGAGTTGTATAATTGATACCTATATTACCATTTGTGTGGATTCTCATTCTTTCGGTATATGATCCACCACCCATAAATAGAACACCGCCAGAGCCCGACCAGCCATATTGAAGTCTATTAGAGCCATCAACTCTTGCTATTGTTCTTTGTGTTCCCCCTGTGTCTTTGCTTCTAAGTTCTACTCCACGCTCAAATAATGTATGACCAGTTGCAACATGCAATGTTTCAAGTGGCGCTGTAATTCCAAGTCCAAAATTACCACCACTAAGAAGTGTGGCCTCAACAGTATTATTTGTAAAAAAGTCTAGTCTATCGTTTGTTGAAGTACCGATTTGGAATACGTTGGAACTTGTTTGTATGAATCCTGATGCCGTAGAACCAGTTAATAAAATTGTATCACCATTTATATTTACATTGTCTACTGTAAGTTGTCCGGCCGATAAATCACTAGTAACAATTACATTTTCATTAAATGTTGCCCTACCAGCATTGGACATATCAAGAGTCAAGGCTGTTATGGTTGAACCACCATCGTTACCTCTAAATTTTATATCTCCATCTTGTATCTTTGCATCTATTGCTAAATTATTACCGTTTTTATTAAAATTACCAAACCATACTGTATTATCTTTCAGCATGATATTTCCGCCGTCTGCATCTAATATAATATCACTACCAGAATCTAATACCATATTGCCTGACGAGGTAATTGAACTACCGTTTATTCCTATCGTATCAATGGTTAATGAACCACCAGATAAACTTCCAGAAGATACTATGGATGTAGCATCTAATTGACCTGTAACATCTACGGGATGAGAGAATTGAAATTTATCATTTGTTGCATCCCATAACATTGTGGCATCTGTTGTGGCATTGACAGCATCTTGAATAGTAATACCAGAACCGTCAGCTGAACTTGAAGTATCATTGGATGCGTGATAATTTAATGTAATATTTTTATCTTCGACATCCAGTGTTGTAGTATTAAGTGTAGTGGTAGTACCGTTTACTGTTAAATTTCCACCGAGAATTAAATTGCCAGATATATCTGCATTACCATCAATATCTAAAGAATCACCTTTTACTTCTCCAGTTACATCAATACCAGTATTCTTTACAGAAAGTCTTGTAGTACCAAAAGATTTAATATCAGTTTGAAAACCTAAAACATCAATAACATCATACAGTACACCACTCCAGGCAGACTGCATTTTAATACCTAAACCATTAGATTTTATAAGTAGGCTACCAGTTCCTGCATCTTCAATATAAGAATCACTTGCGTCGTGATATATTTGTAAATCATTTGACCCACCAAACTGAGCCTTTACATTATCTGGGAATGTAGTACCATTTGTATCCAAATACGATTCCACATCAGAATCGCCATATTGTGCAGCACCTGCAATAGTAAGTGTATTTGCAGCATCGTTATATGTTAATGTTATACCTGTACCAGCCTGTAAAAGAGCATTAACTCTATCATCTACTCTTTCATTATTATAAAATAAATTTGTAGAACCTTCTACGATATTATCACTAGTTGCGGCAAATGCAGCTGCACCTAATTCTCTTGTTCCTACAACACTAGAACCATTTATTACCAATGCAGTTAATTCACTATTCTGTGCAGATAAACCACTTAATGTGGCGCTACCAGAAACAGATAAATTACCACCTAATGTTAAATCTGCTACATTACCTAATGAAACATTTCTTGTTCCAATTGATACGTCAATAGAAGTTCCATTTGCAGGAGCAGTTGAGAATGTTAGTGTAGTTCCAGAAACGGAATATGTGTCTTTATTTTGATATACACCATCAATAAATACTAAGGTATTATTTTCATCACCTGGATTTGCACCTAAAGTAAATGCAGTAGTTGATCCATTACCAGAAAAATTATTATGTGCCATATCACCTGCGGCAAATAATTTTGAAAAGGCAGCAACTTGAACGTGATCGCCAGATGAAACGGCGTTGGTTAATGTAATAGTAGTGCCAGAGGTGGCAGAATAATCAGTATTGGGGTCTTGTAGAACACCATTTACAAATACTTGAAGCGCACCTGTAAGATATGCTAGTGTATTTCCATTATCATCACTACCACTAATTGTGGATGTGCTAGTAGAAATACTGTATATAAATTCAGTCCATATTGTATTTTGGGCAGTACCACCGCCACTTAATTCAACAATTGAATCTGTACCTGATACACTTTTCTTGGCATATAATTTACCATCATAAGTGTTTAAGGCTAACTCGCCTAGGTTTAAGTCTGAAACTGAGGGAACGGCACCTGCTACTGCAGAACGCCTTATTCTGATGTCTGATTTTCTGGCCAATTTTGGCTTCTCCTATTTCAATCTCTATATAGAGTGTTTAATAAAAATATAATATCCGTTATATAACGGTTGTAATACTATTTATAAGGAAAAGCAACTTGGATTATGGATAAGTACCACCATCAATTATATTTGATGAAACAGGAACACCTGATGAATTAAATTGGATTATATTACCTTCGGTACCTGTTAAGAATGAAACCGCAGTACCAGCATTATTGGATATGAATACTCCTTTACCAGTAAATGACCTTATTCCAGTACCACCTTGGTTTACTCTTAATCCAGTACCATCTGATAATGTGACTTGACCACCGATTGTAGCAGTACCTGATGCATCAAGATTACCATTTAAATCAAGGTCAGCATTAACTTCTACTTCGTTGGTATTGGAATCAAGAACCAGTTTACCAGATACAGTTGTAATGGTATTATCATCAGCAATACCTACTGTGATATTTCCAAGATCTGCACCAGTACCATAAATGTTTCCAAACTCTGCATCACTCCAAGGTGATGAGGCGTTTTCTGAAGTTGATAAATCTTCGTCATGGGTAAATACAAACCTATTGGTCTGCATATCCATACCAAAGAATCCATCCTTAACATTTGATCCGTCACCCCACTTAAATCTAACACCACGATCCAGACCATCACCAGATGCCGCAGAGTTATCACCTAAGGCAATTACTGGGTCGTCAAGAGTAATGACTGTTGATTCTACTGTAGTTGTTTGCCCTTGTACTGTAAGGTTTCCAGTAATAATTGTATTACCAGTAAGGGTTGGATTAGTTACAATTCCTACTGTAATTGTGTCGCCAGATACTGATGTTTCAATTTCATTAGCAGTACCTACTACTGAAAGAGTATCTGATAATAGATTAACACCATCATCTGTACCAGAATCTGCTGCAATATTAAGTACCGTTGCAACGTTGACTGTACTTGCAGCTGTTAATCTACCTTGTTGGTCAACAGTAAATGTTGGTATTGCAGTTGTACTTCCATAAGATCCTGGTGTTACTGCAGTGTCATCTAGGTCAACACTTACTTGGTTATTTGTTACTGTTGTAGTGATACCAGTATCACCAGCAATTGTAAGAGTATCTGTAAGTAGGTCTACGGTATCATCTGATCCTGAATCAGCACCTACTGTTAATTGAGTAGCAACATTGACTACTCCTGCAGCTGTTAATTGTCCTTGTGCATTAACTGTGAATGTTGGTATTTGTGTAGTAGAACCATAGGAACCTGCAGTAACTGCTGTATTGGTTATAGATACGGTTGATGTATTTGCTGCATCATCATTGGTTACAGTAATTCCAGTTCCACCTGTTACTGCACCACCTACTGTATCTAAAATAAATTCTTGTAGTGTGTCGGTTGTTCCGTTGATATATGGATTGTGTAATACAAGTTTACCAGTACCATCTGGATCAATTACTATGTTTCCATTAGTGTCTGTTGATGTAAGACTGTTACCATCTAGTCTTAAATTATCAACATTTAATCGGTCTATCTTTGAATTTGAATCTACAATTATTGCACTTTCTGCAGTAAGTGTACCATGTACATGGTCTAGTAAGTCAGTAAAATATTGACCGCCAATTTTAACAATCTCGGTTGCAATACCTGAACTATCTTCAGCTCCAATACCAATGTATAATCTGTCTCCGCCATTAGCTTGGGTACCAGTACCATAAGAATAACCGAGTTCACCAGTTTTTAGAATAGTAGGCGCCGCAACACCACTACTGGTTAGGTGTTTTATTCTTGTTTTTGCTGCCATTTTAGTATAATCCTCCGCTTATGGTTAAATTTTCATTTTTAACCTCAGTTGTAATTTTATATTCTCCGGCAGTCCCGTCATATATCATAACGGCGCCGTCTGTTTGCCCTGCAACATTTACATTGGATATATCTCCTAATGAAATATTACCCGAAGATATTTTTACGGTTTGGGCTACAATTTCATTGGTACCAGCAACCTTTCCCTTTAATCTTGTATTCTGTCTAATCTTACCTTTTACAGCCATTCTTATGCCCTTGTAACGCCAGGTGTAACCTCTATCTGTCCTTCTATTACTCTTGTAACAGTGTTTCCTGAATCTGTTATTTCAACATCATATACATATCTTCCAGCCTTTAATGCATTGGTCTGTGTTGCAGAAAGTCCTATATTAAGTACCCCTCCGGTTGCATTACTAATACTTGCACTAAATGCTGTAAAGGCATTGGAGTTATATGATTTTCTCATTTGACCTGCACAGGTATATCCGGTTAGGTTCAATGGATCTCCATCTGAATCCGTTACGTCTATATCTGCAGAAAAGGTTGTCCCTTGGTCAATAGTAAAATTAGAATATATCGCCATTACCTTTTACCTTTAACTATTTATACTTTTCAGGCCTTCTATCTCAGACCTAAGTTCTTTATTTTGTTCTGTTAATTCTTTTATTGCCTCGATTAAGAGTGGTACCATTTTTTCATACTGTACTGTCTTATAACCTTTATCATTCTCAACCGGTGCATCTTTAACTGCCTCTGGCAATACTTCTTCTACTTCTTGCGCACTTACACCCACTCTGACGGTTTCAGAATCTGGATCAACTCCTAAGTCCACTGCATCTTGATTTGGAGTAAATGTAAATCCGTTTAATTTATTTACTTTCTCAAGAGCATTTTCAATATTACCTATCTTATCCTTTAATCTGTCATCAGAATAATATGCAACAACATCTCCTACACATCGTATTGTATTTGCCTGCACACCTGATACTTGCCCAACCATTAATCCTTCAAAGTAAACATTGTCAGTTGTTCTCACATACTGGTTCATATTTGCAGGATATGTTGGTAGTGAATAATTATTTGCATTAGCTGCAATACCATCGAGTTTATTATGATGGGCAACTGACATCACACCAGCCGCTGAACCTGTTGCCTCACTAATAGTTGCATTAGTTCCATCTGATGAATTAACCGTTACAGAGGTCGTTGATGTTGATGTCGACAAGTTTGTAGTTACGTTAGGAGCAGTGTTTTTGAATGTAATTAATCTTCCAGAATTTGTGATTTCCATTCCTGTGCTATCATCAAAAGTTACTGACTGACCATTACTTACTGTTGCTCCAGCCGATCCTCCACTTGTCATTGTATTGACAACGAAACTATAATTATTTGCACCTGATGCTACTCCTAAGAATGATCGTACTTGGGCTGCAGTAAATGGTCTTATATAATTATCATTTCCCTGGTTCTGCTGACCCATAATAAATGCGCCACTGGCAAAGTTCTGTGTAGATGAATAGCTACTTCTAAATAATCTTGCTGATATATCTGCAGCTGAATCCCTAAGTGCAATTGTATTTGCAGTAGCACCAGTTGTTGCATTTGATGTTACTGTAAATGTACTAGCACCACCTTGGTTTGCAGTAAATGTTGCCGTACCAGAAATACCACTACCACTGGTATTCATTGTAAGAGTACCATCACCAATAGATTGAGCACTTGGCATAGTTATAACTTTTGTTTTAACTGCAGTAACGTGCCCTTGTGCATTAGTTGTAATTCCGTTATTAGCGGCCGCTGCATCAATAATTTCAAAGGTTCCGGCATAACCTGGAGATACACCGGCACTTGCACTATCCGATCTACTGGTATTATTATGGGCAAGTGTAACTGAAGTATTACCACTTTGGTTTGCAGTGAATGTTGTAGAACCTGATATATATGTCCCACCTGATATTGATAATGTGCCATTACCAATTGTTGGTGTACCTGTTATATTATTATACGCAATAGTACCATTAAAGGTTCCAGCATTTAATGTATTAGTTACTGGATTATATGTTAGGTTATCATCTTCATAAAAACTTCTATGTGCAGATCCACCAGCATTAATATATGTAAGTGGATAATTTTGACTGTTATTAGTCGGCCCGTTATTATCTGCAGTAACATATAATGTATTTGCAGATCCTGCATTACCACTTACGGATGTAATTTCTGTACTTACCAATCCAGTAACGTGACCGNANGTATCCAGAGTTACATCTTGAATAACATTATTACCAGAATTATTTACTGAAGTCTGACTTGATGTATTTGCGTGAGCAATTGTAATGGTTTCATTGGTTGATTGGTTAGTAGTAAATGAATTGTCGGTATCCATTGAAATACCATGAACACCATCTACAGTTGCTGCAGCAAGTGTAATTGTTGCATTACCTACTGATACTGTTCCGGTCGATGCAGTTGCGCCAGTTACGTGACCGAAAGTATCAAATGTAAGTGCAAGGTCTTGTATAAAGGTATTACCAGAATTATTTGAATTTAAATTACCAACTGATGATGTATCTTGGTGAGAAATGGTAATATCATTATTATCAAAGGTCAGATCAATAGCTGCACCTTCATCAAATCCAAGTCTTTCACCTGAAGTGATATTATCAACAGATGAATTATTTAAAAATAATTTCCAGTGATTGTAATTATCGTATCTGTCATCAAAGTCATCTGTTGTAACTGCAGTTACGTGACCTCTNGCATTAACTGTTAGTGACTTAACATAAGTACCATCTTCTGCAGCAACACCATAAGTACCTGCGGTAACACCACTATTATTGTGATTAAATATTACTCTATTAGTATTTGTAGTATCATATGTTGCAGTAAGATCGGTTCCACCATGGAAGTCTACTCTCTCGTCATCCGCTATGTTTCCTCTATCTGTACCTTGTGTACTGAGGAACCATCCAGAATATCCATCCAGTGTATTTGAAATTGTAATATCAATATCATTTCCATTACTTGCAGCTGCCACACCAATACCTGTTCCAGCATTAAAGTGTAATCTTTTGGATAAACCTAATTCAAAGTTTGAGCCTGAACCTGCTGCAACGTCAGGAGAACCTAAAGTTGCCTCTGAAAGAATAAGAGAACCATCTGCCTCCCATCTTCCTCCGCCTGCTGCACCGTAATTATATACAATACTATGTGCACCCGTAACATTGGATGCAACTCCACTTGGAGGAGTACTAGGAATAGGCCCAACTTCTAAACCAAACCCACCTGTACTTGGTTCCGATGTAAGGTTATTACCTGCCAGAACCAAGGTATCTTCAACAGTTAGTGTTTCTGTATTAAGAGTTACTGTATCACCTTGTACAACCAAATCACCACCAACATATAGGTCATCATTAATACCCACACCACCAGCAACTGTAAGAGCTCCAGTAGTTTTACTTGTTGAATTTGTGGTACTTAATACCCTTGCTGTTCCAGGCATTCTGAAATCAGTAGGAATAGAAAGTGTTGCATTTTTAGCTGATGTATGTGCAGCAGGTGTTACAGTTACTTGATATTGTGTACCAGTGAGCGTTTTAATATAATTNCCAGTAGTGTCTGTTCCTAGTGCAACTGAATTAGGTTGAATAGTAGTTGCAATATTAATACTTCCTAAATTGGTCATTGTTGCAGAACCAGCAACGTCTCCACTTAATGTCACAACAGGATCATTAACATCTAAACCAACTTTTTGATTACTTGCATCCCAATATACCTTAATACCTTTATCTGATGCGAAATTATAACCACTCGGTGTTGATTCTATGTTAAATAATTCTTTTGCATTATAGAAAGAAACAATATCTGCAGTATTAGAATTACCACTATCACTAAGACCCTGTAACTGCCANCCTCTTGCTGGTTTANTTGCACTTGTNCCATCTGTNTGNTNTTCATTCCANTGGATTCTTACATCAGATTTATTTGTTTGTGTTACGTGTGCTCTATCAACACTGAATCCCATTGGAGTTTCTACATTACCATCTACTTCCAAGAATGAGGTACTAAATATGTTTACATTAGAAGCACTACCAGGCAAGAGTAATGATGCATTACTTACGTCTAGTACAGTACCAGTATTAAATGTAAATGTACTAGCATTGGTTGAATCTGCACCTGATATATCTGAACCAGGTTTAAATGTTATATCACCTGTAAGTGTAAGTCTACTAATAACATCTTGTACAGAATCACTACCTGCATTAATTCTACTTATTGCCCCTGTTGTTCCACCGGTATTGAGGTTTAACTTCTCAGCAGCCAATTCATTTAATGCGGCCTTAATATTAGTTGATGAAAGGCCAGTAAGTGATACAGAAGAAGGTACGGTTGCGGATCCATCAATTGTTGTTGCTAAATTAGATATATCTGAATCATTATTACCTACTTGTGTAGATAAACTGTTTACGGCACTTGTTAAATCACTACCTAGTCCTGCAGAGAGTGTTAAACTACCAACGTCTGCAAAGAGGTCGGTAATATTTGTATCGTTATTAATAACTCCGGTTTGTAGTGCTTGTAATGTATCTGCAATAGTGTTTGCGCCATAGGTACCATCATTGTAAACGTCTGTATCACCTATTTCGTGATCCAATGCAACTAGTGCACTTGTAAGATTAGTTGGATCAATTGCACTTAATGTTGTAGTGTTATCCGATGCGCCTCCTGGGCCTGGGAATGTAACTGATCCTACTTGTGTATGTAATTCGTTTAACGAACCTTTTACATCCTGTGCAACAGTATCAAGTGAACCTACTGTAACATTACCAGTTACTGACAGTGTACCAGCAATTGTTGTATTACCACTTCCATCTGCAACAGTAAACTTATTTGTATCCATTGTCAGGCCGCCATTTAATTGTGTAGCGCCTGTAACTGTTAAACTTCCTAATGTGCTGAGTCCTGAAACTCCTAANGTCCCATCTACTGATGTATTATCTAGTGTTGTGNCACCATCAACATCCAAGTTGCCTACTATTGATGTATTACCGGATGCCTGTGCAACTACAAACTTTGAAGAACCTACTGTAAAGTTAGTTCCGTCAAACGTGAAATTTGCATCATCTTCAAGTTCACCACCAGTACCTGCTATTACAATTCTATTATTGGTTAGGTCTGTGATACTTGCAGATGCAAGTGTTGCTGATGTTGAAGCGAGTAGAGTATCAGTATCAGTTAAACCAGTGACCTGTATTCCAGTTGTATTTGTTCTTAATTTTTCGGCCCCTTGTGTATGAAGGGTTACGCCAAATGCGGTCATCTGTATTGCGTCGTAATAGGTTCCACCAGTTGCAACTTTCTGTATTATTCCTAAACCATTGGATCTTACAATTAAACTACCATCTCCTAATTCATCTATGTATGAATTTTGACTATCATGGTATATTTTTAAATCAGCAGATTGACCAAATTTTAATTCGTAATTNTCTGTTAAAGAAATATTACCACCAACAATCTGATTACCATTTGTATCAAATACNATTCCNGCGGCCGCAGATGGTCCAGTACTTATTACAAGACCACTATTTAGATTCATAAATCCGCCGAATCTATTTGTTCCGCCAATATCACTATCGTGGAGAATAACATCGCCACCCTTTACATCGAGTATGATATCTGATTCTGAGTCAATTGTAAAATTAGGTGATGAAATAATTTTATTTGCCGATGCATCAAATACTGACTCAATTTCGTTTAGACCAGCTACAATATTTGTTGCAACAGTATTTAATTGTTCTGTAACACCAATATCATCTTGCAATTCATTTACTGCATCTACGATAGTTGGACCAAAAATTTGTATATCATCATTTGCTGTTGCAGGTGTATTTAATTCTATTGCATTACCAAATGAACTATCAATATTAATTAGGGCTCCATGATTTGCGCCCACAATATTTGATGAAGACCCATCAAGTTTTATTTGAGTTCCTGCATTAAATGTTCCTGTATGTGATTTTAAAAGTAATACAGTAGAAGTTGCACGTAGTACAACACCACTAAATGTTGCACTGGCAAGGTTTGTTCCTTGATAAACTGTTGAACCTTCTGTGAAATCTGTAACAGTTGGATTATTTGATAGTTCAATTCTACCAGCAAGATTTACAACATGGAAACCACCAGCAACTACATTCTGTTGTATTTCTGCATTATTAACATATACTCTGACTACACCTACCGGATACGATTCTCCAATTTGTCTTTCAACATTAGCAGCAAGTATTGAACTAGAACCTACTGAAAGATTTTGTGAACTATTAAATGAACCACTACTATTTGTAACCAGTATTTTTTCAGCAGTAACAGATACGATTGTGGCAGAATAACCTCCAGATTGTGTTACTGTTGCATCTGGTACGAATGCTGCTGGAATAGTAGGCGATCCTTTAAGAATAATATAACCAGCAGTATTATCTACTGATTCTTCTGGTTTAATTTCAAAATCAATAACCTTACCAGCATCATCAGTATTATGAAATAAACTTGTACCTGCTGATACATTTACAAAATTAAATGTCTTATCATTTACGTGGGTATTAAGTTGATCATTATCACCTAAGTGTAAAGATATTTCATTACTCTTTTGCCTAAATTCTTCTAGGGTATTTGATTTTAAAATTCGTGTATCTTTATTCGCCATTATTTTTTACCTAACTGTTTAATTAGTTCCTTAATTTCAGCAATGTCATTTTTCATTGACTGCAGTTCTTCTTCCTTAGCCTTTTCTTGAGCTATCTGAGCTCTTCTTGCAAGAATTGCATTACTATTAGTATTTATAACTGCTTGAGAAGTGGTATCCTTTACCAAATCTGGTTTATCTTTTATTTTTTTAGTTCTTGGCATAATATTTCCTATGTCGAGGCAATTGCTCTAAAGTCCTTAACCAATGGTACAGTTGCACTATTACTTGATTTTAAAACTATTTTAAATTGCATTGTACCAAAACTTCCTGGTGGATCAATTGCATATTGTATTTCTGAAAATGCATTAGGGTTATCATTGATAGGTATTACACTTGGTGTTGCCGTTGAATTAGTACCTGGAGCCTTAGTCCAATTTAGTGTTGTAATATCATCGGTTGAACCACCTTCCAATACTCTCCAATAGAAATCAACATCTGCTGCCCTAGGTCTATTTACATTTAAGAATACGTCAATTTTATCTGCCTCTTCTGCAAGTTCGACTTTCTTTGTTATATATCTGGCCAATTGGTTACCACCAGTTGGAGATAATTCATCGCCTGATGATACATTATCAACAATATTTTGTACAGTAACAAGTGATGCCCTATTTAAATCAATAATTGGAGATAACGTATCCTTATCCGTTGTAAATACTGCCTTAAGCTGGAATGTTTTCGTATTACTATTGGCTGTAGATGCAATTGAACTTGGAGAATTAAATATAATATTTCTATTAGGTAATATTTCTACTTCATTTCTTGCAACTTCTGATTCTGTATATGCAGTCATAAAATATCTGATAGAAGTTCCTGGGACTGCAACTTCACTGATTACAGCTCTAAGTACATCCATCTGTCTATTTTCTGTTGCAAATATTGCACTTCCACCACCAGAACCAGTAGCACTTGCAGTATCACCACTTCCAGCAGTGAATTGATATGTATCATGGGTTACGTTTGAAATATTATGAGTACCATTTAAATTATTTGCAGCCAATCCATTAAATGCAGTGGCACCTGTTATAGCAACTACTGGGCTTAATGCATTTTGCATTCCATGGTTTTTATGGAATACTGTAACAACTCCACTTCCACTCGTACTTGACATAGAGTTAAGTGGTAATTTTCTTGCAGGAATATCGTCATGTACCATTCTAATATGTCCACCCGAACCACTAAATACACATCTATTTAATGTAAATTTTAAATCCCTACTTTGTTCTGGTGTCCATGTTGATGCATTTTGTGATGTAAAGAATACACCGCCGTATGGTTGTTTTGTAATTCTATTTGCAGGAGTGGTTAAATCGAACCCACCCATTTCAGCAACATAACACTCATAATCATCTGTTTGCGCCATAATTACAATTGCATATTCTTGGTTTTGTGCAAGATATACTGGATGGTCAAAGGTAAATGTTGTTGAAGCTGATGCATCGGTTGAAACGTTTACACTAGCAGCTGGTAATACCACATCGGCCCCTGGGACTATTTTCTGTGTCGGTATACCATTTTCAACAGATCTGATACTTACTCTGACTGGAATATTTGCATCTTTTTTCTTAAAGAATAACTCTACACTATCAGCAAAAATACCACCTTCTGTGTCTATTAATATTGTTTGTGCAAGTGGATCAACCCACTCTACTGTTGTAACAACCTCTGTATCTACCAGTGTTCTTTCATCATTTAATTCTGTTGTTACAAATGATGGTACTTTAGTNGAAATAATTTCTTTCTGTATTGACTCAATTAAACCTTCAGCATGGAATTGTGCCTCAGCAAATGTAGTTTCATCTGTAGTTACATTTGTTGCTGAGTCAGTAATTTTAAATGTTCTCGTTCCTGTTTTAAATTTCAGAGCATCATTTCTTGGAATAATAAATGAGCCTTCTACATTTCCTGCCGAATCTGTTGTAAGAGTACCACTATTACTTGAGGTTGCAAAAGAATCGTCAACCCATTGAGTCTGGCCTTCAAATGTTTTTACAGCTGTCTGATCAGAGAATTCTGCATAGTTATGAGATGAATGACCATTTGTATAAGTGGTAATATCTGCACCATTAAAGAATGCATAAACTTTTGTATTAGGTTTTAGTAATTCAGCCTTAAAGAATACCCTTCTTGATCTCATAAATGGTATGAAGTTAACCTCTACCACTTTATTACCTAATTCTTTCTCTACTGTATCTGCAGCAATAGAAGTTGTTAGTCCTGTTCTTGATTGATGTTGTGTAGTTGTAATTGCAGTTGTTGTAGTGCTTCTTCCACCACCTCTACGGCCCCATCCACCAAATCTTCCACCAAACTCTCCTATATCAAAACCACCAGCCCAAACATCTGCACCTGTTACAGATACATCAGTTTCTATACCAGACCAGTTGGTTTCCCATTCGTTCCATACAGTACCGAGAATACCACTCTCTTCTGCCATAGCCACAAATTGGTCATAAAGACCTTCATCATTAATAATTACATCTGGTCTAACATCAGTTTCTTTCCATTCATCGGACTCTGGCGATAATTTAACTCTACCACTCCAAGTAAATACGTTGTATGGATTTACATTTACTGCAACTGATGAATATGGTTGTTTAATATGGACTGTACTTGTTTTAGGTAAGTGAGCAAGTGAACCACTTTTTACTACTGTGCCAGGAGACGAACTTGCCCTTACAAGATTAACATTTCTCTCATCAAACTTAGGTCTTAAATAACCATTTTGTTTATCTATGGCTACTTGATAATCTGGATTACCAGCATCTCCAACATTATGTCCTCTAAATCCATCCACTAAGAATCCATTCTTTGTTCTTGGATTAGCGCCAGTAAATAATTGTGTATTCTCTGCCTGTTGTTCTAAGAGTGAAAGTGAAGTATAATATTCTACGTTCTTTAATCTTTTATCAAGAGCACCAATATCTCGCATGGTGTATCTTTTATTATCAATTAATTTTGGATTAACATCTTGCAAATCAAAAACATATGGGTTTAATCTTAAATCATAGATTCCCATAGAATCTGCAGGGGCGTCTGGAGCTACTGGATTTTCACTCGGTACTCCTGTTACAGTTTTAAATTCTCCTTCTTTTGTTACATACAATTTATCAATTCTAGGCATATAATATTCTATAAACATAGACATTGCATGCTGAGGATCCGGGGCACCTGATATACTTGCATTACCACCTGTAAAACCTACACCGTTATCATTCTTTCTAGGCCTAAAGTCAATACAATCTCTTAATTCTACCAATCCCTTCGATGAGTTAAAGGTAGGTATTGTTTCATAATGAGCATCAGGATATGAATCAACGGAGAAGTAATCTCCAGCAGTATGTTCATACCAATTAAACGATACTGTAAGATTACCAGATACAGGAGATGTTCCTGGTTTCTGTATTAATCTAGAGATATCATAAAAGTTATCTCTTTGCCCATCATCAAGTGTAAACCTTTCTTTTACATCTGTGCCTGTTGCATCTACAATAGAAATAATATTATAAACATCAGCCTTACCTAAAGGATAAGCACCATTGGATAATGATGCACTATATCCAGTTACGGTTTGTATTGTTTTACCTTTTTGTACCCTATCACTAGAATCTATTTCTACGTCAGCAAGAACCATAACTGGGGTTCCAGCAGCTGCGCCAGTACCATTAATCTGTATTGAAGTAACATTATCTCCATAACTTGCATCGAATGTTGGATTGCCTGAAGCTCCTACTTGTACTAAATCACCAGTACCCACTGCAATAAATGTTGCGGTATTTAAATTTGTAAAATGACCATTATTACCGCCAATTATACTTACTGGAACATTACCACTAGCATTTACAGTGGCAGTTGTAAATCTTCTTTTAATAGTATATTCGGTAAATGATTGATTAGCACCATTAAATAGTGTTTTAACTGTATTATATGGTAATTTAAATACCAAGGAATTATTACCAACATCAATTCTTGTTGGTGTACTTCCTGTAATGTTTGCCTTAAAAGTAATTCCATTACTTGCAGATTGTTCAAAACTTTGCACAGAACTAAATGCATGTGTACCTGACATACTAATATCAAATAAATGTAATCTGTACTCACCACCTATTACTTCTAATGTTCTGGCCCTTGCAGTACCAATTACTGAACCACCTCCATTTGTTTGACTATGTAAATTTATTGTACCGAAAGTTTCTATATCCGGTGCACCTTTTACATTTTGAACTACAACATAGTTACCTACTGGTGTTGCAAGATTAGCTCCAGTATCATTATTAGTAGCATTAGCCCCTCTAGGCTTGTCAATTGCAACATATTTAGTTGCAATATTTTCATTTCTAAATCCTTGAACGTACGCAGTAGAAGGTTCTATACCAACTGCAATTTTAGTATCCACACCACCACTGGCAGAAGTTAAGTAACCATTATTACCAGCTTCATTATCCAAGTGTTCTCTGATATCCAATTGGAAAGGTTTTACTGCATAATTTCCGCTTTCTTCAAATGTTCTTCTTGCAAGTCTTTTTGATAATTCAGTAGTAACGTTTGTTGCATCAGTTTTATCTACTTGTAATTTTCCATCCTCAACCTGTAGAAGTGTAATATAATTTGAATCTGTACTATTAAGATTTGTAAGTGATTCTTTTACCAGAGTTGTTGAAATTTGATATCTAGTTGCGCCTGGTGCAGAAGTATTAGGAACTCCTTGGGCATTATCAACTAGTGTTGTATCAGCTGCACTATCAACTATACTTTCTGTAACAGATAGGCCTACTGTACATGATGGAGTATTCGTGTATTTGTCTAATATTAAACTACCTGCAGCAACATGAACAAATGTACCTGAAATAAAATAAACACCTTCTTCAATATTTGCAACTGCACCCAGTCCTGTTGGGTTTGTTATACTAGAACCAGAACCTCCTCCTACTTTACCATAATAGGTTGTAGAACCTGAAGATGAAAATTCCTCTCCTGCGCTAAATGTTGCAACATTTCTTGCAGAACCACCTTTTGTAATATATTTTATATAAACAGTATTTGGGTCACTACCTTCAGCTGGTACAACCTTAAGGACTTTAGCCTGAATTTGTGTTCCTGAATTATTACCACCTGTAATTATGGTTCCTACTAAAGAAGATAAATATGTATCTGAATTTAATGAACCACCAACAGAGTGTGTAAATGATGATTCTATTTTTATAAAATCATATTCAGTATTTAATGTAACCTTACCACCTACAACCCTCGACCCATGTTTAAATGCATATTGACCATGACGATCAATTTGCGCCTGTAAGGAAGTTTGTAATTGTGTAAGTTCCCTTGCCTGTACTGAATAGCCAGGTCTGAAAAGAATCCTATGGTAATTTTTAGTTTCTACTGTCTTACCATTACTATCAACTGTAAAATAATCGTCATAGTATGGTTCGGTTCCAAAGGCTTTTATTCGTGTTGTACTCATATTCTCTCTTCTCTGTTAGTAATATACGCTCGTATATTAGAATTCAATTATAACCTTAATATCTTCAATCTGTGTTGTTGTTCTATTAATAGGATTCCTATTTTCTAAGAACATAATTGTACCTGACCCTGGGAAGATTTCTGGATTACCTAATGCACCAGATCCACTTTCTAAGGCGCCAGTTGTATTTGAAGTTCCACCAGTTATTGTTTCTCCTGCCTGGAATGGTTTATATCCAGTTTTTGCATTCTGGTAATAATATAGGTAACCTGAAGTTGCATCTCTTTCTGCAACAAATGCCTTGGCTTGAGATGTTTGGCCTGTTATAACCTCATCAGTATTAAAATTTGTTACAGTAACACCGGATACAAAATCCAAATATCTTAAGGCCTTTCTTGTTGATGCAGTTGCAACTGCAGCTTTATCAAAGTTTAGTGGATTCTTAACGATTGTAACCTGCCTAAAATCATTACCTACTGTTAAATCTCCGTCTTCGGTACCTATTAATTGTGAATTTAATCCTATAAAAAATGCACCAAGTTCTGTTACTGGATCAGTTCCATGACCATTCTTAGGAGCAATAACTGCCCTTGCAGCGGCATCTCCAGCACTAAATGTAATATCAGCAACTGAATAATCTGTGCCTTTATTTGTTACTGTAATAGATTCGACTGCAGTTCCAGCAGAGTTCATTACTGCTGTAGCTTGTGCATTTACTCCATCACCTGTAATACTAACGGTCGGTGCAGATGAACCTGCACTATAGGTACCTCCCTGTGTAACTACTATTCTTTCAATACCAGCTGCCAGGGAATCATTAGTAGATGCCTTTTGGTTTAAGTATTGTGCGTAGTCTGCCTCTGATAATGCATTTTCAGCAGTACTATCGTTACTATAATCGGATGCCTGACCTCCTGCTCTTGGATCTACTTTCTTAACAGGCATATAGCTATTTGTTAAGAATTTTTCTGCGTCTGCAACAGAAGTTGTGTACATATATTTCCATACATATCCGTCAGACTCTGCTTGAGGTTGTGTTAAAGTTTGTGTTGGTTGTTGGCTAGAACCTGCTGCCCCTGCCACTATACATTTATATACCTTAAATTCTGATGTTATAATATAAAACTTCTTATCAAAAATATCTGCCTCACTTGAATCCCAGGCATGATAAGTTGTATTTGAAGTCCAAGTGTATCTTGGTACCACATGAGATATGTCGGCACTATTTACAAGTTTCATACCAATCATATTCTGGTGTGCCTCTCCTAGTACGTCGAGATTATCGAGCGGAGGAAATTGTGATATAGCACCATCTGTTGTATCAGATAGTGATGGAGACCACGCGTCTGCCTTACCTATACCGACATATACACTTGTATTAGCATCGGCCACATCTTGTTTAAAATTTTCGGCATTAACCGTTCTAAATGCTGATGTTACTATTGCTGTCATAATTCGTTCCCTTTAGTTTATGTGAATAAAAGATTTCACATTATATTTATTTATATTGGCTACATCAGTACTTTGTATGGTTCTGTTTCCTAAAACCTCTAATGTCTCATTATAACCGTACTGTTTTGGCCCGTTAATATATGAATTCCCCTTCCTATTAATATAATTATTCTCTATTCTGGTTCTTGCCATACCATCAATATGATTTAAAAGAAGAATTAATATTGGTTTAATGTCCTTACCTCTTATTTCGTTAGAGGCTGTAGAACCTATTCTTACTGTAGGATCATTATCATAACCATTTCCTACATTGGTTATGGTTGTTCCTGTAATCTCTCCATCTGAATCCAAATTAAATACTGCAGTTGCCTGTACATTAGTTGATAATGGATTACCTAATGCATCTATAGCAGTAGGTGGGCTGAATATTATATTCGGTGCAGTTTTATAATTTTTATCTGCCTTACCTGTTAAGTAAATATTTGCAAGTTTACCAGCATTAGGATTAGCAGCAGGAGTTACAAAAATATTTAAATAATTTGCCCCTGGATTATTAACTGTTACTGACTCAATTCTCCCACTTACTGGATCTCGATTCACTGTAAATGATGCATTACTAATTGTTGTCCCAGGTCTTGCCTCACCATTAATTGATAATGTAGGTGCTGAAGAATATCCCCAACCAGGGTCTGCAACATCCACTCTTATTACTCCGCCAGGAGGTATACCACCAACAGTACTATTACTTTGATTTAGTGTAACCGAAAGAGCTGCACTCTTATGGACTTTTGCCTCAACATCTGGTAAAAATACAGATGCAAACATTTCAACAAGTAATGGAATATCCTCTAGTCCAATTGCACCAGGTTGTCTTTCTGGCATTGCAGATAGTACCTTTCTTACAAGTGTATCACCTTCCTGCGTATCCTCTCCTAATATTGCTTTGGTTAATTCTATTAACAGCAATATTTCTCCAAAGAATTTAAATCCTGCAGGGTGTACTAACCTGTTAAATACATTTTCCCAAGTAGAAACGTTCTGACCAGTCTTAATTAGATAAGAAAATCTTTGATATCTTAAACTGTCGTGTATTTTAATATCATAAGATAAGAATCCTTTATGATCCAAATACGCTCCACCTTTTGGAAGTGACGGGTTTATATCCCAATTACCAGAAGATGGTATTAAGGTTTTATCATATGGTCTTTCTACTTCCACTCTATCATTAAATAATAGTCTAAAAAATATTTCAATAGAATCAGAAGTACCTCTTACCTTATAATAGTCAATAATGGTTTTATATAGGTTTCTTTTATTTACAGTTATATCTCTAGGTATTACAGCTGCAATTTCTTTCTGCATTAATTCCAAATAATTTTGTGCATTCTTATCAATGTCCATTGCTGTTTCAATATTATTCAGAATGTGAGACGGCCCTGGGCCAATCCAATATTTAACAGGAGTGATAAGAGTTGCAGTTAAACCATTTACCAGATGTGCAGTACCTTCGCTATCAATTACAGTCGGTTGATTTATAAATGATACCTGAAATGTTTTACCAACTTCTGATGTAAGTGTTGATAAAGAACCGGGTAGGTTATTACCATTTGAAATGCTTATATTTGTAGTATCAATAGGGACTGTAATTATTTCACCAGCAGTTGGCCCTGTAACTATTTGTACTGTAAGAGTAGAATCTGTTCCTTGTTCATCCGTAAAGAATTCATCGTTTTCATTATTTGGATCTGGTATTCTAAAAACTGCCTTATTATCCAATATAACATCTGAGAAGGTTTCATTTTCTTGATATATAAATTCGTCAAGGTTTAAAAAGGTATAGTATGCCTTTAATAATTTTTTAATACCTTCTGCACCNTCCAAAATTTCAGATGGTATAAGAGAATTAAATCTAATATCCTCTTTACTTTTTCGTGTGCTGGATGCTGTCGATTCAATATATCCGGGGGATATAATATCATCTCCATAAAATTTTGAATCCTTGATAGTCATGTGTTACCTTAACCTTGAAGGTGTAGTATATCCTATTGTTCCTGATGAACCTGCAACAGAAATTGCATCTATTTCTGGAGTTATATTAACTCTTGATGAATCTATGTTAATTAACTGATCACGTTTGGGTGCCAAGTCTAATGAATTAGGAGTTACAGTAACTCTAATAACCGTTGTATCATCAGGTGTGAAATTATTTAGTGTAACAGTTCCTTTTGTAGTTTCGACCAATCCTGCATCTGCATTTACTATTACATTATTTCCATCAACAATTTTATATACAACTACTGTCCTGTTTGTTGATCCAGTAATTGGAGTATCTCCAAAGTAATGATCAACTCCTGCAATTTTAAATTTGGTTGAATTTAATACAAACTCGGTAGAATTACCAGGTTGGTAAAAGGGTGATGTAAATTTTAAACTAAAATTATTTGCGCCGTTTACAGTTGATGGTGTTATATTCATAAACATAAATGGACGTACGGTTGAGTTTACTATTGCAGGATCTGCTGCATCTATCACCCTTGTTAATTGTGAGTGTCTGAATACCCCATCGAACTTATTTAAATTATTAAAATTATAATCAGAAATAGTGTCTCTGACAACCGATGTTAATTCTACTGATGTTCTATCTGTAAGGTTTGGATTATATTTAAAGAATACATCCAATTCCAAATTGGTAAAATTAGGATCGACAATCTCTGGTGTAATGGAAACTACGTTCTTACCTTTTAAAATAGTACCAGTAATTTCTGCCTTTTCTGCAGTTGTAAGAACATCTGCAACGAGTGGTTTAATTGCAATATATGCTTTACCATAATCGGGTGGGTCATTATCTTCTCCACCCCATACTGATATAGAGGATATATTTGTAAATTCTCTTTGTATGATTGCTCTATAATCATCGGATGTAACCGCTCTGTTTTGTGATGTAAATGTGAGTGGTGCATTAAACCTAATTGATTCTGTAGTTTCTTGTTCTGCTCCACCTGCAGCGGCCGCCAATGTTGTAATAGTGGTATTACTAAATCCGCCAATAGTATCCACCATTGTAAATGTATTTGCTCCATTTGATTCTGAACCTTCGGTACATACATAGTCGATTGTAATAATATTATTATTAACCGGTTTTTTACCTGTAACACCATCGCCAAAATATATTTCATAATACCCACTAGAATTTTCTTGCAGGTAATATACTTTGGAACTTGAATCAACATTTAAGAGTGTTTCAAATTTAGTATAAATGTCAAATGCAGTTGACTCCTCGTTCTCTTGTAACCTAACTCTAAGTGTACTCGTATCGGAATCACTATCAGATAATTGAAACTTCTGATTTTCTATATCATTATCCACTCTATATTTTAATGTCTTATAAACACCTTGTGCAATAGAAACGTTTGAAAAAGTATATGTTTTACTTGATCCCGAACTTGATAATACCAAGTCAGCTGACTGTGTAGATAATACAACGTAAGGGAAAGTTTCTCCACCTACGGTTGTAGACAATTTTGTTCCTCTTGTAATAGAAAGATTACTAGGAAGATCGCCAACTTCACTTGAAACATCAAGCACTATCGTAATTGTTGCTCTTGGAGCAAGAACGGATCTTGGAGTATAACCTAAAAGTTTTGCTCTTGTAACTACATTACCACGAATTTGTGCTGAGTCCAAGAATGCTTCATTTAGTGAAAAGTGAGCCGCTATGGCATTATAATGTGTATTATATGCTAGTACATCCAAAAGTGTACTTAGACCAGAACCTTCAAAATCGTATCCTGAAAATTCAGTTTGTGTTTTTAAGTAATTTTTAAGATTTTGTTTTATCTGATCAAAATCTAATTCCGTAACATTTAAATTCGTTGCCATAATTTTACCTTAACCTTCTTAATACTATATCAACACTCTGATCAGTATCAAATTCTTTTATTAGAAAATTTACAGTTATATTATATAAGTTATTTCTTGAGTCATCTTGTATTTTTATATCCTGAACCTCAACCCTTGGTTCATGTTTTTTAATAGTATCTGTAATCTGTTCTCTGATTGCAATCTTTGTAATTACATCTGCCGGTTCAAAAAGTAGTGCTCTAAGATTTGCACCTATCGAACTATTAAATGGTCTTTCAAAGAAATTGGTTACCAATAAATTTTTTACAGCATTTCTTATTGCATTATCATCTTTTAAAGTTGTGATATCATTTCTAATAGGGTGCAATTGTAAAGACAAATCAAGGTCTGCCCAACCTTTCTTACGAGAGGTTACACTTACTTTCGATGTTGAAACACTTTTATCTCCAAGTATTTCTGGTGAGCCTGTAGTATTTATTGCCATATAACTATTTATACCTTTTTATGTGCCCGATGGAGGATTTACTGTTCTCGATCCTGCAATTTCATTACCCTCACTATCTGTCTGATACGTGACTGTTGAACCACCTGCATATGGTTCTGATGTCATTACAGTTGAAGGTGTTGGTGATCCTGAACCACCAGTTCCTGGTATCTCCTCGTGTACGTGTGTTGCAAGTGTAGGTGAATTACCTGCCTCGGTTGAAATATCTCCTGTTGCGTGTAATGTACCAATTACGTTTGTATTACCTTTTATTTCTATTGTGCCGTCTGTTTTCATTAGTATATGTGAACCAGACTTATGTGCAACCTTTATTCTTTCTGATCCTGATGTGTTATCAACTTCTATTACATGACCTGATTGACTTCTGTATACGTGATTGGTATTACCAGATACTTGTGCCTCGGTGGGTATATCTTTTGTACCATCTGTTTGTGTAGCGATAGAACCCATTATGACTGGGTCTTGTGCACTAGGGCCATCTCTAAAGAATCCTACAACCCATGAACCAACTTGTAAATTGTGGTTCATACCAACACCCTTTATAGAACCAGAAGTTGCTGGCATCATCACAGTTGCCCATGGTAATTCATCATCTTTGGCCTCGTCATAAAAACCAAGACAGTTTACCTTTACACGATTTAAATACTCAGTATCGTTTATGTCCTTTACAATACCGGTAAACCATGTGAACTCTCCACCTATAAATTCATCATTACGCATTTTCAACCTCACTTGATACAATATCTGTTAAGTCAGAACCAAAAGAATCAGTTTTAATTCTTAATTTCATTGTATATTCTGCCTGGAATTCGTGTACAATACTTGTTACCAAATATTTACCTGACATCATTTTGTCGATATAATCATCTGTCTTACCTTCCAAACTAGGTCTTAAATAAATCATTTGAATTACTCGGCCGGGCTCTAATTCAAAATCGCCAGGTAGTGTAATATCATGACTTATAATATCTTCGTTTGCAAGATACGATTGACCCTTTAATAAATTATCATTTAACATATGACTATAATTGTTTTTATTACCAGAATTACTAGAAATAAAATAATTTTTACCAGTCACACAATCGTTTATTTTTCTATTACCATATTGTTCAAATTCGTCATCATGAAATGGTACATTATCATTTAACTTAGAAGGACTTTTATATTTAAATATTTCGGTCTTATAATTTTTATTGTATATGTCTATGTTGTGTAATTGAGAGGCAAATGCACCTTCGCCTGTGGATATATATTTTGACATATTCATACGAGAGGATAACTTCGTAATCCTTCTCTTTGTTTCTTTATAATATTCTGTTGTACCTATTTCATGTTTTGGTTCATAAAATGGATTGTGTATAAATTCTGCATTATTATCAGGGTTAAAAACATCACCTTCTAGCATATCGTCATATGATTTAAATGTAATACCGCTCCTTGCAGTTTCAAAAAAGTAATATGGAGAACCTTTTGAATCGAAAGAATTTCTGGTAATCCATTTTATTGCAGCAAATGGTCTTAACTTAGGAAATATTCCTTTCATTACAACGCCCGACTCACTTACTTGTTCTAGGTTTTTATTGTCTACCAATAAATCAGATTTACAAATATTTTTTACCAACTTGCCTGGAGTGCCGTCAAATGCTCTACCAATTGTTTTGGTATTACTCAGTAACATATGTTTTGATAAACATTTAAATTGGTACGTGGCTGAACCAGGTTTTTGTCTTGAATAATTTAATACTTCTGCAATGTATACCGTAAGATTAAATCCAGATTTTTTATCCGTTTTTAAATCTGATCTTTTTAAATTTAAATCGATTCTTTCCTGTCCGTTTATCTTCAATTGTTCTAATAAATTAACGGCGTCAGTTACAATTAGATCAACTTCAATAGAGCCACTGTATATACTTTCTACAATGGTAATTTTATTTACAAGACCCTTAATATCGAATTCGTTATTTTCTTTTTTATTCGTATATAAGGTAATATCACCTACAACATAAGAAGTGGGTGTTGCCGCTTGTTCATTTAATAATTTTGCAGTTCCAAGTGTCATTTAGGATTAATCCGTGTTCAAGATTTTCTCAAAGGTATTTACAAATTGATCCATGTAATTAGGATCGACGACCCTTATTTTTGACCTATTATCATTTGTTTCTTCTAAGTAAGCTCTATTCGATACATATTTTAAATTACTATCTGGTGTTGCACCATTGNTCATTCTAGCATTATCTGCAANCCTTTTTAAAGGATCGGTTTCATCATAAAAATAATGTGGGGCATCTAAATACTTCCAAACTTCCCAAGTATTTACAGAATCTCCAGTTGTAAATCCTGTAATTGGTTCATTCGGTACGTTACCTGAACCAGCAGTACCTATATATGCACCACCCAAAATAGTAGAATCTGAATTACCCGTATGTGGATGGACTCCTGCAACTCCTGGGGTCACATTCTGTACTATTAACTGATTTAAATCATTAATCTTTTTGGTAAGTGTACCTTTCATACCAGAAGAGTTACCAGTAATAATTTCTCCAATCTGAAATCTACCAGATAATGAATTTTCATGATCAGTAATTAATAAATCACTGTTTCTTCTAATAATAGGTTTTGCTGTTTGTATTGCGTAACCGTTATACTCTGTTGCTAGATATTCTTGGAATGCCTGTTGTGATAGAGGCCATGATGCAAGGCCGTCGTGTAGAAAATCGTTTACAATAAAAAATGACCAATAAAAATTAGGAGANCCATATAATCTTTGAGAAACAATATCTGGTCTTTCTCCATCCTTTACCTCATAAAATTTGTATGTCGAAATATCATCTACAAAGTTTTGTAAAGGTCTTACAGAACGATAAAGGTTTACTATGTTTGATAATACTCCGTCATTTCTAAGGTCATAAGGAACCTTAGGAAATAATTTAAAAAATGCCATTATTAATTTCCTCTAATTCTATCGTAATCTTTATAACCTATATTATTATCAATAACTTCTTCCCTATATAGGTCGTGTCTTGTGAGAGGTCTTGTTTCTTGGAAAGTAAGTGACATATCCACTTCCACTGGTTGTCCATCTTCATGGAACGCGTTGGTTGTAGAATTATATGTTGTAGTACAATTAACAAGATATGTATCCATAATTTTTGGCATATACTTGTTCTTTTTCTCACCGTTATAAAAATCAATTGTAAACTTTGCAGGATAACGTAATGATACTGCACCCGATTTTTCTGGGTACATATACTTTCTGAATACATTTTCTATTACTGCAGCATCGTCAGCCTCTTGTCTTGATTCAGATACAAGTTTAAAAGTAAACCCAAATGACCGAATATTGGTATTGGTAAATGTGGTATCTGTATATGGATTAACTGCAATACCCTTTGACAGTGCCGCGGCACCACCTGCAGCTGCACCAGCACCCATAGTCCCTATGGTCGTATCAGCAATTGCTCCAGCCCTTGCAGCATTTGCAATTGCATCTTCTTCAGTTAATCCTCCACTTGTTGCAGCCTCAGCCGCTTTTATTAGTCCTAAATCCATTGTACCATATCCTGCAGAATCAGGCGCCGAAAATCCTTGTGGTACGAATAAGTGTATTGCTGAACATTCGGTCTGTGCACCCTCTTCCATTAATTTAATACCAAATCTAACGTGGGCTTTTCCTTGTGCTGCTGAACCTCTTAATCCTCGAGGGAAGTGTAAAATTGTTCCTGTGGCCATATGCTTTTACCTTATAAATAATTATTTACAATATAAGAGTATTTATAATGGCTTACAAAGGGAAATACACAATTAAGAACACTAAGAAGTATCTTGGAGATCCTACTAAAGTTATTTATAGGTCTTTATGGGAGAGACAAGCATTTAAATGGTGTGAAACCAATCCGAGAGTAAAGAAATGGAACTCGGAAGAAATTGTTGTACCTTACAAATGTAAGACCGATAATAAAATCCATAGATATTATGTCGACCTATTGGTTGAATTGGATAATAAGGATATCATTTTAGTAGAAATCAAACCCAAAAAGGAAACCGTACCACCTAAAGGTAAAAGAAAAACAAAGAAATACATCAGAGAAGTAATGACATACGTTAAAAATACTTCTAAATGGGAAGCTGCAAACCAATATGCAAACCATAAAGGATGGAAATTTCAGGTATGGACCGAAGACACTTTAACCAATCTGGGAATAAAACTACTTAAAGGCTAGTATAAATAGTATTATGGCTAGTTTATTCGATACACTACAGGCAGGAGCTCAAAGAGCAGGAGTAACGTCCAGAACAAGACGTTCGCAACTGTGGTTCCAAAAGAATATTAAGAAACTCAACATGCCTACTAGGCAGAAGTTGTTGAAGGACACTGCATTGGATCCAGTATCAAAAGAGATTGCTGGTAATATGTATATGTACTTTTATGATCCTAAAACAAAAGACGAATTACCATACTATGATAGATTCCCACTTACCATAATGGTACAGCCTGAAAAGGGTGGGTTTAGTGGACTTAATCTGCATTACCTCTCGCCTGGAGTACGTGCGCGATTCCTAGATGAACTAATGGCAACTGCCCCTAAGAACATCAACGATATGACAAGATTGAGATTACGATATAAATTACTAGCTGGAACAAGAAAATTTAAAGAATTTAAACCCTGTTGGAAAAGGTATTTAGGAAGTAATATCAGATCAAGACTGGTAAGAGTACCAATGACAGATTGGGAAATAGCAATATTCTTACCAACACAACAGTTTGTGAAGAGAAAGGATAATTACGTTTGGAATCAATCCAGAAAACAATATAGGATGACCTAATGTCAATAGATAAATTAAAAAGTGTAATAGGTAAACGAGGTGGTCTGGCAAAACAGAACAGATTCAATGTTATATTTACGCCACCCAGCGGAGGTTTACTTAATGTAGGCGGTGGTATCCTAGGTGCACTTGCATCAGGTGGTAGCCCAGGTTCACTTGTAAATGATCCTAGAGATATATCCTTATTGGCAGAGAATATAACAATCCCAGGCAGAAATTTAAATACCCTGGATTATATTGCTGAAAAACAATCAGTAAAAATACCATACAGTTTTATAAACGAGGATGTTCAAGCAACATTCTTACTTACACATGACTATTATATGAAAAACATATTTGATAATTGGTTAGAAACCTGTTTCAGTTCAGATTCATATAGAGCAAAGTTTAAAGAAGATTTCACATCAGATGTTATAATACAACAACTGAATGAAAAAGATATACCGGTATATGGAGTTAGGTTAGAAAATGCCTTTCCTACAACCGTTGCTGGTATAACATTGGACAATAATAGTGAAAGCGCTGTCCAAAAAATGACCGTGACATTTAGTTACGATAATTATGTACCTGAAGGACCACTATCTTCTGCCGCATCTGGTATTAGAAGTGCACTTCAAGGTATTCTATAATATTAGGAGAATATAATGGCATTACCAAAAATGAGTGTTCCTCGATATAAGGTTGAATTACCTTCAACAGGGGAAAAGTTAAATATGAGACCTTACTTGGTAAAGGAAGAAAAGGTATTAATGGTAGCATTGGAGTCTCAAGATCCAGAACAGATTACCAATGCAGTTAAGGATATTATACGAGAATGTTATAATATCGAAAGTATGGATGACCTTACAGTATTTGATATTGAAATGTTATTCTTACAATTACGAGCTAAGTCTGTAGGCGAGATGATGGAAGTACAGATTAAATGTACTGATTGCGAGAAGATGAATCCTATTGCAATTAATATTGATGAGATTAAAATATCAAATCAGGACTTATCCAATACCATAATACTGGATAAAAGTAATGGTGTGGGTGTTAAAATGAAATACCCGTCCTTGGAATTAATTAGTGCAATAACGCCAGAAAAATTTAATTCCATAGAAGGTGTTATGGATTTAATTATNGATTGTATTGATAGTATATTCGATGATGATAATGTATATAACCTTAATAATGAATCGAGAGAAGAAATCGAGAATTTTATTGAAAGTCTGAATACAACACAGTTCAAAAAAATTCAAGCCTTTTTCCAAGATTCACCAGCAGTATCATATGAAACTAAAAAGAAATGTGTTCATTGTGGGAGTAGTCAAGAAATTAAACTGAGAGGATTAAACAGTTTTTTTTCATAGGCCTCTCACATGAGAGTTTGGAAAATTTTTACCAGACTAACTTTGCATTAATGCAACACCATAAGTATAGTCTGACAGAACTAGAAAGTATGATACCATGGGAGAGGCAGATATATGTTGCTTTACTTCAGCAATATATTGAAGAGGAAAACATAAAGATCCGTAGTANAAAGGGCGGATATAAGGGGATGTAAAATGGAAGAAGAAATAAAGGCAAGCGGCCATCACCCAGCAGATACAAATGGTGATGGTAAAGTAAGCCGAAAAGAACAAGAAATGTATATGGAGTTCAAAAGAAAAGAACTCGAAGATGCAGATGCAATGCGAGATGCCCAGAGACAAATGGCCTGGTATTCACTATACGGAATGTTACTTTACCCAGTGTTGGTAATAGGTTCTAATGTCGTTGGTTATGAAAAGGCAGCAGACATCTTAGGTGATATGGCAGGAGTATATTTTATTGCTGTTGCTGGTATCGTTGCTGCATTCTTTGGTGCACAGGCATGGACTAAGAAATGATATTATTTTTAGTGGCTATTATGTCGTTACCTATTATAACAGGTGCGTATACATTTTATAAGTCATATAAACTAGTCGAAGAGAGTAAATAAAATGGAAGATAAAGATAATCCTCAAGCTCCGGAAAGTAATGGTTTAGAAAAACTCGTTGAATTAATGCAGGAAAATAATAAGTCCACTGCAGAAATTGAACGAGATGGAAGAAACACTAGGAGACATTTATTGGAAATGAAAAAGATCCAACAGGCATCTTTGGAAATGAACAATAATGTAAATACAGGATTTGAAAATTTCTTTGAGACTATGAACGCCAATAAACTGGCTGATGAGGAAAAGGCAACCGAACGACTCAGTATATTTGAAGAAATTCGTGATGAATTAAGAACACAAAATACTGAAGGAATTAAAACCGAATCCAAAGGTGGTGATAAAGGCGCCAAGATGGGTGGTATAGGTAAACTACTCGGAGGTGCAGGAATGGGTATAGGTGCGGCAGCTGCAGGTATTGCAGCAGTATTTGCATCTAGTTCATTCTTACTTGATACATTGGAAAATATGGATGGTAAGAAAATTGTAGCCAATGTAAAAGACCTATTAGAAATTGCTAACCTACCAGGCGAGAAAGGAGATTCACTAAGGGTAATGGGAACCCTCGGAGCTATTGGTATTGGCCTTACAGCCTTTGGTATAGGAGCTTTCTTTGCAAAGGCAGCTTCTGATGAAACGGCACAAGAAGTAAAAGATGCTGTATCCACATATTTAACTATTGCACAATTGCCTGGAGAAGAAGGCGATTCGGCCAGGGTTATGGGTACACTTGCAGCACTAGGTACAGGTCTGGTTGCATTCGGTATTGGTTCATTCTTTGCAAATGCAGCAAGTGCAGAACAGGCGGCAGTGGTAAAACAATCAGTTGCCACTTTACTCTCCATACAGAACGATCCTAATATAGGTGGAGGCCAAATCGTATCTGATGATTTAGGAGCTCTATCAGGCGGATTGGTAAAATTCGGAGTTGGTTCATTCTTTGCAAAAGCATCAGGAGAAGGCCAAGGACAACAGATTAAAGATTCTGTTTCTCAATTACTTTCAATTGCAGCAGACCCAAATGCAAATGAGGCGGCCATTGCCACTGCAGTGGGTGCATTGGGCTCTTTAGGAGTAGGTCTTGCAGCCTTTGGAGTTGGTTCATTCTTTGCTGGTATAGGTGATGGAGTAATGAGTGGAGAATCAATTAAGAATGAAGTCCTCACGTTACTATCAATCGGTGGTTCTGGAGATATAGACAAGATAGATGAAACGGTCGTAGCATTAACTGCATTAGGTGCAGGACTTGCAGCATTTGGTACAGGTTCATTTGTAGGTTCTCTTGCAGGTGCAGCATCAACTGCACTGGACTTTTTAAGTGGAAGATCCTCTCCAATAGAGGCCGCAATAAATCTTGGAGAAAAGGCCGATACAGTAAATGCTGGAGTAGATGCATTCCAAAGATTTGCAGATGAAGTAGAAAGATTTAATAGTATAGGTGGTGTGGACTTTGATGCAGAAGACTTTGCAGAACAACTTGCACTATCTGCCAAAACATTAGAGGCCGTTATATCAGGTGGTGAAGTAGAAATTGGTGGACTATTCAACGACTTTGAAACAATAGGTCTTGCAAATATATCCAACGATGTAGAACAAGCCATATTAAATATCACAAGGCTGAAAGGCGCCTTGAATATGGATGATGGNACTAACTCAATAAATTCCCAAGAAAATCAAACTGGTGCAGGATTAATGAATATATCAGCTGAGAATGTAGAATTAAGAACACCGAATCCAACTACACAATCGACACAGGTNAATACTGATGCAAGTACATCAGAAACAATGAATCANACAATATTAATTCCACCACAACAACCCGATAAAGTCACAGAGTCGGTATCCAGTAGATAAATTTGTATAAATAATAATACGTTCATCCCGTTCGGGACGGAAGTAAGGATTGGCCTGAAGGAACGCATCTTAACCTTTAAGACAAAGGAGGATGTTATGGCTTACTATCGCGGTGTCAAATACACTCCCCAAGAAACTACTAAGGTTACTCCCACTGTTAAAAGTGGTGTGTATCGTGGTGTTAAGTGGGTAAGTGAAAACCAAGAAAAGTCGCCTAAGAGAACACACGGTGTATATCGTGGTGTTAAGTG
>FUFK010041447.1_pt1 | contig 50364 bp, 67 predicted proteins | sample 1021851 | NCBI WGS metagenome assembly FUFK01 (sample SAMEA51879418, study PRJEB19060) | metagenome | reverse complement strand
CGGTCCATGTCGATACTTACCTACGATTATCTGACACTCTGGGTCATCAAGGTTTGGTCGGTAAGGGAATATTACGGTGTCTGCATCCTGCTCAAGGTCGCCGGACTCACGCAGATCCGACAGCCTCGGTGGTCGCTCCACGCCTTCAATGCCTCGATTCATCTGACTAAGAAGGTACACCGGGCAACCCAGCTTCTTGGCCAGCAGCTTTGCGTTTCGGCTAACATGGCCGATGTGCCTGCGGCGGTCCCACTTCTTATCTGTCTGACGCATAAGCCCGATGTAATCAACGAACACCGCACTAAGCCTGCCGTGCTTCATCTGGTGAGCCAAAGACGCCGCAGTAACCGACTCGATGGTTTGACTTGGGGTATCGTCCATCCAAAGGTTGAGCGTTTCAGCGAAGCCAATCGACCGAGACAGGCGCTGTGCGTGCTCAATTGACACGTCTTGCCGCCTCTCAAATCCAACAGGCAGCTTGGCTCGCTGTGCCTCCATGCGCAGGCAAGACTGCTGTGAGCCCATCTCGAGCTCGAACATCAGCGTAGGGCCATGCTTGGAGTGCGCTTCAGCCATCTGCTGTTTGAGTGCCGACTTACCCCAACCCGGTCGGCCAGCAATAATCACGAGGTCTGGCTCGGTTGGTACCAGTGAAAACCTTTCGTCGAAGCTGCGTATGCCCAGCGGAATGGCAGGTGGATTGCCAGCCCGAGCCATGTCTTGCAGCTTGCCTGCGGTATCGGCAACTATCTTCTGGTAGCTGACGAGGCCAGACTTTATGTTTTCGACGGTGGCGTCGGCCACAATGCTTTGGACTTGCTCGATGCAGTCGTCGTCGCCCTGCTCTAGCTTGCGCAATGCAGTCTCCAGTGCGAGCTTGCAGGCTCTTCGTCGTGCGGCAGACGTAACCTTTGACAGATGAAACCGAAACGACTCTTCAATCCAAGGCGCGGTGTTGTGTTGCATCCACTGCCAGACCTGCTGCGGTCCTCCCATAGACCGGAAGACGGGCTCTGGTATTCTCATGCCGACACTAACTATGTCGATAGGCTCATGGTTCCTTACACAATTAGCCATGGACTCCCAAAGGATTCGGCAATGGGTGTCCGCAAAGCTATCGCTATGGAGATGCTCACTGGCGATAGGCCAGGCCCTTTCGGGATACTTCCAACACATAGCCAACACAGTATGCTCTGGCGTTACCGGTATCGTTTCCCAGCGTTGCTCTACCATGACCGTGCCTCGCAGTNAGCCTCGCAGAACTCGTTGAGTGTGCCCGGTTCACCGGCATCAACCCACGCCATNTGNCANGCAGCGNAGTTNGGGTGGTNNNNCCANTTTTTTCTTNTGTGGCGTCGATGCNTTGNCNCTCCANCGNTGNGCTAGNTGGAGNCGNTCCTCNAANTTNCCGTTCCANACNGTCGANGGNCNCATCCACTTTCCGNTGCTGTCCTCTCTNAGNTGGANTGCCCAGCTATCACTTGCCTTCGAAGCCCACTCTACGACCAACAAAAGCTCGTCAGCGGTGTGACCTTCGTTGAGCCGAGTCCGAATCTTATCTCTTGTTTCCTTGGTACCGGGCTTGAGCCTCTGACCGGTGATCTCATTCCAGCGGCTCACAATCCCNGCAAAATCCGTTCTCTCTACTGTTNCTGTTACTGTTTCTGCTACTGTTACTGGGGGATACCCCATCGAAGGGGCATCAGAAGCCCTTGGAATCACAAAGGAAAGTCCCCATTTCGGGCAATATGTTTTAGCCCATTTTCCTAGAAGTGCCGGCGAGCGTTTTCCTGCGGTCTTTACGAGTCCCAGAACCATCGTTCTACGTTTGTCAGTTTTCGACAACGCTGCGCCAATCTGCACCTCGCCCATGCGGTGGACCCATACCCACTGGGTGCTGTAGCAGTACGTCGCGTAGTCGCACTTCGACAGTCGCTTAAGTGCCGACTCTGCCTGCTTGACCGTCAAGCCGCTCTCGCCTGCCATCTGGTAGATGGGCAAGAAGTATAAGCCAATCGCATTACTGCGAGCGCAGCTAACTAGATAGTCAGCTAGCACCTTCGACGCGAGGTCATTGCCAAGGCACTGGTAGGTCGTGCCCGACCACTTGTCTACCAGCGTTTTGCGGTAGGTCGCCATCTATGTCTCCAACTAGTTCTGGGCTCATACAAGCCGTCCATGTGTGCCGGTATTGTTAGTTCGGTAAGCATGCAGTCGTCAACAACCTGAGATAAAAAAAATAAAACCACAGCAAATACCAATACTTACACAGTTACTTGACGGAGGCTGTCTTGTGGAAAAAAATAATATCACACACATGGATGGAGGAACTTGATTATGAATACATGACGACGTATACCGCCGCTCCAAAAAGGAGCGAAGAATGGATTTGTTTAGCAGTACTTACTTTATCGGCATGGCAGCTACCGGCGGCGTCGTATACGCCAGCAACCGGGCCACCGGCATGCCGTGGAANTANTTTNNAGCCGCCTCTNTAGGCTGGCCNNTNTGGTGGCTACTNATGTCACTNGGAGATTACACATGATNGTNAANACTACACCTAAGTTTGGAACACAGAAGGTCAAAACCAGCTACTGCTTTTGGCCCCGTACCGTNACTCAAAACGGNGGTCAGTCNGTNACNTACTGGCTTCANANAACNAAAGTNNTGTANGCNTANGAGCCNAAGCGNAANAATGACATGCGACGGCCCGATCAGGACCGCAGCAAAGGCCAGTGGGTTGTAAAATCCGTGAGGCCGGCATGAGCATCGCGGCAATTGCTTTGTGGCATGCAGCAATTGTGGAGTACATCTACTCCACGCCGACCATAGCGGAAAGTGAGCGGGACCAGGCGGTCGCTACTGCAATGCATATGTTGCAAATCGAACAAGAGCTCGGGGTTCCCGATTACATGCTCGGCATGTCAGTGGCCGCAGCCTCCGTCGAGAGCGGCTTCAATCCTACCGCTAAAGGCGACCACCGGTTCAGCCGTCGTGGCAAGCCAAAGGCCATCGGCGTTCTGCAACTGTGGCCGTGGGTAGAAAGATACGATGTAGACCGGAATGATGTTGATAGCTCCACAAGGTTTTGGATTAGTCACATCCAGCGCATCAAGGCTAAGACCGATAGAAGATGCTATGCGCGTCGTTCACGCACCGCTTGGAGGCAGGCCTGGGTAACAGCAGTGCGATACCCTAAGCCGGGTGGTCGATGTCGAGAAAAGCCAAAGCACTGGCGGCACTTTTTGAGGCTACGAAAGATTTACTCGCGCCTTCTGCCGACAGCAAAGCCGCACCTGCCAAACTCCACCGCCGCTTCGTAAGTCCAGTCGAGCGTGTCATCGTGCCAGATTGGCACAATTACCTCTTCACCGTTCTGAAAGTCCGGGTTGTGGCGCAGGTGTACCTCGATAACCTTGCCGTCAACAAATTCTAAGTTGAGCGTGCCGTCGTGGGCTAATCCTGATAGCCAACCCGGCGCTGGGATAGCCTCGTCTAAGGGCAGCTTGGTCCAACGTTCAAAGCGGTGCATAGGAGCGTTTCTAGGCTTGTCTCCGCGCACTACGAGCGTTGGTATCCACTGGCCATGTTTGCGCTCGTAATCGACGGATATCTGGTGGTCATCGTTGCCCCGCAAACACCAAAAGTATCCTGGGGCCTCGTGAAAGTCACCCTCCTCAAGATGCTCTGCCCAGGCACCTCGGCCCATGCCGTGCACATTCATTACGGGTCGGATAATGTACTCGCCATCCTGGGGTACAGCCTCTCCACAGGGTCCGCATACCCACCCAGCTCGCATGCCGACCTCAAGCTTATTAAAGGTCCAGCGGTCTTCGCGATGAGCGGCACGATAGGCTATGTCATCCACTACCGCTTCTTGCCTTTGTGGAGCCCATGTTTCGCGTATTGCTTGCCAGCCTTTGTTGCTGCCTTCTTTTTCTTATTTGCAGCAGCCAGTTTTTTGGTGCCCTTCAAAGCAGCAATGGTCTTTTTGGGGGCGTAGACCTCACCAGTCTTGCGAGACTTCTTGCCTGACTCGGTGCGCCATTCCTGCTTAGTCCATTTATCAAGCGCCTTGGCAGACTTTTTCTTTGGACCAGTGTAGCCACCGCCAGCTTTCTTGTACTCGGCTGCAAGCATCTGGCTCTTGCGCGCTGACCACTGACCGCTTTTACCACCTTTGGTGCTAGCCATAATTTTCTTTTTGATTCGCTCTCTCAGAGCAGGTTTGGTGTAGCCCATCTTACTTACCCTTCTCCATGCGCTTCAGAATAGCAGAGAGACGCTCGTGCTGTGAGCGGTGAGCAATTACAGCGCCTTTCAGCTCTTCGATGACCTCTTTCATCGTCTCGTGATCTTCGTTCTTGCCTTCGCCATTCATCTTGTCTTTAAGCCGACCTCGCAAGTCGCTAGTCTTGTGTCCCATCACGCTCTCCTATTCGCTGTAAGTTGATGTAATTACTACCACTTTTCCTTATTAGCCCAGTAAGCCGCAGATGTCGGCCCTTTAGCGATATTCTTGGCGTGGCGTTTCTTCCAGGCTAGCCGACGCTTCTTGTAGGCTTCGCTCTCGCCTTTCTTCTTTGGGCTTCCTGAGACGCCTTGTTGGCCGAACCTTATGAGGCGCTTCTTACCGTTATCAGAGACAACCACAGCGTGGCTTTTAGTTTTGTGCTTTGGTGTCCGTATAGGCTTGTTTAGCCCGTCAAACTCGTGCCCACCGCGCTTTATCTTTGGCATAGCTAGCTCCCTAGTACGGGTAGCCGGTCTGCTCCCGCAGGTCTTGAGTATAATCCGTTCCCTGGATTTCTACCCCATTCAACATGCAACGTCCATCAGGACGTACACGAACCAATGTAGGCTCAACCCAGCCGTCAGGTGATAACCATAGCACTGCAAACCCGTTTGCCCAATTAAGACGTGCTGCTGCGCTCGGAACGCGATCTCCGTCGATGTGCGATGTGCAGCCGGGTGTTAAGTAGAAGCAGTCTCGCTCAACGCCATCGCGCTCTACCTTGCGAGTCCAGCAAAGCTCCGCACGGTGTACGTGACCAACACAACGAGACGTGCGCCCATCGGCCATTTTAGACACCGTAGTCCCGCTCTTTGCGCCGACCTTATCGCCGTGGTCAAATCGCACACCCCACTGCCAGTACTCGCCTTTCGGTGAGCCATAGGGACCTCGGTAGTCAACGTCAATAGACTTCAAGTCCAGTATTCGTTCCAAGCTCAACATCGGCGGTCCATCGGGGTCGTCTACGGGAGGAATCCACGCCCACTCACTGGCTGACTCCACCATGACCTTGTGAAGCCTAGCCTCGTGATTGCCTTCTAACCACACGATATTACTATGTTTTCCGCACTCTCGCAGTTTCTCAAGCAGCCATCGCACCTCGAGCAGTGCAGGCCATGTGGTAGCCGAGAATGACTCTGGCCTCGGGAAGCGCCGGGTGCTCTGGTTTAGGTCCAGCATGTCACCCTGTAGCAGTATGGTATCTAACTGCGGAGCAAGCATTTTTGCTGCCTTCAGGCATGCATCTAGTACCGCCCGGTTATGAAACGGAACGAGCGTTCCATCAAGCTGTCGGTGAAACCCGCACTGACTGTCAGGGATAACTAGTATGCACTTTGTGGCGGGCTCAGTCTCAAATGGCTTACGGGGTATAGTCTTCCATTTGATGTCCTTGAAAGCTTCAACAACCGGGTCTTTGCGCCGCAGCTCAGTAGAGCAAAGGTTTTGTATGCCGTTTTTAGTTTGCGCTTCCCAGTCTTTTACTTTGACTGCGTGCCACTGCTCGGGGTCTAGGCCATGCCGAGCCATCACTTCTTTCGGGGTGCCGTTGCCCTCGACGTAGTCTGACTCAGCCTTACCGAGATGTATCCGGCGGACCTGGTTGCGGTGGATACCGTAGTGCCTACCGATTGCAGAGTAGCTTTCGCCATCCTGTAAACGACGCAACACGTCATCCCGTATCGCGTCGTACTTGCTCACTCCCAGTCCTGCCAGTCGTGAACAGAAATGCCCTGTTTTTCCAGGTACTTGTGGACGGTTTCAGCCATTTCGTGAACCATACCCACCATTGCGGCCTCGTCAAGAATTTTTGCCAGCTCTTTCATGCCTCTGGCTTTGGCAAACTTTATCTGACGATCTACGACTCTTTGAGATAGAGTAATTGGGTCAGCTATCACTCTTGTCGCCATCGACGAACTCAATGTCGTCCGACTCGAACTTGTCAACAAAGGCCTCAGAGAAGCCCATGGACAATAGCTCTCCAAGCAACGTCCAGGCAGACCCAGGTATAGGTAAGTCTTGGTCTTCAACCCAGCCCTGAACGACATCCAATGCCACGCCAGTCACGTCTTTGAGTAGCTCTTCGTTCACGGTGCTTCCGCTGCGTCAAAGCACTTCTCTAGGCACGTTGGCAGCTTTTTCACAAGGTGCTCAACGCTCTTCTCTCCGCACTTGTAGGTAAGCTTCACCTTGCCGTCTGGCTGGGTATCCCGACGCATCTGAAGCGTGTCGCAAGTCGTTACACATCCGACAGGAAAAAGCACCAGAATTGCCCAAAATACCGCGACCGCTAGGTGCAGTAGCAAATTTCGTTTACGCATCGTCGCCCTCCACAATAACCTTTACCTCTTCGACCGGGCCTTTGTGATATCGCGGTGATACCGAGATGCCTTCGGAGGCGACCGGCTCAGCCGACTTAGGCGCAGGCACAAACAACGCAATCAAGGCCGCTACCACAGTGGTAATTGCGCTGCCGATTGCTTGGGTGTCATCAAGATCTACCAGGTAACTAAGTGCAAACGTAGCCAGCGTTCCGATGGCGGCTGCTAGCGTGGCTGCTTTTGTTGGTGTCATGTCTATGCTCCGTTTATCAGTGATGCGACCACTGCTGTTAGCACAACACCCGTGGCAAGCCAAAGAAACCGCACCCAGCCGCTCGAGGTGCGCTCAAGCCGGTCGATTCGGACCAGTAGTCCAACTTTATCTTGGTCTGTTGGGTCGCCAATCAAGATTTGCTCAATACGGCGCTGACATTCCAGCACTTGGTCAACCTTGACCTCAAGCGCCTGTATCCTCATCTCGTCGCTCATAAAACGTATCTCCGACTGGGCAGCGGTCGTAGGTGTGATGCCACCAGGGCCGGTTGCAATGTTTGCATCGAGGCTTGTAGCCATCGAGCGTTTTTTCCAGCAACGCATTGCCCATGTTTGTGAGCCATATGTGGAATAAAACCCACATCAATGTACGAGCTGGTCATCGTCTTCTTCCTCGCCTGGGTAATCGCCGGTCAACAAGCTAAACTCAAGCCGACGTAGCTCGCCAATAAGCGTAGGCATGTTGCCTCTGCCGCCAGCCCCACGCATTGTTAGTTCTTTACCGCACGCGACCCAGCACACGCTGTCTAAATCGCCGCTCTCAACGAGGCGCAAAGTCTCTTCCAGGCTCTCAATCAGGGCCTGTCGTTCGCTTTGCAAGTGCAGCAGGTTCTTCATTCTGCACACCCTGTCAATCGCTCAATCCACCCACCGGCAGACCAGTTGACATCGCAGTTGCCTTTTACGCCAGGAATAGAACCTGTTCCAGTGAACTGATGAACGCTGTATTCGTCCCAGATGCGAGTCTCATTGTCGGGTTTGCCGTCGTAGTCTGCGAGCCATAGTGGGCGGCGCTTGATGTACTCTATGAGAGCAGGGTCAGCGCCCTTCAAGTACAGGTCGTATGCCCATGACGCCGTGTAAATTACGCATCGTCTATGAAACGACTGCTCGACGATATCGCAAAATTTCACCAGCCACTTAGCGTTGTAGTTGGGGTCGTTTTTGCGGCCTTTTTCCAAGTCAACTACTGGCGGTAAGTCAGACAAGTCAGAAAACACCCATCGCAGGAAGTGTCCTGCCTCTGCCTGTGCATCCTTTTCCGGGTTAGAGCTGCCAGTATCTGGTCGGCCAAAGTGATAGAAGCCGGTTAGAATACCCTGGTTCTGAGCCCGTACTGCATCACGAGCGAACGCGATGCCATCACCGGGGTCATCGCCGCGCTCAGAGTTTACATGGGTCTGGCCTTCGGTGGCCTTGCGCCACATAAACTTTACGCCTGCGCTAGCAACCGCCTTCCAGTCCGTATCTAGCTGGTAGGCCGATACGTCGATGCCCATATGAACAGGCATGCCAAGAGATTGCATCATGGGCTGGTCAATGTACTTGCGGTCCACGCCCAATACATCGGACTGATATTGCTTTACAGCGGCTTCGGTAGCTGGTCCAAAAAGTCCGTCAGAGTCAATGCCAAGTGCGGCCTGAACTCTCGCAACTTCTTGGTCCCTCGGGGCGCCCCGTTTACGACTCCAAACGTACATATCACCTAGCTCAAGTCTTTGAAGGTTATCCGGCAGCTACCCTGCTTGCTGGAAAGGGTCTGGCTGTTGTTTCTTCCGACTGCCACGACGACACAATGAGGGCCACCGACTGAGTATTTGTTGTAGCTGCCACCGACATTCGAGTCTTTAGCATGCATTTGATAAAAGCCTGTGCCGCCATTGCCGCCCTCAAGCGTCGTGTAAGCACCACCACTGTTTAGGCTGTAGTACGCCTTGTATCCGCTGTTAGCGTTTGAGTGCTGAATACGCAGCCGCACAGATGATGGCGGCGACGATGAGTCAAAACCAGTAAGCCCGGTGTCAAGCGAGTCCACGTAGCCATCTGTCCACTGCTCATCATACGTTGGCTTTATCACCCGCGCACAGGTCCAGGTCTGGCCTTTGTTTTCCAATCGAGCTGCAAACATCGAGTCATGTCGAAACGTGCTGCCAATACATACAGCTAAGTGAACATGCCACTCGTCGCTGTGGTAGGTGGTTTGATTGGCTATGTTGTCGATATCAATGGCAATATCGAAATTTGGGCTATATATCTGGCGCCAGAAACCTACGGGCTTTGCGACACCAGAGCCATTAAATTTGGTGTCTGCGTGCGAAGTGACCATCGTGAGGCCACTGCTGCTGGGCGTGTAGGTAGTTACCTGATTTGAGCCAGATGCCTGGGTGTCTGGAACTCCAAACTGCCAGTAGTTATTTAGCGTCCCGGTGAAGTCAGTGATGTCGCCTAGCGATACGTTATTTAGCGCAGCAGTCTGGTCAGCAGTCAGGCTTTGTGCGTTTGAAGTTATAAGCTGGAGCACTCTCGATTCGGAAGTCCCGCCCTTGCCAAATCCGCTTTTCATTAGTCGCCCACCCGTAAATGTCGCTTGTCGTAGGCGTAGTGCTTTATTTCGTCACACGTATCGTTTGCGACAATCCAGAGAGCGCCGCCCTTTGGCGCAATGCCCTCGTGAACAATTGACTCACCACTGGTTGTCGTCAGGGCATCTCCAAAACCGTACAGGTCAGAAGCACCAGGATTAGTGTCAGTGCCATCAATGACCCACTTGATTTCAGCGGAGGTTGCAGCGCCGCCAGCGCCTTGCATCTTAACCCAAACCACATGCTTGTGATATTTGTCGCCGTTAGGCAGCTTTGCCTTGTGGGCTCCATCAAGCGTCAGTGTAGTTACTCCAGTAGCAATAGCCATACGTGGCCTCCTTGGTTTCGGACTTTAGCTCATACCAAAACTTGAGCCAAAATTTCAGTTAGTTTGTGGCAAACTTACTAATCTAACATTGTGTCAATTATTGACTCGTCTGCCTTCGGGAACTGTCCAGTGTTTTCAATATAGTCGTTTGCAGTACGAAGCTCACGCCGCAAAGCATTTTCTAGCTTCTTAAACTTATTGATTCTCTTGAATGCAAGCTTTAGCGAGTCGTAAGCCATAACCGCATCTCCGTCCTTTAGAAAAAGCTTGTAGGAAAGCAAGTCATCGGCTGCGTCTCTCAGCGCATCCAGGGCAACGGTGTCAGAAGGGACTGCCAGGAAAGGTTTCACATTACTTAGGAACTGATCGACCCTCGGCTCTAAGTCCACCGTTGCTTTATTAAGAGCATCAATGATCCTGTCAGCTTCCCGAGGGTTTGTCTTCATAAGTTCAGATATGTTTTTTTCGCTAAGAGACGTGATGGTCTTGTCCATGTCTTTTGGTAAATGCTTTTTTGCCCTTGTGCGAAACGCCTTGTTGAGACCTAAAGCTCTTCTCATAATCACATCTGAGGAATTTATCGTCTGCCCTTTTATGCCGAATGTTTCCAGCAGCATATCTGCTTTTGTCCTTCTCCTGTTTTTATAGTCTAGCTCGCCTCTGTTTGTTGCGCGCCACTTTTCCCAGAGCCGACCAAACGACACTCTTTCTAGTTCTGGTCGCTCAGTTCCGGTGAAATAATCAACCATGTCCATAAGATTGGGGGTTGCTGGGGGTAAAAGCTTGCTAAAGGCGAAGCTCAATCCTTGTGCAATCTGCTCTTCCTCAGTTGCCTCCATGCTCTCGTCACGAATCGGTTTGCCGCTAAACCTGTCTTCGTTTGTCAAAAATAAATCAATAAGTACGTTGGTTAACGGGTTCCCCATTCCTTGCGCCGCTTTCTTCGCTATTTCACCCGCAATTTGCACGCCGGAGTCAGACTCATAAGCGTCAATATCTGGCAAAAACGCATTGAAAGGCAGCAACCAAGAGGCGTTAATAAGATACCTCTCGCGTATGCCGTCTAGGTTTATGTCGCTTTGAATGTTTTTTTCTATCAAATCAGCCAAGCCTGGGAACTTCGACCTAAGCTCGATGGAGCCACCCCTGGTTACTGCATCCATCAGGTCTAAAACCGCTGCCCCTTGCCCTTCCGAGCCATCAATTCTGTCGGCCTCTGCTCGGTTCATGTCAGTCAAATACCGACCAATGTTGTGGTACATCTGGGCCTTCAAAGGGTTTGCGGCGTACCAGGCTTTCATAACGGGAACAGCGCCAGCTACAAAGGCAATGAACGGCATGCCTGCAAGATAATGAAATCCGCCTTGAACTAAGCCTGACCCTGCTATTGGGTTAACCGGGGCTCGCATTACTTGCACTGCCCCTGAAACGTCGTTGTAATTTACAAACAGGTTCTTGCCAGCATCTGATATTTTATCAGCCACAGAGCTAGGGACTTCAATCTCTTGGTTTTGTATTTTTGCCTTTTCGGCCTTGAGTTCTTGCTTTGTTATCTTGCCGGAATTGAATCTATCATCCGCTGCCTGCATCAACTGCCTTCGCTGGGCACTGCGATATGATGCCAACTCTTTGTTCACATACGCGGCTCGGAACCAATCATCTATCCAGCCGTAAAATTTTATTGGCGCGGTAGCGACCCCCACTATGGTGTCTTTGATTCCCGTGGCAGCAAGTCTAGCACCAGCTTTACCTGCTTTTACCGATGCGGCTTTCGCTGCGGCAGGGTCTTTGCCAAGGTTGGTCATAGCCTCAAACATGGACTCAACCATCTCAGTGCCGTCTCGGTATTTTTTTCTAAATGGCTTTACAGCGCCATCCAGNACAGACATCTCGGCTTTATTGTATGTCGTGCTGTATACACCACGCTCAGCTCCTATCTGCCAGTCCTTTGACCTTTTACCGCTTGGCTTCAGAGAATCCACGAGAGCCTTTGCGTAGTGCGGCAGGTTTGCGGGATTCAAAATGCTGTTGTTTGCCATAGGAGCAAACATAAACACGTTGCTCCATATATTGCGAACTGCCGTCATAGGTGAATACGCAACGGTGCCTATCTTCCACTTTGACAAAAGCCTAGCCATCAAGCCAGACATCTGCTTTTTAATATTCTTAGCAGCGACCATTTCGTAAAAATCGTCAGCCCTCATGTAGAGCTTGTCTTTGCCCTCTCTCAGTTTCCAGCTAGCTTTCCCTGTTTTTGGGTCAATCGTAAGTATTCCGTTTAGCTCGCCATACGCGGGAATTGCCAAATCAGAACCAAGCCACTGCTCTTCAGCCTTAAGGGTCTTCTGTATATCTATGTACTGATTCAGATGGTTTTCAGGCAGTCTGCCCTCTTCAACCGCTCGCTTGAGGCCATTTATTTGACTCTGAGTAAGCGTCTTCCCAGTCTTGTCCCTACTGTAGTCTCTATACAGCCGAAACTCTGAAATCATGCCAAACATCTCGCCCAGGCCTTTTTTTGCTTCAACAGCTATGTCGCTAAGCAGGCCAAGCTTCTCTCTAGCCTCGATTCGGTATGGATTCTCCCTTCTGGTGTAGCTGAACCCTTTTTCTGCGTTCTGGGCTGCTATTTTATCCTCTCTGCGCTCCCACTCGCGAGCTGCTCTCCGTAGATGGTTGGCCCGCAACGCGCTCGTTGATGCTGTAGACTTGAAATCGGAACCAGCCGTAGATGACATCTCAGCCTGGATTGCTTTTTCAATCTGCGGAAACTCCTTTCTTGCCCTGTTCAAAAGCTCTTCTTGCTTATTTTTGGCTCGCAGGAATGACTTAGGCTGCCACTGCTCACGCCACCACAGCTCATTCAATGTCGAAGGGTCTCTTAGCAGGCCAAGCTCCACAGCCTGCTTCGTTACACTTGCGCTTAGGTCCATCATAGGCCCAAGGGCCTCATTCATAGCGGCTATACGCATGTCAAAGTAGGCTTGATTCTCTGGGCTTTGCGCTGCAATTTTTTTCCCAAGTGGAGTCGGCTCCAACAGACCTGTCTGCTCAGAATATCGTAGTAAGGCTTTGTCAGGGTTCGGCCCAAAAAACGATTCTCCTGTCGGCATTCTGTCAGCCGCCGCATGCTGCATTTTCAGATACTGCGATGCGCTGATTTCCTGGCCTCGGGGTATGTTCTCTAGCGCCTTATTGATGCCAAGCTCCGCCGAGTTTACTGTTAATTCAGCTTCTTTACGCAGGTCAGCTAGGAACTCACTTATTCGCTCTGAGGGCCTCATTAGGTAGTATCGTGACTTCGGGTTTGACTTGCTATAGGTGAACAGGTTTATGAACTGATTGGCAAGCACAGGAAGTGAAAGCACATGCGATGCCCCAAAGAATGCTTTAGGCATTTCAGTGACAAGCGTTAGGCCAAGCTCGCTAACAGGGTCTGTCAAGCCCAGCCCTGTGGCCTTTTGCCGTGCCATTTCTATTTTGGCACTCTGTGCATCTAGTAAGTAATTTACTAAGGCGGTTTGATTTGCTGTTTCCGACATCCTGTCGGTAATCTTAGCTTTAAGGTCATCACTAGCATTAGCAATGTCAAGCAACTCGTTGACGAGCGTGGGCAGCTTCGTGGCCTTGTAGCCATCAACCCTTGTAGGCTGCGGCATGACTAGCTCAGTGTTGCCAGATTTCTTGGCCTCTGTCGCAATGTCTTTCATGTACTGAATTGCAGCGTCAGCGTTTCGGGGATTCATCATGGCGTCAATGAATGCATCGAGGGCCGGGTTAGCCTTAGAAGCTGTAAATGCAGCTACATCGATTGGATCGGGAGTCGTGCGAAGCTTTGATGGCTCTGGCTTGAGCGTTGTCTTGCCTTTAGCGTCTCGCATGAACTCCACGACGCTGCCTGCCACATCGCGATACTCGCCTACGGTTTCAAACAGAGACTTAGCCGTGTCATCTAGCACAGTAATGGCACCGGACACCTTTTTCTCTAGTCGTTTGAGATATGCCCTCTGGGCCCTGAGTGATTTAGTCCGGCCTCTGGTGGCTCTTATGACAGGCCCAACCGCCTGACTTACGCCATCAATAGAGCCGAGTCTCTTGCCCGAGCCGCTGCCCAGCACGACATCATCGACCAAGGCAAGCGCATCATCAAGAGCTGACGCGACCGGTGCGTCCCCAGGGCGGACTAAGGACTGCTCAGAGAAAGCCTGTGCATTTCGGTAATCACTAACCAGTGCCTCTTTAGCTGCGGACTGGACTTCTTTTGCCTCTGCCAACCGATCCCTTAGAGATTGGACCCTGCCTTGCGGGTCGCTCATTGGAGATGCCTGTATCTCTGCCCTTTGCTGACGCAGGCGCTGTATTTCGTCAGCAATGCCTTGCATTTCAACTCTTAAGGTTTCTTGAGCAGATGGAAACTGAGACTGCTGCTCTACAAGCTCACTGGTTTTGGAGTACTTGTTTTCTGCCGCAAGTATCTTTGCATCAATCTCTTTTAGCGGGGCCTTTTTTGCTCGCATTTCTGCTGACGCAATTGTTGACTCGAGGCGAGCGACTTTCCTGCTAGCCTTACCATAGTCGGTTAATGAATTTTTTAGTGACCTAAGAGATGTCTCACCTTCCACAAGCGTTCGCTCTACCGACTCTCTTGCTGGTAGACCACCTAGCTCTGTCTCTGCTTGTTGCTTTCTTTGTTGAGCCTTAGAGGTTTTGCGTTGAATAGCATTGATGCGCTTTTTGACATCAGCAATCTGAGCCTCCAGCTCCATGGCTCTTTTTTGCACGCCTGCCGCCTGTTCTGCGTAAGCAACAGAGCCCTTTATCTCTGCTTCTTTTCTTACCAGGTCTTCTAGGTTTTGCTCGTAAGCCAAAACTTCGCTCTCAAGCTTGTTTAGGCGATCAAGCTCTAGCCCTGCCTGTGCGTTACCTCGCTCTATTTCGGCCTCAAGGCGCATGCGTTCTTTTTTGAGATTACGACGCATCATCCCAACCACTGGTCCCCCAGCAAGCATTGCGATGTTTAAGGCCTGTGTGACGGGGCCTTTCTGGAAACCGTACTTCGGGTCCGCCACCGACTCGGAAATCATGTAAACCAAATCGCTCGCAACACGCCCAAGAGAGTTCATTTTTCTTTCGATGGACTTAGGCGCAACCATGCCCTGGTAGCCCTCATACGCCATCATAAAGGGCGCTACTAAGACATTTAGAGCATCATCCGGCAAAGCCATAAGCCCTTTAGTGATGTAGTTTTTCGCCGCCTTAGACTCCGACGAGTCTGAGGGTAAACGCATGAGCTTCGCGTCTCTCGCAAGTTGTTCAGGGTCTCGTATTCGCCTTTCAGCGAAATCATAGAATGCCTCTGCGCCGGTCTTTTCGCCCTTTGGTGCAGCGAATATATTTACCAGCGTCCTGCCTGCCTGGTGTAAACCTGCTCCGGTCTTTGCTAGTTGAGATTCGCCCGTAGACACTAAGTCTGATATTTCCTGGACTATTCCGAAAGGTATTGCGGTGAGCGGGTTGTACTTTACAAAATTAGCTTCTTCGGGAGACAACTGCGACCCCAGCAGCGTTGCTGGCTTGCCTTCTCTCCGGGCCTGCTCTATGGCCTTGCTGCCCGTGACGCCTAGCACAGTAAGAGCGTCCTGTGACAGTCGCCCTCGCTTGGCTCTTGCCTCTAAGCGTGCGTATGCTTTTCGTAGATTTTCTGTACCTACATAGTCCCCACTTGGCGTGCGTCTTTCAAATCTGGGCAGGCCACCAAACTGATCTCCTGCTGTCGCCTCTTGCTCTGCCTCGTACACCTCGAGTATTTTTTTCGGTGAAATGTAACCGTCGCTATTTAAACGTCGCAGTGCCGCAAGCTGAATGTCAGCCTCGGCAGCAGGCGCTTGGCTAAACTGCGAAAGCTGGTCAAAAATGCTACCAGTGCTCGTTTGTGTTTTCTGATCAAGCACATCTCGATCAACGACAAGCCCTGTCCTTGCCTCATAATCCTTGATGAACTTTTCACGATCCCTGCGAGAGTCTCTTTCTGCGAAACCTTTTCTCCGCGCAAAGACGAGCTCCTGAGGTGTAGGCTGCCTTCCAATGCCTTGCACTTGCGCTCGATCCGGCACGCGCTTATCAATCCGTCTGTCAATATCCTCATCAATAAGCTCAGCAGCAAAGCTCGGCAACGCAGGCTTGAGTGTTTTTCTTGCAAGATTAGCTGCCTTTACAAAATCAAGGTCTTCTCTCGCAGTAGCCATTTGCCTGTCGATTAGTTTGGATTTTGGGCTCTTTTTGGGCTCCAAAAGCTCCATTGCTTTTTGTTGAACACCTCCAGGCAAGAAAGCAGTAGCCGCTAGCTTTACAACATCCGATGGGGATGGCGGGGGTTCCTCAAATGGAGTTTCTGTGCCAACGCCGCGACCAGTGGCATCTCCACCCTTCTGCACGAACTTGAATGCTGGACTTTCCGTGTACAACGGCATTTTTACCCGAAAATCTGGTCGGTCCTGCTGACTCATCTCTTCATCAGCATCTTTGAACCAATTCACGGCAGAGTCATACAAAGCCTTAGCTTTGTCTGCCACCTCATCGTCTGTACGCGGTAGACCTTGTATAAAGTCGTCTACTGCCCCAAGCGGATTAACAGAGGCTTTACCCATGTACCCAGAAGCTTTGCGAAAGTTAGGCGTTCGTCCAAACTCATCAACCATAGTTTACCTCAAGCTATGTTTAGGTTCATTGCCTTGGCTGCTCTCAAAGCTCTGCGGGCCTTGGCCTCAGGGCTAAGGCTGGCATCATCTTTTAGCGTCTGTATGTATCGTGCATATCGTTGCGGTGCGGCATCAATAAACCGCTGCATTGGGCCTACTGCGGGTGGAGTCACAAGGCCAGTTGTGTCAGGCTTAGGCGTTTTGGGCTTAGTTTTTTCAGGCTCGGGTGGTAGGCTTCTTTTTAACGCATCTCTTTTTTTCCTAGCACCCAGAATCGCTTTTGTGGCTGGCTGTTGGCCTTTGTCGCTACCAAACCCCTTCTCCTGGGCATTCGACAGTGCTTTCTTTGCCGCCTTAAGTTGTCTGCTTTGAGCAGCGTTGTACTTCTTTGCTATGTTTGTTGCTAAGGATTTTAGACTGGCCTTTCTACGGGCGGTGTTGGCCGTTTCAGGGTATTCTGATTCGTCCTTGACGGTCATAACGCCATCTTTTACTTCCAAAACGCTATTTATGTCTGATTTGGTGAACGCACCGGATGCCTTGATTCCATCAAGTATTTTCCCCTGCTCACCTGCTCTGTCATTCTCTGCCTTTGTTACATCATTTTGAAGGGCCGTAATCGCTAATGTTTCAGCATTCCTTACTTCCTGCTCTGCCGTTTTAATACGAAGCCTCAGGGATTTTTCACTCGCTTTAGCAGCTTCTTTTTTATCCTTCTCTTCTTTCGCCGCTCTAGCCTGAGCGTCCCTTTCCTCTTTCGGACTCAATTTTTTGAGAATATTAGCTTCTCCAGCCATAAAGTTGGCCAGCCTGTCCCTTGGCCCAAACATTGCCTGTATGGCTTTAGTTCTCTCCCCCGCAGTAGCTCTCTTCTTTTTAAAAGCCTTGTCCACCTTGTTGAAGTTATCAGCGGCATCAATAAAGGCACCCAGCAGGGCATCAAATTGATCGACAAATTTATTCTTCACAAAGAAAGTCGGTGATTTCCTTATTTTCACCAACACGTCCAAATGCTGTTTTGATGGAGAGATTTCGGCTATATTACCCTTTGCGCCTACACTTTTTGGCTTGCCAATGGTAAACCCTTTCGGGACATACTCCGGTGTATTATCTTTCCCTCGTATGACGGTAGGCCCTCCACGACCGCGAATACTCTTGCCTGTTTGCAAGTCTTGGTCGAGGGCTTTTAGGTACTTAGCATGCATGCCTGGAGGCATCGGTAGTATAAGAGCCGCATCGCCTCCAGCGCGAAGCAAGGGGGCAATTGACTCCAGATTGTTTAGCGCCAGCACATCCCGCATAAATTTGTCGCGCTCTTCCTGGGTGGGCAGCGCGGTCAGGGCCATGTTGAATGAGCCATGATAAACATGCTTGCCGCCGTGTACTGCAATCAGGCTCTGCGTGACTCTCGCTCCGGCTGGGGTTGTCGGGCTAAATTTCACTGTTGTCTGCTGGGCTACTTTGCGACTGTCAAGAATGTCTTTTGCGCTTAAGGACTCCGGAGTCAAAGCAGCCTTTATCTTGAGCCTCGTAAGCTGATTGTTTAGCCGCCGACCTTCCTGTATTAGCGCCAGCTCTTGTCGCTTTTTGCGCTCTTGTTTCTGAAAGGCCATTGCTCGAGCATAGGCTATCTGCTCGTAGTACGGCATCTTGTCGCGCTGCTCTTTTGTAAGAAAGGGCAGTTCGTCGGGCATCTTTGCTTCAGCAGCTTCCTTTTTAGCTGGCATCGTGGCAAAAAATTCTGGAGAGAGAGCAAACTCTTCCGGGCCTTTGAGGTCCAGGCTGATGTCTGTTTTTAGACCTGAATCCATTCGAGCCTTTTCAGTGTCAGTAAGAGGCGTAACATCTAGCTTAGGCTTGGGAGGAGTAAGAGGAAGCTTACCGGTGCCCATAATGTCGATTGAGCTTCCCTCGCCCTCTTCCATAAAGCTCTGCATGTCAGCAATGTTTTGTGCTGCTGTTTCCTTACGCATAAGATGAGAAGACACGCTGCCGTCTGGGTTTTTTCTTACACCCATTCTTTTCGGCACGATAATTTCATCAGGCGACTTATCGACCTCGTCGATACCAAGAGCCGCAGGCTTCGTTGTTCGACGCATGGCAGGTGACTCTGCTTTTGCCTGGGTCCTAGGGGCAGGCGGCACGTTTTCAAACCTTAGTGGAAGTACTTCCTGTCGAGCCTTTTCAGTGTCAGTAAGAGGCGTAACATCTAGCTTAGGCTTGGGAGGCACGTTTTCAATCCTTAGTGCTGCTGTTTCCTTGTTAAAGCTTTTCGTGACAGGACGAACCAGGGGCGCGTCCGTAAAAGACATGCCTGAAATATCAAGCGCCTCGAGTATAGCTTCATAGGGCTTTTTCTTCTGAGGTAGGCCGATGCCTGGACCAAACTGTTGTTCCATAAACAGGTCGCCAACATTGCTCAAAGATGCTCCCAGGTCATGCTCACTCATAGCTCTATCTCCACCTCAAGGCCACCAACTAAAATTTACTAACCAAGAAGGCTTTGTAATTTGTCCTCGTTCGACACACCCTGGAAGGACGGGAGTGTCATACCAATCTCCTTCCCTGCTTGGCCGGCCAAGGGAGCTTCTATCGTATCTAGGTCTAAAGCCCCCATGATTGCACTAGTTACGTCCGGGCTTTTTTGGGCTTGATTCATGTAGTACATCTCGGCTGCGGGTGCTGACATGCCCTTCAAGGCGCGTCTCTTGCCGGAAACGGCTTCTCGCAACTCTTCTCCGCCTACATCAAGAAGCTCCTTGAAGATTCCACCGATTGCACTCTGAGCAAGGCCTAAGCCAAAGTTTCGCATCGCGGCTTTTTGCCGCTCCTTGCGAATAAAATCTCGCTCTCTTTGGTTTTCAACTTGGCGCTCTTGAGCGGCTTTACGTTGATTCAGGTACCCAGGTGATAAGTTTGGAATTGCCATGTCTATCTATCCTTTTTTCTAATGCTACGTGTAGTACATCTCTGAATACTTGCGCCAATCTACGCCTACGTCCTCCCAGAACTTTTTCCAGTGATACGGTCTGGCCGCTGGAGGCAAGTCTGCGTAGGGCACCATTTGCTGACTGTTCGGGTCATAGACCATTCCATCCTCTGCACTTGGCGGCGGGTCTGCGTATTTGCTTGCAAAAACCATGAACATGGTTTCTTTTTTCTCGTAGTTCTCCATGTTAGCAAAGCTCTGTGACCACTCATCCGGTGTTATATCCTTCGGAGTTCCTTCATCCGATTCATCTGCCATTGCTTCAGCCACTAGTTCCTCTTCTGTAGGCGGGCTTGGATCATAAAACGCAACCCTAATATCATTTCCTGTCGCCTCGTCCTTTCTAACGTCGTACCTTATATTTCTCATTACTTCATACACCGGCATGCCATTATACAACGCCTCTAACGCATCAGCCTTGCTAGCCGAATCCCACTTGTCGCCTAAGGAAAGGCCTAGCTCGTTGTTTAGGAAATTCCATGAGTCTGCCACTTCTTGCTCGGTGCGGCGATTTTTCTCTGCCATTTCAAACAATTCTTTCTTAGTTTCGTCACCGGTAAGCGCAGTCAACATACCGCTTATTGCGGCAATGTTTGCCCTGCGTTGCTCATCTCCCGCAATTTTGTTTTGAACGGCTAGATCGGTGAGCTCGCTAGCCTCTGCCGCCGCAATATCACCAAACCCAACGCCAGCAAGACCGCTTGCGCCCATACCCCGCATCGCCATCTGCTGGGCAAGGTTGCTTGCAGCTTGTTGCGCCCCAGCTTTTACTTGCATTCCTTGGGCTGCAAGCTCTTCGTCTGTAAAGAATCCCTCTCCCTCGGAGCCAAGCAGGTCACGCAACTCATCACGCAAAGCCTGTAACGTAGAATCTACAGTAGCTGACTCGGGAGCAGGCTCGGAAGCAGGCTCGGCTGGAATCATTTCCTCAGGCTCGGGCTTTGTTGGCGCGAGAGACCGAGCGGGCGTTTCTGGTATAGCATCACCAAAAAAATCGGCATACACATCCTCACCAAATGTGTCTAAAAACGCCTCTATGCCAAACTCTTTGATGTAATTATCTACATACTCCTTGCCTTTGCCTTGTAGAGCCGCCTCCAAAAGCTTTGTGTTAGCGTCCTTCTTATCTTGCTCATCTTGCTTGTTCTTTTGCTCTACCTGCGATTCAAGGGCGGCAATTATGTCGTCCATATCTTGCGGCTGACCACCCGACCCAGGGGCTCCCATTTTTATTGTCTGCTCAGGGGGCGCCATGCCTGCAATATCAATAGCTGCTTGCTGGGCTGGAGTAAGGTCTTGGGGCTGTGAGACCTGCTCCTGTTTCGGCGCTTTCTGCTGCATGGCTGATTGTTGCATCTGATTTTGCGGCATCGCTGACGGTGGTTTTTTTGGCTGCGGCGGCATGCTAGGCTGAATCGGCTTCGGTGCGCCGTCCATAAACATAGATGCCGCTGCCTCACGAGCGCGACTCATATCTGCGCCCATTGGACCACGCATAGGATTAAACCCGCCCTGTGCTCGTCGCATTGCTCGCTGTGGTGCTCGCTGTGGTGCCATTGATTGAGCCGCTCCGCGCATAGGAGGCTGCTGTGGCGCGAAGGCCTGTCCTGGCATATTGGCCGGGGGAGTCGCAGGTACAGCAGGGGTTCCGTTTTTACGCGGCTTAAAGTCTCTTGGTGGTGCTTGTGGTGCTGCTTGTCGTTTCTTTGGAATGCCAGCGTGATTCATGCTTTGCGTCTCCTAGTCCGTCAGCTCAGTCTTAACTGTCAGTATGATGGTTACGTCACCAGCACTGCCAGAGCCGGCTGTCCTGCTGATTTGTATTGTATTGATTTCTCCACCAGTGGCTGACGCAGAAGTAAAACTTTGAGTGTGAGTGTTTCCGGCAGATGTAAGTTGAAGCACTGAGGACAATACCGTTGAACCGCTATTGTTTAGCAGGTCTACCTGAAAGGTAGAGCCTGCGGATACCGTGTGAGCCACAAAGCTAAGGTCAACATATGCATACGTCGCAGAGCCAGGAAACCTAATCTTTGGCCTAAGCGTAGTAGAGGACACGCTTGCGATGTAAAACGGATAACTAATAAAAAAGTCTGGGTTCTCTAGGTTAGAGTTGTCCAGCAGGTCGGTATTAATTAGCGTCTCTACTTTTTCAAACTGCGTGTTTAGTTTTGTCGCAGTAAGAACCTCACCATCGCTAAAGTCATCAAATGTTATGCTCGGCATCTGCTTACCTCATGGCCTTACTGTGACCGTTCCTACATTTCCCGCGTTTACGTTGTTTAGTCCAGTTTTGTAAGAGATTACATCAGAGCTAGCTGTAACGTTTCCGACAAAGCTACTTTTCTGCCAATTATCGTCTGCATAGATAGTAGCATTCGGAGAGCTGAATGACGCATCCTCAATTCTATTATTAGTGACCTGGGCATAAGCCCCTGTGCCTTCAAGGTGTATAGGGTACCCGCCAGCCGTTGACCTTATCCTGTTGTTTCGTATAACAGGCCAGTTGCAGTCCTTGGCTTTTATTCCAAAATATGCGGTGTAAACATAACAGTCTTCGACAACCACCTTATCAGCCGCAATCTCAATGCCGCTGCTTGTTCGACTTGTGCCTGACGCAGACACATTGTCCTCAATGACTAATCCCCTTAGCGAGCACTCAGCGCCAGTAACCTTAATCATAGCAACTGACGGGTCTTCAGCCTCTCTAACTAAAAATGTTTGCCCCGGCACAGCAGCAATTACGTTAATGCGGTCCTTGGCTATAGTCAGAGGACTTGCGCCTCGTATAAAATACTTTCCCGGCGCAAGGTATAGGCGCACTCCGTCTGGATTGCTGCCGCCCACGCTTGAGTCCAGCAGTGCAGACTGCAACGAGTCTCTCGGTGTAATAATCCGGTCCCTGCTGTTCAGGCGGTCGTCTAAAGAGTAAAGGGCGCCTAAGTTTCGGTAGGTCTCATTCCAGCCTATCTTGGGCATCAAGGTCATCGAGTGTCGCCTCGATCTACCTCAAAAGCCCAGGCGTTCATTCTAAGATTCACATCCTTGGTTCCAGAGGCAGGGCTCCACAGCGCAACCCTAAGAGATCCATCCGTAGACCGACATCCGCCTCCTTTGGATTTAAAGTACTCTAGAGACCCTAGAAGCATAGACCCCAAAGCCCCTGTTCCCAAAAGCGGTGAGGTAGTTGATGTCATAGTGGTATCAGCCAAGAGCTCAGGCGGGTACATCGGGAGATTGTTGAAAGACTCAGTCAAGTCTATCTGATGTTGAGTTGTGGCATCGTAAACCGCCCAAAACACGTCTTGAAAACTTGAATAGGTTGAGCCTCTCGCTCTAACAGAAAACCTCACGCTCTGTATTCTCGCCGTGCCCATGACGTTCTTGTCAATTCGCCCTGTCGTCCATATGAAAGGTATGCCCATTTCGGTATTGGCGGTTGGCTTATCGGTCTGAGTACCGTACTTTCGTATGCCTCCATTCAGCCTTATAAACCCAGTTGTGTAGAGGTCTTCCTGGCTTTTATCCACCACGCTAACGCCATCGTACATGCAGGTTCCAGATATAGTGCTAGCACTTTCACTGAAATCCTCCATGCACCAGAAATAAAAACCACCATGCTTGTAATCATGAACTAAAGTGACTTGGAGCTTAGTCGCGGTGCGACTGTCTGACGGCAGCGACCACAGCAAAAGACTGCGCTCAGAGTAGTGTACACAGTTAACATGCCCAAGTGCTGTGCGGCTTGCAACAAAGGGCCAGCCAAAGCCCTGGGCAGAAGGTCCAAACCTACCAGGAACGAATCCAGAGCGAGGCTCACTAGACCAAAACTGGTCTATGCCTACAGAAACCTTGGTAGCCTTAGAGCCATCAAAGGCATATACGCCATCTCTTGCCATAAAGTACAGCACGCCATTAGCCTCAACAATAGACCAATGAGAAACGCACCCAACACCCGAGTCAATCTTGCGTAACTGAAAATTTGCATCCGTTGCGCCTAGCAGCACGTACATAGACACATCGGTAAATATAACCAACACATCCTTAAAGCTTGCAGCGCCTGTTATCTTTTCTCTGTTTTCCACCCTGAGATTGTGATGCGCCTGTATGTCCAGCGGAGAAAACTCATCGCTATACACAATCCAATCTGGACCCAGCGTGCTGCTTCCCCGGTCTTTGTTTAGCACCACCCCTGGTATAAGCGACTGCTGGTCTTCTACCGTTGAGGTAAAGACAAAATGCGTATCCGCAGACCACCCCATGTAAAATATCTTGTCTGCATGCTCAACGGCTATTGGCCCTCTGGGCACGGTAAGGTGATAACCAAAGTTCAAAGAATTTAGCCGGATGCAATCTCCACCGTTTGACAGCGTGTCCATTATTGCAAGGCGAAATGTTCCATCAAGCTTCATGCAATAAGTAAATGAAGGGGTCACGATAAGCGTTGAGTCAAAAGCAAAATCATTGCCACCCGGCAATCGCACATCTACAAACGAGCAGCGAAACCCAGTAAACCATTGCTCGTTTGTAAGCCCAGAAAGGTTAGTTGTTGTCTTTACGCCCGTGCTAAGGTTTAGCACCTGAGCAGACAATCTTGTCGTTCCGTTTTCTAGGCCGACAGTAATCAGGAGTTTTCCGCCGTGAGGGTGGTCTGTTGCGTGTATCTGGGCGTACTCTGGGCACTCTTCAATAAAGCTAAACCCATCGCGCTCCCGTAGCTCGCCATACGAAGTCTCNACATTNAGCATGCAGTCGGCGGTGANNGCCTCNNCCTCNGTNTCTTGAAAANCATCTCGCCATTCAAGACCCTTCAGGGGTGGGGGAAAGTGCCGGGGCCTCGCCTTTGCCATTATTTTCTCCGGTAGCTACGCACTCGGTTATTTCTTTGAGCTTGCTGGAAGTTGCCGAATGAAATTAGCTCAGACTGTGCGGCACTCCATAACTGTGTGATGCTCGCTGCGTTCTGCCCCTCCTGCTTTGACAGCAGCAAGTATGCACCACAGTAAGCAACCGCTTGATGCATGTGGGGGAAAGTACCGCTTAGAACCTCAATGCTGTCGCCATCTAGTGGCGTAGGGCTCGCAGGCACGTACAGTATCTTCAGAAACCGCTCGTCATCAGGCACAGGTGCTATGTCCATGAACTTGCCACGCATGGAATAGTACAACTGGCTCAAGCCACGGGCACTGTGGTATCCAGAGCCGTTGCAGTACGCATCGACCAGAGCAGTCTGGGATGTAGGCAGAACTTCCTGCGGCTCGTTATTAGTGCCTACTGCGCCACTCTCGTCCGTTTCCCACACGCGCTGTATGACCATCGGTACGCTATTCAGATATGACGCACCGCTTATGTCTAAAGACTTGGTATCGGCAGGCCAAGTAATCGAACTTTCTGTAGAAAATATGCTTGGGTCGCGCTTTACTAGCAGGTTGTACACAATCTGGTTGGCGCGTGAAATTGCACGGTTGACTACGGCATCACTAAAGAAGTCCTTGCGTGGATCATCCAGCAAGTCTCTGATGGTCGTGTTTACATCGAGCCGTGTCTCACCCACGAGCAAACACCCTTTGCGAAACTGGACGGTGGTAACTAATGCCCAGGGCGTTCGCAGCGCCCACAGCCTTACCATGCAGGTCATACGCTAGTGCGCGGCGTTCCCTGCGTAGTGCAGCTTTAGCCATAGCACGAGTCTTTTCTCGCTTCATCTTCAGCTCGGCTGCTGCCTGGGCGCCGCCTTGGGTGCGGTCACAGGCAAGAATGTAAGTTGGCAAGCGAGGGTCGTTGATGCACAGCGGAGTATCAAGCTCCCCCGGCCCAACGTCTTCAAAAATCCCTCGCCGCCAGTGTGACCAGATGTTGGGTAGCTCCTCGATATGGGTGCGCTCTCGCGAACCAAAGTCGTCTTTTACAACGGTGGACTGGACGTGAGCGATTGCCCATGCCTTGGCGTCACCGTCATAACCGACAACCAACTTGGGATTGCCGCAAAGTCGTTGCAATCGACGGCTGTGCGATGTCTTCCAGTTGATGCCAGTGACCTTGCGATACATCTCCTGGTCGAGAGATGGTCGCAAGTCACCGCGTGTATCAAGGATAATGTTACCCATTAGGCTGGCTCGGCTACCGAAAGCTTGTTCGGCAATGCAACCTTTGCCTTTTGTGCGCCAGGTGTAAGCTTTGGTAAGTAAAAAAGCTCAAGACCCAAAAAGAACTTGTCCTCTGTGAGTCCGACTGCAAAAGCAAATGACAAAATAAACTCTATTGCATCGTACTGTTCATCATCCAGGCTACTGCTGTTGATGGTGCCTGCCTGCGTCACCTGCAAGTCTCCTGCGCCAGTGACGTTGTCTGCCGGGATTACAATGTCTAATGCCTTATCTCCCGTGTACCCGGTGCCTGAAGACGCGCTGGCAATATCACCGCCGTCTGCAATTTGCCGATAGGTCACTGTAGGGGTAAGCGTGTCTGCTGTTGTGCTGCTGGCTGAAGTCCAATGGCAGCGCACGTATACAGGCTCATTCGTGTCAATAAACGAGGGCATTGCCATTAAGTGAGCAATTTCGTCCGTAGCCGAGCCAATCTTAAATGCAGTAAACGTGCTTCCAACACTAGCAAGCACCGAGTTGCCGGTTGCTGCTGAAGCAATGCTTGGAGTGCCATCTACAAGGCCCATGCTGCTAAATGATGTAGATGGAATAAACAGGCTCTGGTAAGCCAGCTCTATATTGTCATTACGAATCGCCATGTTGCCCCTCCCAGGGTGCTGTATCTAATCGGAGTCAATCAGAGGGCTCGAACCTCTCCTAGTAGCCCTGCCGCTAGACTGACTGAATGCCCAGGGGCCAAGCGGCCCCCAGACTACTTCAATTATGAAGCAAATGCGAAGTTTGTCTCATCAAACTGCAAGTCTTCCAACACACCGTGAGCGTTGCGCTGGTAGCAGACCATGTTTCCGATGGTTCCGTAGACAATTTCGTAAGAAACGCTATCGGAAATGCGCTGAAGCAGCGAGTCCGTCTCATCGAATCCCATAGGTACAGTCTCACACATTGCGAGGCAATCCATGCTCAGGAATACAAGCTTGCCGGGCTCGAACATATCGTCAGGAACGATAGGAATGTCGCGCTCACCGTTGTTCCAAGTTAGGAACGAACGCTCGTAGCCACCCTTGAACTTGCAAGGCTCATATCGGACATCGCTAACAAGAGTGTTAGCAATCTCGTCAACCTGAGCATCGTGGCCAGTCACGTAGTCAGGACGCTTGCCAGATTGAGTCTTAATGCTCCGGAAAGCCTTGTTCATCAAGTCGTGCGACCAAGGACGCGCTACATTGCTGTTGTCATCGACATATGCAGCCCACTGAGGGCTAGTCGAAGGATCGATAGTATACAGCGCACCAACATCATCAACAATATGAGCAATGCCAGTGAACTCCTCTTTATACGCATTCACGGTCCCAGAGGTACCGCGAGCAACAAAGTCACCATTATCAACGTCAATAGAACCGCCATCAACTGTAATCTTGGTGGTGGTGTCAATGCTCTTGATAGTAACAGTGTTCTCTGGAGTGCCACCACCTAACTGAGCGTTGTCGCCGATAACCAACGGCATCCCAGGACGTAGCTGAACATTCCCTGAGTTTTCTTTCAGTGTAATCTGAGTGCCACTCTGGTCCTGATCGATGAGACCGAGAATGCCGGTTTCCGTGCTAGTGCTAACCTTGTTGCCAACCAACGCACGAGCAACCTCGTACTTAAGGTCTTCTTGAAGGTCGTCCATCTTGTCAGCAAGCGCATCAGCAAACGCACCACGGTCAGTCTTGGACACTGCCATTAGCCGCTTAGTGAGCTGTGCGCGACCCCAAACATCTTTTGGTTCAACCTCGCCCCTAGCACGAGTTGCAGTGCCAGCCGCAGGCAGCGTGCCATTCTCTGCAATAGCGTGAGCACCATAGGCTCGGCCAAGCTTAGTAGAGAAAACCAGCTTCTTGCCCTCAAGCTTCACCTTTTTGGTGCCGGTCTGTAGCGCGTCATACAGCACAACGTCACGATTTAGCTGGTCCTTGATTCCATCCTCGTAAGTTTCTTTTAGCGCCTCAATAAAGCCGCCAGCTCCAGTCGTTTTTTCAACACTCATCTTTTATTCCTCGCTGCCCATTAACGGGCGTCAGCAGTTCATTCAATACCCATGCGCTGAAGGAACGCCTCTCTAGCATCGGCAATCGAAGTAACCCGTTGCTTTTCGCCAACGCCGCCCATTCCGCTTTGTGGCAGAACGGGTGGGCTATTGGTGCCAGGGGCCGCAGCCGCTGGAGCAAACCGCCCTTTCCAGGTCGAAGTCTCTCGCTCGTGCGATTGACGAGCAATGTCCCGCACCTGAGATGCGGTGAGATTCGGGTTCTGGAACAGGTGCATTGCAATCTCGTGCTTACTCGCATTCGGGTAGTCCGAAAGTGCCGAGTCAGCCATTGACCGGAAGTGAGTACGCAGACGTGCAGTTTCTACCTGCTCCATCTGAGACTGCTTCCACTGAGATAGTTCCGATAGTTGCTTCTCCAACTGTTGCGTTTTTTGCTCAAGTGGGTCCACATACTCTGGCTCTGGCTCTGGCTGCAATGCCTTTCGCAGTGCCTCAACGGGGTCAACCGTTTGCTGGGCCTGCTGGTTTTGATACTCAATATAATTTCTTAGTTGAGATATCTGGTCTTCGTATTCGCTCGCCTTCGTCTGAAAGTCGTTTTTCTGCGCTATTACCTGTTGAAAACGGTCATACGGCACCGGACCCGGACTAGACGAGGTATCGCCCTCGCTGGCTGCGCTAGTATCTGCCGATGTCGCGGCAACCTCCACTGCTGGAGTGCTTGCCAAATCCTCACCACCTACGGCCTGCGATTCCGTACCGGAGTCTGTGCTCGTTACGCCTTCTGCTGACATGGTTCTCTCCCTGCGCTTTTACGGAGCGCCACCCGATTATTTGGGATAACCACACACAGACCCACTGGCCTGCGTGCATAAACTACAAGGCGGTAAATTTCGCTGTCAAAAAAATGTGAACTTATTCGCCGCCGTCGAACTGTATTACATCTCTTCGGATGGCGCCATGTCAAACTCGCCAACCCCTGGTCCCATTACTCCAGCATCCTCTTCGGGTATGGCAATTTGAGTCCCAGTGTTGCCACGGGATAGTGCGGCCATCTGCTCCATAAGCTCTGGCGGCATCTGCGGACCTGCTTCTGGCGGCATTCCAAAGGCGTCCATTGGCTCAGGCTGTGGCATCTGCGGCTGACCCGGCTGGCCCTCCTGTGGTGGTGGCTCCTGCATAAACGGTGGCCATGCCTCAACTTGTATGGCTTGCTCATCTACGTGAGTCCACCAAGGCACGCCTTGCTGCGATTGCGAAGCATAGTAGTAGCACCAAGCCAAATTGCGCATAAACATGTTCTGTATCTCTGGAGCAAGTCGACGATACTCGGCTGACTGCATGTAATCAGTCCGCTCGTCTATCTGTATCTCCATAGAGTCAATAGCTGGGTTAGGGTGTACGAACGCACCAACCTTCAGCATCTCGTTGACTTCGCGTGCGTATCTGCGCTCACGGCTGTTGTCTCCGTCGATAGCGTCCGTATCTCCAAACTCAAGCATCTTACGGAACTTGATTTGGTTCATTGGGTCTTGGGGATTGCCAAATACACCACGCTCCCACATCATCAACAAACGCTCTTGGCGGAACGAAAGAAGCTTTGGCAGCATTGAGCCGCCTTGCATGCGGACATCAGTCGATGAAATGTCGCTTGAAAAGAAACGTATGAGCTCGCTAACAGAGTTCTTGCCCATCACTGGAACGGTGTAGGCAACGGGCATCATGTCTCGCCACATCGTGAGCAGCATGGAGCCAACGCCACAGATAGCCTTCTCGACCTCTTTAACCAACGGCCCTAGCAAAGTTGCCTCAAGGTCTGTCGCCATCCCGATTGCACGACCAGACATGTTTGACGGTATGCGGCCACGAGTCAATGAAGACAACCCGGACAGCTCAAAGATTGTCTCTACCGCGCCATTCTTGATAACCAGATGCTCCTGGGGCAGTGGCGGATTCACCATTGGGCGCGGAGCCGGGAAACCTGGGTTATACTCTACAATCTCGCCGGGTTCGTTGCTTATGTAGTTCCCGTTCTTTAGCGAACCCTCGGCTACAATCCACTTGGCCTGAGCCATCAGGTTGGCGTGCTCGCGAATGTCCTTGTCGCGTTTGTTTACTTCGTGCTGCGGGTCTAGCAGAGACACTGCGCGCCCATGCCCAATCATGCGTCCGGGTATCTTGCCATCCCGTATGGGGTAGAATGGCAGCTTGCCAAATGGCAGGCGCTCCTGGTGGTACATAACTAGCCCACCAGCAATAACGGTAAACATGCCGTTAGGGTGCCGAGGCGAGGGGCGCTCGTAATACTCGATTACCTCAACGTGCTCAGTAAGGCTCTGTGCGCTGTTTTGGCGGTCGCCTCGCAGCTTGTCCATTAGCTGGACCTGAAAATGGTCGAAGTCCATGCGGCGATTGCTTTTGATGTACTTGGCTTTATCGTAAGTTTGTCGCAGAACATCAATATGGACAGTGTTTCGACTGTATGCCCAGCGGCATTTCGACCAACGCCGAGCCCCTGGGTCAAAGCCAAACTCCATGAGAGACAGCACATCCCAGTCAGGAATGCCTGTCATTCTTGGCCCAAGGTCGCCAATAGCGCCTTCGACCTCTGCGCCGACCTCCATCTCCGTTTGAGTTGGCTGGTACTGTTCGCCGCCTGCGGCATCCCAATACACCTTGATGGCGGACAGGCCAGTAAGCGTAGCCAGCTTTACTGCCTCTTCAATTCCATCCCCAAAGTCCAACTCCATCCACAGGTGGTCAAGCAGCTTCTCGCTTGCACGAGCTGCCTCCTGGTCATCCTCATCAGATGTAGCAGGAACTACAGTCACGGCAGGTCGGTTTTCAGTAACCTTAGCAGTTACATCGTCAATCACTCGCTTCATATAGTTGGTGACTGGCTGCTCTTCCCACTCTTCAAATTTTATAGAGTCGTGCGTCTCAGACGCCCGGTCATACCGGAGCCACTGCTGACCTAGGTAGAACGAAATGGTGTAGTACGCAGAGCGAACATGGGGTTTCTTAAATCGTTCACACAGCTCGAACTGCTTAGTGACGTAGTTTACAAGCTTTATTTCCTCCGCAGTGGGAGACCAGCTTTCGCCACTTTGACTGTCGAACCGAGTATACTGGTCAGTAATCGCAGAGGATGGCATGTACTATCCTTGTCGGTATATCTGTGAGGTGTCTGCTGATGTCTGCCCCGTGCCAGGAAACATCGTCAAAGCAGCCATTTGCTCGCTGCTCAAATCTAACGGGTTCTTACGACGTCTCTTGAGTCTTCTGTCGGCAAAATCTTTTTTTAAATTTAGCAAGGTGTTGGCTTTCATAGGCGGCTGAGGCGTGGGACCGCTCCCAACAACACCACTTCGTATTTGCTTTGCCAAGGCCTCTCGCAACATTTCAGGATCAAACATCGACATTTCAGCAGAAAACTGCGTCCTGCCCTCGTCCATTGGGCTAACATTCATGAAAAGACTCCTCTGTGAAGTGGGTTCTTGTTATCTTTATTGACATCAAACATGCTTAGTGCGGCGAGCTCAGACTGCGGAGATCGAGCAATCGTAGGCATATCGTCTTGCAGGGCAACTGACATCAAGTCTGCGGCAGGACGAGCCTGCTGTTCAATAAACTCTTTTGGCTCCGGTCGAGGCGGTGGTGGCTCTAGGCCATCGACCTCTCCGCTTGGGGCCGTCATAACGTCAGTAAGGCCTTTGAGAAACGTCCCTATAATAAGTCCTGGTAGCATTTAAAAATCCTCTTCCAACGAACCGGTGGTATTTTGAAACTCAGTTGGCTTCGACTTTAGGCCAAAAAAATCTGATGCTGCATTTTCTGCGGCTAATCCAAACGGGTCTGTTGCTACCTTTTCCACAAACTTAAAGGATATCTTTGGCACAGGCTTGGTAAGCCTCATCATTTCTGAAAATGTGTCTTTGTCAGTGACCATATCCAATGCAGATTTTTTGCCTTTCTTTTCCCTAAGCATATCTACGATGCGCCGAGCCTCTGCCTGACCGCCGCCGTGCTTTTCTTTTTGGCCACCGCTAACCTCACCGCCTTCAAAGTACTTTTCTCGAAGCAGTGCCTGCACAGGATTTGTCCTGAAAATCATGTCGTTAAAGCGTTTATCAAAAACCTTGCTGCGATCCTTGTACTTTAGCATACCGTCGCGGTTAATTTGACGAGCAAGTCGGTCATGGCCAGCCGCCTTGGCATCCTGATAGGCAAGCTCCATCAGCTCGTTTTGCACGCTCATGGGGAGGTGCTGCCTGTAAATTTTGTTAAAGCTGTCGTCAAATGCGGCCTTGCTTTCTGCCATAAAGGCATCAGCAGATGGGTACTCTACACCATCAATAGTTATTTTGTCGTCGCCGTAATCCATCCTAGCCCTCACCGTTTTTTTTATCACGCTTTGACAGAGCAATAGAAAGCTGTCGCTTCTGATGCACTGGCACCTGCGACCAATATATCGCATTTGACTCTTCAGGTGCGTCTGGAAAATCAGGCAGTTCGCTGTACTTCACAAGTAAATCGTGCATCCAGTCTCTCGCCGTCCACCCAATCCAAATGCCTACAATCAAAGCCGCAGCGATAATTGCAATCGTCATCGGCTACCTCCACGGTAAAATCGCTTCTGAGGACGAACACCCCGCCTGCGACCGCCGCGTGGTGCAATGTCGTTCATCTCTTTAGCCTTAGTCAAATTATCAGACACTTCTAACACAGGCCGCATTCTATTGTCCGCCTCAAATATAAGAGCCGTGCAGTCAATCAGGTCATCATGCTCCCCTGGCATGTGGTCATAGCGGCCAGATTGAGTGCGAACATACGTCGTACACTCATGGCAAAAGCGCCGAGAGTGCTCAGTGTATGCCTTGTCTCGTATTCTTCGGCGCAGCTCGTCAATAATCCTGGCCTTATTATAGGAGCCAATGATTGTGCCATATATCTGAGAGGCGTCTTTGCCGGGGCGTATCGCCTTTCCGGGGCGGCGCAACTGCATCTGGCGATAGCCCATTGTATTTACGATGTGACTGATAGTCGAGTAGCCGTGGTTGTTTGCCTCTGGTGAGATAAACGCCCTGTTATAATACTTCGCAGCCAGAACAGCTTGCTCCCCAAGGAACTCTGGAGAGTACTTAGAGTAGAGTTCTGCCACTATCTCTTTGGCGTGTCGGTCGTAAACCCGTGCTGCTGACCAGTCGCCGTCCTTTGAGCCCATCGCAGAGTCCGTTCCGATGATGTATTCATGGCCCGGTACCGGCTTCTTGTACATCTGCCACTCAAGACCAGTGCCACCAGGCTGTATCTTGTCGTCTACGTCAACAAACTCCCTGAACTGTTTGAACCCATCAGGCAGTGGCTTTGCTGCCCACTCAGAAATAACACGCTGGTCAATGGCTCTTGAGCCGGAGGCAATAAACGACATCTGCCAAGACAGCGGAAACTCTTGGTCAAACTCGTCTAAGTCCCCGAATTCTTGGCGTTTATTCAGCCCCCACCGCATTTCACTAGGGGTAAGGCCGTACTCGAAACACCTGTCAAACCACGCCCACCCGTCTGTACGGTGCCAATATCGCAATTCATCTTTGGCAATAAGACGAGCTTTGTTGTGAAACGTGTTCTCTTTTTTGCTTTTGCTGGTGGAGCGCAAAACATCACCCTGCTCCCACAGGGCCAGCATTTCGTCATGCAGTCTTGCTTCGTCTTCGCTGATGCCTGTGGTATACTTGGGGACTCCTTGCCAACTAAAGAAGAAAGGTCTCCAGATGGCGTGGTCCTGGCTTTCCGTCCAATCTCGCCACGCAGACTTGAAGCGATTGTAGTGACTACCACTTGCACCTTTCGCTGTAGACTCAATTAGCACAAATGTAAATGATTCCGATAACATAGAGGCCAGCGTTGATGTAAGCTGCGCCTCGGCAGTAGTCGAGCGCCGTAAATGGTCCCATGCTGCGAGCTCCGAAATGTGAATGAATGAGGGGTCGCCACCCCGGTTGGCCTCTGTTGAACCCTGTGTGATACTCCGAAACTTAGATCCCCAGGTCACGCCCTCGACATCGGATGACCACTCAAGCGTGTTACCACGGCTCTTTGGCAATGAATGTGGAAACATTCGCGCAAACTGCGGGTCTAGGTTATTCTTAAAGTTACGAGCAATGCCTGCAATCTCCCTGGTGGCCTGGTCTAGCTGGGCGATAACCAACGCAAACAGGTTCGGGTTGAACGTACAGAGCCAGTAACCAATGGCCTCGATGGCTGTAGACATGCCAAGACGACGGCATTTGTTGATAATCACCCGCACTGGCTTCTTGTGCTCGATGCAATGCAGCACCCAATCAATAACAGCGCGCTGCTCCCGGTTGGGCTCAAACGGCAACATCTGTATTCCGCTGTCAGTTTTGACGCGAATCTTCAGACAACGCTTGAAAAACAAATAAGGGTCTTTGCTAAGGGCCAGCCATATGTCGCCACGACGGCTCATGCAGTGGCAGGGGTTGCCGTTTTCGCTTTCTTACGACTGACTTTTTTCTTTGCTGCCTTCTGTTCACGGGCAATCTCGGCGTCATCAATCGCATCCATAGTTGCCACTACTGAGTTTCGGATGCCGCTCATGCGTGCTGTGGTCCGAGACGGGGGTATTGCCCTCAAGAAAGTGCGGATACGGGCAGTATGCATGGCAATAAGCATCATCGCAGACGGTGTTGTGCCTATTGCTTTGGCAATCCTCTCGAGGCGACAATAGACATGCCAGCTCATATCGTGGCTATATAGACCGTTTCCATTGCTAAGAGTGACTGTGTCTTGCCGCTCTGACTTGGAAAGCTTGTATGCATCGCCGGGAACTTGCGGTTCCCACCAAGAAATCAGCAGCTCACCAACAAAATCTATGATGGGCCGGGTGCTTTTTAGCCCAGTTGCCCTCATCAGGTTCGTCAGCTCTCGCTGCAAAGCCGAATCAAGAGCAATAGGCCATGGTGAACCACCCTCTGTTGTCTTTGGCGGCGAAGGCCGAGTAGCAGAAAATGGGAGATGTGTAGTGTGTTCAGCGGGTTTTGGCATGACCCGACTTTATATACCCTAAAAAATTTGTCCAGCGAATCACAAAAGTTTGGGATATTTTGACTTTTTCTTCTTCTTGCGAACTACCGCAGCAACAACCCCCTTTGGGTGGTCCCTTGAAACGGCGCTTTTTGGCAAAATTAGACGCAATCGAGCCGCAGCCATGTTAGACATGCCTTCAAGAAAGTCTTCTGCCTGGTCTCCACCATGCCGTAGCTGGTGTATAAACTCACTGACAGTGACTCCATAGCCTGGTATTTCGGCATCTGACTGGAATTTACTGCGTAGAATACGATCAGCCATTTGGTTGCGCGTTTTGTCCATGCGTCATATTACGCCGTGTAAGCTATAAAACACAGAAAAGAGGCTGATAATGAGTGAATGTGCAAAGTGCGAGGCAATGGAAAAGAAGCTGAAAGACATGGAGCGTATGCAGGACGGCGAACAAGAGCGCATGACATGCCTGATAGAAGACTTTCAGAGCGCCACATACACCACAAGTTGCAACTTTCTGGACGTACACACCGATATGGGGTGGGTATTTCGTTGGTTGTGGGTGGTGACCGGACTTTCAGTCCTCGGGCTGTTCCTCTGAATCGAACATCTCCACTAGGCATTCCAGCAATCGCTCGGCATATTCTGCCCCTACCATAAATTCTCCCCTGCCCAGATTCAAAGCAATCCAGTCACCGCCCGCCCGTCTGGCAGATACAGCGTCAAACCCCATTTCCTTGCTGCGACAAAAACGGTCACGACGGGTTCTAGGACGTTTCGGCCCCCAGGCGGTGTTTGACACCATAATACGCTTTCCATTCCTAGGCCCAGCTCGCTCCATACCGTGCTCGGTAAAACCGCAGTCTTTGCAGGTGCGGGGAAAATCGCCCCATTTTCGGTCAAAGCGGTGTCTCACGCCGCGCACCGTAGTATATTGCCCCCGATATGGGTACCCTTCAGAAAAACAGGCACCCCATATTTACAGGCTCTCCAAAATATGATACGCAAGGAGCCGTGAAACGGCCTCCCTCGTTTCCTCCCCCCTGAGAACCCCCCTCCATTCCAATCACCCTCCGGTTTTCAAAACGCACAAACCCCGGCCCGCAAGGCNATNCGTNTATNTANNCNCAANGGTGCATAAATTACGTGCGGGGTTTAGCGCGGTTCTTGCCATTATTTCTTGATTAGACCAATATCCAGCTCATGCCTATTACCCAAAAAGACCTGGAGCCACAGCTTGTCGCTTGTGAGCTTGCTACACGTCTCATGCACGACCCCTGGTTGCCCGTTTTGGTGCAAATGCCCAACGGAGACTACAAATCCGCAGTNGTAGTNCAGGAGCCNGTNGAGNTNANAGGCGCAGATCACGACCAACCAGAGCATATCGAGGCACTTATCCTGAAATGAATGCACCAACGCTTAGAATGGTCACAGACGATATCAACTTCACCGAAGTTATCGTGTACCCCATAGGGCAGAAGTCCGTGCGGCTAGTGCTGCATGGCGAGCCATTCGGCACCTATGGAACTGAATCCAGCATGGTCGCCACGCTACGTGATGATCAGGCTGACTTACTGCTTACTGCAATACAGGAGATTAGAAATGAAACACGCAATGGGCGGAAAATCAAAGCCAGGAAAACCAAAAGCACCAAAACGACCAATGCCAAAGCCCAAAAAAGGCAGGGGTAAAAAGGGCTATTCAGCCAAAAAACCCATGACGGCCACACAGCAGGCGCTCGCTAAGTTGGCAAAGCCTTATAACAAGGTGACATATGCTGACGTTATCGCTGGGCGGAAGCAAAGTTCTGAATCCTAGATTTTGTAGCGGNNTGGCGGCATCCGCCTGATACTATGGGTACCCTGCGACGAGCTCGAAGGTCACCCCCCCCCTCGAGGCCCTCCGCGTATACATACACGCGGACAAAGCGCGGAGCCGTCACCACACTACCCACCGACAAACTAGAGGCCCCACCGGACCCGGTGTCCCNCAATAGCCATTACCGGACACAAAATAACGGAGGCTCAACGCGGCGGCGGCGGCGGCGGTGCCTACCCATTCCGCGAACGGCTGGGGAAGAAGAGGCAGACAATCCACCACAACTTCCCACCATATCCGCCACATGAAAACCGGATAGTCCAGAAGGCCCGACAGTAAACCCCAATGATTCCGGTCTGTTACCCTCTCCGCAAAAAAACTTTGTGAACTAGGTTGACGGGATCGGATTTTTCGTACTATCATTCTTTCACCAAGTCGGAACACGACGACGGCTCAACCGGTCAATGACTACCGCGAAACTTTACAAGCGGTACCGCTCACACCATGGGCCAACGTCTGCACTCTGACTGGGTACACATGGTTTCTTATTAGTCTGAAACATAAACACTGGAGCCCTGGACGCATGGAGGCGCGTCGGGATTGCTGCTCATTGAAAACCACAACCGCGAACGTCGGCGGAATATCAGTCAGTCTAAACCACTGGCAAGGCGAACAATGCACGCAAGTGCAAAGTATACCTAGGTGCACCATTCGGTGCTCGCTCCTACAACCGAGATGGTTGCAGAGTCTGACAAGTGCGAGAGCATTAGACAACGGGCGATAAGCTAACGACTCATGACCCTAGGATGAACCGGCTAACCGACTGAGGAAGGGCGGAAGACAAAAGCGATCGCGGCTGGTGGGCTGTGTCTCGCGTCTTCCGTCTAACCTCTACGGGATCAAGATTATCAGTGTGAGGCCGTGCGCGGTGTACGGTTTCACATAGTGACCTTGATTCAAATGAGGTGAATCGATGCCAATTCTAACAAGTGTGTTTTTCGTTTCTGTGGTGTTTCTGTTTCTTCTAACTGCAACGTTTGAGGGCTAAACCATGCGAACACAAGAACAACGCGACCGACAAAAGGCCAAGCGAAAGCTAAGCAAAGAGCGCAGAAAAGCACGAAAGGCTAAACAGTTTTTACGGCGGCAGTCTGCACGCATTCAAACGGTACGCGCTACGGAACAACGCGGAGTGCTACACCTCGCACGATACCTAAACAAACTGAGCGGTGGAACGCTTCAACANGACAAGCGCGGTCGCATCCTTTCAACAACAACCGGCTCCGTGCAAGGGCCTGTACCAGTGAGGGCAAGCATATGATTCAGTTAGCAGAATTTCTAACTCTGGCCGAGGCGCAAGCCTGGGTCGCAAAGCGCGACAGCAAAAACCGTGACTTCCTGATCAGGCAAGACATTTTCAGCGGTAGGTATCAAATCTTCGAGCCTATCCTAAACTCGCAACGCAAAGAAACACCGTACTGCGCGCACAATGGAAAGCGCGGTCGTTACTGGAGGGGCATATGATAGAGGATGCAATACGAACGAAGCTAACACGCACCCAGCGCACCGGACTAGACACCTACCGGTTGACCACTTTTGACGGTCCAATATTCGAAACATGCGACGAATCCACAGCGGAGGACAAATTTAACGCATACGTGTTCGATACAGACTTGCAAGAGCAGCACCTCGAAGCGGGTTACGACATACGGCTCAACGTACATGACGCCCTGGACTGCGATGGATACCGCGATGGATTGCCGGTGGTTCCTCGGTTTGATGGTTTCACAGTCTAGCAATGGAGGCAGAATGAAACCCGAAACACTAGACAAGCTTGAAAAAGTATCGGCGGTAATCGCTTTACCGCTTCTTATTATTCTCACGATTCTGTGCTTCGCACTGTAGGAGGAACGATGAAATACCTGGGACATAAAAACTGGAACCATTGGAACGTCTCGCTATGGCTTCTAAATGACTATAACGAGTACAAGAATATGGTTGACCTACAAAGTCGCTACGGAAAAGACAAAGCCGCACGCATTATGGCGCACTCGCTCGTTGGTAGAAAAACGCCGGACGGCGCACCATTTAGCTACTCAAGTATCCGCGCAGCATTCGTAGGGCTGTCATAGCTTGGTCGGTGCTCCCGATTCCGTCGGGAGTATCTGCGGACCTATGACAACAACTAAGCCAATGAGGGAGGCTTTATGCAATCGCATTTTCTTATCGAGCGGTCAACGTCACGCATTGACGGATCGGATATCGTGGTCGTCGCGCAAGTCGGCGGAAATTCTAAGACAAAAGACGTGGTCACGCTGTGGACGTTTCCGGCTCACATGCTCGGAAAAAAGATGACGCCTATCGAATACGTCAACGCCATGAAAGGTGGTGCTATTGATTCGGTATGTCCTGACTCATGCGAGCACAAGGGAACCAAGAAGTGCTACATCCAGCACAATATACGAGCAGCAGCAAGCGCCACGGCAGCACTGGCCAAGGGTACCGTGGAAATGCCGTTTCCCAAGGTCCTCGAGATTGCGTCTCTGTTAGGCATACGCAAGATCCGCAGCATGGGTGCAGGTGACTCGTGCGCCCTACAATCCGACGCATGGATGCGAATCGAGCTGGCTGTGTTCTGCCATCGCGCAAACGGTAACGACATCGACATCATCGGATACACTGCCGGATGGCGTGATACTCCATGGCTGGCAAATACTCACATGGCAAGCGTTACCACTCATGCGGAAGCGCAAGAAGCAAAGCGCCTAGGATGGCGGTACTTCCTATCGGAAGCGCCAAGCGCGGAGTCATCCGTACCGGAGGGTGCTGTACTGTGCCCATCATCAAAAGAGTACGCCAGATTGCAGAACAAAAGCACACCGTGCAGTACTTGCGGACTGTGCAACGGGCTCAAGTCTAAGGCTAAGAGCGTGTACATACCGCGCCATGGGAACGGTGATGCATCGCGTAAGGCTAAGCTGGGAAGGCTCGGCCACATACTAGTGAATTCAAATGGAAAAACCGTAGGACTGTACGCATAAGGGAGGATAGACACATGGAATGGACAAAGCACGACAATGGTATTTACTCAATCGAATACACGCCGGGAAACGGTACGGCCTACAAACTGCAAATAACACCGCTGGTCTTCTCGAACTACCCAAACCAATACATCCTGACGTGGGGAAACCACGCCAAGGTGCCTAGCATGTTGATGTGCCTTAGCTACAGCGTTGACTACGAAACAGTAGCCGAACAAATGGACCTAGGAAACGCCGACGCACGGCCAATAGCGGACGCATACAATGCACTGTTCAAGATGGTGCAGGAGGTGAAGTGATGGTAGCCGCAGCAAAATGGACACAGGCCGAGCTTGACGGGGTACACCTGGTGCTTTGTAAAGACGCCGAGTACCTGCTTAGAGACCGCAACCACTGGGAGAACAAGCATCAATACAAGTTCGACGAGTTCGAGTTACGAGAGTACGTCAACGAATGGCAGGACGCAGTGCTCCGAAACCTAGAGGCGCGAGGCATCGACACGGACTACATCACCGTCGAGTACCCTGCGCTTGGGTACCACTACTGGAACGGTCATCGCAATGGTGACAATGGCGGGATTCACGTTGCCACTGGGCTCATAGTGGTACTGCCTGAGTGGGAAACTAAACCACCCCACTACGGAGCTGAACGCGAGCAACTCATGCGTACGATGATGCACGCGGCCTGCGATGCTCACGACTGGATAACCGAGCGCATCGAGCGACAATTGCTAGGCGAGAGAGCCGCTCAATCAACAGGTCAACAGGTCCACGAGCAGTCTGGCGTTGAATTGACCGTGCCGGACTTTGTGGTGCGCGAACTCAAGGCGAGAGCGGGTCTTTTAGTGGATAGCAATAGGTAAATTTCTACAGGAGGTGAACGCATGAACCATCTAGAACTAAGCGACGACGACGAGTTCGTAATCGTAAAAGACTGGTACAAGGTAGAGCGCCAGTGGCGGTGCCACGTACTAGTGAACCACCCCGGCTGCGGTTGGCGTGAGATGGACGGTAGTTGGACGCAAGTTCCGAAAGTCAATTGCATCAGGTACGAGGAACATCACACAGAGGAGCTTGAATGCGTGGGGCTGCACGCGAACATCGAACATCCCAAAAGCCACGAGCAAGCACGACAATGGATGCGGGACGACCTAGTCCAGTACTACGAGTGGAAAGTACTGGATGATGAGCTGGCCTGAGTCAGTAGCTGTTTATGCTTCCGAGTTGAGGGCTCGGGGGCATATGCCGCCCACTGACGGACGGATATGACACATGGAGAAAAGCGATGGATAGCAAGACAGCAGTAGAGATTCGAGAGAAAGTCGAGGCCTTTGTTCAGGGCCTAGCAAAAGAGTACGGCCTATCACCGCAGGTCGGCAGGGTCACATACAACAGCGACTTTGCACGCATGAAGGTCGAGTTTGGCAGCCTGACCGATAGCGGAGTGCCCGCCGCCTTCATCCAAGACGGGGCCAAGTTCGGCATCAAAGCAAGTGATTACAACCGAGTGTTCACCGCCTTCGACGGTAAGGAATACCAGATTGTGGGAGTGCGACCACGGGCCAGAAAACGACCAGTCATAATCAAACGACTGTCCGATGGTCAAGAGTTCGCATCGTCACTTCGACAGGCACTCATCGCGAGCAACCGATGACAGCATACTACAACGAGATTGAACCTTACGCAGCGCAATGGCTCCGCAACCTTGAAGGGGCGGGGCACATTGCCGCTGGCACCATCGACCACCGCGACATTCGCGACGTAACACCGGAGGATATCGGACATGGACAAGCACACTTTTTCGCAGGCATCGGAGCATGGTCTCACGCACTGCGACTCGCCGGAGTACCCGACAACGCCAGCATCTGGACCGGCTCGGCCCCCTGCCAGCCATTCAGCACCGCCGGTAAACGCAAAGGGACAGACGACGAGCGCCACCTGTGGCCAACATGGTACGAACTCATCAAGAAGTGCCGCCCTGCAATCGTCTTTGGAGAGCAAGTTGCGAGTCCTGACGGACGGCGCTGGTTCGACACTGTACGCTCTCAAATGGAAGCACTGGGATATGCCGTCGGGGCTTCCGATTTGTGCGCTGCGGGCGTCGGTGCGCCGCACATCCGACAACGCCTCTTTTGGGTGGCCGTCGCCAGTGAAGAACGACTCGAAGGGCTCCGCGTACAGCTACAGCAGGGGCGACAAGACAAAGCCGCCCAGCTTGAAGCTGCTCGGGGTGGCTCGGCTGGTAGCGTGGGGCACGCCGACAGCACAAGAGTTCGGCGGCAGTCCAGAGGCAGCACTCAAACGCAAAGAGCGGTACCCGTGCGGACAATCGGTGACCCTGTTGTCTCATCAGGTAAAGCTTGTGCAGGACACTGGGCCGACCACGAGTGGGTGCCCTGCCGAAACCCACGAGACCCCAACCAAACCGATTTCCGGCCAGTTGCACCCGGCACACTCCCGCTGGCTCATGGGATTGCCAACCGAGTGGGACGATTGCGCGCCTACGGGAACGCCATCGTCCCTCAAGTAGCAGCAGCATTTATTACCGCGACTTTACAATCACTCGACATGGAGGTGTGAGATGAATCATTTAGAAACGGCATGGACCGCAGGCAAAAGCGTGTGTGGACGCTGGTACAAAAAAAAGATTGATGTGCTCTCTGGCAGCGGCGAACTGTGCGGGACCATCGTCAAGATGTCATACCACAGCAGTGACGGGTGGCGACGTGGCGGGTACATAGTTCGCATAACAACGCCGGAAGGTATTTCAGACCGACTCTTCAGCGTCGATCGCACAGAAGACTGGAGGCATGTGCAAGGTGGACGTGCTTGGTTCTGCCGAGGCACTCACGAGACTTTACGTGCCGCACTTGCGGCAGCGAAACAACATGCACTTGGAATGGAGGTGTGAACTAATGCAGCACGTATCAGATATACTTCACGCAGTAATTATCAAGCTACTGCCCGGTCAATTTGCCAACGAGCATGGCCTGGAGCTAGCGCACGACAACCTTGGCAACCAGCTTCTGTACGTCGATGGCTCGCAAGACATCACGACTATACGGAACGGTATGCCTGACCACTGGACAGTCGAGCCACAGCAAGACGGCAACGGCCACATCATCTACACCAACACCAGGAGGCTAGTAATATGAGCGGATTTTGCGGAAGTCACAGAGCAGTAATGCGTAACTCGTACAGTCGCAGCCGGTACAGCATTGGCGATGACTCGGAGCACCCCAGTTACTGGGATGACGACGACCGAGTCGAGCCGACCTTGACCCACCTCGAGTACCACGGCTATGAGTTCGACGAAGACGACCGGGAGTGGTCAATACTTGCGAGCTCTGTCAAAAGACTGTGCCGCCGAGACCATAAAGACGGCACCGTCAAAGCAGGTCAACGGTACATCGAGCACACCTACCGATACATCACCGACAACCCTGACTCGAAAGACCACCGTAAGAGCCGCAGAGAAACCACCAAGACGGTGCTCTGCGATAGCTGTAACCGGGCAGCATGGCGATGCAAAGGAGGTTGCCAGCAATGAGAGGGTACGACCACTGGAAGACGACAGAGCCACCGCAGTGGGAAGACTACGACATCTGCTGCGGTAAGCCGGTGCCCGTTGGCAAGCTATGCCCTACTTGCGAGGCACCATTCATTGGTGATAATCTAACAGGACACATGGAGAAGACATCATGCGAAGTGAGGAAGAAAAAAGAACAGAGCGACTGATCCGTGCGCTTGGAAGCGCCGACTTGTTGAAGTCCGATGGCAAGACCATCAAGAACTGCGCTCAGGTCGGCAGAATGTGCGGCATCAGCAGGAACGCAGTTCATAAGTGGAAAAAGTCACTGGCGACAGGCAGCGCAGCGGGCATTGCCGAACCAATGCTACGTCTGATAGAGATGCACACAGGCCAGGTCGAATTCGCCAAGCCGTGGCGCAGGCCAGAGCCGCATGGTCGATTCGACACCAGCAAACTGCCAGAAGATGCGACAGGATACTACGTGGCCTGGAACCGCACTGCTTTCGATGCAGATGGTAACTCACTTTACATGCAGACTGCTATTTACGACCGCAGTGACGCTCGACAACCGCTGAACAGCAAAATCCTTCGCTGGGCTCCGGCAATACCGCCGGTTTTTACACATGGAATGGAGAGTTTCGATGAAATTGACGAACATGCGCCAGATTACGAGCAACTACAGCCAGAATGACCTAGTAAACGACTGGCTGGGCCAGAAAAAACCAGAAACAGTGCGTGCGTACCGGCAAGACCTTGAAAGTTTGACAGAGTGGGCTCCTGATGCTGTCGAAACCATAGTCACAGCCGATTCTGGCACTGCAAATCGAGTGGTGGCACGCTACAAGTCGCACATGGTGAGCATGAAGCTTGCCCCGGCGACTATAAACCGCAGGCTAGCGGCGATCCGCAGCCTCGTAAGCCTAGCCAAACTGTTTGGGCTGTGCCAACACGACATCAGCATCGGTAACGTGCGCTCGCAGGCCTACCGTGACACTCGCGGACCCGGCAGAGATGCTGTGGTGCGGATGGTGGAGGCCACCAGTCACCCTAGGGACCGGGCGCTGCTGGTTCTGCTGTATAATAACGCGCTGCGCCGTGGCGAGGCCGTCGCCATGAACATCGGTGATGTGGACTTCGACCGCCAAACCATCGCCATCACGGGCAAAGGTCGCAGAGAATCAGAGCAGCTCACTGTCAGCTCACAGACTTTGCACGCACTGCTCGGATGGATACGACGCCACCCAAACCCAGTGTTGGGGGCACCACTGTTCGTATCGCTAGACAATCGGTCGCGTGGCAAACGTCTGACCGGACGTAGCGCAGCTAGGATAGTGCGTTCTGCGGCCAAGAAAGCTGGAACGTCAGCAACTCCCCATGGGTTGCGACATACGGCCATTACAGAGGCCCTAGAGGCCACTGACGGCGACGTTAGGGCCGTAAGAAAGTACAGCCGCCATGCAAAGCTGGACACCTTGCTGATATACGACGACTCCCGGCAAGATATGCATGGTGAGATAGCGAAAACCATCAGTATAGGTTGACTCACACTGGAAATAGGTGGACTATCCACCCTTAGGGACACTCCCTGTCCCATCCATGTGTAACCCCGGCTTGGACGCCCTCATCGTTCGAGTCGGGGTTTTTTTACGCCTCAACGCTCAGGTCTTTACGAGCTTCGATTCTTTTTTCGTACTCAACCTTGTCCATGATGCAACGGTCAACCACATCTTTGGGTGGCCAGTTCTTGGTACACATCGGCGGCAACCTAAGCTTGAGGTTTTCATTGTTCGCGTATCTTGGAGCAACTCTGAAGCCCATTGGCCCATTGTGATCGTATTTTTTAGCTGTTGAACGGCTAATCTCAGACATCGCAGCCGCATCCTCACGGCTTATGCCCTTTCTCCGCAGGTCAAAGTACTTCTTAGCCTTGCCGCACCTCAGTTTTTCACGCTTGAACGCTGGTGACTTGACGCTTTCGCCAATCTTGCGCTTCTCGGCAGCTTGTCTGGCCTCTTTCGGCACCTCTTTTAGTACCTGACGGGCCAACTCCTTGGCTTTTTCGTTGATTGTAGCCTCGTCCATCTCAATCATGGCGGCTCGCTGCCCAACGCCACCAAGAAATGACTGGTCTTCAGTCTTCTTAACCTTCTCAGGCACGTCGTCTGCAATCGAGGCCCAGAACGACTCTTCTGCTGCCTCTTCTGTGGCCTGGACGGCGGGAGCAGCACGCTCTATCAGGTCAGATGCCACCTTAGAGAAGGCCGTAGCCAACTCTTTAGCGTCTCTGACACCGCCGCCACGTATCTCGCGAAGAACTCGCAAGGCCATGCCCAGATAGGCACTGCGCTTGCGGTCTCCGGTGGTGTCAATAGCTGACAACTCGTCAGCAATATACTCCTCGAGGCCTTCGGGGGACATGTCGAGAAGTTGTTTAGCCTCTTTATTCGCGTTCATCAGAACGGTATATCATCATCTGCATACTTTGCCTTGTGTACTTGTGCAGGACGTGCGCCTGTGCCTGCGGTCTCTGGCCACTTCCATACGTCGAGACGGTGTACCTTGATGTCGGTAGTCTTTTTGACCTCGCCATCTTTAGTCGTGTACTCGCCGTACTCGATAGTACCCTCGACGAACACGCCCGCGCCCTTTGACATGCGCTCTGCAATAAAGTCGGCGGTGCGACCCCACGCCTTGCAGCGGTGCCACTGTGTTTTCTCTTGCTTGGTGCCATCCTTCCCTTTCCAAGTTTCAGATGTCGCCAAACTAAAGCTTACGAGCTTACCGCCCGCCGTCTCTCTTACCTCTGGGTCTTGGCCTATGCGCCCAGCCAACAATACAATGTTCTTATTCATTACTTCCCTCTCCCTCTATCATTTGTACTTCGCCTTCCCACTCACCGCTGGTGTCATCAAAGTCCTCTGCGGTGACGACGTTGCCATCAACACGCTCTGCGGTGTGCATCTCAGAGCTTTTCGGCAAGTACTTCGCAAGTCGTCGAACGACAGTCTTGCGGGCCATCTCTTCGTAGTGATCTTTCCAAGGACCGAACTTACCCTTGCTCTGCGACGAGCGCATCACCAAATCAATCTGTGCCTTGCTCATCACCTCGACCACCGGCATCATGTGCTCTCCTGTAGCCGCACACCATACGTGAGTCATCGGGGCATCGGTCAGTGCAGGCTTATGCACTACAGGCTGGTTAATGTTGCCGTAGTCCACATCGAAGGTGTCACCCTCTCGCACAATACGAGGCGGGTGAATGGTCACACCGGCTTGGTGAGCCAGCTTGATAAGGCCTTGGAAGCCGATAATCATCTGCACCTGGCGCTTGAACGGCAGNAANTAAACCTGGCCNGTNCCCGGCTCNANCCCNAGCTGNGCNGACAGCATCAGCGAGCCCAGCAAAGTCACCGGGTCGCACTGCATAAGCTTTGGATTCCGCCGCAGCTCAGTAACCAAAATGCGTGCATACCTGGTCGGGCCTAGCTGCTTCGGGAGTGCAGCCATAAGCTGCCCCTTGAGGCCCTCTATCACCCCGTAAGCATCGCGGTTCTGCGCAGCCACAACGGGGTTTATCTTAGTTGTCAGCGAACTCATACTCGATGTCCTCCATGTGTGTGTTTATCCATCTGTCCTTGATGACGCCCAGTGCGTCTCCTAAAAAGACTAGCTCGACCATCTGTAGCGCCACCCTGACGCTATCCTCACCATTCTGGACGACCAAACCAAAGCCGTCCTGGTCCTCGACCAGTTGAACCTGTTGCTCTGGTCCACCTCTCCACCAAGGCATGCTCATAATTTCAGCTCCCGCACTTTGAGCGCGTTATTCTTCTGGAACGTTGCTGTCCACGTTGAGCCTGTGTCGGGGTCAACGATACGCAAAGACTTACCTCGTCCATAAAAGCGCACCAGCGCCTTAGTCAAGTCCCGCTGTGCCTTATGTCCATCGGCCAGCTTTGACCAATAGTCGTAGAAGCGAAGAGCCTTTAGCATGGTAGGCACGACCTGATGCGGGCAGTGTAGCTCACCGCCATCGTTGGGCCATTGCTCCTGAGCAGTTCGGTAGTCCTGCGATAGCTGCGGAGCAGGAGGCAGCTTACCCTGCACATGATACGACCAGAAGGTGCCCACTGTCTTGCGAGCATGCGAGATATCAGCATCGTCTCTGCGAACCAAGTAGAGATTAAGTTCAAGGCCACCGCTGCCACCGCCAAGCACAGCAACGTAGCATTTCTTGCGCCCAGTAATCGACATGCCCCACTGGACCTGCCAGTAGGTGCTCCGAGGAAAGCTGCCGTCAGCCACATCTTCCCCGGTCACGGTCATAATCTCGTGCACGTCATCAGTAGGCCTAGGGTACTTCCACTTGTTGCCGGTAGTTTTGACCTCAAGGTTGGCATCCAGCTTTGGCGACCAGCCATCGAGCGTACAGCCAAACGCCTCGTTCTCTGGGTCATAGCAGGTAATGAGCTGGGTGCCTTCAAACCCCATGCCCCATCGCTTGTTCACCAAGTCAATAACAGCAGGCTCAAGCTCACGACCAAGCCACATTCGAGCTTCGGCGTCTGCTCCCTCGTCAGCCTGGTCATCTGGGCTCACTTTCTTCAGGTATACATCGAGCGGGCTTTCAAAGCTGCCAGCTTTCACGCCAGTAGCTGGCCACTCGTCATCTTGACGGTGGACCACAGCGCCAACCTCGCTGCCTCCGATGTAATTCACACGGCTTTTCAGCCAGTCGTCTCTGTCTTCAAAGACAACTACACGAGCGCGGCCACCCACCGAGGGTGTCGCAAGAGCATCTGATTTCATATGTTCTTCTCCATGTGTGACCGCGCTGTGCGGCGAAACTTTAGTTTGTTTTCTCGACGTTACCATTTTTTNNGCTGTTTTTTACNAAGTCTTTNCNAAANTCATANCCNGCNGCCAACAGCGCGTAATTAGCTGACTTTTTCAGGTCAATCTCTGGCGTNCCCTTNANGTTNGCNCNNTGNTGATACTTGATGACGTTGCCACGGCAGTAGCCAAGAAACTCCTGGGGTGTCAGNACCTGGCGNANGTANTCNATGCACTCGACGCCTTCTTCTGGCACATAATGGCTTGGCTTTTCNACAATGCANTCGTCNTCTTCNTTCATNGTTTCCCCTGTAATATCNCANACATACAGCTNTCTATGCANCANGTCGNACCAGTCNCCTTTACGCTGTGCCNTTGGGCACTGNCCNCATNTCAAAGTTCNTCCATCTCAAGCGTATGTGGACCGTACAACTGCACCCTTGCTCGACAGTCGTAGTCATCGCGACCAGCCAGCAAGTCAAAGGCTCGCCATATCGGCATCACAAAAGAACGGCTGTTCGGATACGTTGGCTCAAGCCCCTCGCTTCGCAGATGGTTGTAGAGCGAATCGTGTACACAAATCCATATAAGATCGTTGAGTGAAATAGCTATCCACTGNATGGACTCTGGGTCTANCTCAGCCTTCATNGATNGCCTCNATCATCACNNCAGCGTGCGGCTCTTCGCCCTTTGCCGCGTAGTANTTCTCTGCTCNNACATCNCAGACCACNGCNTCGTCAGNCCACANNCCGGNCATGCCATCCAGCAACGNNTTNAGGCAGTTNTCTACGTCGCTGCGNGTAGTCTTCCAGACCCTGCCNTGCGGGTCTTTTTTTCGCATCAGCCGCTTCGGTCGCTCAAAAACAAACACCACCGCCACGCGGATGGGTCCGGGATCAAAGCGCGGAATGTCGGCACACGACTCCGCTACCTTGGCTTCGTAGTCCAGTGTTTTTTTTGGCGTTCGCATCTTCACGGTCATCCGACCGCCCCCAATACGAACCATACGAGCCTTTGGTCGCTGCTTTGCGACCGGCTCCCCAGGAACTGTGAACTCAAATTGCATCTTTAAACCGCGTAAAGTGCCCCACCCAAACGACTTTTACCGAACCAGGCGGTCCATGTCGATACTTACCTACGATTATCTGACACTCTGGGTCATCAAGGTTTGGTCGATAGGGAAATATTACGGTGTCGGCGTCTTGCTCGAGGTCGCCTGACTCACGTAAGTCCGACAGTCGTGGCGGTCTCTCCACGCCCTCGATGCCCCGGTTCATCTGACTAAGAAGGTAGACCGGACACCCCAGCTTCTTAGCCAGCAGCTTGGCGTTTCGACTAACATGGCCGATGTGTCTACGGCGGTCCCATCGACGGTCTGTCTGGCGCATCAGGCCAATGTAATCTACGAACACAGCACTAAGCCTGCCGTGTTTCATCTGGTGTGCAAGCGATGCCGCAGTGACCGACTCGATGGTTTGACTTGGGGTATCGTCCATCCAAAGGTTNAGNGTNTCNGCNAAGCCAATCGACCGAGACANNCGCTGTGCGTGCTCAATTGACACGTCTTGCCGCCTCTCAAATCCAACAGGCAGCTTGGCTCGCTGTGCNTCCATNCGNAGGCAAGACTGCTGTGAGCCCATCTCGAGCTCGAACATCAGCGTAGGGCCATGCTTGGAGTGCGCTTCAGCCATCTGCTGTTTGAGTGCCGACTTACCCCAACCCGGTCGGCCAGCAATAATCACGAGGTCTGGCTCGGTTGGTACCAGTGAAAACCTTTCGTCGAAGCTGCGTATGCCCAGCGGAATGGCAGGTGGATTGCCAGCCCGAGCCATGTCTTGCAGCTTGCCTGCGGTATCGGCAACTATCTTCTGGTAGCTGACGAGGCCAGACTTTATGTTTTCGACGGTGGCGTCGGCCACAATGCTTTGGACTTGCTCGATGCAGTCGTCGTCGCCCTGCTCTAGCTTGCGCAATGCAGTCTCCAGTGCGAGCTTGCAGGCTCTTCGTCGTGCGGCAGACGTAACCTTTGACAGATGAAACCGAAACGACTCTTCAATCCAAGGCGCGGTGTTGTGTTGCATCCACTGCCAGACCTGCTGCGGTCCTCCCATAGACCGGAAGACGGGCTCTGGTATTCTCATGCCGACACTAACTATGTCGATAGGCTCATGGTTCCTTACACAATTAGCCATGGACTCCCAAAGGATTCGGCAATGGGTGTCCGCAAAGCTATCGCTATGGAGATGCTCACTGGCGATAGGCCAGGCCCTTTCGGGATACTTCCAACACATAGCCAACACAGTATGCTCTGGCGTTACCGGTATCGTTTCCCAGCGTTGCTCTACCATGACCGTGCCTCGCAGTAAGCCTCGCAGAACTCGTTGAGTGTGCCCGGTTCACCGGCATCAACCCACGCCATCTGGCAAGCAGCGAAGTTGGGGTGGTTTTTCCAGTTTTTCTTCTGTGGCGTCGATGCATTGGCGCTCCACCGCTGGGCTAGTTGGAGGCGCTCCTCGAATTTGCCGTTCCACACGGTCGATGGCCTCATCCACTTTCCGTTGCTGTCCTCTCTGAGGTGGACTGCCCAGCTATCACTTGCCTTCGAAGCCCACTCTACGACCAACAAAAGCTCGTCAGCGGTGTGACCTTCGTTGAGCCGAGTCCGAATCTTATCTCTTGT
>FUFK010039159.1_pt1 | contig 50419 bp, 49 predicted proteins | sample 1021851 | NCBI WGS metagenome assembly FUFK01 (sample SAMEA51879418, study PRJEB19060) | metagenome | reverse complement strand
AAAGGCGAATGGAAAAAAAGAGATAGAAAAAACTTTACAAAAATTTTTGGATAAAACATTGCAATATCTTTCAAATAAAAAAGGGTTTCTTGGAATAGATAATAAATTCAATTTTAAAGAAAAAGTNGTAATTGTTCCTTTTGGTCTAGAAAAAACTGTGAGTTATGGTGGTGGAACTAAAAATGGCCCAAAAGAGATAATTAAAGCTTCACATCAAGTTGAATTATATGATGAGGAATTAAATTGTGAGCCCTACAAAAAAATTGGAATTAAAACTTTAAAACCTTTTAAGATTGATAAAAATATTAAAAAAGCTTTAGATAAGATAGCAAAAGTAAATAAAGAAATCCTTAGATAAAAAACTTTTTCCAATGACTCTTGGTGGCGAACATTCAATCACACCAGGGTGTATTGTTCCATTTGTCAAAAAACACAAAAAAATTTGTCTTTTACATTTTGATGCTCATGCAGATTTAAGAGAAAGTTATAATGGGGAGAAATTTTCACATGCATCTGCTATAAGGAGATGTTTAGATTATAAGAATGTCTCCATAATTTCATTTGGAATTAGAAATATCTCTAAGGAAGAAATACCTTTTTTAAAAAAAAACAAATCTAGAATTAATATTTTTTGGGCTAAGGATAAGACAAAATGGAATTTGAATAAATTTAAAAAACTTATTAAAAATAAAACTGTTTATCTAACTTTTGATGTTGATGGTTTAGACTCTAGTATTATGCCAGCGACTGGAACCCCTGAGCCTGGTGGTTTGCTATGGGATGAGGTTTTGGATATAATCAAAATTGCAGCTAAAAACTCTAAAATCGTTGGTGCAGATATTAATGAACTTGCGCCGATAAAAGGTTTTAATTCTTATAATTTTCTAGTGGCTAAATTAGCTTATAAAATATTATCCTATAAATATTTATACTAAGTCTAAATTGGTTTCAGTATTTTTAGCAATAGCCTGAATGGGACAAGCATCATTAAAGCTACAAAAATTTTCACACTTAAATCACCTAAAGACAATGTGATCCAAGGAATACCTGTTCCATAAAAAGATATTGAAAAAAATATAAACGTATCTATTGTTGAACCTATTAGAGATGAGGTTAAAGGAGCAACAAACCATTCCTTTTTTCTTAATTTATCAAAAATTTGGACATCTAGGAGTTGGGCTACTAGAAAGGCAGTACCCGATCCAATCGCAATTCTTATAGATATCAAGTCTGCGAAGTTTGTTGAGAATAAAAGTGTAAAGCTAATACCTATAACAAAACCAATATAGACAATTTTTCTTGCAACTATTTTACCAAAAGATCTGTTGGCTAAATCTGTAATCAAGAAAGCAATCGGATAGCTAAATGCTCCGTAGGTCAATATTTCCTCTAAACCATAATATTTAATAGGAAATTGGACTAAATAATTAGATGCTAAAACAACCACTCCCATTAAAAACGAGAGTATTAAAAAAGTCTTATTCATTAAGCTGTCTTAGATTGAGCTTGTTTTTTTTGAAATGGAGATTTGATTAATAAACTTTTTTTCATTTTCTTTAATCGTGGAGATAAATTTTTATTTTTCACAGTCTTTAAAAACTCATCAAAACTTCCTTTTTTATCAACAGATCTCACACCAGCATTACTTACTGTAAGTTTCATGCTTCTTTTTAAAAGTTCACTNGTGAACTTNACTTTTTTTAAATTAGGTAAAAATCTTCTTTTNGTCTTNTTATTAGCATGACTAACATTATGACCTTTAAGNGGAATNTTACCAGTAAGTTCACATTTTTTAGACATAATAAACCGACTATATAAAGTGAGATGATGATTGCGTCAAGTTTATATAATTTAAGAAATTGTTTTTTTTCCTATAATTTCACTATAATGTTTGACACCATCTCTTAACAATAATTCCTTAAGCTCTTTTTTGATAAGGTTTACAATATTTGGTCCTCTGTATACCATGCCCGTATAAAGCTGAACATAACTTGCTCCAGCTAAAAACTTATTGTATGCACTTATTCCAGAGTCTACACCACCCACCCCAATAATTTTAATTTTATCACCGAGAATTTTATAAAATTTATTAATTAGTTTTGTAGATTTTTCCTCTATTGGTTTGCCTGACAAACCTCCTTTTTGATGCTTTTGAATATCATTTAGTTTATCTCGAGTAGCATCTGAAGTATTTGATAAAATGACTGCTTCTATTTTATTGCTCAAAAGAACATCAGAAATTTTAGCTATTTCTTGATCTTTAATATCTGGTGAAACTTTTACAACAATTGGAATATTAGATTTGAGTTTTGTTTTTTCACTATTAATTGAATTTAATAAATTATTTAATTTATCTTGATCATGAAAATTTCTTAGCTCTTCTGTGTTTGGTGATGAAATATTAATCGTAATGTAATCAGCTATTTCGTAAAAAGTTTTTAAACACTCAACATAATCTCTCAATCTATCATTTGTATCTTTATTGGGACCAATATTAATTCCCAGCAAACCTCTTTGTTTATTTGCTGAAATCCTATCAACAATATTTTTCGCACCTAAATTATTAAAACCCAATCTATTAATTAATGCTTCATCCTCAACTAATCTAAAAACTCTCGGTTTTGGGTTGCCATATTGTTTTAGAGGTGTGACTGTACCTACTTCTACAAAACCAAATCCCAGCTTAAATAAAGAATTATATACCTCAGCATTTTTGTCGAATCCTGCTGCCATTCCAATTGGATTTTCTATTTCTTTATCAAATAATTTTGTCTTAAATAAATAACTATTTTTGTTTGAGTCTAAAACATTTGGCACAAAATTAAATTTCAACGACTTTATTGCCAAACCATGGGCTGTCTCTGGGTCAAGTTTAAAAATTAAAGATCTTAAATTTGAAAACATTATTTAATTTTACTTATTATAAGATCTTTAGTTTCATTAACACCAAAAAAACTTATAAAAAAACCCATTCGAGGGCCATTTTCGACTCCAAAAACAACTTCATAAATTAATTTAAACCAGTCTCTTAAATTTTCTGAATACCCATTTGCTTTTCCTGTTGAATAAATTAAAGTTTGAATATCCTCAGGAGACATTTTGTCATTACATTTGTCTAATGCTAATATTAAAGCCTCAAGCGCTTTTTTTTCTATTTGATTTGGTGTTTTATATTTTTTTCTACTTTTTATCACATCATTGAAATATTTAATTGCATAACCAACCAAATTATCAAAAATGGGATGATTTTTTTCAGAAATATTTTCTTTATATTTTTTTACAAACTTCCATAATAATTCTTTGTTTTCAGCGTTACTTGTTTCTACAAGATTTAATAACATAGAAAATGACATAATCATCTTTTCTTTAGGAACATTTCCATTATGAACATGCCATACTGGATTCATTAATAACTGAGGTTCATCTTGGGTTTTAGCTTTTTCAATAAATTCCAAATATTCATCGACCGCTTTTGGGACTATCTCGTTGTAGAGTTTTTTTGCTCTCTTTGGATTTTGATACATGTATAATGATAAACTCTCAGGTGATGCATAATCCAGCCACTGTTCTATTGTTATTCCATTACCTTTTGATTTAGAAATTTTCTCACCTTTTTCATCTAAAAAAAGCTCATAGGCGAAGCCAGATGGGTTTTTTTTTCCAATCAATTTTATGATCTTTGTTGATAAAATTGCACTTTCTATCAAATCTTTTCCATACATTTCAAAATCAACATCTAAAGCATACCATCTCATAGCCCAGTCTACTTTCCACTGAAGTTTACAATGACCATCTAAAATACTAGATTCTAAGTCTTTACCATTATTATCAAATATAATTTTTGACTTAGAATGATCAATCTCTTTTACTGGAATTTCTAATACGTGACCAGTTTCAGGGCATATCGGTAAAAATGGACTATAAGTTTTTTGACGTTCTTTACCAAGTGTTGGTAAAATTATATTCATTATCCCCTCGTAATTATCCAAAATAATTTGAAGTGATGGATTAAAAAAACCTGATTTGTACAACTGGGTAGAGCTTTTAAAATTATATTTAAAGTCAAAATTATCCAAAAAAGTTTTTAATTTTTCATTATTATGTTCTCCAAAACTATTATATTTTTCAAATGGGTCTGGCACTTTGGTGAGAGGTTTATGAAGATTTTTTTCAAGTAATTCTTTATTGGGGACGTTATCAGGCACTTTCCTTAGACCGTCCATATCATCAGAAAATGTGATAATTTCTGAAGGAAGATCCGTCAAATGTTTTAAAGCATTCACCATCATAGAGGTTCTAGCAACTTCACCAAATGTACCAATATGAGGTAGACCACTTGGGCCATATCCAGTTTGAAGTGTTATTTTACCTTTTTTCTCTAAGAAAGACTTTCTCTCTCTCAGCATTTTTTTTGCCTCAACAATTGGCCAGGAGCTTGTTTTTTCTAAGTTTTCTTTTTTTATCATGAATAATTCAATAAAATCATAAATTAACGAACTACTTAATTCTTATAGAGTTGAAATTTATTTACCATAAAATAATGTTCTTTCAAAATGTCTAATTATAAAACCGTTTTTTTTACTCTTGGAATTCTTCAGATAATTCTTGGTATTTTTATGCTTGTACCAATAATTGTACAGCTTATTTACAATCAATTAGACTCATCTTTTTTTGGAGCTTCAATTGTAACAGTAATCATTGGTACATTATTTTTTTTGTCAAACTTAGACCATGAAAAAAAACTAAGTTTACAACAAGCATTTCTTTTGACTGCGTTAGCTTGGTTAAGCATTGCTGTATTTGGTTCGTTACCTTTTATATTTTCTAATCTAGAATTTTCATTAACAAATGCCTTCTTTGAGAGCATGTCTGGTATTACAACAACTGGCTCCACAATCATATCAAACCTTGAAAATATGCCTAAAGGTATATTGTTTTGGAGAGCTATTCTTCAATGGTTAGGTGGTATTGGTGTAATTGTGATGGCTATTACATTAATGCCTATTATGAATGTTGGGGGAATGCAACTATTCAAAATTTCAAATAATGACTCGTCTGAGAAAATTTTACCAAAATCAAAAGAGATTGCTCTAAGATTAATTTATATTTACACAGGTTTAACTACGCTTTGTGCAATCACCTACAATATTTTTGGAATGAATATATTTGACAGTATCACTCATTCTATGACTACTATAGCAACTGGTGGTTTTTCTAATTACAATCAATCTATTGGTTTTTTTAATAGCCTTGCAATCGAGATTGTGGCTATGGTTTTCATTATTTTAGGCAGTGTGCCATTTATAGTTTACATCAAATTCTTAAATGGCAATAAATCTATTTTCACTTCAGACTCTCAAATCAAAACTTTTATGAAAGTAATTTTTATATCAGTGATAATTTTGTCGGTATATCTTTCTTTAAAAAATTTAGATTCATTTAATTTGAGATCTATTTTTTTTAACGTAATCTCAATTTTAACTGGAACTGGTTATGTCAATGCTCAATTTGATAGTTGGGGTAGTTTTCCCCTGGTAATATTTTTGGCTTTAATGTTTATAGGTGGTTGTGCTGGTTCAACAACATGTGGCATAAAAATATTTCGTTTTCAGATTCTTTACTCATTTGTTATCAATCAATTAAAAAAAATTATTTACCCAAAAGGTGTTTTTGTTTTGAAATATGATATGAACCGAATTGATGATAAATTTATATCATCAATAATTTCTTTTATTTATATGTATTTAATAATATTTTTTTTATTAGCTGCATTATTATCTTTAAGTGGACTTGATTTTATTACTGCAATTTCAGGAGCGGCTACCTCTATCTCAAACGTTGGTCCGGGTTTAGGATCAACAATTGGCCCTAATGGAAACTTTGCCTCTTTACCAGATTTTTCTAAATGGGTTTTAACAATCGGCATGATTTTAGGAAGACTAGAGTTATTTGCTATATTGGTGTTATTTTTGCCCTCATTTTGGAAAAATTAAAAATGATAGAAATAAAAAAACAATCTTTTTCAGAAACATTTTCAATTTATTTCGATAAAAGAATGTTAAGAATATTATTGCTTGGTGCAATTTCTGGTTTTCCATGGGTATTGATAGGTAGTAGTTTAAGTTTATGGTTGAAGGAAGATGGATTAAGCAGATCAACTGTTGGTTGGGCTGGTCTTATATTTGCTGTTTATGCATTTAACTATTTATGGGCTCCTTTAATAGATCGTATTCAAATACCCTATTTAACAAAAAAAATTGGACATCGAAGAGGATGGATCGTTCTCATGCAAATGTTAATTTTAATTTCATTATTTTTATGGAGTGTTATTGACCCCTCAGAAAATTTAGCTCTAGTAATATCTGTGGGTTTAATAATTGCAATTGCATCTGCAACACAAGATATTACTTTAGATGCTTTAAGAATTGAGCAAATTAATGAAAACGAAGGTAAATCGATGGCCGCAGGTGCAGCAATGGCAGTCGTTGGTTGGTGGAGTGGATACAAATTAGGTGGGGTTTTATCTTTGTTTTGTGCAGATTTTTTAGAAAATTTAGGTTTTCAAAATTATTGGCAACTTACTTTTTTAATTCTGGGCACTTTAATAATTCTAATGAACATTGGACTATTATTTGTTAATGAAACTGACGCGATTAACAGACAAAAAAATCAAAAACAAAACGATAAATTAATTGCTGATAAATTCCAAAATTCAAATTTTCTAACTAAAATTATAACTTGGATAAGTGGAACAATTAGTGGGCCTATAATAAGCTTTTTTAAAAAAAATGGCTTTGAAGTTGCTTTGGGAATACTGGGGTTTGTTTTTTTATTTAAAGTAGGTGAAGCTTTTTTAGGACGTATGTCAATTATCTTCTATAAAGAAATTGGCTTCAGTAAATCAGATATTGCTATTTACTCAAAAACTTTGGGATGGATAACAACAGTTATTTTCACTTTATTAGGTGGTTTATTTGTAATTAGGTCTGGAATTTTAAAAGCAATGTTTTTAGCTGGAGTTTTAATGGCAAGTACAAATCTGTTATTCAGTATTTTAGCTTGGAGTGATAAGTCTGAATTACTTTTTGCAATTGCTGTAATCTTTGACGACATAGCAGCAGCTTTTGCCACTGTTGCATTTGTTGCATTCATATCATTATTAGTTGACAGAACATATACGGCAACTCAGTATGCTTTACTAGCTTCAATTGGTACCGCTGGAAGAACTACATTAGCTTCATCATCAGGTGCTCTTGTTGACTGGCTTAATGGAGACTGGGGAATATTTTTTATTGTGACCGCTATTATGGTAGTACCATCATTAATCATATTGTGGATAATTAAAAATAAATTAAAAATTTATGAAAAATAACTTTTTTTTTAATTCTTCAATTGGAAATATAAATTCCAAACCCACTAATAACTCTGAAACTTTATCACAAATCTTATATGGTGAAAAATTTAAGATATTAAATAATGGAAAAAATTGGGTCAAAATAAAAACAAATTATGACAATTATATTGGTTATATTAAAAAAGGAAATTTTAATCAAAACTTTAATCCAACTTTAAAAATAAAAAAAATTAAATCTAAAATATTTACAAGAAAAAAAAATAGATTTTTACCAACAAAAAATTATCTTTACTTTGCATCGGGGATATCAGTTTTGAATAAATATAAAAGACTAATTGAATTTGAGAAAAATAAATGGATAAAGAAAAGTGATATTATTAAAATTAATCATTTTGAAAAAAATTATATAAAAATAATAAAATTATTCAAAAGTAGTAAATATTTATGGGGTGGAAAAACCTCTGACGGCCTTGATTGCTCTGCATTAATTCAAATTTATTTTTATTATAATAGGATATTTTTCCCTAGAGATACTAAAGACCAAATAAGATATTGTAAAAGAAAAAACGTTAGAAATTTATGTAAAGGAGATATCATATTTTGGAAAGGACACGTGGGCCTATGTCTAAGTAAGTCTAAATTTATTCATGCTTATGGACCAAAAAAGAAGGTGATGGTAATGCCCACAGCGCAAACTATTGAATTAATCCATAAAACAGCAAATCTAAAAGTGAAAAAAGTTAGTACAATTGATAATTATTAATCTCTACCAAAGTCAGGTTTATTTACATCCTGTTTAAGTCTAATAATTTTAGATCTAGCTTTTTTGGTTTGAATTAATTTTTTAAGAATTGATTTATTGTTTTTTAAATTAATATCCATCTTAAAAGATTTTAGATTTTTAATGAATATATCAATAGCTTTTGAAACATTTTTTCTATTATCAAAAAAAATATCTCTCCACATAATTTCATTTGATGCAGCAATCCTTGAAAAATCTCTTAGTCCGCCAGCACTATATTTAATCAAGTCATATTTTTGGTTTTTCTCAAAATCTTGAGCTGATTTGACCAAATTATAAGCTATTAAGTGTGGTAANTGGCTTGTAATTGAAAATATTTTATCGTGTCTTTCTGCATTCATAGTTACAGTTTTTGAACCCATTTTTTTCCAAAAAGTATTTAAAAATTTAAAATGTTTCATATTGGTTTTTTTATTTTTAATCAAAACACACCATTTATTTTCAAATAAATTCTCCTTACCATGCTCAGGCCCACTTACTTCCGATCCTGCTATAGGATGACTTTGAATCCAAGAAATTGTTTTTTTTAAATTTTTCTTAATTATTTCTGAAGATTCTAATTTTGAGGAACCAACATCAGTAATAATTTGTTTAGAATGAAAATTATCATTAAACTTTAATATCATTTTTTTATATTCACTCATCGGTGTACAAAAAATAATCAAATCTGATTTTACAACTATTTCCTTTGGTTTATTTACAAGTATTCCTGGTAATTTCAGTCTTTTAATCTTTGTAATATTTTTTTTTGATTTTTCAAAAATAAAGATTTTTTTTGCTAATTTTTTTTTTTTAATTCTTTTTATTAAGGATGATCCTAACAGACCACAGCCTATGATAAGCACATTTTTCATGAATTAAATATTCCTTTTACTGCTCGCATAAATTTTAAATTATCTGTTTTTGATCCAATAGTTAATCGTAGCATATTTTTTATATTGTAGCCATTCTCAGTTGATCTTAGAATAATTCCTTTGGTCTTTAATTTTTCATAAAAATATTTTGCTTTAAATTTACATTTCTTAAAATTTAATAGTAAAAAATTTGCTGAAACATTATTTGAATTAATTCCAAATTGATTAAGGAAATTTTTTAATTTTTTTGCGTAAATAATATTATGTTTGACTGAACGAGTTATAAATTTAGTATCTTTTAGAGACTCAATTGCAGCTTTTTGTGCCACCTCATTAACATTAAAAGGTGGCTTAATAATATTTAGAGCTGTAATAATTTTTTTTGAGCCATAACCCCATCCTATTCTTAAAGATGACAAGCCATATATTTTCGAGAATGTTCTTAAAATAAATACATTTTGTTTATTTTTAAATAATTTTAAACCACTTTCATAGTCATCATTTTTCATATATTCGGCATATGCATCATCTACAACTAGAAGAATATTTTTTCTCAATTTTTTCCTAAGTTCTAAAAGTTCAAAATTTGTTAAATATGTGCCTGTTGGATTATTAGGATTTGCTAAAAAAACAATTTTTGTTTTTTTTGAAACATTCTCAATAATTTCAGAGATTGATACTTTAAAATTTTTTTCTTTAGCGAAAATTACTTTCGCACCAACTATTTTNGCATATATTCTGTACATCAAAAAACTATATTGAGGAACAATAACTTCATCTTTAGGGTTCAAAAATAATTGACATAGCATTTGAATAACCTCATCAGATCCAGCACCACAAATAATTCTCTCCTCATCGCATTTAAACTTCTTTGATATCTGTCTTCTTAAAGCTTTGGACTTACCATCTGGATATCTAAAAAAACTTAAATTCCTATCAGACAAAATCTTTTTAACTTTTGGACTCATGCCTAGGGCTGATTCATTTGCAGATAGTTTTATAACCTTATTAAATCTCTTAATGCTGGATTTGCCAGGTTCATAGCTCTCAATATTAAATCTCTTAAATCTCATAGTAGCTAACTTTTATAAATTTTATGCTCTTTATAAATAAAAAAACATTTTTTTATATAGTTTAAGTGTAATTATTTTAAAAATTGACATACTAAATAACATCTAGTACAAAATTTGTGCGCTGATTTAACTGAATTGCGAGCGCTTTAAAAAAACCGCTAAAAAAGTTTTTTTTCTCACAATTCAATAATCAGCTTTAATAATGAATATAAAACAAAACATAAAAACTCTGATTGTTGAAAAACCGCTTAAATTAGATTGTGGTCAAACTATTAATAATTTTCCTTTGGCATATGAAACTTATGGTTCACTCAATAATGATAAAGATAATGCAATTTTAGTTTTTCATGCTTTAACCGGTGATCAATTTGTGACTGGTATAAACCCTGTAACTAAAAAAGATGGTTGGTGGTCTTANGCAGTAGGTCCTNGCAAATCTATAGATACAGATAAATATTTTGTAATCTGTGCAAATGTAATCGGTGGATGTATGGGATCTTTTGGACCTAGTCACGAAAATCCCAAAACAAAAAAAATCTATGGTACGGATTTTCCAGTTATTACAATTAATGATATGGTAAATGCTCAAGTAAATTTGTTAGATTTTTTTGGAATTGAAAAACTTTTCTCAGTAGTGGGTGGTTCAATGGGCGGAATGCAAGTCTTGCAATTTATCAGTAATTATCCTGATAAAGCAAAAACAGCGATACCAATTGCTTGCACCTCAAGTCATTCAGCTCAAAATATTGCTTTTAATGAACTTGGAAGACAAGCCATTGCAGCAGACCATAATTGGTCAGATGGAAACTATAATTCAAAAAATATTGTACCTGATAAAGGATTGGCTGTAGCTAGAATGGCTGCACACATTACTTATTTATCTAAAAAAGGACTTCAAGAAAAATTTGGAAGAAAACTTCAAGAAAGAGATGACCTAAAATTTGGTTTTGATGCTGACTTTCAAATTGAAAGTTATCTTAGATACCAAGGCTCGGTATTTGTAGATCGATTTGATGCGAATAGTTACTTGTACATAACCAGAGCAATGGATTATTTTGATTTAGTAAAACAATTTAATGGTAATCTTTCTGATGCTTTTAAAAATACTAAAGCAAAATTTTTTATAATATCCTTTACCTCTGATTGGCTTTATCCAACTCAAGAAAATAAAGACATTGTAATTGCTTTAAACGCTGTAGGTGCAAATGTAGGTTTTGTTGAGATTGAGTCTGACAAAGGTCACGATTCTTTTTTACTCAACGTTCCAGATTTTTTAAAAGCTTTAAAAAATTTTTTAGATAAATCTTATACAGAAAAAATTACATGAAACCAGAATATAAGATAATTTCGGATTTAATTGAAAAAAATGCAAGTGTTCTTGATGTAGGATGTGATGACGGAATTTTAATGGAATTTCTAAAAGAAAATAAAGAAGCTAACATAAGAGGAATAGAAATTTCTAAGAATAAAGTTCAGCTATGTATTTCAAAGGGATTAACGGTGATTGAGGGAAACGCAGAGTATGATTTAAAACAGTTTCCAGAAAACTCATTTGATTATGTGGTTCTAGGACAAACTTTACAGGCCTTTATAAATCCAGAAAAAGTAATCACAGAACTTTTAAGAGTTGGAAAAAAAGCAATAGTTACTATTCCAAATTTTGGGCATTGGAAAGTAAGATTAAATCTTTTAATTAAAGGAACTATGCCAATAACTAGCTCGTTACCTAATGAATGGTATAATACGCCTAATATCCATATGTGTACTATCAAAGATTTTGTAGAATTTTCAAAGATAATGAATTTTAAAATTTTTCAATCTTTGGCACTGATGAACAAAAAAGTTACCAACATAAACAAATCTAATTTGTTCATTAAAAATTTGTTTGGGGAACTTGGAATATTTTTAATCGAAAAGTAAATGAAAATTGAAATCATAAAATGTCTACAAGATAATTATAGTTATTTAATTATTGACGAAACAAATAATACGGCATGTGTAATTGATCCTAGCGAAGCAAAACCAATAATAGAGTTCCTTGAAAATAATAAAATAGTTTTAAGGTATATTCTTAATACTCATCATCATTATGATCATGTTGGTGGGAATATAGAGCTAAAAAAAAAGTACAATTGTGAAATAATTGGCTTTAAAGGGGATAAAAAACGAATTCCAGAAATTGATACTTTAGTTGATGATGACCAAATTTGGAAAAAAGATAATTTTGAAGCTAAGATCTTTCATGTTCCAGGACATACAAGAGGTCATATCGCCTTTTATTTTTTTAAGGAAAAAAAAATTTTTACTGGTGATACTTTATTTTCACTTGGATGTGGAAAACTTTTTGAAGGTACCTATGAACAAATGTTTAATTCTTTAAAAAAGATAAAAGAACTTCCTGAAGAAACAGAAATTTATTGTGGCCATGAGTACACATTACAAAATTCAAATTTTTGTATTTCTCAGGATCCAGATAATATAAGGCTTAAAGAAAAAATTCTTGAAATTAAAAAAAAACTTGCAGATAATTTACCTTCTATTCCAAGTTTACTGAGCGACGAATTAAAGTGTAATATATTTCTCAAAGCAAAAGATCTTAAAAGTTTTTCAAAATTAAGAGATTTAAAGGATAATTTTTAGTTTCTAAGCTTGACTAAATAATAGCTCATACTATATTGCGCTTATTAAAATTTAGTGTTTAGATATGTCTTATGCAGTAATACAAACAGGTGGAAAACAATACAAAGTAAAATCTGGTGAAATCCTTAAAGTAGAAAAATTATCAGATTCAAAACCTGATGCGAAAATTGAATTTAAAGAAATTTTAGCTTATGGTGATAATAAAATTATAGAGGTTGGCTCACCAACTATTCAAGGGGCAAAAGTAGAGGCAAATATTATAAAGAACAGTAAAAATAGAACTGTTTTAATTTTCAAAAAAAGAAGAAGACAAAATTCAAGAAGAAAAAATGGTCATAGACAACAATTTTCTCTCATAAGGATAAATAAAATTTTTTCAAAAGACGGTAAAGTTTTATCTGAAGCTGAAAAAAAACCTAAACCTCAAAAAAAAGAGGTTACTGAAAAGGAAGTAAGTAAATAAGTAGGATATAGTTATGGCAACAAAAAAAGCAGGTGGATCATCAAGAAACGGAAGAGATAGTGCTGGTAGAAGACTTGGTGTGAAAAAGTATGGTGGACAGACTGTAGTACCTGGAAACATAATTGTAAGACAAAGAGGTACAAAAATTTTCCCAGGAGAAAATGTTGGTATGGGCAAGGATCACTCGATTTTTTCAGTTGTAAAAGGTAAGGTAGTTTTTAAAAAAACTAAATCAGATAGAACTTTTGTTTCAGTAAAACCCAATTAATAGTACAACTTATAATTAGCGTTGTATTATGAAATTCTTAGATCAAGTAAAAATTTATGTTAAGGCAGGTGATGGGGGTGATGGATCGCCCAGCTTTAGAAGAGAAAAATTTATCGAATTTGGTGGACCAGATGGAGGTGATGGTGGAAAAGGAGGTTCAGTTATTTTTAAAGCAGAAAGAAATTTAAATACTTTAATAGATTTTAGATATCAACAACATCATAAAGCAAAAAGAGGTGATAACGGATCTGGTCAAAATCGTACTGGAAAAAGTGGAGACGATTTAATTTTAAATGTTCCCTTAGGGACACAGGTTTTTGAAGAAGATAATAAAACTTTAATATATGATTTCGATAAAGTAGGAGATGAATTTGTTGTTGCCAAAGGTGGCAAAGGTGGTCTTGGAAACACTAGATTTAAAAGCTCAACAAACAGAGCTCCAAGAAAATTTACAAAAGGAACGTCTGGAGAAGAATTCACAATTTATCTTCAATTAAAAACAATTGCTGATATAGGAATAATTGGATTGCCTAACGCTGGAAAATCAAGTTTACTTGCAGCGATAACAAATGCTAACCCAAAAATTGCTAACTATCAATTCACCACATTAAATCCTAATCTTGGCGTCGCAAGTTATGACAACAAGGAAATTACCTTAGCAGATATTCCTGGTTTGATAGAAGGCGCTCATAAAGGAACAGGTCTTGGTATACAATTTTTAAAACATGTTGAAAGATGTAAATCTCTTCTTCATATGATTGATATAACTAACGAGGACATCAAGAAAAGCTATAAACAGGTAAAAACAGAACTAAAAAACTATAGTTCAAAGCTATCTAAAAAAAAGGAAATTATTGTTTTGAATAAGATTGATTTAATTAGCAAAAATAAATTAAAACAAATAGTTGATAATTTTTCTAAAAATACAAAGTCAGAAATAATGACGCTGTCAACTTTAAAAAAGAATTCTATTTCGAAAGTAAAAGCAAAATTGATATCTTATGCCTCTTAAAAATTCAAAAGTTATTGTTATCAAAATTGGATCTTCTTTATTGGTTGATAACAAACAAAATATTAGAAGAAAATGGTTATCAAGTTTTGCGAAAGATATACAGAAATTAAAGTCTAAAAATAAAAAGATTATAATTGTAAGTTCAGGTGCAATAGCACTTGGTTGNAAGAAAATGAATTATAAAAAAACAAANTTAAAACTTGATAAAAGTCAGGCAGTTGCATCTATCGGTCAGATAGAATTAATGAACCTATTTTCTCAATCATTCTCAAAATTTAAATTAAATATTTCACAAATTCTTTTGACTTTAGACGATACTGAGGAAAGAAGAAGGTCAATTAATGCCAAAAGAACTTTTGAAAATTTGTTTCAACTTAATTTCATTCCAGTGGTCAACGAGAATGATACTATAGCAACATCAGAAATAAAATATGGTGATAATGATAGATTAGCATCGCGAGTAGCTCAAATAACAAATGCAGATACTTTAATACTTTTATCTGATGTAGATGGACTCTTTACAAAAAACCCAAAGTTATTCAAAGATGCTAAATTAATAAAAAAAATAAATAATTTTGACAAAGATATCAAAAATATAAATATGAAAGGAATAACAGAATTTGGAAAAGGTGGAATGATCACAAAAATTGAAGCAGCCAAAATTTGTAACTTGTCAGGTTGTAACATGATTATCGCTAATGGATTACACCTAAACCCGATTGATAAAATTATAAAAAAAAATAACTGCACTTTGTTTATTTCAAAAATATCAAAATTACATGCTAGAAAAAAATGGATAATTAGCTCTGTGTCTCCTAAAGGAGAGATTATAATTGATGATGGTGCTAAAAAGGCTCTAGTAAATGGTAAAAGCTTATTGGCAGCAGGTATTAAAAAAGTCTCAGGAAAATTTAGTAAAGGTGACCATATAAAAATATTAGATATTAAAAGAAAAGAATTTGCTAGAGGTTTAAGTTCTTTTTCTTCTGAAGAAGTACATAAAATTATTGGTTGTCACTCAAATGAAATTCAAAAAATACTTGGTTATGTATCTAAATCCGAGGTAGTTCACAAAGATGATATGGTTGAAGTTTAATGAGACAATTACTAACAAAAATCGGTAAAAAATCTAAAGAAGCTTTCGCAGTACAAATTAACTCAAAAAAAAAGGATAAAGTTTTAAAAGATTATTACAATCTAATTGATAGAAATAGAAAATTAATAATTAATGAGAATAAAAAAGATATAAAAAATGCTTATAAAAAAAAAATAAGACTTAATTTAATTCAAAGACTTATCCTTAATGATAAAAAAATTTCATCTATTATTCAATCAATAAAGAAAATTATAAATTTAAAAGATCCAACAAATATTATATTAGAGAAATGGAAGCGACCTAATGGTTTAAGGATTTCAAAAATATCAATACCTATAGGCGTCATTGGGGTAATTTATGAGAGTAGACCAAATGTTACCTCAGACGTGGCGTCATTGTGTTTTAAATCAGGTAATTGTGTAATTTTAAAAGGTGGATCAGAGGCATTTTATTCAAATCAAATTCTTTCTAAATTATTTAGAAAATCTCTTAAAAAAAATAAATTAAATGAAAATTTTGTTCAGTTTATAAATATAAAAAAAAGAAGCGTAGTTGATTTCTTATTAACAAGCATGTCTAAATTTATAGACATAATTATTCCTAGAGGAGGAAAAAATTTGGTTAAAAAAGTTCAACAATTATCATCGGTGCCTACGATTGGACATTTGGAAGGCATTTGTCATTCGTATTTAGATAAAGACGCAAACCCAAGCATAGCAAAAAAAATTATTCATAACGCTAAACTAAGGAATACAGCTATTTGTGGAGCCACAGAAACGATTCTTTTACACGAAAAAATAATTAAAAAATTTGGAATCGAAGTTTTAAAAAACCTAGAGAAAAATGGATGTCAAATTAAAGCTGATGTAAAAATAAGAAAATTTTATAATGGCAAAATTAAAAAAGCTTCCAACAAAGATTGGTCTACAGAATATCTAGCGCCTATTGTTTCTGTCAAATCTGTTAAAAATATTGATCAGGCAATACAACATATTAATAAGTATGGAACGATGCATACTGATTGTATTGTTACCCAAAATAAAAAAGCTGCAAAAAAATTTTTAAATGAGGTAAAAAGTTCTATTGCTATGCATAATACATCTACACAGTTTGCCGATGGAGGCGAATTTGGTTTTGGAGGAGAGGTTGGTATTTCTACAAGTAAAATGCCTCCGAGAGGTCCTGTTGGTTTAAATCAACTAGTTTCTTATAAGTATCAAGTTACAAGTAAAGGCAAAATAAGGAAATAATTTGATTTTGAAAAAAAATAAAATTGGAATTCTTGGTGGAACTTTTGATCCTGCTCATAAAGGTCATTTAGCAATATCCAAAGAAGCAAAGAAAAGATTTAGGTTAAATAAAATAATTTGGGCAATAACAAAAAAAAATCCATTTAAAAAAAAAAGTAAAGAAAACCTTTTAATTAGAATGAGATACTGTAAAAAACTAACTAAGAAACTTAATTTTATTGAGGTCAAATTTTATGAGGATAAAATTAAATCTAACAAAACTATCGATCTAATTAACCATTTTTCAAAAAATACAAAAAATGAAATTCATTTTTTAATGGGTGCAGATAATTTAATCTCTTTCCATCGATGGAGACAGTGGAAAATGATTTTAAAAAAATGCAATATTATTGTTTTTGATCGATATGGGTATAAAAAAAAATCCTTAAATTCAAAGACTTATAAGAGCTTAAATAAACGAAATTTAAAGTTTGTTAACTTTAATAAAGTCAATATTTCATCTTCTCAATTGAGAAAAATTTGATAATCTTTATTTGATTAATGGATAAAATTTCAGATTTAAAAAAAATTATCATTAAAACTCTCGATATAAATAAAGCTCAAAATATTGTTAGTATAGATTTGAAAGATAAAAGTTCAATGGCAGATTATATGATTATTGCTAGTGGTACATCTTCTAGACATATTCAATCATTGTCTGAGCAAGTTTTAGATAAATTAATAGATAATGGTATTAAAAATTGTAAAATTGAGGGTAAAGATAGTCAAGAATGGAAGCTTGTTGATGGAATAGATCTTATAGTTCATATTTTTCATCCAGAAAAAAGAAAATTTTACGAACTAGAAAAAATGTGGTCAGAATTAATACCAAAAGAGAAATTAATTATATAATGAAAAAAATTTTAGCAACATTTATTATTTTTTATATAAGTTTAATTCAAATAGTTAATTCGTCTGAAAATGAAATTTATAAAAAAATTGATTTATTTGGAGAAGTTCTTGAAAAAATTAATAAAGAGTATGTAGATGAGATAAATCAATCGGAAAGTATGGACTCAGCAATAAATGGTCTGCTTCAGTCTCTGGATCCATATTCGTCATACATGTCACCAGAAATATTTGATGAAATGCAAACTGAAACTAGTGGAGAATTTGGAGGATTAGGCATTGAAGTGAGTATGGAGTCTGGAGTGGTAAAGGTTATTTCACCTATTGATGATACGCCAGCATCTAAAGCTGGTATTAAAGCTGGGGATTTCATTGTAAAGATTAATGATATTCAGGTTCAGGGAAAAACTTTGAGTGAGGCAGTTGATTTAATGAGGGGACCAGTCGGATCTGGCATTGAATTAACTGTTAGAAGAAGAGGAGAAAAAAAAGCACTTATTTTCAACATAGTTAGAGAAATAATTGAAATTCAATCTGTAAAAGTTGACGTTTTAAAAGATAATATTGGATATATCAGGCTTACCTCATTCAACGAAAATAGCAGTAATCAGATAAATAAAAAAATAAATGAATTAGAAAATAATAAAAAGGTAAATGCTTACATTTTAGATCTAAGAAATAATCCCGGTGGTTTGCTTTCGCAAGCAATTAAAATTTCAGACTTTTTTTTAGATAACGGTGAGATAGTTTCTACAAAAAGCAGAAAAAATTCTGAAAATCGAAAATGGTTTGCTAAAAAAGGTGATTTGACTAAAGGTAAAACACTAATTGTATTAATAAATTACGGTTCAGCATCGGCATCTGAAATTGTTGCTGGAGCATTAAAAGACCATAAAAGAGCTATTTTATTAGGAGAAAACAGTTATGGAAAAGGTTCTGTGCAATCAATTATTCCACTTAAAAATAGAGGAGCAATTAGATTGACAGTTGCAAAATACTATCTTCCATCTGGAAAATCTATTTCTGAAGTGGGTGTTTCGCCCGATATTGAAATAGAGGAAGAAGCAGATAATTTCAGAATAAGAACTGAAACTGACAATCAATTAAATTATGCAATAAAATTATTAAACGGCTAAAATGGAGGAAAAATTTAAAAGATTACCTCTTAGATCTGGTGTAGGTATCGTCCTTTTAAATAAAGAAAATAAAGTTTTTGTTGCAAAAAGAATAGATAATCCAAAAAATTTTTGGCAAATGCCTCAAGGTGGTGTGGATGATGGAGAAGATTATTTAAGTGCAGCTTTTAGGGAGTTAGAGGAAGAAACAAGTGTGAAAAACGTAAAATTAATCAAGGAGATTGAAGGAACCACGAGTTATGAGCTACCAGACAACTTGTTGGGCATAATTTGGAAAGGAAAATATAAAGGCCAAAAACAAAAATGGTTTTTGATGCGGTATATTGGTAAAGACGAAGATATTAACATCAATACGAAAAAACCAGAGTTTCTGGAATGGAAATGGATTGATATAAGCAGAATAACTGAAGTAGTTGTAGATTTTAAACTAGAAGTTTACAAAGAATTACAAGAAAAAATAAAAAAAATTATTAATTAATTGACCTTAAAGTATCTATCTTTTGATCTGCTAAAAATTTAACTTGATCATTAATGTCTGATTTATTTGCCTCAGCCTCAGCAATTTTAATTAGATCTTGTAGTTTTGATTTTTCTAAATCTTTTATATTTACTATATTACTAGTTAAAACTGACAGATTATTGTTTTTAAATTCTACGATTCCATCTTCAACATAAAATTTCTCATCATTTGACTTTGTACGTACAGTAATAATTCCTGGTTTCAGAAAAGATATAATTGAGATATGATCTTTTAAAATTCCCATTTCACCCTCGAAAGCAGGGACTATAACTTCAATCACATCATCTTTGGTTAAAAAATATTTTTCAGGATTTACAATATCAATTTTAAACTCTTCACTCATCAGGCTGCAGCATCTTTCTTCATTTTTTCAGCTTTTTCAATTGCTTCTTCTATCGTTCCAACCATGTAGAATGCTGCTTCGGGAAGATGATCATACTCTCCTTTACAAATTGCATCAAAACCTTTTATAGTCGACTCTAGATCAACTAATTTTCCAGGAGAACCTGTAAATACCTCAGCAACAAAAAAAGGTTGAGAAAGGAATCTTTGAATTTTTCTAGCTCTAGCAACAATCAATTTATCATCTTCAGATAACTCATCCATACCTAAAATAGCAATAATATCTTGTAATGATTTATAGGTTTGTAAAATTTTTTGAACCTCACGTGCTACTCTATAGTGTTCATCTCCAACTATTCTTGGATCAAGAATTCTTGAAGTTGAATCAAGTGGATCAACTGCTGGATAAATTCCGATTTCAGCAATTTGTCTTGAAAGTACAGTTGTTGCATCTAAATGGGCAAATGAAGTTGCTGGTGCTGGATCAGTCAAATCATCAGCTGGCACATATATTGCCTGCACGGATGTAATTGATCCTTTGTTAGTAGTTGTAATTCTTTCCTGTAAATTTCCCATATCAGTTGCAAGTGTTGGTTGATACCCAACTGCTGAAGGAATACGACCCAACAAAGCTGAAACTTCTGATCCAGCTTGTGTAAATCTAAAAATATTATCTACAAAAAATAACACGTCTTGTCCTTCTTGATCTCTAAAATACTCAGCTACTGTTAGACCTGTCAGCGCTACTCTTGCTCTTGCACCTGGTGGTTCATTCATTTGACCATAAACTAAGGCTGCTTTTGAACCAGGGCCTTCAGATTTAATTACTCCTGATTCCATCATTTCGTGGTAAAGATCATTTCCTTCTCTTGTTCTTTCTCCAACTCCTGCAAAAACAGAAAAACCTCCGTGTGCTTTTGCTACGTTATTTATTAACTCCATAATTAGAACCGTTTTACCTACACCAGCACCTCCAAATAATCCAATTTTTCCACCTTTTGCATAAGGCGCCAATAAATCAATTACTTTAATACCGGTCACAAGTATTTCAGTTTCAGTAGACTGATCATTAAATTCTGGGGCTGGTCTATGAATAGGCCAACTCTCTTTAGTCTCAACTTTTCCTCTTTCGTCAATAGGTTCACCAACAACATTGATAATTCTACCTAATGTTTCTGGTCCAACTGGAACTTTGATCGGAGCATTAGTATTAACAACCTCATCACCCCTTTTTAGTCCCTCTGTTGCATCCATAGCAATTGTCCTAGCAGTTGACTCACCTAAATGCTGTGCAACTTCTAAAACTAGTCTGTTATCTCCATTCCTACATTCCAATGCTGTCAGAATTTCGGGTAAATCTCCCTCAAATTTTACATCTACTACTGCCCCTATAACTTGTGTGATAATTCCTTTGTTCATGACTATAAACTTTCTGCTCCTGATATAATTTCTATTAATTCTTTGGTAATTGCCGCTTGTCGACTTCTATTATACTCTATAGTGAGTTTGTCAACCATTTCACCTGCGTTACGAGTAGCATTGTCCATTGCGCTCATTCTTGCACCTTGCTCGCTAGCTGAATTTTCTAACATCGCTTTGAATATTTGTGTCGAAATATTTTTTGGCAATAAATTGTTTAAAATTTCATCTTCGTCAGGTTCAAATTCATAACTTTCATTTAGATTTTCCTGATTTTCATTAACTGCGTTTAATGGAATAATTTGTTGGGCTTGAGGTATTTGAGTAATTACATTTTTAAATTGATTAAAAAAAATTGTACATATATCAAATTCCTCTTTATCAAACTTTTCAATTATAATTTTACCTACTTTTTCTGCATCGAAAAAATTGGCATTTTTTGACTCTTTAAAAGAAATATTTTCTATTATTTTATCTCCATATAACCTTTTTAACTGATCATTTCCTTTTGAGCCAACAGTGATAATTTTAATTTCTTTTCCCTCTTTTGTTACATCATTAAAATAATTTTTAGCCTTTTTGATTATGTTGGCATTAAAACCACCACATAACCCTCTATCTGAAGTCATTACAACGCACAGATGAATTTGATTTTTCCCTGAACCAGATAATAGTTTAGGGGCACTTTCTTTATCTGCTATACCAAGTGATAAATTCAAAATTATATTGTTCATTTTCTCAGAATATGGACGCCCTTTTTCCGCACTCTCCTGTGCTCTTTTTAATTTAGCTGCCGCAACCATTTTCATAGCCTTAGTAATCTTTTGAGTAGATTTTACACTCATTATTCTCTTTTTTAGGTCGTCTAAACTTGCCATAATTTTATTGAGATTTAAATGTTTCCTTTAAATTAGTAATAACTTCGATTAAGTCTTTTTCAGTTTGTTCCTCTAGTTTACCTGAGCTTAAAATAGACTCTATTATCTGAGGTTTTTCAGATTTACATCTATCAATTATTTTATTTTCAAAATCTGAAATATTCTTTAAATCAATATTATCTAAATAGCCTTTTACTCCACAAAATATAGATATCACCTGTTCTGCAACAGTCATTGGAGTGTATTGTTTTTGTTTTAAAAGTTCAGTTAATTTAGAACCTCTGTTTAAAAGTTGTTGTGTTGAAGCATCTAAATCAGAACCAAATTGAGCAAAAGCAGCCATTTCTCTATATTGTGCTAATTCAAGTTTCATCGAACCTGATACCTTTTTCATTGCCTTAGTTTGAGCTGCTGATCCAACCCTTGAGACTGATAATCCAACATTAATTGCAGGTCTAATTCCTTGATTGAATAGTTCCGTTTCTAAAAAAATTTGTCCGTCTGTAATCGAAATCACGTTGGTTGGAATATATGCCGAAACATCTCCACCTTGAGTTTCTATTATTGGAAGAGCTGTGAGGGAACCTCCACCATGTTCATCACTTAATTTTGCCGCTCTTTCTAGTAATCTACTGTGAAGATAAAATACATCACCAGGATATGCCTCTCTCCCAGGAGGTCTTCTAAGTATAAGAGACATTTGTCTATAAGCTACAGCTTGTTTTGACAAATCGTCATAAATTATCAATGCATGCATACCATTATCTCTAAAATATTCACCCATAGCACATCCTGTGTATGGTGCTAAAAATTGTAAAGGCGCTGAGTCTGATGCTGTTGCAGCGACAATAGTTGTGTATTCCATTGCGCCAGCCTCCTCAAGAGTTTTTTGAATTTGTCTTACTGTTGATCTTTTTTGTCCAACTGCTACGTAAATACAATAAAGTTTTTGTTTTTCGTCACCAGTTTCATTAATTTTTTTTTGATTTATAATCGCATCAATTGCAACCGCTGTTTTTCCTGTTTGTCTATCTCCAATGATTAATTCTCTTTGTCCTCTCCCGATTGGAACAAGGCTATCAATTGATTTCAAGCCGGTTTGCATTGGTTCACTCACTGATTGTCTTGGAATGATACCTGGAGCCTTTACCTCTACTCTACTTTTTTTTATACCTTTATCTAAAGCACCTTTTCCATCAATAGGATTTCCTAAGCCATCAACAACTCTTCCTAATAGTTCTTTACCAACAGGAGTATCAACAATACTGCCTGTCCGTTTCACAACATCACCTTCTTTTATATTTCTATCATCTCCAAATATCACAACTCCAACATTTTCGCTTTCAAGATTTAATGCCATGCCTTTTGAACCATCTGAAAATTCGACCATTTCTCCAGCTTGTACGTTGTCCAAACCNTAAATTCTTGCAATACCATCACCAACTGAAAGCACTTGTCCAACCTCAGATATTTCAGCTTTCTCCCCAAAGTTTTTTATTTGTTCTTTTAAAATTTTTGTCACTTCCGAAGGATTAATTTCCATATTATGCCTCTATCATTTCGTTTTCAATTTGTTGTAATTTATTTTTAATGGATGTGTCAATCATTATACTTCCAACTTGAACGACCAGTCCACCAATTAAACTTTCATCATGATTATAATTCAATTTAATTTTTGATTTAAAACTATTAGATAATTCACTTGAAATTTTATTAATTTCATCTTGTGATAGTTTTTTTGCAGAATTAATTTCTGCTTTCAATTCACCTCTTTTTTTTGAGCAAATTTCGTTAAAGCTTTTAAGAATTTGTTCAATATAAAAAAATCTTCTTTTTAGAATTAGAAAATTCAAAAAGTTTTTAAATAAAGCATCGAATTGAAAGTTTTCTTGTATTTTATTAATTATATTGTTTAAAACTTCTTGGGTAATTGTAGGATTTTTTATTAAGCTTATAAAATCATTGTTTGTTACAATTAGTTTTAAAAAACTATTAGAATTTTCCTCAACCTTAACTAGTACATTTGCTTCTTCAGCCAGTTCATATAGAGCTAATGAATATCTGTTAGCAGTAGTATCGGAAAATCCTCTATTTTTACTCAATTTTTACCTCTAAATGTAAATGAATTTTTTAAAATCAGGATTTAATTAGCATATGCCATTATAGTCTTCAAGTAACTCATTGGCTAAAAACTGTTTTTTTTTGGCTTTAATTGAAGCTAATTGGATCAACATCAACTGAAAGTTTTATTCCTGATAAAAATTTAAATTTTGGAATTATTGAGGCTAACGAGTTCTGTAATTTTAAAGTTTTAGAGCCTCTAATTAAAAGTCTTATACGATATTTTTTTTTTAATCTAAAAATTGGAGCAATTACAGGACCTAAGATTTTACCATCGATCTTGTTTTTTAAGAATAATTTAAATCGTATCGCTTCTTTCTCTAATTTGTTTTCATTCTCACCTGTTAAAATTAATGAAATAAACCTTTGAAAGGGAGGTAAATTGTTTTGTTTTCTGATTTCAACCTCTTTATCTAAAAAAATATCAGGGTTTTTATTTGTTATATCTAAAATCATTTTTTCATTTGTATTGTAAGTTTGAAAATAAACTGTTGAAGGTTCACCAGTTCGCCCTGCTCTTCCAGAAAGTTGGTGATATAACTGCAGATTTTTTTCTGCACCTCTCAAATCATGCCCATGAGATGATAAATCAATATCAATTACTACAATACAATTTAAATTAGGAAAGTGAAATCCTTTAGAAATTAATTGAGTTCCGACTAATATATCAACTTCATTATTTATTATTTTTTCCAATTTAAATTTAGAGCTTTTTTTATTCATCGTATCACTCGAAAAAATTTCAATCTTTTTAGATGGGAAATTTTTTTTGACTTCATCTGAAATTCTCTCAACACCAGGTCCACTAAATATAAAATTACAGCTCCCTTCTTGAGCACAACTTCTTTTGAGAGAAGTTTTAAAACCACAGTAATGACAAAGTAGGTTATCTTTATTTTTATGATAAACTAGATTTATAGAACAGTGGGGACAGGAAAATACACNCAAGCATTTTTTACAGAAAACGTTTGGTGAAAAACCTCTTCTGTTTAAAAAAAATAAGACCTGATGTTTCTTTTCTAAATGGAAACTTACCTTATTAATTATCTCCTTTGAAATCCAAGATTGTTTTTCTAATTTAACATTATTCATGTTGATAATTTCATAATTTGGTAAAGAGGCATTTTGATATCTTTTTTCTAACTTTGAGAGATTATATTTATTTTTTTTTATATTCGTGTAGGTCTCGACTGATGGTACTGAGGTTATCAAATTAATTGGAATATTTTCAAATGAAGCTCTAGATATTGCCATATCTCTTGCATTATAAATAATTCCCTCATCTTGTTTGTAGGATTGGTCATGCTCCTCATCAACTATTATCAAACCTAAATTTTTGAATGGTAGAAATAACGATGATCTTGCGCCAATTACAATTTTGATTTTCTCATTAATAACACCACTCCAAATAATTTCTTTATTCTTTTTTGTGATTCCAGAATGCCAAATTGCTGGCTTAAATCCAAAAAACTCAATAAATTTTTTTTCAAACTGACTCGTCAAACCAATTTCTGGAAGTAAAATTAAACCTTGGTATCCTTCTTTTAAAATTTTTTTTAAGACCTCAAAATAAACTATGGTCTTACCTGATCCGGTTATACCCTGCAAAACATGTACTTTAAATTTTTTACTAGATAAATTCATTTGATTTAAAGCCTCTTTTTGTTCTGAGGTAAATTTAATAGAATTTTTTTTTATCTTTGAATGGAAATTTTGGTAAAATTTCTTTTCAAAAATTTTTACTGGCTTGCCCCCTAATAAAACTAATTTAAGGGCCATTCCTTTTGGAACTATATTATAATCAGAAAACCAATTTAAAAATTCAATTATATTTTTCTTTAAAGTAGGAATGTCTAATTTCTTGATTATCTTTTTTGTTTTAAAATGTTTATTACTACTTTTCTCAAACTCATTCCAAACTACGCCAATTGATTTTGATTTACCAAAAGGAACTTCAACAAAATCACCAATTTTCAATTGAAAGTCACTCTCATATGTGAAGGGATAATTAAATATATTAGGTAAAAGAATCGGAAACTTCATTAGTAAAATATTAAAATATACTTTAAATTTCTAAAATATAATTAAGAGTGAATTGCCCTTTTATCAACAGATAATGCTGCTTCTTTGACTGCTTCTGAAAAGGTAGGGTGAGCATGACAAGTCCTTGCAATATCCTCGGAACTTCCACCAAACTCCATTGCAATCCCAATTTCTCCTATCAATTCACCTGCGTGGGGACCAATTAGGTGTGCTCCTAATACCTTATCAGTTTTTTCATCTGCAAGAATTTTTACAAATCCATCTGTGTCGTCAATAGCCTTAGCTCTTGAATTTGCCATAAAAGAAAATTTTCCTATTTTATATTTTACATTTAATTCTTTTAATTGTTCCTCTGTTTTTCCAATAGATGCAACTTCTGGACTGGTATAAATAACCCCTGGGATAGTATCATAATTAACATGACCTGATTGACCTGCTATATTTTCTGCAGCTGCTATCCCCTCATCCTCAGCTTTATGGGCTAACATTGGTCCACTAATTACATCTCCGATAGCATAAATATTATCTTTATTAGTTTTAAAATTTTTATCTGTTTTTACCCTCATTTTTTCATCTAACTCTACACCAATTTTTTGAAGATTGAGTCCCTCAGTATTTGGTTTTCTTCCAACAGAGATTAGTACAACGTCACATTCAAAATCTTTTTTAGTACCTTCGCTACTTATGGTCGAGACTACTGCATTATTGTTATTCTTCTTAATCTTTTCAACTTTGTGCTGCATATGAAAATTTATTCCCTGCTTTTTTAAAATTTTCATAAACTCATTTGAAATTTCTTTATCCATACCAGGAGTAATATGATCTAAATACTCAATCACATGAACCTCTGACCCAAGTCTAGACCAAACAGAGCCCATCTCTAATCCTATATATCCTCCACCAACAACAACTAATTTTTTTGGCACTTTTTCTAATTTTAATGCCCCTGTTGAAGAAACAATTATCTTTTCATCTATTTCGACACCTGGTAGAGATACTGAAACTGATCCAGTTGCAATTACTGTATTTTCTGTTTGAATCACTTTTTCTTTATTCTCGTGATCCTTGATTAAGATATCATTTTTAGATTTAAAACTGCCAATACCTTTAAAATAAGTAACTTTATTTTTTTTTAAAAGAAATTCCACGCCTTTAGTTAAAATCGTGACTGCTTTATCTTTATTTTTCATCATTTTAGGTAAATTTAACTTTACTTCACCTATTTCAATTCCTTTATTTGATAGGCTTTGTGCGTTATGAAACTCCTCTGATAAGTTTAACAAACTCTTAGAGGGTATACATCCAACATTTAAACAAGTACCACCTAATGAACCTCTAGACTCTATGCATGCAGTTTTAAGACCTAATTGCGCCAGTCTAATTGCACAAACATAGCCTCCAGGTCCACCGCCAATTACCACTACTTGAAATTTGTCTGTCATTTAAATATCTAAAAATAGTCTTCTAGGTTCCTCTAAATTTTCTTTAATCATTTTCAAAAAAGATACAGATTCTTTGCCATCAACGATTCTATGGTCATAAGATAAAGCCAAATACATAACAGGTCTGACCTTAATCTCCCCATCAACTACAACTGGCCTATCAACTATGTTGTGCATTCCTAGAACACCTGATTGTGGTAAATTAAGAATAGGAGTTGAAAGCATTGAACCATACACACCACCATTACTTATAGTAAAAGTTCCTCCTTGAAGATCTTCAATTGTAAGCTTTCCATTTTTTGCTTTATCTGAAATGTCTTTAATATTTTTTTCAATATCTGCAAATGATAATTCATCAGCATTTTTCAGTACAGGCACGACTAACCCTTTTTCAGTACCAACTGCAAAACTTATATTATAATAATTTTTATAAACAATTGTATCGTTTTCAATTTCAGCATTAATTGCTGGAAAGTTTTTTAATGCTACTATGGATGCTTTTACAAAAAAAGACATAAAACCTAATTTAACTCCATAACGATTTTGAAAATCATCTTGATTTTCTTTTCTCATTTCAATAACACTGGACATATCAACTTCATTAAAAGTTGTGAGTAACGCTGCATTATCTTGTGCTTGTTTTAATCTTTTTGCAATGGTTTGTCTTAATCTAGTCATTTTAATTCTTTCTTCTTGACCATATTTAATTTTTCTTTCAGAAGGAGGTGGGCTTACTCCCATTAAGTTAATTAAATCACCTTTTAATACTCTTCCATCTTTTCCAGATCCTTTAACTGAGCTAATATCAATTTTATTTTCAGTTACAATTTTTCTTACTGCTGGAGATAATGTTTGATCAATTTTTGTCTTAATTTCAGCAGGTTTATCTTTNACCTCTTGAGTTAGAACTAATGGCTTTTCTTCTTNAANAATTTCATCAAAAACTTCAATATCNTCATCTTTATCATNCGTATTTACTTCATTATCTTTTTCAATTTTAGTTGTTGGTTTAATTTTTTTTATCTCTACGGTTTTTTCAGACGCTGTCTCACTCTCAGAAACAGACCCTAAATCAGCCCCCACTTCCACTACTGATCCACTCTTAGAATTAATTTTTGTGAGAGTGCCTGACACTGGTGATGGAACCTCTAAATTTACTTTATCTGTTTCTAATTCGACAATCGGCTCATCAGCCTCAACGGTATCACCTTCATTTTTAAGCCATTTAGAAACAGTGGCTTCTGTAATACTTTCCCCAAGCACTGGAACTAATATTTTTTCAGTCATCAATATTTACTCAAAAACTTTCTTTATAATTTCTTGTTGTTGTGCAATATGTCTTTTAGCATATCCTGTAGCAGGTGATGCGTCTGGACTTCTTCCAATATAAGAAATCTTATTATTCTTAGCCTTTATATTATCTAATGTCCATTGGATATAATCTCTGACTGAAAACCAAGCACCCATATTTTTTGGTTCTTCCTGGCACCAATAAAATTTTGCATTTTTCGCATAGGGTTTTAACTCTGTTGCAAGTGCTTTTGCTGGAAAAGGGTAAAGTTGTTCAATTCTATAAATTACAACATCATTTTTTTTTATTCTTTCTCTTGCTTCAAGTAAATCAAAGTAAACTTTACCAGAACAGAGAATCACTTTTTCAATTTTTTTAGCTTTTTTTAATTTTATAAATCCTTTAGTTTTTGGATCTATAGCGTGATCCCATAAAACTCTATGAAAAGAATTCTTTTTATTAAAATCATCCAAATCAGAAATACAATGTTTGTGTCTTAATAAAGATTTAGGCGTCATAATTATTAAAGGTTTCCTAAAATCTCTATGCATTTGTCTTCTCAGGGCATGAAAATAATTTGCAGGTGTTGTACAATTCATTACTTGCATGTTATCGTTTGAACACAGCTGCAAAAACCTCTCTAATCTTGCTGATGAGTGTTCAGGTCCCTGACCTTCATACCCATGGGGTAGTAACATGACCAAACCCGATGCTCTAGACCACTTTCTCTCTCCAGAAGCTATAAATTGATCGATGACCACTTGCGCACCATTGGCAAAATCTCCAAATTGCGCTTCCCAGATAGTAAGAGTATTTGGTTCAACTAAACTATATCCATATTCAAATCCTAAAACGGCTAGTTCTGACAAAAAACTGTCAACTATTTCAAAATTTTTTTGTTTATTTGAAATATTATTTAAAGGGACATATCTTGAGTTATCAATTTGATTTCTTAGAACAGAATGTCTTTGACTAAATGTTCCTCTACCCGAGTCTTGGCCTACAAGTCTTACAGGATAACCCTCTTCCAGCAATGATCCAAATGCAAGTGCTTCAGCTGTAGACCAATCTATTCCTTTGCCTTTAGATACCATCAATTTTCGATTTTCTAAAACTTTGGCAATAGTTTTATGAATATTTATTTCTGATGGTATTGTATTTATTTTATCAGAAATATTTCTTAACTTTTTAGTATCAGATCCTGTTACTCCTCTCTTATCTTTTCCTCGCTCTGGCTTATATCTAGACCAGGTTCCCTCAAACCACTCTATCTTTGGCTTATAATTTTTTGCATTTTTGAACTGATCATCTAATAAATCCTTAAATCTCTTGATACTGTTATTTAAATAATCTTTAGTTATTGAGCCCTCATTGACTAATTTTTCACCATAAACTTTGATTGTTGAAGGGTGAGATCTTATCTTTTTATACATAAGCGGCTGCGTGAAAGAAGGTTCGTCTCCTTCGTTGTGGCCAAATCTTCTATAACAAATTAAGTCAATAACAACATCTCTATTAAATTTTAATCTAAAATCTGTTGCGATCCTTGCAGCATAAACTACAGCCTCAGGATCATCACCATTTACATGAATAATTGGAGCCTCGACCATTTTAGCAACATCAGAAGGGTAAGGTGAGGATCTTGCAAATCTTGGGCTTGTTGTAAAACCTATTTGGTTGTTTATAATTATATGAATTGTGCCACCAGTATTATGCCCGGGTAAACCAGACATTGCAAAACATTCAGCGACCACTCCTTGTCCAGCGAAAGCTGCATCTCCATGAATCAAAATTGGAATTACTTTTTTTCTTTCTTTATCTTTGTGAAAAAATTGCTTTGCTCTTGTTTGCCCTAAAACAACTGGATTAACCGCCTCTAAATGTGAAGGATTATCTGTTAAACTTACGTGAACTGAATTTCCATCAAACTCTCTATTAGAGGATGCACCTAGATGATATTTAACATCTCCAGTATCATCTTTTGATTTTGAACTTATTTCTCCAGCAAACTCATTAAATATTCTTTTGTAAGATTTTTGAAGAACATTAGCCAACACATTAAGTCGACCTCTATGAGACATACCAATCTTAACTTCTTTAACTTTTGACTGACCACCAATCTTAATTATTTGCTCAAGTGCAGGAATTAAGCTTTCACCTCCATCAAGACCAAATCTTTTAGTTCCAACATATTTAGTATGAAGAAATTTTTCAAAACCTTCTGCTTGGATGAGTTTATTNAGAATTGCCTCTTTACCATTTTGCGTAAACTTGAAATCATCTGTTTTTTCAACACGATCTCTAAACCATTTTCTTTCAGAGGGATTTGAAATATGCATGTATTCATAACCTAATGAACCACAATACTTTTCTTTTAAAAATTTGAGTATTTCATTAATATTTGAATTTTGTTTATTAATGACACCATCTAGAAAAATATTTTTTTGATACTCTTCTTTATTAAATCCATAAGACTCTGGGTGAAGCTCATCCAAATAATCGCTCTTAACCAAACCTAACGGATCTAGTTTTGCAATTAAATGACCCCTTTGTCTATATGACCTTATCATTGCAACAGCTTTAATAGAATTAGCGTTGGACTTTATTAGGTCAATACTATTTTGTTCTGAATTTTCATTTTTAAAATTTAGGTGCTTATTAATTGAGACTTTTTTTGAAGGGCTCCATGACGGGCCATTAATTTCTTTTACAATTATATCTTCATCATCACCAATTTCGCTAAAATAATTCCTCCAACTATCAGGAAGTTCTGGATCATTATTTACGAACTTTAAATACATTTCCTCAATAAAGTTACTATTTGATTTACTTAGAAAAGCAGTTTCTTTTAATTCAAAATTTTTAGTAGAAGACATTATATTCTGATCAATATAAACCTACGAAGAAATTTTTCAATCAGACAATTTATCGAATAATGTTTTTCCAATTTTTGACGGGGAATTCGCCATTGTAATTCCACAATCTTCCATCTTTTTCATCTTATCTTTTGCTCCCCCTTTGCCTCCAGAAATAATTGCTCCTGCATGACCCATTCTTCGCCCTGGTGGGGCTGTAATACCAGCAATAAATCCGACAATTGGTTTTTTTATTTTATGACTTTTAATAAAGTCTGCAGCTTCCTCTTCCGCAGTCCCTCCTATCTCACCGATCATTAGGATAGACTGAGTTTCCTCATCATTTAAAAATAATTCTAAGCAATCAATAAAATTAGTGCCATTAATTGGGTCGCCACCTATACCTATGCAAGTTGATTGTCCTAAACCATTTTCAGTAGTTTGAGCAACTGCTTCATAAGTTAAAGTACCTGATCTCGATACTATACCTACACTTCCTCTTTTGTGAATATTACCTGGCATTATACCAATCTTACATTCCTCTGGAGTTATTATTCCTGGGCAATTTGGACCTATCAACCTGCATTTTGATTTTGATAATTTTTGTTTTACCCTTAACATATCCTGAATTGGAATACCTTCAGTTATGCACACAATAAGTTCAATAGATGCTTCTATAGCCTCTAAAATTGCTGAAGCAGCAAATTTAGCTGGTACATATATCATAGTAGCATTTGCACCCTCAGCATCTTTTGCCTCTTTAACAGAATTAAAAACTGGTAATCCCAAATGTTTTTGACCACCTTTTTTTGGTGTAACACCACCAACTAGTTTCGTTCCATACTTTATGGCTTGTTCAGAATGAAAAGAACCATGAGATCCTGTAAATCCTTGGCAAATTAATCTGGTGTCCTTGTTTACTAAAACTGACATTTATTTAATAGCCTCAACAATTTTTTTTGCTGCATCATCAAGGTTTTCAGCAGAAATCAATTTAAGACCAGAATTATCCAATATTTCTTTTCCTTCTTTAAAATTTGTACCTGCCAATCTGACAACTAACGGTACCTCGATATTTATTTCCTTTGCTGCATCTACTACACCTTGAGCAAGAACATCACATCTCATTATTCCACCAAAAATATTAATCAAAATTCCCTTAACATTTTTATCTGATAAAATAATCTTAAATGCTGCAGAAACTTTTTCTTTAGAAGCTCCACCCCCAACATCTAAAAAATTTGCTGGTTCTTCACCATATAATTTAATTATATCCATTGTAGCCATTGCTAAACCGGCACCATTAACCATACACCCGATATTTCCATCTAACTTTATGTAAGCAAGATCATGCTTACTAGCTTCAATTTCTGCAGGATCTTCCTCGTTTAAATCTCTAAGCTCTTGAATTTCTGGATGTCTAAACAAAGCGTTACTATCAAAATTAACTTTTGCATCTAAGCAAACAATTTTCTTCTCTTTTGTTAATATGAGAGGATTTATTTCAACCATGTTTGCATCTGTTTTTAAAAACATTTTATAGATTGATTTAATTAGAGAAATAGCTTCAATTTTGGAGTTACCATCTAAATTAAATATCTTTATAATTTTTTCACACTCCTCATTTGAAATCTCATCATTAAGTTCAACTTTGTTTGTTAATATTTTATCTGGTGATTTTATTGCAACTTCTTCAATATCCATTCCACCCTGGTCACTAGTAATAAATGCTATTTTTGATGTAGCTCTATCTACTAAACATGATAAATAAAATTCATTTTCAATATTTGAGGATGCTTCTACATAAAGTCTTTTTACTTCTCTTCCCTCTGGCCCTGTTTGATGTGTTACAAGTTTTTTTCCTAGAAGCTCTTTAGCTGATTTTTCAAGCTCATCTAAATTATCTAAAATTTTGACACCACCTGCTTTTCCTCTTCCACCTGCATGTATTTGAGCCTTTAAAACATATTTTTCTGTTTTTAATGACTTACATTTTTCTAAAAGCTCTTCAACTGTAAAACCAAAAACACCATCAGGTATTGTTGCACCAAATTGTTTTAAAATTTGCTTAGCTTGATGCTCGTGTATATTCATTATTATTTAGTTAAATCTGGATCTATTTTGGATGCAGCATCCCAAAGTTTTTTAACCGCATCAACAGAATGGAGAAATTCAGATTTTTCTTTTTCATCAAGATTTATTTCCTCAATTTTTTCAACTCCATCTTTGCCGATCACAACTGGAACACCAGCGTAAATATTTTTAATTCCATATTCACCACTTAAGTATGCTGCACATGGAAGTTTTTTTTTCTCATCCATTAAATATGCTTTTGCCATTTCAACCCCTGATGCAGCAGGAGCATAAAAAGCCGAACCTTTTTCCAAAAATTTAACAATTTCAGCCCCGCCATCTCTGGTTCTTTGATTTATTTCCTCTAATCTTTTTTCAGAAATTTTTCCGTCTTTAACTAAATTAAGCAAAGGTTTTCCAGAAACTTTAGTAAATCTTGGTAGAGGCACCATAGTGTCTCCATGTCCTCCCATTACCATTGCCTCAACCTCTCTTACCGGAACATTGAATTCTTCAGATAAAAATAATTTAAATCTTGAACTATCTAATATACCTGCCATGCCGACAACTCTGTTTGGTGATAAACCAGAAAACTTTTGAAATGCCATTACCATTACATCTAATGGATTTGTTATACATATTACAAAAGCATTGGGTGCATTTAGTTTTACTCCTTCAGCAACTTGTTTAATTATTTTGAGATTAATACCAAGTAAATCATCCCTGCTCATACCAGGTTTTCTCGGAACTCCTGCAGTAATGATTATTACGTCAGAATTTTTAATATCTTTGTAATCGTCAGTTCCAGAAAATTTGACGTTAAAACCATCTACAGATGAAGATTGTGCGATATCAAGCGCTTTTCCTTTTGCAATACCACTAGCAACATCAAATAAGACTACTTCGTTTACTAATTCTTTTATTCCTATCAGATGAGCTAAAGTTCCACCAATTTGACCTGCTCCAATTAAAGATATTTTACTCATTTTCTCCTTTATTTCATTGTAGGCATCACAAATTCTGCGTTTGATCGAATTCCTGAGGGCCATCTAGAAGTTATAGTTTTTAATTTAGTATAAAATTTTATTCCTTCCATACCGTGCATTGCACTATCTCCAAATAAAGATCTTTTCCATCCACCAAAACTATGAAAAGCCATTGGAACAGGTATTGGTACATTTATACCAACCATTCCAACCTGAATTTTACTTGCAAATGTTCTTCCGGCATCTCCATCTCTCGTATAAATACTGACCCCATTTCCATACTCATGATCGTTTATAAGTTTTGCTGCCTCTTCGAAAGTTTTTACTCTTACTACAGATAAAACTGGCCCAAATATTTCTTCTTTATAAATTCTCATCTCTTTGGTTACATTATCAAATAAACAACCACCAATATAAAATCCATTCTCATATCCTTGTAATTTTAACTTTCTTCCATCCACTAGTAATTTTGCACCCTCTTTTACACCTAAGTCAACATAGCTTCTTACCTTTTCCAAATGTTCTTTTGTTACGAGCGGTCCCATCTCAGAGTTCTTATCCATACCTGGGCCAACTTTTAAAGCCTCTGCTTTTTTTGATAATCTCGATACTAATTCATCACCAATTTCTCCAACAGCAACAGCTACTGATTGTGCCATGCATCTTTCACCGGCAGAACCATAAGCGGCCCCCATTAAACCATTAACTGCACCATCTAAATCACAATCTGGCATAACAACTAAGTGATTTTTTGCACCCCCCAATGCTTGAACTCTTTTTTCATTCTTTGCTGAATTTTCATAAATATATTTAGCGATTGGAGTTGAACCAACAAAACTTACGGCTTTAATATCTTTATTTGTTAAAATTGCATCTACTGCCTCTTTATCTCCATTTATTACATTAAAAACACCATCAGGAAGACCTGCTTCTTTGAGTAATTCAGCTAATTTAATTGAACATGATGGATCTTTTTCTGATGGTTTTAAGATAAAAGTATTTCCACAGGCAATCGCGATTGGAAACATCCACATTGGCACCATCGCGGGAAAATTAAAAGGCGTAATTCCCGCAACGACTCCCAGAGGTTGTCTCATTGACCAGCTATCAACATTAGTGCCAACATTTTCTGAAAATTCACCCTTAAGTAAATGTGGAATTCCACAAGCAAATTCAACAACTTCTAAACCACGTGTTAAAGATCCTTTGGCATCCTCATAAACTTTTCCATGTTCTGAAACAATTAATTGAGTAAGTTCATCTGAATTTTTTTCAATTAACTCTTTAAATTTAAACATAATTCTGGCTCTCTGTAGAGATGGTTTTAGCGACCAATCTTCAAAAGCCTTTTTAGCAACTTCGACTGCTTGATCTAAATCTTTTTTAGAGGCAAGTCTTACCTCTTTTTCTTGTTCACCTGTAGCAGGATTAAAAACTTTACCTTTTTTATTTGAAGTGCCAGGAATTATTTTTCCACTTACAAAATGTTCTATTAATTTCATGAATACGATCTTTTAGATTAAAAACTCTTATTAGTCTATTGTTTAAATATTAGCGGTTGCTAACATTTTTTTTATTTCGGCTATTGCTTTAGCAGGATTCAAACCTTTCGGGCACGCACTTGTACAGTTTAGTATTGTATGACAACGATAAAGTTTTAGTTCATCAGCAACCTTTTTTAATCTCGACTGCCTTTCTTCATCTCTACTGTCTATAATCCATCTGTAAGCTTGTAATAAAACTGCTGGTCCTAAATATTTATCACCGTTCCACCAATAACTAGGGCATGACGTTGAACAACACGCACACATTATACATTCATAGGCACCATCTAATTTTGCTCTATCTTCTTTAGATTGGAAAATTTCCTTAGTTTCTGATTTAGAGTTAGATTTTAACCATGGTTCAATAGACTGATACTGTTTGTATAAGCCGTCTAAATCTCCTATTAAATCTTTTTTAACCTTCAAATGAGGTAAAGGATAAATATCGATGTCACCATTAATTTCAGAATGTGGAGTTGTACAAGCCAAACCATTTTTTCCACCCATATTCATCGCACAAGAACCACAAACTCCATGAGCACAAGATCTTCTATAAGCTAAGGTAGGATCTATTTCATTTTTAATTTTATTTAAAATATCTAAAACTTTTGACGGACAATTATCCATATCTACTTCATAAGTGTCTATTCTAGGATTTTCACCTACAGATGGATCCCATCTGTAAATATTTACTTTTCTTAAATTTTTTGAACCTGTTTTATCTTTGAAGTATTTACCTTTTTTTACCTTAGAATTGTCTGGTAAATTGATTTGTACCATTAATAGACTCTTTCCTGAGGTGGAAAATATTGAACTTCATTTGTCAAAGTAGATTTATGAACTTCTCTATAACTTATTTTTGTATCCTTACCATCACACCAAGCAAGAGTATGCTGCATAAATTTTTCATCATCTCTCTTTGGGAAATCCTCTCTTGCATGTGCTCCTCTACTTTCTCTTCTATTATAAGCGGAATCTACGGTAACAACAGCTTGTCTAATTAAATTATCAAACTCTAAAGTTTCAACCAAATCAGTATTAAATATTAAAGACCTGTCTTTTACTGATACAGACTTTAGGCCATCAAAAGTTTTTCTTATTTCATCAACGCCCTCTTTAAGTGTTTTTTCAGTCCTAAAGACTGCACATTTAGATTGCATAGTTTTTTGCATTGAAAGTCTCAACTCTGATGTTCCTATATCACCATCAGCATTTCTTATCTTATCAAAACGATCTAAACATTTTTGGGTTTCTGTCTCACTAATTTCCTCGTGAGGGGTTCCTGGTTTAATAAGCTCAGCAGCTCTCTTTGCGGCTGCTCTTCCAAAAACTACTAGGTCAATTAAAGAGTTTGAACCTAACCTATTTGCACCATGAACTGATACGCATGCAGCTTCACCGATTGCCATTAATCCTGGTACTGTTTTTTCTGAACCGTTAACTGTCAATACCTCGGCCTTATAGTTTGTTGGAATACCTCCCATATTATAATGTACAGTTGGTACGACTGGAATAGGTTCCTTAGTTACATCTACATTTGCAAACAGTCTTGCTGCATCAGTGATGCCTGGTAATCTGCTTTCAATTATTTCTTTATCTAAATGATTTAAGTTCANATGGACATGATCTTGATCTTTTCCAACACCTCTGCCTTCATTAATTTCAATTGACATTGATCTACTGACAACATCTCTAGATGCTAAATCTTTCGCCTTAGGTGCATATCTTTCCATAAATCTTTCACCTTTAGAATTAGTTAGGTATCCGCCTTCACCTCGTGCACCCTCTGTTATTAAAGTTCCATGACCATAAATTCCTGTTGGATGAAATTGAACAAACTCCATATCTTGTAAAGGCAAACCTGCTCTCAAAACCATTGCATTACCATCACCAGTACAAGTGTGGGCTGATGTTGCTGAATAGTAAACCTTACCATAGCCTCCTGTTGCTATAATTACCGAATGAGCTCTAAATCTATGAATAGTCCCATCATTTAAATTCCAAGCAATTAATCCCTTACATGCACCATCCTTCATTAATAAATCTAATGCAAAATACTCGATAAAAAATTCTGTTTTATGTTTTAATGCTTGTCCATACAGCGTATGTAAGATTGCGTGACCTGTCCTATCAGCTGCAGCACATGTTCTCTGAACAATTCCATTACCATAATTTTTTGTCATACCCCCAAATGGTCTTTGATATATCTTGCCATCCTCAGTTCTACTAAAAGGGACACCGTATTTTTCTANCTCAATTACTGCCTTTGGNGCTTCTTTNCAAAGATACTCAATACTATCTTGGTCACCCAACCAATCAGCACCTTTTACAGTATCATACATGTGCCAACGCCAATCATCTTCACCCATATTACCTAAAGCAGCAGATATTCCACCTTGCGCAGCTGAAGTATGGCTTCTTGTTGGAAAAACTTTTGAAATACAAGCAGTTTTCAAGCCAGCCTCACTCAATCCAACCGCGGCTCTTAATCCAGAGCCTCCAGCTCCTAAAACTACAACATCATATTCATGATCTATTATTTTGTATGAATTCATAAACTTGATATTAATATAATTGTAATTAATGGAATTACCACTGCAGATGTATATAAAAGTCTGTTTGCGACACTTTTGATTTGATCATTTTTGATATAATCCTCAAAAACNTCACTAATACTTAGAGCTGAAAAAAAATAAGCGTTAATGACAAAAANACAAAATAATAATTTAGATAATGTATCTGTAAAAAAATTTACCAAAGCAAAATAATCTTGATCATAAATTGCTATAAAATTGATGATAAACCACGTCATTAATGGAATAAGTAATACTCCACTAATTTTCAAAAAAATCCATTTTTTTGTAGCATTAATCATATTAGATAAAACTTTTTCCGATCAAATAAAAAACTATCGTTAAGACAACTGATCCAAATATAACCATTAAACCAGTTATTCTTGTCGTTTTAATCTCAAATCCATAACCTAAGTCCATTATTAAATGTCTAATCTCGCTTAAGATTTGAAATAAAAAAGACCATGTAAGCCCTAAAATTAAAAATTTACCAACCATTGAGTTCAAGAATAAATATGCCGTTTCATAACTATTTTCACCAAGAACCAGTATTGAAGCAAATAAGCAAATAAATGTGATTGCAATTATATTGATTATTCCTGTTATTCTATGTGAAATAGAAACTAATGAGGAAATATGCCATTTATAAATTTGAATATGTGGAGATAAAGGGGTTTTATTTTCCATAATAATTATTTTTAATTAATGTTTCAGCTATTTCTACTGCGTTCAAAGCCGCGCCTCTTAAAAGATTATCTGAAACAATCCACATATTTAATCCATTTTTAATAGTTTTATCCTCTCTTATCCTTGATATGAATGTCTCATTTTTGCCTTCGGCCTCAATTGGAGTAAAATATCCACCATCAACTCGCTCATCAAATACTTTACATCCATCAAAACTATTCAACACCTCTCTTACTTTTTCAAGAGAAAAAGGTTTTTCAAATTGTAAATTNACTGACTCNNAATGTGAAACNGANATNGGNANNCTTACACATGTTGCTGTTAANTCAATTTTNTNATCNANAATTTTTTTTGTTTCATNNGTCATTTTNANNTCTTCTTTTGTNTAACCATNNTCNGAAAATANATCNATNTGAGGAATAGCNTTAAANGCTATNTGTTTTGTAAAATTTTTNGATTTTACNTNTTTNCCNTNCAAAACTAATTTNGTTTGTTCAATNANNTCATCCATTGGNGCTTTNCCNCCNCCNGAAACTGANTGNTANGTAGAGACNACAANTCTTTTAATNACAAANAGNTCATGTAANGGTTTTAANGCNATTACTAANTGNGCNGTTGAACAATTNGGATTNGNNATAATATTNTTTTTTATNTNNTTTANATGANTTGANTTNACNTGTGGNACNATTANAGGNACATCNGGATCCATTCTANAANAACTTGAATTNTCAATNACNANACAANNCTTTGCAGCTTTNNCNGCAAATTTTTCTGAAANTTTTCCNCCTGCNGCAAAAAANGCNATTTTTACTTTAGAAAAATCAAAATTTTCTAAATTTAAAACTTCATAATCCTTACCGTTAAAGTTAATTTTAGTACCGGCACTTTTTGAGGATGCAACAAGATATAATTCATTAAAAGATAGTTTTTTCTTTTGAATGACTTCAAGGGTTTTTCTTCCAACGTTACCAGTTGCTCCAACAATTGCAATATTCATGATGTAGCTTTTATACTAGATGAAAGGTAAATCGCAAACTTTAACACTTAAGGAATTTCCGTCAATTTCAATAACACCCGTTGCTAATGGTTTACAATATGGCTCATTTATCATTGCTATTCCTATAACCTTTTTAAAATGTGGTGAATAACAAGCAGATCTTAACTCTCCAATGAAATTTCCTTTATCATCTTTAATTTTCAATGATTTTGTTAAACTAATTTTATCAGTTTCAATATAAATACCCATTAATTTTCTTTTTATTCCAGCAGCTTTTATTTCTTTTAATTTTTGCTTGCCTAAAAATTGTACTTCTGAGTCTAAATTCACATACTTTTCAAAACCACATTCAAAAGGATTATCATTATTGTCAAAATCATTTCCGTAGGATAATAAACCACTCTCAATTCTTTCAATGAGATTGGGGCAGCCAGGTTTTAGGTTGAATTCTTTACCTATTTCAAAAAAATGATCGTATAAATCTAAGCCTGATTGTGTATTTTCTACATATATCTCAAAACCACCTTGCTTTGACCATCCAGATCGTGCAATCAAATGCTTTACACCTTTGAATTCATAATAATCAAAACCAAAAAATTTTAATTCTGTAATTTTTTTTCCAAAAACTTTTTCCATCAAACTAAATGATTTTGGCCCTTGTATAGCAATTATGTCTACATTAGGTTCAAAGATTTTTACTTGAAAATTGTTTCCAGAGGCGAGACCTTTTGCAAAAAAAATAACATCAGAGTCTGCGATTGAAATCCACCATTTATCATTGGCTATTTTTAAGATCACGGGGTCATTTACTAAATTACCATCATCATCAATTATTGGGCAGTAATAACATCTTCCAATTTTTGATTTAGACAAATCTCTACAAGTCATTAACTGAACGAGTTTCGCTGCATCGACACCTGAAATTTCAACTTGTCTTTCTGCTGCTACATCCCAAACTTGAACATCCTTTTTAAGATGATCACAAGAGTCCTCTATTGACCCAAAAGCAGCTGGTAACAACATGTGATTGTAAACTGTATAAGCGGTAACTCCTTGTCTCTCTATTCTTGAGGTATATGGTGAGCTTCTAATTCTTCTAGATTTTGCTATTGAATAATTTTTCATGATTTTAAAAATTCTAAAATCTTTTCTCGCATTTCAAAAGCTTTTTCAATCATAATCATGTGTCCACATCCTTTAATTACGTGAGTTATTGAGTTGTCTATCAAGTTTGAAAATTTTTTTCCTGCATCCAAGTTAACCATCTTGTCAAATTCTCCAAAAATTAACAATGTAGGAAATCCTATGTTTTTTGCAGCTTCAGAGCCATTTGAATAATTATTGCAAGCAACTAAATCGACCGCTAGTATTTCACTTATATCTCGAGGTGATTGAATAATTTTTTCTACCGGATTTCCACCTATAAATTTTTTTGAACCTTCATAGCCCCATTTCATCATCAATTTGACTGCATCCGAGTCACCATTTTGCGCAAGATTAATCAAATCAGGATGAACTGGCATTTTATCTGAGCCTCCTACAAAAACTGATTTTTTAACTCTATTTTTGAATTTACGAGAATATTCAAGTATCTCTAGACAGCCTTGAGAATGACCAACTAAAATTAAATCATTGAGATTTAAAAAATTAAATACTCCCTCTAACCAATCAGATATTTTTTCGATACTCTCTAGACAAGGACCATCTGATTGCCCGTGTCCAGGAAGGTCAATCGACAATACATTAAAATTTTTGTTTGAAAAAAACTGCTCAGTCAGAGACCAGACAATATGGGATAGACCACTACCATGAAGAAATATAATGGTATCTTTTTTGGGATCTACACCTTGTCCAGCATCAGATGCGTGGATATTCTTATTATCAATTTGAAATATCAATCAATTACCTAAAATTTTTTTCTAAGCTCAAACTTTTGAATCTTACCAGTTGAAGTTTTTGGCAATTCACAAAAAACAACCTGTTTTGGTACTTTAAAGCCGGCAAGAGTTTCCTTACAAAAACTGATTAATTCTTTTTCCGATACTGGTTTATCTTTAACTGCCTCAATAAATGCGCACGGCACTTCTCCCCATTTTTCGTCAGGTTTAGCAACAACGGCAGCAATAGAGACTGAAGGGTGTTTAGCTAAAGTGTTCTCTATTTCAATTGAAGATATGTTCTCACCCCCAGAAATAATAATATCTTTTGATCTATCTTGAATTTTAACATATCCATCTGGATGCATCACTGCCAAATCACCAGAATGAAACCAGCCACCACCCATGGCTTTATCGGTTGCATCTTTGTCTTTAAAATATCCTTTCATCACAATATTCCCTTTAATCATAATTTCCCCAATAGTTTTTCCATCAGACGGCACTTCTTTCATAGTTTCTGGATCCATAACTGCTATGCCCTCAGTATTCGGGTACCTAACTCCTTGTCTTGCTTTAATTTCATTTTGTCTTTCCTCATCAAATTCGTTCCAAGCATCATTCCAAGCACACTGAGTTACATGGCCATATGTTTCTGTTAAACCATAAACATGCATTACTTCGAACCCAAGTTCTTTCATTTTTTTAAATATAATACTGGGTGGTGGAGCTCCTGCTGTAAGCACATAAACTTTTTGTCTCAATTTTTTTTTTTGTGAGTCTGGTGCCCCTGTAATCATATTCAACACAATAGGAGCACCTCCAAAATGAGTCACGTTATACTTTTCAATTAAATCAAATATTTTTTTAACATCAATGTTTCTAAGACAAATTGTCCTTCCATTTAACATAGGAACAGTCCAAGGATAGCCCCATCCATTACAATGAAACATTGGGACTATAGTCAAAAAATTTAATCTATTTGGCATATTCCATGCAACAGCACTTCCAGTTGACATCAAATATGATCCCCGATGATGATAGACAACACCTTTTGGATTTCCTGTGGTGCCAGATGTATAACTCAGTGATATTGCCTGCCATTCATCATCTGGCATTTTCCAGTTATAATTTTCATCACCGGTATTTAAGAAACTCTCATATTCTAGATCACCAATTTTTTCACATTTCGATTGATCTGCAAATTTATCATTTATATCAATTATTGTGATTTTTTTTTTTAAAGTGGTTAGTGCTTTCTTAACCTCGACATGAAGTTGTCTATCTACAACTAAGACTTTAGCTTCACTATGATCTAAAATATAAGCAATAGTTTTTGCGTCCAATCTAATATTAATTGTATTCAATACTGCACCAGTCATTGGAACTGAATAATGACCCTCAAAAATTTCGGGAGTATTAAAGGCTAAAAATGATACAGTATCACCTTTTCCTACACCAATTTTATTTAAAGCGCTTGCGAATTTTACAGTCCGTTTATAGACCTGATCCCATGTAAATTTTCTATCCTCATAAATAAGAGCCTCATAATTTGGATAAATTTCTTTAGCTCTTTTTAAAAAGGTTAACGGTGTTAGTGGAACATAATTTGCATTATTTTTATCTAAGTTAGTATCGTAAAGACTCATTCTAATTAAATTGAAAATTCATGATGTTGGAGCTACCAGAAATTGCAGATTTGTAATGATGCTCAGCTCTTGGTAGTACTTTATCAAAATAAAATCTTGCTGTATCTATTTTCTCATCATAAAAATTCTTGTTTTCATTATAATCTTTAAAACTGACCTCCAGAACCTTAATCCATGCATATGCAATAGAGACATAACCAAGAGTTTTAAGATAATCATTTGCTGCAGCGCTAACATCATCTTTTTCGGTTTTTGCTCTATCAATCATCCAATCACTAAATTTTTTCAGAATATTCAAATGATTATTAAAATCAGAGATAAATGATTTAATTTTTTCGTTATCAGAATTACATTCAGCTTTTAACTGATCTAAAAACTTGTCTATTATATTGCCATTTTTATTTGATAATTTTCTAAAAACTAAGTCAGCAGCCTGTACTGAGTTAGTACCCTCATAGATAGGTGTGATTCTATTGTCTCTGTAAAGTTGTTCTATTCCTTGATCTTTCGTGTAACCGTAACCCCCATAAATTTGCATTGCATCACTAGTGATTTCCATTGCTAAATCAGTAAATAATGATTTTACAACTGGTGTCATTAAAGACACATAATCAGATGCCTCTTGGCGAGTTTTTTCATCTGGATGATACAAACTAACTTCTGTTTGCTGAGATAACCAAAAACACAAAGCTCTCTCACCCTCAATTATTGATTTCATGTTCAATAAAGATCTTCTGATATCTGCGTGTTCAATTATTAAATCAGCACCATTTTTAGACTTTGAATTATTTGTTTTTCCCTGCTTTCTCTCTTTTGCATATGCAAGAGAATTCTGATAAGCAATTTCTGAAATACCTAAACCTTGAATACCAACCACTATTCTTTCAAGATTCATCATAGTAAACATTGCGCTCAAACCCTTTTCTTTAGCACCAATCATATAACCCGTAGCATCATCAAAATTCAAAACACAAGTGGCCGATCCTTTAATACCCATTTTAGTTTCAATAGATCCTGTAGATATTCCATTTCTAGGTCCAATCGATCCGTCATCTTTAACTATAAATTTTGGAACTAAAAACAAACTTATTCCCTTAGTGCCAGCTGGAGAGTCATCAGCTCTTGCTAAAACTAAATGAATAATATTTTCTGTGAGGTCGTGATCTCCCGATGTTATGAAAATTTTTTGACCAGTTAATTTATAAGTTCCATCTGTTTGTTTTTTTGCTTTAGTTTTAAGAAGCCCTAGATCAGTGCCACATACCGGTTCAGTTAAACACATAGTACCACTCCATTTTCCCTCAACAATTTTTGGTAAGTACTTATTTTTAATATCGTCTGTTGCATGATGGTTTATACAATTATAAGCACCAATACTTAGCTCACTATAAAGTTTGAAAGATAAGCTTGCAGATGACAACATTTCATCAAAAAAAGCACTTACAGTTTTTGGCATCCCTTGTCCTCCATATTTGGGATCACAGGATAAAGATGTCCATCCATCCTCGATATATTTTTTATATGCCTCTTTATAACCTGGGGGAGTTCTCACCACTCCATTTTCTAAAACAGCAGGATTTTCATCTCCAACTTTTGCTAATGGTAAAATAAGATTTTGATTTATTTTTGCTGCTTCTTGTAAAATATCTTTAACCAAGTCTGATGTAACTTCTTTATATTTTTCTAACTCATTATATTTTTTATTATTTCTCAATTTTTCAAAGAGAAACATCATATCTTCAACAGGTGCTGTATAGCTTGGCATATTGTAAGTTTAAGATAATTAGTTGATTATTGCAATTTTGAAATTATCGCATCACCCATTTCTGATGTAGATACTTCCCTCGTCCCCTTTGATAAGATATCTTTCGTTCTTAAACCCTCATTCAATACAATTTGAACAGCTTTTTCAAGTGCTTCTGCTTCCTTGTCTAGGTCTAAAGAATATCTCAAGGCCATAGCAAAGCTTAAGATTGTGGCTATTGGATTTGCTATTCCTTTTCCAGCAATGTCTGGGGCAGATCCATGTATGGGCTCATACATTGCTCTCATTTCTCCAGCTTTGTTTTTTGCTCCCAATGATGCTGAGGGCAAAAGTCCTAAGGATCCTGTTAGCATTGATGCCTGATCAGATAACATATCTCCAAAAAGATTATCTGTCACGATTACATCAAATTGTTTAGGGTTTCTAAGTAGTTGCATTGCACAATTATCTGCAAGCATGTGGCTTAATTCTACATCTTTATATTCTTTTTCATGAAGAGATTGTACTTCCTCTTTCCAAAGTTGTCCTGCTTCCATAACATTTGATTTCTCACAAGATGTAACTTTATTAGATCTTTTTTTTGCTAAATCAAAAGCTACTCTAGCAACTCTAATAATTTCGTTACTCGTATAAGTATGAGTGTTTATTCCTTTTCTTTCTCCATTTTCAATTGGTTTAATTCCCCTTGGCTCACCAAAGTAAATTCCTCCTGTCAATTCTCTCACGATCATAATATCTAAACCTGATACAATTTCTGGTTTTAAGGTTGAGGCATCTACTAGTTGTTTAAAGCATATTGCTGGCCTTAAATTTGCAAAAAGTTTTAATTCTTTCCTTAATTTTAAAAGTGCTCTCTCAGGTTTTTTTGAAAACTCTACATTGTCCCACTTCGGACCGCCAACCGCTCCAAGCATTACTACTGCGCTTTCTAAGGCTTTATAAAAAACCTCATCAGTAATTGGAGTACCATGTTTGTCATAAGAACAGCCACCTGCTAAATCTTCATCTATTTCAAAATCTAATGATTTTTTATCATTGAACCAATTTATAATTTTTCTAACCTCGGCTATAACTTCTGGGCCTATTCCATCTCCTGGAAGTAGTAAGATTTTTCTTTTTTTTACTTTAATCATTAATAATCCAAGGCTTTATTCTTTTTAAATCCTCTTCAAATTTCTCAATTTTATTAGATTTTTTTAAAGACAAGGCTATATCGTCTAATCCCTCTAAAAGACACTTTTTTTTGAAAGAGTCTACTTTAAATTTTACTTCATTATTACCATAAACTATTTTTTCATCATTAAGATCTACGGAAATAGACTCTTTTCTATTCGCATACTCAGATAATTCTTTTATTTTTTCTTCATTGAGAATGATTGGCAAAATTCCATTTTTAAAACAATTATTATAGAAAATATCTGCAAAACTAGAACTAATAACACATGTAATGCCAAAATCTAATAAAGCCCATGGAGCATGTTCCCTTGATGATCCACAACCAAAATTTTTTCCAGCAATTAATATTTTGGAATTATTAAATGGATCTTTGTTCAATATAAAATCATCTATTATTTTTCCATTTTCATCATATCTCATCTCAAAAAATAAGCTTTTACCAAGACCTGTTCTCTTTATAGTTTTTAAAAATTGCTTTGGAATAATCATGTCTGTATCTATATTTACTATTGGTAAATATGCTGGAATACTTTTTAATGTTGTAAACTTTTGCATTAATTTTGATACTTTCTCACATCATCTAAATTTCCTGAAATTGCCGCCGCCGCTGCCATTCCAGGACTAACAAGGTGAGTTCTGCCACCTCTTCCTTGTCTTCCCTCGAAATTTCTATTAGATGTTGATGCACATCTTTCCTCAGGTTTTAATTTGTCTGCATTCATTGCTAAACACATTGAACAACCTGGTTCTCTCCACTCAAATCCTGATTTCGTAAATATTTTATCTAAACCTTCTTGCTCTGCTTGCTCTTTTACTAACCCAGATCCTGGTACTACCATCCCATGAACATGGGGTGCTATTTTTTTATCTTTTAAAATCTTTGCAGCTTCTCTTAAATCCTCAATTCTTCCATTTGTACAACTACCTATAAAAACTTTATCAATCTTGATATCTCTTGCTGCCATATCTGGTTTTAAACCCATGTACTTTAAAGCTCTTTCAATAGAATTTTTTTTATCTTCATCTTTCTCATTACTTGGATTTGGTATTTTGCCATCAATAGTAATTACATCTTGAGGTGATGTTCCCCAAGTAATCATGGGTAAAATTTCACTTGCTTTTAAATTCACCTCTTTATCAAAAGTTGCACTCTGATCTGATTTTAAACTTTGCCAATATTCCAGTGCTTTATCCCATTTTTCACCCTGGGGGGACATTGGCCGTCCTTTTAGATATTTAAATACTTTTTCATCTGGTGCAATTAATCCTGCTCTCGCACCACCTTCAATTGTCATATTGCATATTGTCATTCTTTGTTCGACACTTAGCGAACTAATTAAATCTCCCGCATATTCAACAACACATCCTGTTCCACCTGCTGTTCCTATTTTGCCAATTATTTGTAAAATTACATCTTTTGAGGTTACCCCTAATGGAAGTTTTCCATTCACATTAATTCTAAAATTCTTAGCTTTCTTTTGAACCAATGTTTGTGTAGCTAAAACGTGCTCTACTTCTGAGGTTCCAATTCCGAAAGCTAAAGCACCAAAAGCTCCATGAGTTGCTGTATGACTATCTCCACAAACAATAACTGTACCGGGTTGAGTAAATCCTTGTTCAGGTCCGATAATATGCACAATTCCTTGTCGCTTGTCATCCATCCCAAAAAGCTCAATACCAAATTCTTTACAATTACTCATCAAAGTATCAACTTGAATTTTTGAATCTTTATCAGAAATACCACCTGATCTATCAGTAGTTGGAACATTATGATCAGCAACTGCCAAGGTCAGTTTTGGATGTCTCACTTTTCTTTTAGAATTTCTTAGCCCCTCAAAAGCTTGGGGACTTGTTACTTCATGGACTAAATGTCGGTCAACAAATATTAATGCTGTACCGTCATTTTGTTGATCAACTAAGTGATCATTCCAAATTTTATCATAAAGTGTTTCTGACATCGAAAAAAAGATTATTTTTTTTCTGGTAAGCTTCCCGATTTATCTTCCGTTTCAGGCTTTGCTTCAATTTTAGGAGCTTCCTCTTTTTTAACTTCTGTTTTTGGGGTCTTCTCTTTTTTTGCTTCAGCTTTAGGAGCCTGTTCTTTTTTAACTTCATTATCTGAAGTTATTGTAGCTAAATTTTCCTCAGTTACTGTTTCAGGTTTTACATCAAGATCGATTCCAATTTTTTTTCTAATCTTTTCTGCAATTCTAGCTGATTTACCAGTTCTGTCTCTTAAATAATACAATTTAGCCCTTCTAACCTTTCCTGACCGAATTACTTTAATTGTATCTATTACTGTTCCATATAATGGAAAAGTTCTTTCAACACCTTCTCCAAAAGAAATTTTTCTAACAGTGAATGATGAGTTTAAATCTCTATTTTTTTTTGCGATACAAACGCCCTCGAAATACTGAATTCTCTCTTTTTTACCCTCTGTAATTCTTACACCAACCTTTACTACATCCCCAGGGAAAAAATCAGGAACTTTCTTTTCTGAGAGTATTTTTTTTACGTTAAGTCGGTTTATTTCCTCTATTGTTTTCATTTCATTATTAAGCATTAATTTTTCTTATATTTTTGCCATAAATCTGGTCTTCGGTCGCGAGTTATAGCCTCAGATTGAGATAAACGCCAGTCTTTAATTTTAGCGTGATCACCTGATAATAACACATCTGGAACTGATTTTTTCTCCCAAATTTGTGGTTTTGTATATTGTGGATACTCTAAAAGACCATTTTCAAAAGTTTCCTCTGAAATTGATTTATCATTACCCAAAACACCTGGTAAAAGTCTTAATACACTATCCAAAACTACAAAAGCAGCAGTTTCACCACCAGACAAAACATAATCACCTATACTTATTTCTTCAATATTTCTTGTGGATAATACTCTCTCATCAACTCCTTCAAAATGTCCACAAATTAAAGAAAATGATTTTTCTTTTGATAAATCTTGAGCAAGCTTTTGGTCAAATTTCTTTCCTTTTGGTGACAGATAAATAACTCTCTCACCTTTTTTAACATTTTGATCAATTGAATTAGCTACAACATCAGCCTTAAGCAACATACCACTTCCGCCACCATAAGGAGTGTCATCAACTGTTTTGTGTTTATCCTCTGCAGCATCTCTTATATTAACTACATTTAAACTCCATAATTTTTGTGACATTGCTTTGCCATACAGACCTTGGCCTAAAAGCCCAGGAAAAACTTCTGGATACAGTGTTAATATTTGTGTTTGCAACATAAATAATCTTTAAGTTATTTTTTTTCTTCCTTTTTAGCTTCTGCTTTTGGAGCTTCTTCCTTTTTAGCTTCTGCTTTTGGAGCTTCTTCCTTTTTAGCT
>FUFK010040914.1_pt1 | contig 50421 bp, 62 predicted proteins | sample 1021851 | NCBI WGS metagenome assembly FUFK01 (sample SAMEA51879418, study PRJEB19060) | metagenome | reverse complement strand
AATTTTGTCTTCAAGGTGGCGTGATGAGCATACTCGGATCTCTTATAGGCCCAGCNACTNNNNTNNTAGACAAGGTAATTGAAGATAAGGACGAAAAGAATCGTATCGCCTTTGAGTTGAGCACCTTGGCAGAGCGCCATGCCGCTGAACTTGCTAAGGGTCAAATGGAGATCAACAAGGTTGAGGCTGCACATAAGTCGTTATTCGTTGCCGGGTGGCGTCCCAGCATTGGTTGGTGCTGTAGTCTGGGTCTTTTGTACCATGTATTGATCGCACCCATCGCTGGCATTTGGATAGAGGTTCCAGAAATAGACCCATCGTTATTGATGACCACTATGACCGGGATGCTCGGTTTAGGCGCTATGAGAAGCTATGAGAAGACTAGAGGCGTCAGCAGGGAGAAGTAAATGTCCGACAGACTTATCAATATGCTAAAAATGCACGAAGGTGTGGAGACTCACGCTTACCAATGCAGTGCGAATAAGATCACGATTGGCGTTGGCCGTAACGTCGATCCAGTGGACGGATTAGGCCTAAGCCAAGACGAAATAGAATATCTATTGAAGAACGATATTGATCGCGTTCGGGTGGAGTTAGGTGATGAATACGAGTGGTTTGATGATCTTGTACCAGCGCGCCAGGACGCCATGATAGACATTTCATTCAATCTTGGTGCAACACGCCTAAGAAAGTTCAAAAAGGCGTTGAAGGCTATGGCTGACGAAGACTACGAAAAAGCCGCCAATGAATTCATGGATTCGCGCTGGAGCGAACAAGTCGGTAGGCGCGCATACACAGTCACCCAAATGATTCGTAAAGGCAGTTATGTCTGAACACGCCCTCAAAGATTTTGATCTTTTATCGGATCAAGATAAGAACGAGGCGATTGCGCTTCTTAATAAGTACAACCAACTAGAAAAGCAAGAATCCTGCCAATCGGACTTTATCACTTTTGTGAAAAGCCAATGGCCAGATTTTATCGAAGGCCGTCATCACAAGATAATTGGTGAGAAGTTCAATAAGATTGCCGAAGGCAAACTAAAACGGTTGATCGTGTGTTTGCCCCCTCGACACACGAAATCTGAGTTTGCCTCAACCTATTTCCCAGCGTGGATGATGGGCCTTCGTGGCAATCTTAAAATCATACAAAGCACTCACACCGCAGAACTGGCCGTTCGATTCGGACGCAGAGTGCGAAACATCATCGACTCCGAAGAGTACCAATCGGTGTTCCCGAAGCTGAAGCTAGAGGCTGACAATAAATCTGCTGGTCGCTGGACTACCAATCAAGGTGGAGAGTCTTTTTATTCTGGCGTTGGTGGTGCGATCACTGGACGCGGTGCCGACTTGCTAATCATTGATGATCCGGTCTCTGAGCAAGACGCGCTTTCTCCGACAGCGATGGACTCCATCTATGATTGGTATACGTCAGGGCCGCGACAGCGTTTGCAGCCTGGAGGCATCATCGTCATCGTGATGACGCGATGGAGTACGAAAGATCTAGTTGGTCGAGTTTTGAAAAAACAAGACGGAGATTTTTCTGACAAGTGGGATCTTGTTGAGTTCCCAGCGATCATGCCTGAGTCTGATGAGCCGCTTTGGCCAGAGTTTTGGAGCAAAGAAGAACTTTTAGGCGTCAAAGACGCTCTACCCATCAGCAAGTGGAACTCCCAGTGGATGCAGGATCCGACAGCGGAGGAAGGCTCCATAGTCAAACGCGAATGGTGGGGCAAGTGGGAAGGCGACGTACCCGCATATTCTTACGTTATTCAGAGCTATGACACAGCTTTTAGCAAGAAAGAAACCGCCGACTATTCTGCCATAACGACCTGGGCGGTTTTCACGAACGAGGCTGATGGCGTAGAAAACATCATTCTGCTAGATGCCAAAAGGGTGCGTTTGGACTTCCCAGAGCTCAAAAAATTAAGTTGGGAAGAATACAAGTATTGGGAACCAGACTGCGTTTTGATAGAAGCAAAAGCATCCGGTACACCATTGACACAAGAATTGCGGCGTATGGGCATACCTGTAACTGCCTATACACCAAGTCGAGGTCAAGATAAGATTGCGCGGATGAATAGCGTAGCCCCAATTTTTGAATCAGGAATGGTCTGGGCTCCAGACACTGATTTCAGCGAAGAAGTCGTTGAAGAAATGGCTGCGTTCCCTTATGGAGATCACGATGACTATTGCGACAGCGCAACCATGGCTCTTATGCGATTCCGTCAAGGAGGGTTTCTAGCTCTAGCTGACGATTATAACGATACGCTTGAGCCGTTGAAACGAAACAGACAGGTGTACTACTAATGGCAATAGAGAAAAAACCTTTAGGGACAGAAGACGATCCCAACGTTGTAGACACCGGGAATATCATTGAAATCATTCCAGAGCCCACACGCGAAGATCAGATTCGTGAAGCCGCTCAAATTCTAGTCACAGAAGAAGCTCTGTTTGTCGATGAAGAAATAGATGCAGAACAGCCAGCTTCCGGCCTTGCATTTGATGACAACTTAGTGGAAGAGCTTGATGCATTTGAACTGGGCAAGCTGTCTAGCTCAATACTAAGCTCGATCCAAGCAGATAGGGAGTCGCGTTCTGATTGGGAGAAGACCTACGTTGATGGGTTGAAGTACTTGGGAATGCGGTTTGAAGAAACCAGATCTCAGCCTTTTGATGGATCAACAGGGGTAATGCACCCACTGTTAGCCGAGGCCACAACGCAATTCCAAGCCCAAGCCTTCAAAGAGCTACTCCCCGCTAGAGGGCCAGTAAAAACAGAGATCATAGGTGCGCGTACTCCAGATGTAGAGGCGCAAGCAGATCGCGTTCAAGAATTCATGAACTATTACATCATGAATGAAATTCCGGGTTACAGCGATGAGTTAGATATGTTGTTGTTCTACTTACCGCTTGCCGGATCTGCCTTCAAAAAAGTTCACTTCGACACAGTGACGCGATCAGCAGTTTCTTCGTTTGTAGAGCCACAAGACCTAATCGTTCCTTACGAGTCTAGCGACTTGTATACAGCAGAGCGTGTCACCCAAGTAATAGCAATGTCGCGCAATGAGATTCGTAAACAACAACTAGCGGGTTTTTACGCAGACGTAGACATTAAAGATGGTGGTGCGTACATCAAGCGTGACGAAATAGATGAACAGATAGATGAAATAGAAGGTATGTCGCCAAGCTACGACAGTGATCGCGACCATCTCATCTACGAAGTTCACACAGTTTTGGATCTGCCAGGGTTTGAGGATTTGGGTGAAGATGGGCAACCCACTGGTCTGAAACTGCCCTACATCGTCACTATAGATGACAGTTCACGGCAAGTGTTAGCTATTCGTCGGAACTATCGTGAGCAAGATCCCTTCAAGCGCAAAGTAAATTATTTCGTGCAGTATAAATTTCTGCCGGGCTTAGGATTTTATGGGCTCGGATTGAGTCACATGATTGGGGGTTTGGCAAAGGCCAGCACCAGCCTTTTACGGCAGCTTATAGACGCTGGGACTCTGGCGAACTTACCAGCAGGATTCAAAGCTAGAGGAATGAGAATCCGCGATGAAGACGAACCGCTTCAACCCGGTGAGTTCAGAGATATAGACACCACTGGGGCGTCACTCAAAGAAAACCTCATTCCCTTGCCTATCAAAGAGCCTTCAACGGTTTTGATGACTCTTTTGGGTACATTGGTTGAGAGCGGTAAGCGTTTTGCGGCGATAGCCGATACGAACGTAGCCGACATGAACCAAGCGATGCCTGTTGGCACCACCGTCGCTCTGCTTGAGCGCGGCACAAAAGTAATGAGTGCAATCCATAAACGGCTGCACCATTCCCAAAAATTAGAGTTTCAACTGCTCGCGCAAGTGTTTGCAGAATACTTACCGCCAGTTTATCCGTACCGCCCAGGAGTGGGAGCAGAAGATTTTAAGGTCACAGACTTTGATGCGCGAATAGACATCATCCCAGTATCTGACCCCAACATCTTCAGCCAAAGTCAGCGGATAACGATGGCCCAAGAACTGCTGACGATGGTTCAGAGCAACCCAGATATTCATGGCCCCCAAGGCATCTATGAGGCATACCGCCGTATGTATTCGGCGTTAGGTGTGGATGATGTTGAGAGTTTGATACAACCGCCTCAAGAGCCACCACCGCCGTCACCTTTAGATGCTGGAATCGAAAACAGCGGTTTACTGGTTGGTCAGCCTCAGATCGCGTTCGCACCCCAGAACCATCGCGCTCATGTTGAAGCTCACAGGGCATTGTTCATGACGGAGGTGGTGAAAACTAATCCCGCTCTGCAAGGCAACATTCTTGCGCATATCATGCAGCATCTACAATTTTTGTCTGCTGAGTTGGCACAAGACCAAATACCTCCAGAACTGTCGCAGCAGATGGAACAGATCAACATGGCGGCAGAGCAAGGGCAGATTGATCCAGAGCAAGCCCAAATGATGAATCAAGAAATGCAAATGACTGTTGAGCAGTTCTCATCGCCCGTCTTGGCACAGCTAACCTCCGACTTGCTCCAAAGCATTGGACAAGGCGATGAAGAGGATCCGCTTGTTGCGATCAGACAAAGAGAATTAGAACTGCGAGACAAAGAGATAGATCTCGATCAGGCAAATTTTGAAAGTAAGCAGCAAGCGCGATCACAAGAGAAACTGCTTGAGGCAGAGTTGGCTAAACAACGAATAGACAATTCTAAGTCTATAGCAGACGACAAGTTAGATGTCGCTCTGAGAAGATTACAACAAAACGCAGATCTCAAACTGATGGAGATCCAGCAACGTAGCGGAGGAAGGCAATGAGCATAAGTTATAAGAAAGAGGCAATCGAAGCCTTGCGCGCAGCCAAGCGATTGGCAAGAGCGGCAGAGCGATCTGCGCTTGAGGCTGCTGAAATTGAAAAGGCAGCAAAAAAAATGGCGAGTGATGCCCGGATAGCAGAAAAAATGTCGCGCATTTTGGGTGAAACAGACAGCGTAGCGACCGCTGCTTCAGAGGCGGTTCCAGAGCCGGAGCCAGAACCAGAACCTATTGTTGAAGAAAAACCAGCAGCGAAGAAAAAGGCTGCGCCGAAAAAAAAAGGCGAAAGCCAAAAAAAGTTAAGGAGTATCATATGCCATTAAAAAAAGGAAAAAGCCAGAAGGCCGTTAGCGATAACATCAAGATGCTGAAGAAAGAGGGGCGTCCACAAAAACAAGCCGTAGCCATAGCAATGAAAACTGCTAAAGGCATGAGTCAAGGCGGTATCGTTAAGCGCGTCAAGAAAACAGTTCGCGGGGGCGGTGCCGCAACCAAAGGTTTGAACTTCTACGATATTGAATGATGGATGACGTTGATTTGGCTGAACGCCTTCGGCGGCTCATCGCTGAACAAAAAAAACAAATCTCCGACACCATGATGGACGGTTTGTTGAAAGATGTAGAACATTACAGAAACTTGCAAGGACAAATACACACGTTAAACTTGGTCGAACTAGAAATCTCACAACACTTCAAGGAAGGTAGATGACACTCAGTTTGAAAGATGCGTTCGTAACTCCAGAAGAGCGCGTGTTTGATCCGACCAAGCTGCCTGAGTCTGTTTTAGAAAGACTCCCAGAGCCAACTGGATGGAGGATGTTGGTCATCCCCTACATGGCGGAAAATAAATCCAAAGGAGGAATCGCACTCACCACACAAACCATGGAGCGCGAAAATTTAGCCACAACGGTTTGTGCTGTTCTGAAAATGGGGCCGCTCTGCTTTAACGACGTAGAAAAGTATGGGCCAGATCCTTGGTGTAAAGTCGGAGATTGGGTGTTGATTGGCCGCTATGCGGGTTCGCGGTTTAAGTTGGAAGACGGCGAAGAAGTAAGAATTATCAACGACGATGAGATTAACGCAACAATTCTTGAGCCAACCGACATTAGGACTTACTTATGATTGAGAACCAGCAGAAGTTTGAAGAAGAAGAAATCGCGATCGAGGTAGATGCGAGCGAAGAATCCTCTCCGCAGGCAGATGAGGATGAGCTAGAGCGTTACACCAAAGGCGTATCAAAGCGAATTAACAAGCTCAATCAAAAGACCAAAATGGCAGAAGATAGAGCTCGTCATTTTGAAATGTTGACGCAGCAGAAAGATCAAGAATTGCAGCGATATCGTGAGATGTATGCTCAGTCCGCACAGTCAGCTTTGGATGCTGAAGAAGAGAAGCTCAAAACTCAAGAAGCTCAAGTGGATGACATTTACCGGAAAGCGGTTCAAAGCTCTGATCCTGATTTGATGTCGAAGGCGGACACACTCAAAAACGACATCGCGATTAAAAAAGAAAAACTACGGTCTGCAAAAAACCGTCCCGTCCCTCAGCCGCAAGAATCTTTCCAGCCTCAATATGAAGCGGCACCACAGCCGCAAGCGCAAACTGAAATACAGCCTAGCTCTGAGGCTTTGGAGTGGCACAGCAAAAACAGTTGGTACGGAGACCAGAGTAAAACGGAGAATGTAGAAGCTACGCAGTATGCGTACTTCACGCACTATAACCTCATCAATGAAGGTTACGAACCAGATTCCGATGACTATTACAATGAGCTAGATACAAGGGTAAAAAGAGTTTATCCTAATCTCAGTTCTGAAGAGTCTTCAGAAGTAGTCGAACGAAAAACTGCTAGACCCCCTGTGCAAAGAGTCAGTAGTTCCTCTTCGGGAGGTCGGCAAAAAACACAAGGTACTGAAAAAGGCGTTAAGTTCAAAGAATCTGAGCTTGAGAGACTCAAAAAATTGAAACCGCACAATATGTCGGATGAAAAATGGTTGCAGATGTTAGCCAAAGAAAAACAAAAAATTCAAGCAAGAGAGGCATCATGAGTCAGAAACACCAGAACCGCGCCAGCCGTGAAAGCCAAACCCACGATAAACAAGCTAGGCGACAAGAATGGCGACCAAGGCGAAAGTTAGATGCTCCACCAGCGCGTGACGGATTTGTTCAACGTTGGATCAGAGAATCTATGCTCGGTCAAGAAGACAGGTCTAATGTGGCTTCCCGGATCCGCGAGGGATGGGAATTGAAAAAGCCAGAGGATCTGCCAGATGGCTGGGACTTCCCGACTCTTGAGTCTGGGAAACACGCTGGAGTCGTTTATAGTGACGGACTGTTGCTTGCGGAAATACCAGAAGAAATCGTACAACAAAGAAACGATTACTACGAACGTAAAAACGCCGATGCTCAAAACGCGCTGGACAACACAATGTTCAACGAAATGAGAAACGACGGTAGATATGTTAAGTATGATCCTCAACGCGACACCCGCGTAACATTTGGCAAAAAGTAAGAGGACTAAATTATGGCTAATAAGGATGCCGCATTTGGTTTGATACCCGCTCGTATGATGGGGGGCGCTCCTTACTCTGGAGGTCAAAGCCGTTACCGTATCGCTTCCAATCAGAGTGGTGCTATATTCCAAGGAGACTTGGTGAAGCAACTCACTGGTGGTACGGTTTCTCGCGCCGCAGCCTCTAGCACCGTTCCGGTGGTAGGAGTTTTCAACGGAGTTCAGTACACTGACCCAACATCAAAAGAAGTGGTTTTCAAAAACCATTATCCCGGTTCGATAGTAGCAAGTGATATCATCGCATTCATCATAGACGATCCTAATGTAGTGTTTGAGATCCAAGCTGACGACACCTTCCCCGTAGCTGATTTGTTCGGCAATTTCGACATTGTAGACCAATCAACAACTGGGGATACCGCTTCTGGAAGATCTAACATGGAACTAGATGTGACTACTGGTGCAACCACCACTACGTTGCCGCTAAAAGCCATTGATATCTCTCAGGATCCCGATAACGACGACGTTGCGAGTGCCAACACAAACGTAATGGTGGTCATACAAAACCACATTATGGGAGTGAAAGGCGCTGGCCTAGCTTAATAGGAGGCTAAATAATGGCTATTTCACGAGCACAATTAGCCAAAGAGCTTGAGCCGGGGCTTAATGCACTCTTTGGTCAATCGTATGATCAGTATGATCGTGAATACGAAGAAATATACGCGATGGAAGACAGTCAAAGAGCTTTTGAAGAAGAAGTTCTGATCACTGGTTTCGGAGCGGCACCAACCAAAACTGAAGGTCAAGGTGTATCGTTTGATACCGCTAGTGAAGGTTTCACTGCTAGGTATACCCACGATACAATATCGTTGGCTTTTTCGCTCACCGAGGAAGCTCAGGAAGACAACCTTTACGACAGTTTAGGTAAGCGGTATGTTCGCGCTTTGGCACGATCCATGGCTCACACGAAAGAGGTGAAGGGAGCAGACGTTTTGAACAACGCTTTCTCAAGCTCTTTCACTGGGGGCGATGGCGTATCTTTGATCAACACTGCTCACCCACTTGCGGGTGGTGGCACGTTGGCCAACAGAGCCACAACTATGGCTGACCTTAATGAGACCTCGTTAGAAGATAATCTTATCGACATCAGTACTTTTACTGATGATCGTGGCTTGACTATCTCTGTGCGAGCAACAAAATTAGTTGTACCACCACAACTGGTTTTTGTTGCTGACCGAATCTTGAATTCTCCAGCACGATCCGGCACCGCAGATAACGATCTCAACGCCATCAAGAACACAGGTGTTCTTCCAGGCGGTTATACGGTCAACCACTACCTTAATGACCCAGATGCTTACTTCATTCTCACTACGGTGACTGAAGCTGGCGAGGGGCTGAAGATGTTCCAGCGTACTCCGATGGAAACCAGCATGGAGCCTGACTTCACAACAGGTAACATTCGTTATAAGGCGCGTGAGCGTTATAGTTTTGGCTTTTCAGACCCAAGGGGAATTTTCGGTTCCCAAGGGGCGTAAAGCTCAAGCTACGGAAAGAGGGCTTCGGCCCTCTTTTTTTGTGCCTACCCATAAGCTACACTCAAACGGTCTATGGTGATCAGATAGGCTGATCACTGGTTCAAAGGAGAACTGTATGACTACTCATTTTACTTCGGGCGTTACTAACGTCGCGGGAACAAGCACTTTAGGTAAGCTGAAGATGCCAGCCCCCGCAAAATACCATGTCTATCACAACGATTTTGACACCTATCTAGCGTCGGATTGGACTATCACCACCACCGAAGGCGGCTCCGGCAACGCATCAGAGGCTCTGGGCGATGGCGACGGCGGGTTGCTGGTGATCACGAACGATGATGCAGATAACGATAACGATTTTCTCCAACTGGTGAAGGAAGGGTTTAGGTTTGAGTCTGGTAAGCAACTAGCTTTCAACGCTCGTTTTAAGACTTCTGATGCAGATGCGAGTGATGTCGTAATTGGATTACAAATCACAGATACTTCACCCTTAGATGTGTCTGATGGCATTTTTTTCTTGCTCACTGACGGCAGCACAACTCTACAATTCATCGTTGAAAAAGACGGCACACAAAGCACGTTGGATCTTCCAACGGCGATGGCCGACGACACTTTCATGACTGTTGGCTTCGTCTTCGATCCCCGCGATCAGACATTTCACGTTTACCAAAACAACGCAGAAGTCGGCACCGTGGTTTCTACCAATGCTCCAGACGATGAGGATTTGACAGTCAGCTTCGGAATCCAAAATGGTGCCGCTGCTGCGAAAGTGATGACAGTCGATTACATCACCGCAATGAAAGAGCGGACGGCTAATACAGAACTTTAGGGGGTGACGTATGGCTGATGCAGTTGCAACACAAACCATCCAAGATGGTGAAAGAAACGCTGTCCTTCGCTTCACTAACGTAAGCGACGGAACAGGCGAGAGCAACGTTGTCAAAGTAGATGTGTCAGCACTTGCAAAAAATGCAAGAGGTCAAAGTTGCACAGAGGTTCATATACAACGAATCTATTGGGCAACGGTTGGTATGTCGGTCAAATTAGATTTTGATGCGTCAACGAATGTTTTGGCAATTGGTTTGCCAGCAGATTCGACGGGAGATGAGTATTACGACTCATTCTCTGCCATACCCAACAACGCTGGTTCTGGCAAAACAGGAGATATCTTGTTCAGTACGACCGGGCATAGTTCGGGCGACACTTACATGATTATCTTGGAATTGCTGAAGCGGTATGACTAATGGCTGACACAAAAGACGTGAAGCGAACTAAGTCAGGGAGGCTCATCTATCGCGGTGAGTCTTTCCCTGGCTATAACAAGCAAGTGCGTACCTCTGGTGAAAATAAAAAATTCAAGGTGCTCGCGAAAAAGGGTGATCAAGTAAAAATTGTAAGATACGGCGATCCCAACATGGAGATCAAGCGTGATAATCCTGAGCGTCGCCGCAACTTTCGGGCTAGACACAACTGCGATGCAGTGCAAAAAAAGAAAGATGTTTTTGCTGCTTCGTACTGGTCGTGCCGGAACTGGTGATTTGAATGACGGTAAGAGAGTTGACCCCAGAACAAGTAGCCACTTTGCAAAGAGTTGCTCCTAACGCAACCCCTGGGGGATTTTTTGACAGCATTACAAGGAATCTTCCAGACGTTATGCCCGGAGGCGGTGTTTTTGAACGAACGCCACGATTTATAAATACCGACGCAGATCGTGCGGCGGCAGAATATCGCTTCTCAAACCCGTATGCAGATCTACAAGACTTTCTTTTAGAGCAGCCTGTTTTTGACCGTGACCCAATCCGACAGCCTAGTGTCACTACTGGGTTGACTCGGTTAGATCGGCCCGATTTTTCTGAAGGTGACATCAAACAAAGATTTACAGATGTCTTTGAGCGACAACGAGCAATAGAAAAAGCTCAAGAAGACGCTAGGGCAAAGGCGATAAGCGATTTACGAGATGAACTTGCAAAAGAAACCGCAAGCGCTGCTGATGCAGCGGCTCAATCTCGATCAGAGTTGACTCAAACTTTAGAAGGGCGGATTGCTGAGGCTAGAGAAGCAGCATCTCAAGAAGTCGCTGACCAAGCCACAGTCATTGAGGATTTACAGGGCAGAATCGGTTCTTTGACACAAGATTTGGGCGGCATTTCAAAAACCATCTCTGAAGAACAAGCAAAGCTATCGGCTGAGTTGAGAGAAAGCCAAAAGGGCGCAGTTGATCTTGTTCAAGGGAGAATAGACGGACTAACTGATGAATTGAAAGCCGTTTCGGACTCTGTTGGCGAAGAAGCGGTAGAAACTACGAACAATCTGCGCAATGAAAGAGAGCAGATCGTAGGAAATCTTGAAAGCCAGATAACCGCTCTCAAAGATCAAGTAGACACGCTCCCAGTAGATCAGATTCAAGCGCGGATCGCAGAGATTTCAGAACAGTCGGAAAACTTTGTTGCATCAGCTTCACAGGAACGCGCAGCCCTAGCACAACAAATCGCGGCGTTAGAAGAACAAGGCGTGACGCAAGAGGACTTGTCGGCGGCTTTATCTGGTAGAGCTTCGCTAGAAGACATTGAGCGTTTACAGGATGCTTTGTCTGGTAGAGCGACAGTAGAAGATTTAGAAAAGTTCCGGGGCGACTACCAAGCCACAGGCCGATTGGTTGAAGAAGCGTTGCAAACTGGACAAAAACAAAGACAGGGGTTGCAAGAAAGAATCCAAGCCTTGCAAGAAGCTCAATTAGATCCCGCAAATATCCAGCAAGAGCGACAGGCAGCAATCACTACGGCTCTGGATCCAATACAGGCTCAGTTACAACAAATCCAAGGGTCAATACCGCAGCAAATAGACGTTGAAGCGCTGCGTCAACAAATTACTGCCGACATACTAGGACAGATGCCACAAGGCAGCGGTGGTGTGCCATCAACAGGAGGCGGCGTAGGCTCCAACCTTGCTGCTGATATGAACGTGAGTGACGGCGTTGCGGACGCAATGGGTTACTTTGAAGAGCCGGAGAGAAACATATACGGAACCATGCCAACCACTGAGGGTGCGGCAGAGATGGGCGCAACCCCATACGTCGATCCTGTGGTTGCTGCTGCCGCAACTCCAGCAACGACTTCACAGCAAACGGCTATGGCACCGCCCCCTGCTGTCACAGGTGGAGTGGCTGCGATCAATCCTGCTGCGACTCAAGCTGCGCAAGCAGCAGTCGTAGCGGCTAATCAAGTCCCACCAGCGATAGTGCCGCAAGCACCAGTAATACAACAACCAGTAGTGCAACCACCATCGCGATTCACTCCAAGAGTTGGATTGCAGCAATACGGGAGGCGGAGATAATGCCAAAAGAAAAAATAGAAAAAGTAGCTAAGGCTCTCAAAAAGGCGAGTAACACTCACGCAAAACAAGCTAAAACTTTGGAGTCCATTAAGTTGAAAAAAGGTGGCAGCGCAAAAAAAGACAACATCCCAGACAACGTAGCGAATCCCAGCCTATATCGAAAAGCGAAAGCCAAAGCGAAAGCTAAGTTCGATGTTTACCCCTCCGCTTATGCGAATAGTTATATGGTTTCTCAGTACAAGAAAATGGGCGGAAAGTACAAAGGCGCAAAGAAAGCTGGCGGTGGTGAAGTAGCCTTTGACGCCAAGAAAAGCGATCTTAATAAAGACGGAAAAATATCGAAGTACGAAAGAGCAAGAGGCACTGCGATAGCCAAAAGCATGGCCAAAAAAATGAGTCAGGGCGGTAGCGTTCTGGTTCAATCAAGAGGCTGTGGCGCAATCATGCCTAGCAAACAGAAACAAACACGAATCCCTCGCAGCTAATGAGAAAAAAACCGGATCCCAAGGTTGGAACAGGAAAGAAGCCGAAAGGGTCAGGCCGAAGACTATATACGGATGAGAACCCGAAAGACACAGTAGGCATCAAATTCGCTACTATGAAAGATGCAGATGCGACCGTGAGAAAAGTAAAAAGGATAGACAAGCCATTTGCGCGGAAGATACAGATTTTGACGGTTGCCGAACAAAGAGCCAAAGTCATGGGTAAGACCGGAATTGCTAACGTGTTCAAAAAAGGCAAAGAAGCTATCAGGAGACAACATGGCAAAGCGTAAAGGTGGTCTCACCGAATGGTTCAAGCAAGATTGGGTAGATATTGGCGCACCCAAAAAGGGTGGTGGCTTTGCGAAGTGTGGTAGATCAAAGCTAGAAAAAGATCGTAAAAGAAAATATCCGAAATGCGTCCCATCAGCCACCGCTGCGCGGATGAGCAAGAGCGAAATTAAATCAGCAGTCACACGAAAAAGAGCAAAGAAACAAGGCGTAGGCGGCAAACCTACGAACGTCAAGACTTTTGCTGCTCAAGGTGGCGCTGTGTTGGTTCAGAGTAAGGGTTGTGGGGCGATCATGCCCAGTAAACAAAAAATGACTAGAGTTCCAAGGAGCTAGGAGATAAAAATGCCAGGACACAAGAAAACCAAAGGGATGATGAAAGGCGGTGCCATGAAAGCTAAAGGCATGATGAAAGGTGGTGCCATGAAAGCCAAGGGCATGAAAAAGGGCGGTAAAGCCAAAAAAGGAGCGGTGAGCGACCAAGAGTTTGAAAAGTTCAAAAAAGCCAAAGTTAAGAAGAAGGCTATGGGCGGTTCCATGAAAGCGAAAGGCATGGCTAAAGGCGGCAAGATGAAGACCAAGGGCTATGCTGCTGGTGGTGCGTTGAAAGGTCGAGGGCCATCGAATAAGAATTCGGGTCTATTCGGGCGATAACCGTAGGTGCCGTATCTTCAATCGAATATTCCTCACTTCAAATGCTGGGTGAGGAAGGAGTACACGCACAACCATCAAAAATACCATGGCGAGTTTTTACACGCGATGGCTATTGCTGTGACAACGATGCCGACGCGGTGTTTGAGTTTTCAAGTCATCTTTACGGGTGCAGAAACCTACGATGAGGAAAACGAACCAAATGTCACTGGTGGAGCGATGTGGGCGAGAATGCCAATCACTGCGTTGGTTGGCGATACGCATTTTGAAGAGTGGCCAGAGCCTATGCCAGTCTGGGCTGCACAACCTTGGGATTGTTCTTCTTATACTCACGCTGTTTATGTGCTGGATCGCTGCAGCGACGCCTTGTCCGTGGTTGGCGAAAGTTGATGGAGAGTTATATCCTGCGAAATACCTCTTCACTGTGGACTATGCGGAAAACGAGATAGCGGACGATCCCGCACAGCATAAACAGTCGCACGTTATGGAGTTACTTGATGCCGGGTCATGGACGGGCAACATCATAGCGCTGCCAAACAATCGCGTAAGGGTTACGCATCCTGCATGGTTTGAAACTGGTGAGGGTGCGCCAGATTTCCGACCTTCCCAGTATATTCATTACTCTAAATCCGATTTAGACTACACGCTTGATACTCAACAAATTTTCAACAACTTGTACGCTGAAGATGAAGAGCCACCGAAAAAAGGTAAGAAGTAATGGCAACAAGCGGCACCAAAAGTTTTGAACCAGATGTAGCGATTTATATCGAAGAGGCCTTTGAGCGTTGCGGCTTAGAGTTACGAACTGGTTATGACCTCCAAAGTGCAACTCGCTCTCTCAATCTGTTGTTGGCGGAATGGGCAAATAGGGGGTTGAACCAGTGGACGATCAGCCAGAAAACCATTTCGATGATCAAAGACACGACTACTTATACAATTGATAGCACTAATCCCACAGCTACAATTGACGTAGTGGATGTTTTTATTCGCGAGACTCTACAAGGCACCACCACAGATGTTCCTTTGAGTCGCCTATCGAGGGCTGAATACGCGAACATCACGACAAAGACCTCTACAGGCAAGCCAAACCAGTATTTTGTTGATAAACAGCTTTCTCCCACCGTTACCGTTTGGCCAGCGCCAGATAAAAACAGCACTTACGTTGTCCATTTGAACGTTTTGAGTCGCATGGACGACGCTGATGTGGGCGCGAACACAATGCAGATGCCATTTCGGTTTTTCCCTTGCTTGACCGCCGGGTTGGCTTATTACCTAGCGCTCAAGCGCGCACCCGAAAAAGTACAGATGCTCAAGGCTTTGTATGAAGAAGAATTCACCAGAGCGTTAAGCCAGGACGAAGAAAGAGCATCTTTTCGCATCGCTCCTGATGTGCGCAACTACTACACGCCGTAATGTCGTTCGCAAGCAACAAAAGAGCTTACGGAATCTGCGATATAACTGGTTTCAGATATCGTTTGCGTGACATGAAAAAAACTTGGGACGGACTCTTGGTAGGCCCAGATCAATGGAGTCCTAAGCATCCGCAACTAGATCCAAAACCAGCCCCGAAAGACCCACAAGCGTTACGAGACGCGAGACCAGACCAAGCCGCTGACGGCAATGATGGTAACTTCTTTATGGTCTATGCAAATACAGGAAGTGCAAAACTCGGTACAACTTTGCAAACATTTGGACTTTCCGCTAGTGTTGGCACTCCAACGGTGACTATTACATGAGTTTTACATTCGCAACGCTCAAGAGCGCGGTCAAAGATTATTTGCAAGTTGATGAGACAACTTTCAATAACAACATCAACACTTTTATACAAGAAAGTGAAAACCGCATTTTCAAGATGGTTCAATTGCCGGAACAGCGTAAAAACGTCAATGGCAACGTGACATCTAGCAATCGGTTCTTGGCAACGCCAAGTGACTTCTTTGCGCCCTTCTCACTAGCGGTGATCGACTCAAACCGATACTACTATTTGGAGTTCAAGCACCCATCGTTTATTAAGGAGTTTTCCCCAACGACGACGGTGACTGGAAGACCCAGATATTACAGTCTGTTTGACGATACCGCTTTTGAGCTCGCGCCAATTCCAGACTCAGGATATTCAGTTGAGTTGCATTATCTCCATAAACCTAACTCGCTAACGGCTGGCGCTGAAAGCGGGACGACCATTCTCAGCACTGATCATCCAGATCCGCTGCTTTATGGGGCGTTAGTTGAGGCTGCAATTTTTCTGAAAGAACCCGCAGACGTAATAGGCACCTTTGAGAGCAGATTCAAAGAGGGCATAGCCCGGATGAAGAATCTGTCAGAGGGCCGGAACACCAGAGATGAGTTCCGGTATGACTTATTGCGATCTGGGGTGAGTTAGTGGAAAAAATTGAAAGTCTTAAAGGACAAAACGTAGCGATAATCGGTCTTGGTGCGAGCCAAATAGATTACGTCATTGGCGTAGAAAATAGCAAAACTTGGGATGAAGTATGGGGCATCAACTCTGCTTTATCGGTTTTTGATGTAGATCGTGTCTTCATGATGGATCCGGTCAGTCGCTTTCTGGATACCAATGATGCTGGTAATCAAACCGATGTCATGCGGCGTGTTCTGCCTACCTTTAACAAACCAATCTATACTTGTGAACTTGATGAGCGAGTCCCCGCTCTGGTTGAGTATCCTTTAGAAGAGGTTATCGAAAGTCAGCGGTGTGCTTATATGAACAACACCACTGCCTATGCAATCGCTTTCGCTTTGTGGAACGAGGTCAACCAGATAGATATGTTCGGGATGGACTTCTCCTATAAACACAATTTGCACTTTGCGGAGGCGGGTAGAGCCTGTTTAGAGTTCTGGATCTGTAAGTGTATCAACGCTGGCATCACAGTCGGCGTGAGTCCTCGATCCTCGTTGCTTGATCAAAACGTGCCGCTTGAAGAAAGACTATATGGGTATCATCGACTCAGCGATCCAAAGGTAGCGATGCCCACACCAGCAGATGAGTGGATGGTTTGCAATAGATCAGAGTTGGCTAAGATGGTCAAAAAACACAAATTAGAAACTGTGGAAATGCCATCGTCACCAGAACCATATAAAGGGTAGTCATGCTAGAAGACAAAATAGGTCTTGGACTCGGCCAAGTCATGGTTTCTACTACAGATAATCGCGGCCATGACGCAGAGTTCTGGGCAGAGCAAATCACGAACAAGATAGTAGGCATTTCATCGCAAGCTGCACCGCATATACGGCAGCAAGCAGAGGCTTTCCGAAGGGACGTTTATCAACTAATATTGCTAGGCGTCAAGAACGCCATAGCTTCAGACCGTGTGACAATAAGAGGCTTGCTTGCAAGCCAGGGACACGAAGATATGGCGAACATTGTGAAGCAACTAGAGTAAATAGGAGGTGCGTCATCGCCATCACATCCGCTATCTGCAACTCTTTCAAACAAGAGCTTTTGGTTGAAGGACATAATTTAACTAACGGTGCTGACACGATTAAGTTGGCGCTTTATACCTCATCCGCCACTTTAGGGGCTGGAACAACTGCCTTCGTAACGACGGGTCAATCTTCGGGGACTAATTATAGTTCTGGCGGTGGCTCTCTAACAAACGTCACGCCAACGCTGTCCGGCTCAGTCGCGGTATGTGATTTTGCAGACTTCACATTTGGTACTGCAACAGTGACTGCTAGAGGTATGCTACTTTATAACTCCACCAACTCTAACAAGGCGATAGCTGCTGTCGATTTCGGTGGTGATAAAACAAGTACGGCAGGAGATTTCACCGTAGTATTCCCATCTCCAACTGCGACTGGCGCAATCATTCGTTTAGCTTGATGCCCAATGCCGCTACAAAAACTGGATTTTCGTGCTGGAATAGATAAAGAGTCTACCGATTACGCAGCGGGAGGCGGATGGGTTGATGGCAACCTTGTACGCTTCCGTAAAGGCTTGGTAGAAAAAGTCGGAGGCTGGCAAAAGCTCGGAACCAACACCTTCCTTGGTTTAGCTAGAGCCTTACACTCATTCATATCCTTGGGTGGCACTCGCTACCAGGGCATTGGCACCACCTTCAAATACTATGTAGAAGAGGGTGACGCCTACTACGATGTTACGCCTATTAGAGTCACCACATCCGCTGGTGATGTCACCTTTGCAGCAACAAATGGATCTAGCACGATAACAGTAACTGATGCGAGTCATGGTGCAGTAACCAACGACTTCGTGACGTTTTCGGGAGCAGCGACGTTGGGCGGCAATATTACGGCTGACGTTCTGAACCAAGAGTATCAGATCGCTCTAGTCACTGGGACGAACACATACGAAATCACCGCTAAGGACACAAGCGATGCAACGGTGACTGCTAATAGTTCTGACAGTGGAAACGGTGGGAGCTCCGTTGTCGGTGCGTATCAAATTAACGTTGGTCTTGACACCTATGTATCTAGCTCTGGTTGGGGTGTTGGAACTTGGGGTGCTGGAGCCTGGGGGTCTGCGAGTGCCATAAGCTCTACCAACCAGTTAAGGCTTTGGACACATGACAACTACGGCGAAAACCTAATTATAAATCCGAGAGGCGCTGGTATCTTTCGTTGGGTTGAGAACAACGGCACTTCTGTTCGGGCTTTGGAGCTTTCGGGTATATCTGGAGCAAACCTTGTACCGACTGTGGCGCTTCAAGTTATTACATCAGAAACCGACAGGCATTTAGTTGTTTTAGGCGCAGACCCAATTTCCAGCGGCTCTCGCACTGGAGTAATTGACCCAATGTTGGTCGCCTTTTCTACCTCCGAAAATGAATTAGATTTTGAGCCGACAGCCACTAACTCAGCGGGAAGCGTAAGGCTATCCACTGGATCTTTTATTGTGGGCGGAATCAAGTCTAGGCAAGAGATTTTGATTTGGACGGACACCAGCTTATATAGCATGAATTTTATTGGGCCGCCGCTTACCTTCGCAATCAATCTGGTAAACGAAGGCAGCGGTTTGCTAGGGCCGAAAGCAGCTACAAACGGCCCTAACGGCGTTTACTTCGCATCCAAAACCTCTTTTTACTTTTATAACGGAGCAGTGCAAAAGTTACCGTGCTCCGTACAAGAACACGTTTTTAACGATTTAGATCTTGGTCAAGCCTTCAAATGTTTTATGGGCATGAACACAGAATACGGAGAGATGTGGTTCTTCTATCCAAGCCTTGAAGATGCCACTGGCGAAATCAGCAGATATGTCATTTATAACTATGAAGAAGGCAATTGGAGCGTTGGAAGTTTAGTTCGTTATAGTTGGTTGGATAGTGGCATAGAGGATTTGCCCAGAGCAGGGGCGCAAACATCTGGAACTAACTGTTTGTTTGAACACGAAAAAGGATACGACGACAACGGTGCGCCGATGAGTGGCGTTTTCATAGAATCCGGCGACCTCGATATAGCTTCTGGAGAAAACTACAGTTTCGTGAGAAGGATCATCCCAGACATGAAATTTCAAGTTGATCCTACGATTTCTAACACCCCTGCAATGAACATTGTCGTGAAGCGTCGCGATTTTCCAGGGCAATCACTCTCAACTGATTCTACTACTCAAGTTTCTCAAACCAGCACGTTTTCTTCTTTGCGCACTAGGGCGCGTCAGGTGGTGTTTCGATTTGAAAGCGACGACGATAACGACACGATCAACCAAACTGGTTACAAATGGCGCTTAGGCTCTACGCGGATTGACATACAACCCAGCGGCAGGAGATCGTGAGCAAGCTGCTTGAAACGCGATTGCCACTTGCTCTGGGAGAGTCAGTTGACACCGCCACCTTCAACCGTTTGATTCGGGTTTTGGAGTTAAACCTCAGTGGCGTAGATATCACTATCTCTCCGCACTTCAACTCGACAGAAATCAGTGAGTTACAGTTTGCAACGGGTGCGATAATATTTAACTCAACTACGAGTATCCATCAGGCTTTTGATGGTACTCAGTTTAGGGATTTGTATAATCACCAAACATACCCCAGCGGTGTAGGAGCTACGTTTGGTGTAGGAGCAGTCACGGTGACAATATCATGAACAGGTTTTTAGAAGCGCGAATACAAAGCATGATGGAGCCGACCAGCCCCATGCGCTTTGAAGAAGGCGGGGCGGTTGAAGATCCTTTGACTCAAGAAGAGTCAATGGAATACACAACGGCAATGCAGGAGCCAGTGGATCGTGATGCCGACCTTCGGCAAGCGATACAAGAACTCATGGTCGCTCGCGACACTGCCGAAGATCCTTTTGAAGCCAGAAAGGCTGAACAACTCATTGAAGCTGCACAAATTAGCCAGACTGCCCCTCTCGCTGATGCAGCGTTACAGGTTTCGCAAGCTGGTCGCGGCGGTGATTCTACGCTTGCCCACTTAACTCCGGGCGAAGTGGTTTTGCCAGCAGAGATGATGGAAGACCCACAATTTGAATCAGCGGTAGAAACTCGCTTCAAAGAAGTCGGATTGAATCCAGAAGAGTATGTCGTCGGATTAGGTATCGCCTCATTAAACCCACAAACTGGGCTTGAAGAATTTTTCCTCAAAAAAATAGCCAAGTTCGGCAAAAAGTTATTTAAGAAGGTCGTGCGGCCCGTTGCTAAGGTGGCACAGTTTGTTCCCGGCCCATGGCAAGCACCCGCAGCACTGATCGCAAAAGCCGACACTGTATACAAAGTTGCAACAGGAGAAGCGAGTCCGCTGGCTTTGGCAACTCTCGCAACTGGCCCAAAGATTTTCGGTGACACCGGAGCCATCGCAAACATCACAAAAGCTGGTGGTGAAGGCGGCTTCCTCAGTGGTTTGGCTAGTTTAGGTCGAGAGGTGCCGGGCGCTTTGGGCGATTTAGCTACGAATCTCCCGAGCAACATAGCGAGCGGGATCGGTAGTCTCATCAGAGATCCTAGCGGAACCATTCAAAGTGTCATGAGTGGCGCAGGACTGCCGGGTGGCCAAGGTGTATTCGGCGCGCCGGGTGTCGGACTTGCCGCTCTAACTCCAGCAGAAATAGCAGAACTCACGCCTAGCCAATTAAGCGCACTTCAAGATCAAGATAAACTCATGGCGATGGCTAAATCCGGCGTTACGCAACAAAAAATTGAAGAGATCGCAGAAGGTCTTGGAATAAAAGACGTTAGTAGTCCCGGAGCGATTGGCAAAGTCTTCTCAGCGGCACAGCAATTGGGTTTAACCACTGGGGCCGTTGGAACAGGCGATGAACCGGGTTTCTTACAAAGGATAGGCAGCGCTCTTGGTTTTGGTGGAGAAGGACAGCCATCATTTGGTCGCGCTTTAGGTATTGGCGGTATTGGAGCGTTGTTAGCCAAGTTGGCTTACGATGAAGCGAAAAACCGTAAAGGCGTCCCGTTAACACCACTCACACAAGAGACCGCCACTGGTAGGTACAATATTGAAGCGGAAATCGCTAGAAGAATGGGGAAAGAAGCCCCTAACCCTGTGGAGTTTGGTTTGTTACCTTCGGGAACACTCCCACAACTTACTGGCGGTAGACCCACACCTATCCGCGAAAAACCGCTGCCAGTGAGCGACACGCGATATCCCTCTGAACAATTTCAGGCGCTGCCTTATGTTAGGCCAGATGTGATGCCAGATGCGAAGCCGATTATGGATTCTGGAAGAGACGGAATGGCCGTGCCGCGTCCGCGTCCAGTTAAACCAGCCATCATGAACATGGGCGGTATGGTAATGCCCATGGCTTATGCCAAGGGCGGTAACGTAGCGGCAGAAGACTTCAAGCGAATGAATGGTGAGATCGACGGCCCCGGCACCGAAACCAGCGATGATATTCCTGCAATGCTATCTGATGGCGAGTTTGTCATGAAGTCGCAAGCGGTTAGAGGTGCTGGCGCGTTTGATATGAAGAAGAAAAAAGGTGGAATTGTGGAATTAAGACCCACAAGAGAAGAAGACCGCGAGCGTGGCACAAAACTCATGTATGAGATGATGGATTTGTTTGCTGGGCAAGCAAGAGCGAGTAGTTAATTATGGCTGAAGTCACTTACGAGGAACCGTTTGTCGCGTCAGTATCGCGCATGGATCAAAGGCTTGATCCGATTACGCAACAAATATTGTTGGGTCTTGATGGACAAGGCGGTTTCATCCCAGATGCGTTACGAGCAATAGATCGCACGTTTTTTGACGCGGAGGGCCGACCTATTGTGGTTGGTCGCCAGATCGCTGGGCTTACACCAGATCAAATTGAGTCAATGCGTTTGGCGAGAGCGGGTGTAGGCGCTCAAGATCCTTTCTTTGAAGAGGCGTTAAGACAATCTCGCGCTGGTTTAGGCTCTCTGAGGGAAGGAATCGCCTCGCAAGCAGCGGCAGACCAAAGGGCCGCTCAAGAGCTAAGAGAAGGCGCTCGTTTCGCGTTAGATCAAAGAGATCTCGCTTTGCTGGAAGAGCTTGGTGGCGCTGGCAGAGAAGAGGCTAGAGTGCTTGCCGCAGAAAGAGGATTGAGAAGAGATTTAACCGACGCCCTTGGTATTGGCACTTTAGCTACTCAACAATTTTCTGGTGCGCTGGGTGAGGCAGAGAATTTACAAAGAGCCGCATTGGCTGGCTTTGACCCGGTTACTGCAACTCAGCGTTATATGGATCCGTATGAAGAGGCTGTTGTTCAACAAACCATAGATGATGCTCTCAAGCGTTTGGCTCAAGCTGATATGAGTCAAACAGCGCGAGATATCGCTAGTGGTGGTGAGTCTGCGTTTGGATCAAGAGCGCGCCTGAGCGCCGCTGAAAGAGCCGAAGCTGTTGGCCGTGGATTAGGTCAACAAGTAGGAGCCTTGCGGTCTGCCGGATTCCAACGAGCTCAAAGAACAGCAATAGAAGAAGACGAACGACGCAAACAAGCGGCTAGAACAGGAGCCACCGGGCTTAGTGGTTTAGCAGCCCAGCGTTTCAGAGCTACAGGAGATTTAGGCACACAAGTAGGCAATATCGGCCAACAAAGATTCAGAGCAGCTACTGGAGTTGGTTCTACTCTAGGCGCGTTAGGCACAAGAACTGCTGGTGCGCGTCGTCAAGCAGGATCTACAGGGTTGAACATTGCTGATCAAATTGCCAGCCAGACCCGAGACATAGGGCGAACCATGGCGGGTGCTGGGCAAGCTCTAGGTCGAGCGCAAGAGGGCTTCGGACAAAGACTTACTGACATAGGCAGTCAAGTAGCTCAAGCGCGACGCACAGACGCTGGGACTTTGGGAGCAATTGGCTCAAACGTACAGCAGTTGCGACAAGCAGAGCTTGATGCACAACGCGAGGCGCTTGAACAAGCTCGCACCGCACCGTTGAGACAGTTTCAAGCTGCGAAGCCGTTTATTGAGATGGTTCCTGCTGGCCGGAGTGACATTCGTACTGATTTCACCGCACCACCTAGCGCTTTACAGACGGCAATTGGCACTGGTTTGAGTGCGTTCGGCGGCTTAGGAAGTCTGTATGGAGGTGGCGGTAATTACGCTGGCTACCAACAACCACCGTCAAGCTGATGTCGATTTCAAGAGCGCAAATCCCTCAGCAGATAAAGGGCTTTCAACCAGGAGGCATTGTGGAAGAAGACTTGTTTGAAGATTACACCACAGGCACCGGGTTGCAGCCTTTGGACATGGAGCAGTTCAAGGTTGATGATGAGCTACTGCAAGCGGCTATGGATCAAGCGTATCAAATGGGCCGACGTAATCCTGATTTGAGCCAAGTCAGTACGATGCCCTCGCCAGCAAGAGTGCAGGAATACACTAATATTCTGACTAACATCGCTGGTACGCCCCAGCAGCCAAACCTTTATGATGTCGCTTCTCAAGTGGGTGCAAGCATATTAGCCGCAGATCCGACTGAGGGCGCTTTCCGCTCATTAGGCAGAGGGCTTGCACAAGCTGGGGCAAATCGTAGGAAGCAACAAGCTGAGTTTGAAAACAAGCGTCGCGCTATAGCCGCTAGGGCGTTTGAACTTGCGAAGGCTGATCAAGATGCTGCAATCAAGTATCTGCGTGATGCCGATATTGCAATATCGAGAACCAACCCAGACAACAAAACCAAGACCTATGAGGTCGTTGACGCGGCTGGGGTGACGATTGGAAATGACTTTTACCCCAAAGGTTCCACTGTGATGTTGACGGATGAAGAGGCACTGTCACGGCGTAAAAAAATACGAGTGCCTGTTAAACAACAAACAGGAACTAAAGCTAATAGTTTCGGAGAACCCGCCTATTACATGACAAAACCAGAGGCGGAGCTTTTAATCGAAAGTCTCGGTTTGCCTCGCGGAGAAGAATTCAACAAGATCGTAAGCCAAATAAGTGTGCCGGAGGGTGATCCGAAACTAGGCGACGCAATTCCCATTCAAGGTATGTTTGGTGAACTGGTTCCGATAACTGGCCCAGATGGCGTTTCAAGGATAGTTTTAAGTCCCTCAAGGATTAACGCTGCGCGAATCAATGAAGGTTTTGAGCAATACAAAACTGATCGAATCAAGGAGATGGCAAAGAGCCGAACCGAAACACTTGACCAGGGCGTTAGCATTCTCCCAGCCGTTGAACAGGCGATGGATATTTTGCGAACTGATCCAACTTTGAAAACTGGCAGCATCTTGACGGATCAACTTCGTTTTTTCAAAAGAAACATGGATCTTTTGCTTACCGGAGCGCCTAGCACTCTGACGCAAAATTTAGACAGATTGAACGCGATTGCTAATCAACTCGCTCCTTTGATGCGAGTGAAGGGGTCTGGTTCAACCTCAGACATGGAGTTTCAAGCCTATCGTGACGCGATACTATCGCTGAAAAATACCGCTCGCGCTAATTACATAGCTTTGTATGCCTTGAAGAAAAAAATTGAAAACGGTGTCGCGCTATATCAAGCAGAGCAAAGTATGTTGCTGAACCCCGATATCAAGGACTACGACCAAATACAAAAAAGATTAGATGCGATTGATGTCGGTATCGTAGAAAAATACAACGGCCCGGACGATGCTGAAAAGTATCAAGAGTTTTTAGTTAATTTGCCCACTGGCGCAGTGATAGACAACACCACTGGATTGTACGAAAAATACATTCCGGGCGCAGAAGAAATGGGGCCGTTTGTGATCAAAGGCTGGAAAGGGGGTAACCGATGAGCGCTGCGTTCAATCCGAATGACTATGTTGGATCTGGCACAGCCGATGGCGATCCTGTTCAAGAGTCAGGCGTTACAGAACAACCAGACCTTAGTATCTTTGATCGTGTCCGCGATGGTGCGTCAGCGTTTGCTAAATACATAACTGGTATTGGCGCGCCGATAGAGTTTCCAGATCTGCCAGAGATTACAGATATGTCTGGTGACCAATATACATTCAAAGACAATATCAAAAGCTACGCAGCGGTTTTAGCTGCTCGCGACGATGTAGGTAAAGCAGAAGTTTTTGCAGAAATCTTCAAGGACGATCCTCGCTTTGGTGGTGCTTTCCAAGACGACCCTGGCTTACCTTTGATTGTTTGGAATGGCGTACCGTACTACATCAATAAGCCTGGCATCAGCAAAATGGACTTCAAAGAGTTTCTTGCTGAAATAGCAAAACAGAGCCCTGCAACTAAATATGCAGGGGCGGCTAAAGGTTTGGGAGAAACTGTTAAAAGAGGCGTGATCGGCTACGGCGGTACGGAGGCGGGTCTGAGTGCTACCGAAACAGTGCTTACACCCAAAGCCACTGCTGCAAGAGCAGATGAGTCACTTGAAAAAGTAGGAGATATTGCAGAGGCAACTACTATTGGTGTTTTAGCCGATGTGGCTCCTGATGTAGCGAGAAGACTCCCTTATGTTGGCCCAATCGTTCGTGAATTTCTTGAGCGTACTGGTCAGCAGATGAGGCAAGGCACCGCTGATGTGGTTCGCAAAGCGCGGATAGAAGATCCTCAAACCGAATTAGAAAGAGTCGCTGACGCAGCAACTGAAACCGTTGCCGAAGCTATTGAAACGCCTCCTCCCCGTTTTGAGCAGGAATCGAAATATCCACTAACGATGGGACAAAGAACCGCTCCCCTTCCGAGTGGTGTATCGCCAAGAGGCACAGAACAGCTAGGCACTGAGGCTGAATTACGAAGAGCTATGCCGGATGATCCAAAGGGCATCGTTGGCTTTGATGAAGCTCAACTTAATGAAATCACTGAAGATGCTTTGTCTCTGGCTGAAGAGTTTGGCGTTGGATTGTCCAAAGATGTCAGTTTGTTGGACGCACCCGAAGAGGCTGCGAGCCGTATTCGCCCCGTCATTACCGAAGTCGCAAAAGCGAAAGAAGCAGAGGCTTCACGCTTGTTCAAAATGGCCGAACAAGCCCCAGATGCGCCGAAAGCAACCGCTGATGGTGTTATAAGCGTCATAGATGACATTCTGAACATTCCATATACCGAATACGGTATGGATCTTGAAGACTTTCTTGAAGGCCCGTTAAAGAAAGAATATGAGAGGTTACAGAATTTACGCAAAAAGCTGAGTCAAGATAAATTCCGCGATGTGGCCTTGAAAGAATTAAACGCTATCCGTCGTCGGATTGGCGCACGAATCGGAGACACCAACGTACCGACAGAACGCCGATTGCTCACTCTAATGAAAGACAAGCTAGATGAAAGAGTCTTTCAAAGCATTGAAAATGGGATTTTGTCTGGTGACCAAGAGGTTCTGGATCAATTAGCAAACGCAAACGAACTGTATCGCGAATATGCAGGTCTAACCGGGAAAGGCGCTGCCAAGCGGGATATTGATCGGTCAGCAAACAGAGTTCTTGCAAGGATTGTCGATTCAGATTATACGCCACATGGTGTGATGAGTGAGTTGTTTGGTAACAACTTGCTGTCTGGAAACAACGCTATGCCGTTGGTAATTCGACGGCTGAAGGCGCTACTGCCAGCAGATGAGTTCGCCAAAGTTCAACGCTTAATGAAAGATGCAGTTTTGATTAGAGCATTTTCTAACATCATCCCCATGACTAAAGACCGCGCCGTAACGCGATCAGCCATCGTTAAAAATTACAACGCGATTTTCAAAGGTAAAAATAAAGCAGTTGTAGAAGAGCTATTTAACGAAGACGAACTGAAAAGAATTGAAAAGTTTCGGCAGGATGTCATGCCTACTCTCTGGGCTGAGATTGACAATAACCCATCTGGTTCGGCGTGGACGATTATGGGAGCCTTGGCCCGGAGAGGGTTGTTGGCACCCCTTGATGTTGTTCCCGGCTTGGATGCTCGCGGTGCCGCCTTAGCAGCGGAGAGCCGAGCTCTTACAAGAGATGCAGTGCGCCAAGCGTTTATCACTGGTAACCGACCACTGTTTTCTGCGAGCGTAGGTGCGGTGTTGAAACCGCAAGTTATCGAAAAGGGGGACGGGAAAGCCTTCCCGCCTTTGCCAGATGACATCAGAGCTAACATGATGCAGCGGTTAGAAGAAATTGAGCAGTCACCAGCACCAGAGGAAGAGGTGTTTGAGACAGAGGATCAACCGTCTGCTCAAGCTACCATGCCGACATTTGAACCGTTGCCGGATACTGGGCGACCTACAATTCGTCCGCCCATGAGCTCACTGACGTTGTTGCGAACGCCAGAGAACCAAGAGTTGGCTATGCGTCGTCAGCTACAGGGAGGGATTGCGGGGCTGGGATAACTTCATCTGGCTCAGAGAGTCGCCCCACGATCATCGCACCTTCTAAATTCCAATCTAGCTCATAGCCCATGGTTATTTGACCGTCTACATCTGTCATGATATTTCTGGATATCAGTCGTAGCAACGCCGCTTGTTGATGCAAAGTGGTTCTGCCGAAAAGCTCGATGACCTCCCTGGCTTCCAGCACAGGCTGATAGGTTTGCGGCACATCCTTTTTTTTCTTACCAAAGAGATTCAATCCCACACCCCTTCATAAGCGTCATCAAAGATCTTATCGTGTTCTTTCTTTATTACGCTTCTTAGTTCCTCAATGAGACTTCTTCTCTTTTTTTCGCAGATCTCACAAAGCAACATATAAGTGTCTACATCAACAGCGAGCGACTTGCGCTTCTGCCGAACGTCTTGATCAGCCATTGGTACAATTCCTGTTGAAAAGATGCTAAATTGTATAGGCTTGTGCAGGATTTTGCAAAACACTATGTATGAATTGAAAAATTATATGTTGAGCCTCCAATCTCACTGGATGGTCAATCAACCGCTCTACAAAGCCGTACAAGACTCAATCCCACTGATTGCTAAGTACAGAGCCAATCTGGGCAGAAACCGCTTAGAAACGACGCCAGCGGCTCAGATGGCAAAGTCTGTCTTTCCAGACATCTATCGCTTCCCGCTCTTTCGCCGACAGTTTTGCAAAATGCTTGTACAAGAGATCAAGCAGATGGAGAAAGAGATTAGCTTCGTGCCTAACCCTAGTGAAGATGTGTTGCGCCAGATCCCAGAGATCGTGCTTGAAGAGCATTGCCCAGAGCTTTACTGGAATATGTGGTTCGTTGTGCAGAACGTTATCAATCCGATGATCTACAGTCTTTATCAAAGAGACTGCGCGCAGATCGCGTCAGTACAGATTGCGAACTACAACCCAGAGGGCAAGCAAGCCGGGGCTTGGCATCATGATGACTCTGCTGATATATCTGTTGTCGTTCCGCTCAACACTGGCGGTTATGTCGGTGGTGGGACGGAGTTCCACAATCATGGTGTACTGAAGCCGTTGCCCAACGGCCACGCACTCATGTTCCCCTCTTTCACCAAAATGCACAGAGGCTTGGCTGTTGAGAGAGGTGATCGCTACCTCTTGGTTTTCTGGTTGTACGATGGCAAGAGTGAGTAAATAAGTAACAAAACTATTGTACAAATTTGTGCGCATCTGTATACTTCTGGGTGTGGGCAATAACGCTCACGTTCTAAAACGGAGAACAGAATGAACAACGAACAAATCGTTACACACAAGCCGGTCGTAGTGAGCGCAGTTGGTAAACCAGTCGTAGCCAATATTGCTAGCGCTGACATTTGCCCACAATGCGGTTGTAAGCAACAAGTGGAATATGCCGGTAACTGCCGATTCTACCTGTACTGCAAATGTCCTTACCCCAACGGCGTTTCGGTTGAGGATCTTTGCTAACCGCTGAAATTAGGCACCAACAACAACGGAGAAAAATGATGACCATGTACGACGATCTAAAAACCCGAATGCGAAACGCTGAGAACGATCTGATCGAGATCCTTCGCGAGTACGGTGCTGGCGATGCGGCGGAGGCGGTTGCCGCTCTTTACGTCAAGAAAAAAATTGTCAAGATTGATGTCAACATCGGGCGTTACAACTTCGTCAACGGTGCGTACCTGGACGCCGATGTGATCGAGCGTGCTGTTGCGCTACTGGATGACTTCATCGCTGACACTGCCTAACTAAAAGGAGTTAAGTGAAATTATGAGTGATTCAAAGCAATCCCGAACCATGGAGTTAGTTGATATCGCTAACTCTCTCAGCAACGAAGATGTGTGCAAACTTATCGGTATGCTGCGTCACAGGTTGTTTGTCTGGACACAAGACAGTGATGGAGTATCTCACTGTGATGACGTGATAGATGCTTGCTGCAATGGAGCCTTAGTCCAAATTAACTGTGTAGACAGGGAGGACATCTAATGAGTTCTGAAGACCTTACTTACGCAGATTGCTATAAGCAAATTATGTCCCTAGCTTCAGAGATCATAGAAGAGGCTGAAGAAGACAAGCAAGAACTGGAAGACTTGATGGAGAAGGCACACGAATATGTTGATCAACATGAGTGGGTCATCTACTACTACAGAGCGCATCAGTTCGTGCATTTGTTGCCCCACGAATACTACGACGCAGCAGAAGAGATGATGGGAGAATGTCACCCAGCCGATTCATCTGGTGTGCGAGTCGATTCTTTTAACCACTATGCTAGTCTGATGGCTTACCATGGCATGACCGCTTGGCTATGCGAAGAAATATCTGACCGCTTGGAGAAACGTGAAAAATCTGAAGCCGATGATTACGCGCTTGCTGAAACTTGACAGGGAAGAGCGTGAGAAGATCTTGTTACTCTTGATCCTTTCTTTAATTGAAGAAGAGACCGCCGAACTGGCGGTTTCTGCTTTTATTGATCATCAAAAAGAGAAGCAGTCTTAGGCTGCGCCTTTTCTTCTTTCTTCGCCGCTACATACTCCATGTAACTGTCGTTGAATTTATTTTCCCACCACTTCAGCCAAGTTGATCTGCCGCTAGGGGTTTTAAGGTTGCGCTTGAACCAAATACTGCGTGCAGCGTAATACTTGAGATCATCTGCCCAGCGCTTTTCTCTTGCCTCATCCTCTGGGGTCAATGCCGTTCTCATGAAAGTGCATGATCACTCGCCCTATCTCCGCAACTACGCCTGGAACCACTGCGTTACCTAATCCTTTAAGTCGGTGTGTCCGATTGGGAACCCCATTAGCCACTCTACCCATTCTGGGTTCAGCGCTCCAGACTGCTGGTTTTGCATCGTTAAAGCATCGTTGAGACTGTTCGACGCTTTGCGTCCCGAAGCTATCAACCCCTCGAAGCTCCTGCCGCCTTTCCATTCTGAGGCTCTGGGTGTCGGCCACATCTTTACGGCACGTTGCAGTGTGATTTGGCTGTGCTTCCCTGTGTTTGGGTTGTACGCTCTCTCTCCTGGCTTCGCTGGATCTCCGTCTTTGGTCATCAGATTCGCGATGAATTCTCCTGCTCCGCCTTGGCTCGCCGATGGAGTCGGCCACATCTTCACTGCTCCCTGTAAATCTATCTGATGCTTCCCCACTCTGTTTTCCCAGTACTCCTTTGTTCTTTCGTGACCAATGTCTGTTGTCGGAGTCGGCCACCAGCCGCTGTTCATGCTGGGAGCCATCTGGTTCGCCTTCGCTGTTGGCGTATGCAATAATCCAGACTCTATCTCTTCTGTGCTTGGCATCAACGGCGCAAGCTGGAAGTACAAACGTTTGTGTGGCGTAACCTTCGGCTTCCAAGTCAGATAACACGCTGTCGAGTTCCATTTTGATGATTCCAGAAACGTTCTCGCCAATGACCCAAGTTGGCTGAACCTCTCGTATGACTCTGAGCATTTCTGGCCAGAGTGCGCGGTCATCTTCCGCGCCTCCTTGCTTCCCGGCAACGGAGAATGGCTGGCAGGGGAAACCCCCGCAAACAAGCTCAACTGTTCCTCTGTACTCATGACCATCAAGCTCCTTTATGTCTGCATGAATCGGCACGTTCGGCCAGTGCTTTTTAAGAACCTTTTGACAAAACGAATCCATCTCACAAAACCCCACGGTTTCCATACCCGCTTCGTGCAAGCCTAGACTAAAGCCACCGATGCCGCTGAAAAGGTCTAGCACCCGCATTAAACGCCGCACATACCATCACACTCATCCATGAAGCTAAATGTCTGCTGGTTTTCGTGTTTGTCAGTTAGGTCTACTTCAGTGAGTGGAACTCGGTCGCGATGTAAAAAGTATTGATTGCCCTCTCGCGGATTGCTCAGTCCGTTCCTAATAGCTGCGTCAACTGCCACGGCGTCATTCCAAGATTTAACATCGTTTGCCTTCATGTCGCGCCATGTAGCGTTGTCGTGATACGGGCAAAAAGTGCAGGCGCTTTTCTTTGGCAGCTCGTTATATCCGTTGTCACGCATCCATTCTAGGCAGTGCAGCCTACTCATGCGTTGTTCTATTAACGGCCAGCGATTTTCAATCCACTTGTCTCGACTCATTTTCATGCGTTGAATTTCGTCTTGACTGATCCCTATCCATGACTCAATCACCACTTCTTTGGGTGCGCGTTGACGAGGTTTGAGTCCAATCAACTCTCGCATTTTTTTGTGAATCGGAGCAATTTTGTAATCGGTTGTGCAGTATCGCGTCAACATTCCTTCGCTACCCCCCTCCCGCACAAAAAGAGGCGGTGACGCACATCTAGTGTGATTTTTGGAACTATCAATCATATCTTGTCGCAAATTGCCTGCGCTCACTCGATGGATCGGAAATGGCAATTGTGTTCCCAGCCAATCAAGCCATTCGTAAACGTGATCTGGTTCGGATTGAGTGTCAGCAAAGATCGCGCAATCCGGCATTGGAGTTATTTCCCCCCGCGCAGCCATCAAAGCCATCACGCTAGATTGCACTCCGGCTCCTAAACTTATGATCGTTAATTTTTCCATATTACAAGTCAGTGGCGTCTACAGTGATCAACCCGCTTTGATTGAATGGCACCCAAGTCTGTCTAGCCTCACACTCTTCTGCAATGAATATCGCTTGTTCATTTTTAGCATTCCCATAAGTGATGGCCTCATCAGAAAGCGTATACACCAAGTATGGGTAGGGGTGTTGTTTCTGCTGCGCTAAGAAATAGAACTTTTCGCCCGGTATGTTTAGCGTGCGACACGCAGTGAGGTAAAACGCCGCCTGTTGGTAGTACCGGAAGTTACGAATCGCAGCAGTAAAACCGCGAGGACTTGCATCCCGGCAAGTCTTGAGATCCCAAACATTCGTGCCGTCATACCAATCTAACCGCGCCTTGCATGGTTTATCATTCCACAAAAAACAAAGTGTAAGCTCTACCTGATCTGTTGGCCCTGGCACGTAGTCCAACACTACCTCACGCCTTTCCATACATACTTCAAACAGTTCTTGTTTTATTGGGGTGCGGTCGCCCACACCCGCCATGAAGTCTTCGTACTCTGCCTTACCAGCTTTGGTTCGCCTATCAAACTTCGGCTCAATGACAAACTCATCGTGAAATTTATCAAGCTCTAGGAAGACAGTGTGCTGCACTCTCCCTTCCAACAGCGCTGGAGTTTGTGTCATCTCTTTTTGATACTTCCATGTATACGGATCAGAGATGATGGTTGTTAGATCGTGAGATCTCCATGCTTCGATCGAGGCATATTCTTCGTAAGTCAGCCCCTCGTAAATGCCTTCCTTAAAATCCAACAGAAAACCCTCCTAATATCACGCCTACCAAGAAAGCTATGATCATTCCACAGAACGTGTATTGCGGGACCGGGACGTAATCACGAAAATTTTCGCGGGTCTGTTCCAGTAGCCCAAGATATATACCAATTAGCTTTTGCGAGGTCTTGTTCTTTATCATTTCCCTTTTTCCCTGCTCTCCAAACATATTTGAACGCTGCAATTTGGCAATAGGTCTCAACCTTTTCTTTACCAAACGCAGCAACCATTGCATCTATGCACTCAACCTCTCCAGTGTAGTGGGGTGGTGAGTTCACCATATCTGTCTTTTGGGGTTTTCCGCGCTCTTCCATGTTTACTCCTAATTGCGGTGGTTGGTGAAATTGATCCTAGTTGATCGGTTGTAGCGGATACGGCATCTCACCTATTTCTCATTTCGGGAACTGACCCCACCGCTGGCCTGTCTTAACGGCTACAAACCATTCAAAATGGTATGTCTTCTTCAAAGCCCTCTTCAATCTTTTCTGCTGGCTTAACAGGCTCTTCTTTCGGCTCTTCAACGATGGATTGCTTACCACCTTTTTCCTTGGCCTTTTGCACTTCCAAACATGGATCTACTGGATCTTTGCCTAACTCATCACAACCAGCGATACGCCAACGGACGAACAAAGGTAACGTTTCCAGCATATCGCACATAGCTTTGCTGTCCTTGTCGCTTTTGCCAGCAAACTCATTGCAATAGGCCGCTAGGTTAAAAAACTCCAGTTCGTTATGCGTCGGCAACTTGCGAAGGTCGCCGTCTTTGTCGAAGGCTTTGTCGTACTCCAAGACCCTTTCTACTTTATCTTTACCAGTGTTGGTTTTGCCTGTCCGCAACATACAGCCCTTGCCCAAGAATTGTAGTATGTCGAGACCGCTCTTTCGCTCTGCATCAGTAAAGGTTTTCCCACGCCACTCACCGAAATCTTCTGCGATAGCTGACTTTTCACCGAACACTAAGTTATACGACTTGAAGATGCTCTTTGGTCGATCATCTACGGTGCGCTCTTCTGGTAATTCCCAAAACACAAATATCTTGTGTTTAACGCCAGGATAGTTGCCGCCTTCCTCAGCCGTGCCGCCGTCCACTATGCGATAGCAAATCGCTTTATGCTTGCCCGGCTCGATGCCTTCATACTCGCGGCTTTCACCTTCGTATTGATCCGATATAACGAATTCCATTTGCGCTCCTATTGTGTTTTTGCAAAAAGATGCTGTATTGTACACATCCCCACATTTTGGACAAGCCATGTCATTCATCATCAAAGATAAGAACGCGAGGGATGACAGCTTCCCAATTACAAAAGACATCAGAGGGGAGTTTGTAGCTTGGTTACTAGAACAGGGCGTTCAAGTTGATGAATCGAAGATACTAGATCAGGGTCAGGTCAATAGGGCCAGATGGATCAATGCAACCAAAAACCAAAAGGATGTGTGGTTTCAGGTTTGGTTCGATCAGAGTCGCCCTTACGGTCAGTACGGCGATTGGAAAACATCTGGCAAAGAAACGCTAGGTCGCTGGAACGCAGAGAACGGTGAGGGACGCAAGCTCACAAAGAAACAGTTAGAGCAGATCAAGGAAGAGACGCGAATTCGACGCGAAGCGTTTGAGAAAGAGCAAGCAGAGAAGTGGGCTAGGGCTGCGCGAGAGTGTCAAGAGATTTGGGACAAAGCTCAAAAGACTGACACGCACCCATACTTACAAAAGAAGCGAGTGCCGAATCACGGTCTGAGGGTTCATTCAGATGGGCGGTTGCTTGTGCCGTTGTACAACATGGATTTTAAGATCCAATCGCTTCAGTACATTACCGACGATGGGCAAAAGCGTATGCACCCTGGCGGAAGAGCGGCGGGTGGCTTTTTCATCATCGCGAAAGAACTGATCAAGCAAACCCACACGCTGAATTATGTCGAGGGCTATGCAACGGGTGCCAGCTTCTACGCTGATTACCATGAGCCAATCATCGTGTGTTTTAGCGCCGATGGTCTGAAGGTGGTGTCCAGCCAAATCTTTGAGCGACAACAAGAGAAGCTGCACCGCTTTATTGCTGACAACGATGAAAGCAACACAGGTAAAGAGAAGGCAGAACAAGCCGCTGGGCATTTACAGAACCAAGGCGCAAAGGTAGAGATCAAGATGCCTACTGAGGTGGGCGACTACAACGACAGCAAAAATGCCTTAGAGCCAGATCAAGAGTTCATCCCAGCGATGCAGGATCTGCCTGTACCGACCTTGCCTGAATGGCACAAGACAGAGAACGGCAAGAGCTATCTGAACGTCAAACAGAATTTAGTGGGTGTGCTGTTAGAGAACAACATTGATGTCGCTTACAACGTCATTAAGAAGCGCATGGACATCACGATCCCGGACGCAGACTTCATCCCAGATCTACAAGAAGGATCTGCGATCGCTGAGATAGAGGATCGCTGCATACAGAAAGGTGTGCCGCACAATAGGGTGGTGTTCAATCTGCCGCTAGTCGCGAGAGAGTTCAATCCGGTCAAAGATTGGATCATGAGCAAGCCTTGGGATGGCAAGTCGCGATTACAGTTGTTGCTAGACACGATTGAATCAGAGGATGAACCATTAAAAAATGCACTCATGCGACGATGGTTATTAGGTTGTGTAGCTGCTGCGTGTAGTCATAAAGGTGTGGGCCTTGAGGGCATATTAGTCTTCCAAGGAAAGCAAGGCTTGGGTAAGACTCAGTGGCTCAAGTCATTGGCTCCCAGAGACCAGGATTGGTTATTAGAGGGTGCTACGCTCAACCCGGCCAGCAAAGACTCAGTGAAGCAATGTGTGAGCTATTGGATCTGCGAGCTTGGCGAACTGGGCTCTACGTTTAAGAAGGCCGACATGGATCAACTCAAGCAGTTCACCACCAAAGAGAGCGATGAACTGAGACTGCCTTATGATCGCACTTGGTCATCTTACGGAAGACGTACAGCGTTCTATGGTTCTGTGAATGAACGCGAATACCTTACTGATTCATCCGGTAACCGAAGGTATTGGACGGTACGGTGTATCAAGATCAACTATCGGCACAACATCAATATGCAACAGGTGTGGGCTGAGATCAAAGAAACGATGTTTGACATGGGCGAATCTTGGTTTCTCACCAGCGAAGAGCGCAAGCTCTTAGATGCTAGTAACGAACTAAGCCGCACCCAAAGCGCTGTCGAAGACTTACTTTTGCAGCACGTTACGTTCGATAGTGACAACACTAAACCAGTGCAGCAGACACAACTGCTCCGAGACTTAGGCATCGCCAACCCAAGGATGGCAGACTTCAAAGAAGCCGCTCGCGTTCTCATCGAGCATGGCATCTCACCCAGATACACGGGCGGCAAGAAGGTCTATGACGTTGACTACAAGCCTATTGAGGAAGATAAGTTCCCCCCTCCAAGCTGGCATGACTAAGGTGTAAGGTGGGTAGGGTGTGTACATTAAGAGGCGATGTATACATCTGTGTGTACACTTTTTTTGTGTCTATATGTGTATGACGATGTATACATTGAAATTACCTTACACTGTACACTTTTTTTTTGATTGCAAGCTGTTGTTTCTTAATATAAAAATGTAAGAGTGTGAGTGATATAGGTAAATACAAAATATTATTTGTAATGAAATATGTATATAAATGTATATACAATTTATATATGGAGATATAGGGGAATTACCCCTACCTCTACCTACTGAACTGGAGGGCGTATGAAACGCAAACTATTTAACAACTGTTTGGATTACGAAGCGGAGTTCGCGAGATGGAGAGCAGAGAACGACATTGAGCGATTCGCTTGGCGACAGCCGCGAATGAGTTATGATGATGCCCGTCGAACTTTCAAACTCATGCGGAGACAAGGATGGCAAATAAGCCAGTTGGACGACCAAAGAAAGAAAAGCCAAAGCTCGTTGAAGTACCCTTACAGTTTGAATCAGACCCAGAGCTAGGGCTCACCGATATGCAGTCTGCGTTCGTCTGGCACTATTGCGAAGGCGGCTGCTCAATGACTGAAGCGGCACGAAGAGCAGGGTTCACATTCCCGTCCCAGGCGGCAAACAAAATGCTCAATGGTCGCGACTTCCCGAACGTGACAAAAGCCGTCCGGCTGGCGCAAGAAGAGTTCAGAGCGAAGTACAGCGTTACGCCAGAGAAGACGGGAAGTATGCTGTGGAAGATCGCTAACACTGCGTTTGAGCGTGGACAATTTAACGCCTCTGTACAAGCGATTAAAGAACTCAACCAGCTAGGCGGACTGACGGTTCATCGCTCACAGAACCTCAACATCAACGCTACCCTTGAGACCATGAATAAGGACGACATCAAGAAGCGACTCAACCAACTCCTAGGCCTCGATGACACGATCCACGACGATGATGTGTGACTAGCGGCGGCGTGCATTAACGAAGTTTGGTTGAGAAAGTGGCCTCTTTCTCCCACGGCGCTCAAAAATCAAAAAAAATCGCCAAAATTTGGCAAATCCAGTGTTTTCTGTGGTCAAAACGCACATTTCTGTACGTTTTTGTGCGTCTAGCTGCCCATAAAGTGTTTAGACAGTGTACAAAATGGCCGCGAGCGCCTGTAGGAGCGCCTCTGCGCGTTTGTGCGCGGGGTCTAGGATCCCTACAGGGTCAGAAAACGCCTCTGAAATCGCGTTATTTGGCGACTGGGGCCACCCCCTTTTTGGCGCAGCGCGCTGCGGCAGCGCTATAGCTGAGTTTTACGCATTCAATACTAGTGAAAAAAGTTTGGGACTCCCTGCACCCCCAACGCCGGGCGTGTGGAGTAGCGTGTGGAAGAGGGGGTACAGGGAGAAAACGTGGTAGGGGAGATAAGGTATCCACTATCGGCTGGCAAATCCACATATTTTGCTTACAATCGCGCCATGGTTTCATCTCGCAACAAGGGCGCAAGTTTTGAAAGATCGGTGGTGCGGTCTTTGAACGACTTTTTCTGCGAAAACGGAATTGACGTACAGTGCAAGCGCAACTTGGATCAATATCAAGCGAATAACCTTTGTGACATCGAGATCCCAGGTTGGGCGTTAGAGTGCAAAGCGTACAAATCTGGGTGGTGGTATGCAGAGCCCTGGTGGGAGCAAGTGAAAGAGGCGTGTGGTGACAGGATCCCTGCGCTTATTTGGAAGTTTAATAACAAACCTGTGCGCGTAACGCTACCCATTCATGCCATCAACCATGGCTTTCCGAAAGACAATGACAAGGTTGTGGTGGTGACATTCGATCAGTGGCTGGATATTCTGCTGAACAACAAATATTTTGAAAGTGAGGCTGCGTGATGTCGCGGTTAGATGATGTAGATATCTTCGATAACCCTTTTCGCGATCCGGTTTATGAGGAACAAGGGTTTATATTCGATCCAGAACGCAACCAATATTATGAAATCATTGAGCATCCGGTGTACGGCAGCATTCGTTCGTATTTATCGCCTCGCGACAAAGGCGAAGCTCCAATGCTTAGTGATGCAAGGCGCGAAGCAGATGATTTTCGGTCAAAGCAGGAAATAAGAGCCGAATTTTTGAAATATCAAGCTAGACAGAACGCAAAGCGAATTGATGAGTTGCGGTCAAAAGAGAATCTGTCCGGTATGGAACGCTCTCTTCTGGAAGGCTTGGCGAAAGAAATGAGTGAACGTAACAGAGTCCCTCGCGGGGCAATTTCAGACGAAGATTATCAAAAATTTACAGGCATCAATGAAATCCGATCAATGAATGTAGGAGGTGCTGTGAACATAGACGACGAAAACATCTTTGGCACAACGATGGAAATGCTACGTCGCGAAAACAGACCTCAAGGGCCATCGAAGTCTGATATTCAAGAAAGTTTGATGGCTAGCACCAATCCTTATGGTGTCGGTCGTACATATGAGACTATGGTTACTCAGGACGCCAACACAGACTTCACTAATGGCTTGCGAATCTTCCGTAGTGTTGTGGAATCGATAGGCTTACCACCAGAAACCCAAGCAGAAGCAAAAGCCATCTTTGATCGCGACATAAGACTCGCTGGTTTACGTTATGCAACGCAACAACTCCTTGATAGGTTCGGGAAAGTATCGTTGAGTGCTGACAAAGTTAATTTAGGTGGCGTTGATCCTCGCACTTATGAGATGAGAGTCGCGACAGAACAATATTTGTCGTCTAAGGATGATCCGGTCAGTGGGCTTCCCAGCACGATGAATCTGATTAGAGAGGGTGATACAGGTCGCGGCATCTCCGACGCAGAGGTTTTGCAAAGGTTCCTTGGAGCATCGAAGCCCATGGAGCCCACTTTGAAGTCTGGGTTCAAATCCTACGGCGAATTGGAAAGAGAGAAACAAGATATCTACGACGAAATGGATAGTGGAATAGTTCCGCTTAAATAACATGGGACTCATACGAAGACTTATTAAAAAAGCCCCAACTGATAAGGGTGTTTACAGTTTCGCTGAAGAATTAGCGCTTAACTCTCCCCAAGACATCCAGCGCGGCGATGATTACCGCCGGATGTTCACCAACAATGGTGTGAAGGCAGAAGAGCTTGAAGAACTTGGTTTGAATGAGTTGTTCAAGCGGGATCGAGTGAGTCAGCGCGAGATTCTCGACACGATTGCCGAAAACCGCATCGAGTTTGAGGTCTCTGAATACAAAGGAAGTGCTCCAACCAATTTCAATTTTGACCGAAGGACTCTGACCTTTGAAGAAGCAGAGGGGCCAGAATACATCCAAGAGAGAGTCGCTGAACTTATAGACGAATACCCTGATTATGGTAATCCAGATGATTTTGCGGACATAGAATTTCGCAATCGAAGCGAAGTCGATAGTTGGCTTGAGGGTGATTTACCGTTCGATAAGTTGTCGGCTATCGACCAAGAGCTCATAGAGGACTACGCAAAAAACGTACTCAAGCAGATGTACGACGACGACCCAGTAACTGAGGTCAGACTAATAATTGATGGGGAGGAAACCGACTACGCTTTAATCAATCAAGAAGGCACTACGGGCCGGGAGTGGTATCCCAGAGGCGATGCACCACCTTTTCTATTCCGGGCGTTTGATTCGCGAGGTGCGCGAGATGAGTTGCCCACAGACGTTTCGGAAGCGGAAGTACAGCTTCAATCCCTTGCGATGGAAATGGATGAGCTTAACCTTGAGCCTAGCGACGGTCTGCGTTGGCTGAGTTATACGCTGCCAGGAGGCACCAACCCTCAAGAGTTGGTTTTTGGGCTAAAGTTGCCCGAAATTCGTTTTTCTGAAGACGTTCATTACGAAGATGAAGTAAACCAAATATTTCACGTTCGGACGAAAGATCGCGAGGGGCCGGACGGCGAAAAGATTCTTTACATTGAAGAGTTCCAATCGGATTGGGGTCAAACAGGCCGACGCGAAGGATTTAAGGATCCGGCGCTGTTCAAAAAGGCAGGGGCAGACGCAGAGCAATCATTACAAAAACTAGCGGAACTGAACGTCCCGCTTGAAGCGTTGACGCAAAACGAAATCCCTATCCTTAGCGTCAGACACGCTCTGAACCTAGTCGGCACTGGGAAGTTGGATCTGGACACCATTTACGGTGGAGATATACCTAAAGAAATAGATTACCGCACAGACCAGTTGCGAACCTTCAGCCGCTTGAGTGGAGCGGTTAAGGAGTTTGATCGGGATATTGGAGAATACGCTAGACAATTTCTAAAAAACGACAGAGTAGATGTCCTCGCCCCAGAAATAGCGGATATATTCGTTGAAGAGTTTATCAAAGAGACGGTTACTAGCGTGGCAGATCCTAGCGAGGCGGTTCGTTTCATTGAGAGGGAACGATCTTTACTGCCTAAAGACGCAGCCGGAAACTATGATCGGTCAGACCCTACCGTTCGTAGACTTATAGAAAGTCATATTAAAAATAATCCTGACATCCGACGCTCAATCGACGCGGATTTGCGTTACAAATATGGGCTTGAAGCGTTTTCGCCCGAAACAGCTTTCACCTTGAATGATTTCTATCAGCAACAGGCTGAAAACTTTGTAGGTGCAGAGCTCGAAAAAACTGGGGTGCCAGCGGACTTTTTAGAAACGATCAAGAAAGCTGTCACACGCTTTGAGACAGATCCAGATAACGCAAAGGCGCTGGAGATGATTTCTCCATATTCTAATTTCCAAGAAAGAGCGCCTTTTGTCACTTCTTCAGAAGGCTGGAACCAGCTAGGCATAAAGTATATTTTCAACAAAGCAGAGAGTGAGGGCTACGACGGTGTGGCGTTCACTCCTGGTTACATTCAAAGCAATCGCTGGAACAAGCCGGGACTCAAAGACGCTTACGACAAAACTATTCCTTTTGCGATCAGCAAGGTCATCAATCCAGCCAAACCCACCAGCGACAAGAATAAGTTAATTAAGGTTGAGAACACCGTTGAAATAGAAGGTGATGGTGGTGAGGTCGTATCAAAGATCTATCGTTTTGATGACCCTACGAAAGATGGCAAAACGATTCGTGAAAAGTCAAAGCGCAACCCTATGTTCATGGTGCCTATTGGTGCTGGGGTGGTGGGACTGCAAGCGTTAACACCAGAACAGGCTGCTGCACAAGAAATGACAGCGGCAGAGGCGCAGACGATGATGCGCGATGTACCAGAGGAACGTACAGGCATAGGTGCCATAGCTGGTGGTATTGGAGATACCTTGTACGGTGCGGGTGAGGTCGCTTACGAAGGTTTGTCGGATTTATTGTTGGAGCCTCTTATGGGCATGGCTGGGGCGGAAGCCGCCTTTGAGTCAGGCGCAAGTGCAGAAGAGATTGAAGAGGCGCGAAAGCGAGCAATCGGTTTAATTGATTTTGAAACGCAAAGCCCCAGAGGCCGCGAACTCAAGGCGTCGGTCTTGGAGGGGTTGGGGTCTCTGGGCGAGTATCTTATGGACGAATCCAACATGGGGCCAGCACAGCTACTCTTCCAAAAAGCAATCGTGCCAGCCTCAGAAGCAATCACTGAGGCTGGTCTCGGAATTATTGGCTTGGATCCAAGAGATGATCCAGAGCAAGAAAGGATGCGAAAAGAAGCAGCTAGGCCAGTGGTAGAAGCAGTGCAGCCAATCCTCTAGCGTGAGCCCACTGTTCAATTAGATCCTGGCGTTCCTCTTCATCAACAATGTTGAAGTGTGACTTCAGCACATGAGGAATCATCTGCATGGCTTCTTTATCGTTGTCGGATCTAGCGTAAGCACTGTCCATAGTCTTAAAAATACGGTCAATACCAGCGCCACTCATGATGCGTTCACTAACTCGCGTATACCTTCTTCGGTATTCACATAAACTCGGAACGGCCTGTTAATCCGCTGAAGCTGCTTCACCTTCCTTTCGATCAGCATCTCATACTGTTCTGCTGGACATTTGCGCGTCATAACAAAGCCGCTGCGTCCAGGCGTTACTAAAAATTCTTCAAGTTCATACATATCATTCATAGCCTCTCTCCTCCTTCCAAACTCTGATGATGTAGTTTGCTTCCGGCCCAGCGTCGTGTTCCCCATCGAGGGCGTGACGCATGGTTTTCAGAAGCTGTGGTGAAATCTTTCCAGATTGTTTCACATGGAACAATTCATAGATTCTATCTAGCGTCTCCAAATATTTGTCCATGGGCGTTTCGGATCCTCCTTATAATGTAGATCATGACTTTCCATCCACTCATAAATATGAGCTAAAGTTTTTCTGCCAACGTTAGGCGCTACGATAAGATCATAAGGAGTGATCTGTTCTACCTTCCATACTTCCGTAACACCACAATAACGTAGACCATGCTTTGCTCTTGTAGACAGTTCCCAAACTGCTGGATGAACGTCGGAGTTCTTTTTGCGTGGGCCTCCGTTTGGGATTCTTGATGTGAGAAAGTCCACACGGCTGCTCACAGAATCAACCTCATTTTTTAGATCGGACAATCGTTCTGTTAGTTGGATATCGTCCATAGCTACTCCTTTTGAAAAAGCCCCGGTTTGTGACCGCGCCTACCGGGGAAGACGCTTCTAAGGCAGGAGTAGTGCCTCGGTCAATCCTTTGTCTCCAAGTCCTCTGGTGCGATAACTTTCTCTTCAGTATCGGTTCCGTCAGTGAGAACGTGCGGACAGATCTCTTTGTTTACGAACGAGTCTCTAACAAACACCACCCTCGATCCTATTGGCTTGCCAGCCCATTCGCCAGTTTTGTAGAACCGTTCGTTCTTGAGCGTTCTGAAATGCCAGCGGCGATAGTGTGCGCCTTGCTTGCGACCTGTGTAACCTTTCGGCCCCCGCAGCGTAAAAAGATCTGGCTCTTTCTTATCTGTTGGGTTGAGTCCTTTACTAAGAAACTTGGCGTTCTCTTTTTTGAACGGCACACCTCTGTGCAGCACTTCATCGCCCAGCGCGTTTATGTAGACCATGACGCTCGCCACTAGCTTGGCGATCACGGTGACATCACCATCCATTTTGACGGGGCGACGCTCAACCATTTCACCCGATTTGGAGTTGAAACCAAGATGTTCTGGAAATATTTTTTCATCCTGGCTGTCTTTGTATCTTGCCAGCCAAGTATCAACGAACTTTTTTGCTCTTTTGTCTCCAGCCTCAGCCATCAGCAAGCCAGTGAAAAGCGGTATAGAGTAATGCTTTGTTTCTCCTGCAAAGTTGATTGATAGGGTGGTGCGAGCGTTGAAAGCGTCACCCAACTCAAGCTCTATCAATTCTTCGATCTGCTCATCAGTGTACTTAGGACTAAACGGTTTTTCTGAGATCTCAGGCAACGCAGCTCTGCGCTTCTCAAAGTTGGTGCGAACCCCCTTGTAAAGCCCATGAAGATGGCTAGCAGTAATTTCCCCACCTTTAGATTTTGCGTATTCCATTCCGGCTTCCGCAGTTGTCAATTGCTGTTCACCGAAAATACAGATGCTCACAAAAACAGACGGGACATCTACACCCTCAAACTCAAACCCCTCTGGGATCATAAGCATGAAGTTTTTGAGACACGCTGACAGATCTAAACCGTCTACATGGTATTCAGCGTTTGCTATGTCTTCTAACAAATCGCTAGACTCAGGATAGATTACCAAGCGCTTAGAGTCTGGGTCATTGAAAAACCAACTTAGCGCCGAATAGTCGGAACACATCTGATCTGCAATAAATCCCAGAAGCCGATTATCCAAGTGACTCATATCTGTTTGCCATTCTCTCCAATCGAAAAATGGTCGCATCTTGTTAATAACTGTTTGTTCAATTTCCGTTGCGAAAAAATCTTCCTCCGCTAAAACATGAGCATCAACTAATAGGTCGATTAGGTCATCGTCTTCTGCATCAAAGTCGATGCTCGTAACTTCCGGCGTATCTGTGTCTATCCTTACGCCTCTGACCTTACTTAAATGCGCGTTTTTCTGAATGAAGGGTGCTGTATCCGCCAAATTTCTTTTCCCGTCTTCCCTCACAGGGCTTGTCAAAAAGATGCTGTCGGATCTGCAAATGTCTTTTATCTGATTAGAAGCGAGCCGTGACGTCAATCGTGACTCTGCCGTTTTGGTGACGAACATTGGGCAAAGACCGATTTCCTTGACAAGACCAGCGCGCAAGTAAGCTGTTTGCGCTAGTATCTCTGCGTAGACAAAGTTCAACGCCCCTATGTTTTCTTGTTTGATGATTCGCTCAAAGACAGGTGATAGCCAGTCTTTGCTTTTGACGAAAACGAAGTTGCCTTGCCGGGCTTTTTTCAGAAGTTTTTTGACGCGGTGCTGTACACCTTTGAAGTAGTTGGCAAGTTGCGTCTGCTGGATGCCGCCTATCGGTTTGTAGCCTTTCATTTATGAACTCCCATTTAAGATCTTGAAAATATACATAGAGCGATACTTTTGTGCAAGTTTGTATACATCGTATTTTTAGGGCTATAATGAGGTCTTCTTAAACAGTAGGAGTTGTGATGACAGTAGTAAGACCAGCAAACGCGATGGTTGTGAGCCGTGTTCTGATCTATGCCAGGGTATCGACCACAGAGCAAGTGAAAAGCGGAACGTCGCTCACTCAACAAATCGACATTTGCGAAGAGTTTGCACGATCCAAATGGCCGCACTGCGAGATTCTGCATTTCGTAGATGAAGGTCAGTCTGGGACGATACCGATACTTGAGCGCGAGAAAGCTAGAGAGATGACCGACTATATGGAAGAGAACGATGTCATCATCTGCACTCGACTTGATCGTTTGTCACGAAACGCAAAAGACTTGTTGGCCACGATCCCAGCGTTCCAAGAATCCAGAGTGCTTGTGTATTTCTGCGAGCAGTTCGGAGATATGCCCATCGTCTACCCTTCGGAGTCTGACAACCAAGGTTTGCGCAGTCGTTTTGATATGAACCGCATCGCCAATGAGATTATGTTGATGGTCTTGTCGGCAGTCGCTGAGATTGAACACGGCACAATCCTCGATCGCTTCGCGGACGGCAAAATGTATTGGTCTAAAGAGGGCTACTCAATCGGCGGCCCCACACCCTACGGCTTCCGCAAAGTAGATGAGTGGCATGGCCACAAACGTCGCGTAAAGCTGGTTGAGGTAGAAGAGGAACAGAAGGTCTTACGACAGATCTACGCGCTACGAGATCGAGGTCTTGGCCCTCGCAGAATCTGCAAACAGATCAACTCATTGTTTGATGTGGATTTCAATCATCGTAAGGTGCAGAACATTCTGGATAGAAAATTCCAAGCTACCAGACAAATTCATTAGACTATAGAATGATGATCAAATTGGAGATCACCATGACTGCATTAGAAGATATCCAAGAGGTCATCCGCGAACTTGAGGCCTCTTTGGCCACCGACTTTCTTACGGATTCGGTGCGCGACATCATGACCAGAGCCGTGAACTTCCTCAAGGATGCTGAGTCTCAGCTAGATGGCTAACATCAACGGCTGGGGCAGAGGCACTTGGGGCGAAGGTGCTTGGAACGAGGTTCTACCCGTCGAACCAACTGGCCAGGGGATCACCTCTGGCTTAGGCGCGCCATCAGTCGTAGCGAAAGCGAACACCACCGTCGCTGGTCAAGGCATCACCTCTGGCCTTGGGTCAGTCACAGTCATTGCCAAAGCAAACGCGCTTCCAGCGGGTCAGCAAATTACGTCCGGCCTCAACGCTTCGGTCTCAATCACTGCGAAGGCTAATGTCACAGTCAGCAGTCTCGCGATCACTTCAGCAGTTGGTCAATCAACAGTAGTCGCTAGAGCGATTGTCAACGCCCCGGTTATATCTGGAATCACAAGTGGGCTTGGATCCGTCACCACCGTCGCCAAGGCGAACGTGTCTCCAGCGGGGCAAGGCATAGCCTCTGGATTAGGCTCTGTAACCACAAAAGGTGACAACAACATCGCAATAGATGGTTTGCAAATCACCTCTGGGCTTGGCGATCCAAGCACTGTTGCGAAGAGCATTGTTCAAGTAAGTGGGATTTCTGCGACGCTTGATCTGGGTTCTATCTTGGTGTATGGCAACATAGACACCTCTCAAACTCCAAATTACACTAACGTGAGTACATCACAGACGGCTGGCTTCTCTGAGGTTTCAACAAGCCAGACGCCTAACTATGAAGAAATTGCTGCTGGTCGAGATGCAGCGTAGTGAGGATTAAACTATGGCAACGTTCGTAAACGACCTCCGCTTAACAGAATTGGCTACAGGGGAGGGCTCAGGAAGCTGGGGAACGACGACGAATACTAACCTCGAGTTAATTGCAGAGGCGTTTTCTTTTGGCACAGAAGCAATCACGACGAATGCTGATACTCATACTACTACTCTTGCTGACGGTGCTACTGATCCCGGTAGGAGTATTTTCCTTAAATACACTGGCACACTCGACTCTGCTTGCACCATAACTATTGGCCCTAACACTATAAGCAAGCTGTGGCTCATAGAGAATGCCACTTCTGGGTCACAAAATATCATCATCAAGCAAGGTTCTGGCGCGACTGTCACAATAGCCAACGGTCAAACCAAGGCCATCTATTCAGACGGTGCCGGATCTGGCGGCGCGATGGTTGACGCCTTCCAAGACCTGTCGATCCCAGACCTGTTCATTGACGATGACCTGACGTTTACCTCTGACAGCGCCGTCATCACTTTTGGCGCAGATGGTGACACAACCCTGACCCACACAGACGGATCTGGTCTGACGTTGAACTCCACGAACAAGATCATGTTCAACGATGCGAGTCAGTTTATTCAGGGATCGTCTGCTACAGTTCTATCGTTGGGTGCGACAGATGAAATAGATCTGACTGCCACGGCTATCGATGTGAACGGAACCATTGATGTCAGCGGTAACGCTACCTTGGGTGGCACTCTGGGTGTAACCGGAGCGGTGACAGCAAATGCTGGTATCAGCATCGACAACATCACGATTGACGGCACGGAGATTGATCTTTCTTCTGGCGACCTGACCATCGATGTTGCTGGTGACATCATATTAGACGCAGATGGCGGTGACGTAAAATTTTCTGATGCTGGGACTGTATTCGGAAGCATTTCTACAACCGACAACACAGGCATCATCATAGGTAGTCAAGATGTCGGTTTAAGGTTTCGACAGCAGTCCGCAGGGGCGGCTGTTTTTCCGCGCCAACCGGACGGTTCTGCTTTAGACGCAACTTTGGATCTTGGTATATCCAATTCACGCTTCAAAGACTTTTATCTTTCTGGCGGTCTACCGGGGACGGCTAGTGGCGAGTTAGTCATCAATGACAACAGCGTAGACTCTGACTTCCGTGTTGAGTCAAACGGCAACACCCATATGCTGTTTGTGGACGCGGGAAATAATAGGGTTCAGTTTGGTAAAAGTTCAGGAGGCAACACTAATACCGCTGGCGTCGAAATCCAAGCAACAGGGTTTGTGGGAATTGCTGGAGCTGGCATACGTCCTTTGCAAATCAACCGCCAAACTGATGACGGAGACATTATTGAGTTCCGCCAAGACGGCACCACAGTCGGTTTAATCGGTAGTGATTCAACAGATATTTTTATAGGAACAGGCGATACAGGAATAAGGTTTAATGATGCAGTCAATGGTGTTTTGCCTTATAACACTGGCTCTGGACAAACGGACGCAACTTTAGATTTAGGTTTTTCATCCGTCAGATGGAGAGACCTCTACCTCTCAGGCGGTTTACCGGGGACGGCTAGTGGCGAATTAGTCATAAATGACAACAGCGTTGACTCCGACTTCCGCGTTGAGTCAAACGGTAACACTCACATGCTGTTTGTTGATGCTGGATCTGACCATGTAAACATTGGAACTTCTACAGACTACGATGCNGTGCTNAATGTCNNATCAACAGACAATNNTAAAACTTTATCATTGGTTAGCACTGATACAGATGCAAATGCTGGCCCTGTTCTTGCCCTCACNAGACAGTCNTCAAGTTCTGCNGCTGATGGCGACATATTAGGACGGATTGACTTTGAAGGCTTNAATGACGCGAATCAACAGGTTGCTTATGGACGGATTCAAACCTTNATACGAGATGCGTCTGATGGCACTGAAGATGGCACTGTACAAATTAACCATTTTATCGCTGGCAGTGAGGTAAATGCGCTTGAGTTAGATAATGACGAATATGTTTTTAATAACGGAAGTAACGATGTTGACTTCCGCGTTGAGTCAGACGGCAACGCAAATATGATATTTGTGGATGCTGGGAATGACAGAGTTATGTTCGCGGGTAGTGCTCAGGACTCAGCGGGTTCATTCGCATTTAACAGCGGCGGATTGATAAGGCACGTCGGAACGTCAGGCGTGGCTAAAGATAACCTGATGTTCGCTATTTCTGGAGCTAATAACGGCTTCCAAGTCACGCAGGACAGTTCAAACAATCTGACGTATAGATTTCATACTGTCGGAAATGTGGAAACTCTTAAGGTCGATGCCGAAGGCGTCAAAGTAAATGACGCTAGTAGTAGCGCGTTAGATTTTCGCGTTGAGACAGACACGAACAATAGTGCGTTTCTAGTTGATGCTAGTGCCAACGTTTGTTTGTTTGGTAAAAGCACTGATGCCCTCACTACCACTGGTGCTACCATTTCAGCGGTAGGAACTGCGACATTTGCATTCAACCTGACATCAGAAAATGAAAGTTTTATCCTAAATAACAACAATGCTACTGGAGCCACATTCAAAATGGACTTCAGGCAAAATAATTCCTCTAAAGGAAGTATAGCTGTTGGATCTAGTAGCACCTCATATAACACTTCTTCTGATTACCGCCTCAAAGAAAACGTAGAAACTTTGAAAGACGGGCTAAGTAGACTAGCCCAGCTAAAACCAGTTCAGTTTACTTGGACAACAGATGGTGCGTTGTCAGAAGGCTTTATTGCCCATGAAGTAGATGAAGTATTTCCAGACGCAGTAACGGGCGAAAAAGACGCCGTTGATGAAGAAGGTAACATTGCTGCACAACAGATGGACTACGGCAGAATCACGCCGTTGTTGGTTAAAGCAATCCAAGAACAACAAGAGCAGATTGAAGAACTCAAAGCTGAAATAGCAACATTAAAAGGAGGATAGCACATGGCTATTAACACAACTTGGTCAGTTGATAATATGACCCATGTAGATGCTGATGGCGGGGTTATACTCGCTTACTGGTCACTCGTAGCAGCCAGCGATGCTGGTGGTGGCGAGACAGCTACCGAAGGCGGCAAAAATCGTTTTACTTACGATGCGTCTAGCAGCGATTACATTGCCTATGCTGATCTTAAAGAAAGCGACGTTTTAGGCTGGATCTGGGAAGCCAATAAAGAAGGCGACGAAACTGCTGCTGAGTACAAAGCTCGCATTGAAGCGGAACGTACTGCGAAAGTTGAAGCTCAAATAACACGTAACGCAACGGAAGCAACTGGAGTGCCGTGGTAATGAGTGAAGAACAAAAAATCGTAATTAACGACGAAGAATACAACTTTGTTGATCTTGCAATTCAAACTCAGGCAGACATAGCGAGAGTGGCTGAATTGCGTCGAGAAGTAGTGGCACTTCAACGCCAAATAGGTGAGCGAAATGCGTTGTTGAGCATCTATGAGGAACAAATAAAACAGAGTGTAAAAACCGCAGAAGAGCCTGAGACTGCACAAGGTCTGCCCGAAGGGTTCAAGGGTCACTGATGAGTTTGCTCGAAATCGTAACCACTCTGACCACCTTATCAGTCGTCGCATCCGCAATTTGTGCCGCCACGCCCACTCCAAAAGATGATGCGTTTATGGCTAAGTATGTGTACCCGGTGATTGAAGCTCTCGCACTGAATGTTGGAAAAGCAAAAGAATAGCAATGTGCTATTTGATGATGGCAGAGGAATGGGGCTTGGACAAAGGCGATAAAGCGTTACAGGAAATCAATACACATGAACGTGAGTGTGCGTTGAGGTACGAGCGTATAGAAGAACGCCTGAAAGATGGTTCTAAGCGTTTTGATAGGCTAGATGAAAAGATTGACCGCTTTGGCAATAGGCTTTGGTGGATCATAGGTTTNATTGTAGTGAGCATTTTGGTGCCACAATTTTTAGGAGGTTGANATGTCAGATGAAGGAATNCGTGTCCCAACGTGGGCATTGCCAGCGTTTCTAGCGATTCTCTCAGGTGCCGTTGTGTGGGGTGCGTCTGAAGCTAGAGCACAGGCAACACAAGAAGAAGTTGACCGCATTGAAGCAGTTGTCGAAAAGACTGTTGCCGAGGCACAAGCCACGGGAAAATTAGCAGCAGTCAATGCGACAAAAATAGAGGCTATCGTAGATTCCTTGGCGGAACAGGCCGAGACAGCGAAAGCGTCAGATCAGAAGCTCCAACAACTGATCGAAATAATGCTGAAGAACCAGAACT
>FUFK010041385.1_pt1 | contig 50425 bp, 79 predicted proteins | sample 1021851 | NCBI WGS metagenome assembly FUFK01 (sample SAMEA51879418, study PRJEB19060) | metagenome | reverse complement strand
TCAAAGGTCTATTGATAGATATATTCAAGAGGCTACTGTGATCTTGAAGCAAGACTTTGATATAGATAGACGACAATTTACGGCTGAAGTTCTAGCTCAGTACGCATCACTAGCAAAAGAGGCTAGGAAATCAGGGCAGCTTACAGTTGCTTTAGGCTGTATAAACTCAATGGCTAAGGTAGGTCAGGTGATGTCTTGAGCATACTGAACAGAGAAGGATCAGTCTTAGATCACATAGGAAGTAGATATGTTGATGTTGATACTGATGACTTATTGCATAGGATCAGGGCTGATTTGCACCCACCGCAGCAACAGTTCTTTGATAATCAGAATGAAATAGTTGGGCTTTCTGCTGGATATGGTGCTGGCAAGACAAGAGCTTTGTGCAGTATGGCTGTTAAGCTTGCAGCTATGAATATTGGATTTATTGGTGCTGTTATGGAGCCTACCGCACCGCTTATCAGAGACATCTGGCAAACAGACTTTGAAATGTTCCTTGAGCAGTATGAGATCCCATATACTTTTAGAGCTAGTCCGCTTCCAGAATATACTTTGCATTTTAAGGAAGGTGACAGCAAACTGCTATGCCGCAGCTTTGAGAACTGGTCTAGGATTATCGGTTTGAACTTGAGCCATGTACTTGTTGATGAAATAGATGTTGTATCACCTACTATTGCCGATAAAGCTTTCCCAAAGATACTGGGACGACTAAGGGCTGGTAATGTTCGCCAGTTTTGTGCAGCTAGTACACCAGAGGGATTTCGCTGGCTATATAACACCTTTGGTACAGACGAAGCAAAGGAGAGAACAGATAGGCAGTTAATCAAGATGAGGACTCAGGACAACCCTCATTTGCCCTCAGATTTTATCGAACGTATGCAAGCTAATTACGATCCATCAATGTTACAGGCATATCTCAATGGAGAATTTATTAACCTGACCACAGGCCAAGTCTATAGTCGCTTTACCAGAGAACAGAACGTCACAAACATCAAGCCTGATATTGGCCTTGAGCCTCTTAGAATCGGGGTCGATTTTAATATTTCCAACACTAATGCTGTAATCGGTATTGTCCAAGATCAAAAATTGTTAATATTTGACGAAATATCGGCTGCTTACGATACTGATTCATTGGCACAAACCATCAAGTCCAGATACCCTATGAATAAGATATACGTTTACCCAGATGCTAGTGGAGGAAACAGGAGTACAAATGCAAGCCAGACAGATATTGAAATACTGGCTGGATATGGTTTCAGCAATCAAAGTCCCCGCAGCAACCCGCCAGTCAGAGATAGGGTCGCTTCCGTACAGGCTTTATTATGTAACGGCAAAGGGGAAAGCCGTTTACAAATCCATGCCAGTTGCAGAAAGCTAATCGAATCAATGGAACTTCAGTCATACACAGAAAAGGGAGAACCAGATAAAGAGTCTGGCTATGACCACATGGCTGATGCTCTTGGGTATTTGATATGGCGTGAGTTCAATCCATTATTTGCAAGGTCGGGCAAACCTACAGGGATTAGAATATATTAAGATCATGGTATTATTGAGGCAAAACTGTGTATAGCTCACTAAATATTTACAACCAGCCTGTAACAGTAGCTCCTACAACAGTTGTCAGTCCAAATGCGGCCTATCAACGCATGGCTCAATTCTGGGATTTGATAGCAGATTTGAAGGAAGGCACATATAAGATTAGGTCAGAACATAGGAAATATTTACCGCAGCTTGAACGAGAGGTGGACGATAGCTATGATCGCAGACTCGCAAGGTCAACTGTAGTTCCCTATCTCCAGAGAATCGAGAAAATGCTGTCAGGTATGCTGGTCAGAAAGCCAGTCAGACTTGATGATGTCTCTGATCTGGTAAGAGAACAGCTATTTGACGTAGATCTTGAAGGCAATGACTTGAATATTTGGCTTTATCAGACAGCAAGAACAGTCATATCGTTTGGACATTGTGGTGTTTTAGTAGATGCACCAAAGGAAGGCGAAAGGGCAAGGCCATACTGGGTGACATATAAGCCATCTGACATATTGGGCTGGAGGACTGAGATCATAAATGGTGCAAGAGAACTCACACAGGTACGCTTGTTGGAAAAGGTTGTTGAGCCAGATGGAGCTTATGGTGAGAAGAACATAACACAGGTCAGAGTATTAGAACGTGGCAGATATGAGATTCACAGGAAAGATGACAAAAAGGGCGAATATAAATTGTTTGAAGAGGGTGAAATGAGCCTCAANGACAAGATNCCTTTTGCTGTTGCCTATTCCAANAGAGTTGGATTNTATGAAAGCCGCAGTCCTTTGTATGACATTGCAGANNTAAATCTNAAGCATTANCAGATCCAGTCTGACTTAGANAANATNTTGCANATTAGTTCTGTTCCNTTNCTTGCAGTCTTTGGCTATCCAAACGCAGATGAGATAACAACAGGCCCNAGTGAGGCANTATCANTGCCACCTGAGTCACGCATGGAATATATCAGCCCATCAGGAGATAGCTATGACAGTCAGTTTAAAAGGCTTGATGATATTAAAGAACAGATCAATACACTATCACTAGCCGCAGTCTTGGGTCAGAAGTTAGTAGGGGAGACAGCAGAGGCAAAAAGGATAGATAGATCGCAGAATGACAGCACAATGATGGTTGTTGCACAGCAGATGCAAGATTTGATTGATAACTGCCTTAAGTTTCATAGCGAATATCTCAATGAAGCAAATGCTGGAAGCAGCTTTGTAAACAGAGACTTTGTTTCAACCAGACTAGAACCACAAGAGATCCAGTCACTACTTGCATTATTTACCTCTGGCACTATTAGTCAGGAAACATTATTGAATCAGCTATCGGCTGGAGAGATTCTTGGTGATGACTTTGACGTTGAAGATGAAATCGAAATAACGCAGAACGGAGGTTTGACAGAAAGGGAAGAACCAGATGCCCCAGCGGAGGAACCAGCGGACACAGAGGACGAATGATAAATGTCCACTCCAGAAGTATTTTTTAGGGAAACTATTGATCTGAATAGGTATTCCACTGCTGTATCTGAAAAATATATAGTTACTTATAATGAAATAATCTTAAATGCGGCAAAACAGTTGAGGTCTATAGACCAAAGACAGGTTGCAGAGATAGCAAGAGGCGGTTCAAGAATAATCGCACCAGTTACCAGAAAAAGACTCAGAGCAATTATCAAACAATCAAGTGACAGCTTAGATACTTGGTGGGCTAGGTCAACTCTTGATATGAGAAAAGAGTTGCAAGGTGTTGCAGAATTACAAAGAGATTTTGTTGTTGGTGAACTCAAAAACATTACAGCATCTGGTGATATTCCTATAAATAGTGTTGCTATTAGCAAGGATTATGCAGATTCAGTGATAATGACTGATCCATCAAAGGTCAATATATTTACTAGTCAGAAGTTCACAGAAGATGATTTTGTGAAGTTTGGGTCTGGAAAATTTAACCTTACATCTTTGCAGGGAGCATCAATTAAGCTTCCAAATGGGACAACTGTTCAAAAAGCATTTAGGGGTATAGCTGAGTCCTCAGCAGAGAGATTAGATTTGGCAGTCAGGTCAGGAGTCTTTGCTGGTGAGACATTACAGCAGATCAGTAGGAGATTAGTTGGCAGACTTGATTTTGATGATTTACANAAAGCAAGTGTCAGACAAATGGCTCAAGCTGGTGGTGAGTTAACAAAACTGGCTAATCATCAGATTCAGACTATCGTTAGAACATCTGTTAATCAGGTAACAAATCAAGCATCACAGGCTGTTTATGCAGCAAATAAAAAGGTTGCCCCAAAATATGAATATGTTGCAACACTGGACTCTCGAACAAGTGCTATTTGTCAGCGACTTGATGGACAAACATTTGACTACAATAATGGCCCGACACCACCGCAACATTTTAATTGTCGATCTACTACTGTCCCTGTTGTGGACTTTGATGGTTTGCAAAAGAAATATCCTAACCTTGAAAAGCCGCCAACAACACAGTTTGACACCAGACCATCAGCTACAGGCAGAGTTCCACAGGGAACACAATACGGAGACTGGCTGTTAAATCAGGATAAAGACTTACAGATCAAAACTCTAGGCAATACAGCAAAAGTAAACTATTTCAAGAAGTTAGCTACTAGAGAAGGTTCTGGACAGAAGGCATTGAGAAAAATGATCCGCAATGATGGAACAAAGCGTAGTCTTAAAGATCTGGAAAGATTATATGGCAAGCCTAGTGCCATCAAACCAAAACCAAAAGCTGCGACAGAAACAGTAACAGCAGTCAAGTCAATGGCCAATACAAAGGTTATAGAGGGATCATGGGGTGTAACAACAGACTATAAAGAGGCGATCCGAAGAGGTGAATCAATGACTAAAGGCAGATTTGAAAAGGCAAATGAATTATCGAAACAATATAAAAAAGCATTTGATGAATATGAGGCAGCTTCAGAAAATTATTTTACTTACAGTTGGCAAAAGAATTATGGAACTCCTACCAGATTGAAAAAAGCTGGATTGACCAGAAGTGAAGCTATTGATATTTACTACAAAGAAAGAAAGATTAGGCGGTCAAAATGGCTGGAAACAAGACAGGCTTTTAGAAAAATAGAAGTTGAAGGGTCAAAAGAAATGGCAATTCTTAGAAAAGAGCTACTTGATACAAATGTGACAAATGCAGAAATAAAAGAAACACTTGATAAGCTTCCATTTAAAAACAAAACAAAAGCACTACAGGCCAAAGTTCGTGAGCAAGTAGAGGAGTTTACTAAAATGTTCAATGGTGGAGGAGTCACTGTCAATCCAAACTATGCAGTTAAAGACGGCAAAATATCAAAGGTTAAACTTGGCACAAGTCGGGCAAACAATGATGCTCTTGGTGAGATATTAGTCCCATTTGAAGATCCAGAGTTAGGATATATGGATTTAAGTTCCAAACAAACAGTATTCCATGAGATAGGTCACTCACTGGAAAAAGTTAGAAAAGAAAACCTAGACATGGCTGTTGGATTTAGAACTTCAAAAATTACAGACACAGTCCCAACAAAATCACCTAGAGAAGTTAAAAAAGCATGGACTCTTAAGGAAAGTGTTTTGCCTGATGACTTTATTTCTCCTTATGTTGGCAGACCATATAGAAGATATGATCGAACTTTAAATAAAACTGTGGATACTGCAACTGAAGTTATAAGTATGGGAGTAGAACACTTTGCAGATCCAGAGTTAATGTTTAGACTTTACACAATCGACCCAGATCATTTTCACATGATTCTTTCAATGACTAGGAACACTTACTGATGGCAATAAAAATTGAAGTTAAGTTCGGTGAAGAGACAGCTTTTGCGACAATGGTGAGTTCACCTGATACTGTTATCTGGACAGGTAATCAAGAACTTATTGAAGATGCTGAGTTCTCTTTGAACTACAGTTATGGGGCGGCTGGACATAACTACATGAGTGGCAACCAAACAACAGCTTTAGACGTAGCAACAGCTTTGACTCACAGGTATGGTTCGGAAAATATTAATGTTATTGAAGGTGTTGAAGTTTTAGAAAAAGAAGAGAAAGAACTTAATAAAATAGAAAAAACAGGTCAAACATAATGCCACTAAAAAAAGGAAAGTCACAGAAGTCTATCTCTGCCAACATCAGGCTTTTGATGAGAGAAGGCCGCACATTAAAGCAAGCTCAGGCTATAGCACTATCTACCGCTGGCAAAAAAAAGACAGCTAAAAAACGCAAAAGGAAGTAATATAAAGTCAGCTACTTTTATTGTCATGCCATCACACTATGGNTCAATGAAGCCCAAAGGAACAAAGAAAAAGAAAGTTAANAAGGGAGGCAANAANTAATGGCTAAAGGATTTTTTGAAAAATTAAATGATTACAAGGCAGAAAAGCCAAAGCCAAAAAAGGCAAAACCTAAGAAAGAAAAAGACTGATGGTTCGCAGACGTTTTAGAAAAGTTGCAAAAGACAAAAAAACAGGCGTTGCCAAGAAGTATCTCAGCGGGGCCAAAAATAAAAGTGCAAAAGCGGCTGAAATAAAACGTACAGCAGAGGCATACAAAAGAGGTGAATTTATTGATATAAAAGCAGTATCCAAATCACGCACAAAACAAGATGGCTCCAAAAAGAAAACCACTGTCCGCAGCCGTAGAAAAAAGTCTTAGGGCAAAGGCAGAGAAATCCAGATTCACATATCGTCAGCTTGCAGCCGTTTACAGGCGAGGTCAAGGAGCTTACTTGTCTAGTGGATCAAGGAATGTTCCTATGGGTGCGTGGGCTATGGGAAGAGTCAATAGTTTTATCTCTGGAAAAGGTGGAGCAAGAAAAGCAGATGCTGATTTGTTGAGGAAAAAGAAGTGAGACTGACTACCAGACAAAAGAACACTCTTGCAAAGCATCAGAAAGCTCATGGTCACACAAAGGCTCACATGGAATATATGAAACGCAAGATGAGAGAAGGGGTATCATTTACTGAAGCACACAATATGGCTATGAAGAGGAGAGGTAAATGAGTGATCCTAGACTTAAAAGATTTGGATTAGCTGGTTTTAATAAACCAAAAAGAACCCCATCACACCCAACAAAGAGTCACGTTGTTTTGGCAAAAGAAGGCGATAAGGTCAAGCTCATCAGGTTTGGTATGCAGGGAGCAAAGAACAAACCGCCAAGAAAGGGTGAATCAGACGCAGATAAGGCAAAACGCAAGAGTTTTAAGGCTAGACACGCAAAAAATATTGCCAAAGGTAAAATGTCAGCGGCATTTTGGGCGAACAGAGTGAAGTGGAGCTAGTATTGTGAATAATTGTAAATTTTTTATTTATGGCAGACGAAGTAATCAAGCCTGATAACTCAGCTGAAATGGCTGCGTTGAAAGCTGAAGTTGAAAGACTAAGAAAGTCTAATAGTGAAATATTAGATGATTACAAGAAAGCTAAGGAAGCTGCAAAAGCTGTTCCTCAAGATGTAGATGTAAATGCTTTGATTGCTTTCAAGCAGAAAAAAGAACAGGAAGAGCTTGAGGCAAAAGGCAGATATGAAGAGGCCACAGAAAAACTGGCAAGTCAGTACAGGGAAGCAGAACAACAGCAAAAACAAAGGATACAGGAGTTAGAGGCTAGACAAAGACAATTAGAAGTTGAAGCTCCAGCAGTAACAGCACTGGCTGATGTTGTACACGACCCTCAATATGTATTAAGCCGTATAAGCAAGGAACAGCTTGCTAGGGAAGCAGACGGCACAGTTGTAGTTGTTGATGGCTATAACAGAACACCAGTCAAAGAATGGGCCATGTCTCAAATGCCTCAATGGGTGCAAAAAAATCCAAGACCTCAAGGCGGTGGAGCTACTACAACAAAGGTACAGACTGAGTTTGTTACAACAGAAAAAAACCCATTTGCAAAGGAGTCATTCAACCTTACAGAGCAAGCTAGGTTATATAGAACAGATATTAATAAATATAATATGCTCAAAAACGCAGTTACAGGTTAGTATATAGACAACGTGGTTGTGCCATGTCAGAGGTTGTGCCTCGAAGTAAACATTCTTATTAATTCACATGGCGACAGTTCGCAGTGATTTAATCATTCCAGAGGTGTTTACACCCTATTTGATCGAGGCTACTACTCAGACAGATAGCTTTCTTCAAAGTGGGGTTGTGCAACCTTTGGCTGAATTAAATCTTTCAGCAGAAAGAGGTGGCGACTTTGTAAAGATCCCATCATATTCTGCAAACTTATCAGGTGATTTTGAAGTTCTAACAGACTCAACATCATTAACTCCAGCAAAGATAACTACAGGCGATCAGATTGCCGCAGTTTTACACAGAGGTCGAGCATTTTCCGCAAGGGATTTAGCTAGTCTTGCAGTTGGAAGCAGTGTTGATCCTATGGCTGCTATTGCTCAGAAAATGGCTGCTTATGTAAACAACCAGAAACAGAAGGATCTATATTCTTGCTTGACTGGTGCATTTGGCTCTATCAATAACAACTCAAGTGCTTCAGCATTGTTTGATCTAACAATCGACTCTGAATCAGGTGATACACCTACAGCATTGAGTCCTAGACACGTTGCAAAAGCTCAGTCATTACTTGGCGATCAAGGNGGNAAGCTTACAACGATTGCAATGCACNNNCGNTGNTACTATGATCTTGGTAGAAAGAAGAGCAGTTGANTTTGTTGCAGCAACAGACATCAATGGTGGTGGTGCTACAGCGTCAGGTGGTTCTATTGAGAACGCATTTGGAAGTCCAACAGTTCCAACATTCATGGGTCTAAGAGTTATCGTTTCTGACGATATTCCAACAACAGGCTCTGGATCAACAACGGAATACAGCGTGTTCATGTTCCAAAACGGAGCAGTTGTTACAGGCGAACAGGCTCCAATAAGAACACAGACAGATAGAGACATTCTTGCTCTTGAGGAAGCAATGGCAGTAGATCTTCACTACATCTATCACCCTGTCGGTCTTAAGTATGCTGTTTCAACAGTAAACCCAAGCAGAACAGTTTTGGAGACAGTTGGTTCATGGTCGAGAACTTACGAATTAAAGAATATCGGTATCGTAAGAGCTACCGTTGTTTCAAATAACGACTAGAGGTAATCAATCATGTCATCTTTATTTGATGTAACTGCTGGGTCATTAATCGGCCCAACAACAGGNGGNACNGTAACTCAGGCATCTAACAAGTCAACAGGTGTGACTTTAAATGCTGAGTCTGGNCANATCACCATGAATGGTGCGGCTTTGGGTGCTGGTGCNGAAGTTAGCTTNACTGTNACNAACAGNAAAATCTCANCTACTGACGTTGTTCTTGTNAACCATAGTTCTGGCGGTACTGCTGGAGCATATATGGCTCAAGCCAACTTGATTGCTGACGGATCATTTAAAATATCTGTCACTAATTTGACAAGTAGTTCAGAGTCTGAAGCGATTGTTCTTAGCTTTGTTGCCCTAAAAGGTGCTTCAAGTTAATGTCAATTTACGCTTTTAGGCGTATGAGGGAACAAAACGAAGCTGCTCAAAAGGCGGCTTCAGTTTCCACATCTAAGCCAAAACCCAAAACAAAGCCCAAAAAGGTGAAACTCAATGGCGATAACTCTTGATGCAACTGTTGGTGGAGCTAACGCAAACACTTATATAAGTCTTTCTGATGCAAATTCTTTTATTGAGGGCCTAGTTCTCAATGATGACACTACTGCATGGGACAACTCATCTACGGATAATAAAAACAGAGCTTTATTTACCGCAGCCCAGAGGATAGACAGAGAAAAGTTTTTGGGTGCTAGAGTTGCTGATACTCAGGCTCTTGAGTGGCCAAGATCAGGAGTGCGGAAGCCTGACACATACACAAACTTGTATGGCTTGAGCTTTCCAAACCGATTAGTCGCTGACTACTATCTCGATACAGAGATTCCAGATCGTGTCAAACACGCACAAGTAGTTTTGGCTGTTTATCTCAATAACAACAGAGGTGGACTTGATCTTTCTGGCTTAGAAGATTTTGCCGCTGTAAATATTGGAAATATAAACGTCACTCCCAGATTTTATGGGGCTGTGGGAATTGATCGTATTCCACCGATTGTTGACCACTATTTGATGGGTATTAGAATAGGTGGAAGAGCAAACTTACAAATCAAGAGGTCATGAAAATGGGCTACGGCTACGACTATCCATCAGCAATAATCATCACAGATCATACTCAGGCATTTACTGGTAGATTTGGCAAAGTAGTTGCATTGAAAAATTCAACTGTTGATCTAGTTGCTGAAAACATCACAGAGAATACGTCTACAACGATTTCTGCAATACCTTTGCATCATTCAGCAGAGATATGTGGTGTGATTACAAGTGTTCAAGTTGCAAGTGGTGACGCTGTTATTGCTTACCGCTTATGAGCATTGCCAACGCACTAAAAAAAGCGGCTTCCAAGACAATTAAGGTTCTTGGTGGCGACATTACTTATAGAAGAGTGACGACTGGAATATATAACCCTACTACTGGCTCAATGAGTGAAGTGAAAACAGATGTCAGCATAAAGGGTGTCGTGAGCAACGTAGCGAGGTCTGAGGTCACTGACCTAGTTTCTAGTCAGGACAAACGACTTACCATATCTGCTGGAGATATAACTTTTACTCCAACAACATTTGATCGGGTTGTTATAAGCGGGACAGAATATAAGGTGGTTCAGATCAATACAAATGAGCAAGATAATACAGCTATCAGCTTTGACATTTTCTTGAGGTAGAAATGGCAAGACGAATAAAAGTCACAGAGATAAGAGGTTTTTATGAAGATCTTATTGTTGATGCTGTAGCTGGAACAACCCTTGAGTGGACTAGAAGAGTGAAAAAAGCGACTCCAGTAGAGACTGGTAGATTGAGAAGTGCATGGCAAACAAACATCAAAAGGTTTGAGGGTAGTGTCACAAATAATGTTGTTTATGCAGAACCTGTTTGCTTTGGAATAAATAAACCACCATCATGGGGCGGTGTTTATAGGACAAGACAAAATACTGTTGAGGGCTTCCCAGCACTTATAGGAAAAGAGCTTGAAATCTATATCAACAGACAATTTGGGAGATTCTGATGGCAGAAGTAAACTTAAATACAGTTAGATCAACTATTGAAACAAGACTTAGAAATGAATTTAGAACAGGTAGGCCGATTCCTGTTGTATTCAGCAACGTGCCTTTTGACGCATCAACTGTAGATACTTTTATTCAATGCACTGTTAGCTTTGGTTCAAATGATTATCTAACACAGGGCGGCACATCTGACTCAACAAACTTTCTTGCTGGATTAGTTGTTATAAATGTATTCACAAAGCAAGGTGTTGGATCAGGTGAAAACTTTACTATATGCAAAAGAATAAGAGATTTGTACAATAGAACAACAGTCTCTAATGTGATTTTTGATTCACCTGTAGGGCCAGAAGTATCTGAGTCAAATCCAGAAGGTAAGTTTCAAACACAGATTAGAGTTACATTTCAAATTTTTGAGGATCTTTAATGATTGAAATTACTGAAGAAATGCTTGACGCTATTGAAGTAGTCAAAGGGATAAGAGATCCAAGATATTGGGATCCTAAATGCAGACGATATTTAGAAAAACAAAAAAATCTGCAAAATTTATCAAAAGATGAGCTTGAAAAAAAAGGCAGAGAGCTAGGTATTGAATTAGACAAAAGAAAATCTAAAGACAAACTAATTGAAGAAATAGAAAAACTACAGAAAAAAGGTTAATATAATTATAAATATTTCTTTTTATTGTTATGGCTGCTGTAAAAGGTGATGTCGGGCAAGTCAAATTTGATGATGNCGGCTCNTCAGTCAACCCAGTNNTAGGCACNAGANNATGGTCTATGTCTATCACTAAAGATACCCAAGAAACAACTGTTCAAGGTGACACTTTCAAGTCTTTTATTGGTGGACTTATTGAAGGTGAGGGAACCGCTGAATTAGTCTATGATGATGCCGCATCTGGCGAGACTGCAACATTTATGGACGGAGTTTTGACCACTGGTGACTCTGCAACAGCATCTTTTGAGCTTTTTCCTAACAGTGCAAGTGGAACCAAAAAGATCAGCTTTAACGGCCTTGTAACAAACTTTGAACAAGGCTCATCAATCGGTGATGTCAACACAATCAGCATCACATTCAAACCATCAGGCACAATTACATCAGCAATCTAAAAGTAAAATTCTTCGCATTTATTTATGGCAACTAAAAGAACCGCAGAGGTATTACTTGGGGCGTTTCAAGATGAAATGGTCACAAGACGTAAGTTTGACGTAAAAAACTCCAAAGATGAAGTCATAATGACTTTGTACTTTAAGCCGATAACAAGATATGCAAGGGTAAAAGCTCAACAATTAGCTGGCCCAAATGCAGATGCTTTGGTTGTATCTACTCAACTACTTTGTCAAATGGCAGAAAAAGAAGATGGAACTCAAGCCTTTGATATGTCAGATGCTCCAATATTACAAAGACAACTTCCAGAAAAAGTATTAAATGATCTTGAACTTTTCTTGAACGACATCAAACTTGATATAGATACAGCAAAAAAAGAATAAAAGGGGACACTTGGCTCAGGTTTGAGTTTTTCCTAGCAACAGAACTCGGTAAGACAGTGCAAGAACTCAGGCTTAATATGACTGAGGCAGAGCTTATATATTGGGCTGGATATTATGAAATAAAGCATGACGAAGAAAAGAGGGCATTGCAACGACAAAAACGCAATTCAAGGTAATATAGGATAAAGGTTTTTTTTATTTGTGGCAGAAGCAGTCGTTAGGTTAAAAGTTGATGCGACAAATGCTAATAAGGCTCTTGCTGGTGTTCAACAGAGAACTAATAAATTACAAGGAGCTTTAGGTGGCCTTAGAACAGCTATTGCTGGAATTGGTATTGGATTACTAGCAAGACAAGCGGTAAATACTTCAGCAAACTTTGAAAAATTAAATGTCAGACTAGGACTGCTCACAAAAAGTAGTGCGGATTTTGCTAAGTCGCAAAAGATTGCCGCAGATGCACAGAAAGCGTTTGGACTAAGTGCGACTGAAGCTTTGGAAGGTGTGACAGATATAACAGCAAGACTAGCCCCACTTGGAACATCAGTTGAAGATATAAAAACTGTATTTTTTGGATTTAATACGGCTGCAAAANTAGCNGGTGCNTCNGCNNTNGAATCATCAAACGCATTTAGNCAATTAGCACAGGCTNTNGGNTCNGGAAGNCTAGCTGGTGATGAATTTAGGAGTGTTTCAGAACAAGTGCCAACAGTTCTTGCTCCTATTGCTGAAGAGCTTGGTGTAACTATAGGAGAACTAAAACAACTCGCCGCTGATGGCAAATTGACAAGTGATGTTGTGCTTAGAGCTTTAGGAAGAATAGGAAATGAAGGAAGTGGGTTTTTGAAGCAGTTATTAGAGAACGACCCGACACAAGTTTTTAAAGATTTTAATAATGCAACTGAGGATTTATCAAGAGCTTTTGGAGATCAATTAAGACCTGTTGTAATGGAGGTAACAAAGGCTTTGACAGGATTTATAACAAAACTTACAGAATTTATAAACTCAGATGCTGGGAAAGCAGTTCTTCTTTTGACAACTATTGCTGGTGCAATTAAGGCTATTGCTGTTGTTGCTCCTCTAGCTGGGGCTGCTGTTTCTGCATTTGCAATTAAAGTAGGTGCATTAAAGATTGCAGTTCTTGGCTTGTCTGGTGCTTTGGCTGCTAGTGGAATAGGAGCTTTTGCATTAGCTCTTGGATTTGTAGCAACAAAAATAATACAAACTAGAAGAGAGCAAAAAGAATTAAATGATACGATCACAAAAGGTGCTGGAGAGGAAGTTAAAAAAGCATTAGAAAAGCAAGAGGATATTTTAGGAAAAATAAATGAAAGATTGAAAAATGCTAATGGCAGAACTAAAAAGAGTCTTGAAAATAAAAAGAAAGAAGTTTTAGAAGATATTGCACTACTTGAAGGAAGGCAGAAAACATTAGAAAAAGAAAAAGAAATTACTGAAGAAAAAAATAGACAAAATGAAGAAAATAAAAAAACAGAAGATTCTTTAAAGAAACAAAACGAATTGACTGAAAAATTAAAAGAAAAAATGACCGCAGTNGGTGAAGAGATTGAAAGCAGTATAAAAAANAATCTTAGGGACGCTATAACTGGNGCNAAAACCTTTGGAGAGGCCATGACAGGCGTACTTAACCGNATAAGAGATAAAATACTTGACGCACAGATAGACAAGCTTATTGGTGGCTTTGGAGAGGCTTTTGGTTCGGCTGCAAGTGGTGGAGAGAAAAAAGGTCTTGGAGGATTTCTTGGAGGTATTCTTGGAGGACTCTTTGCAAATGGTGGCCAACCACCTGTAAATAAAATTTCAGTTGTAGGCGAGAGAGGGCCTGAGCTATTTGTTCCAACTTCAAAAGGCACAATTATTCCTAACGGTGGATTTGGTGGAGACTCAGTTACAAATGTCATTACAGTAAACGTAGACGCAAAAGGGTCATCAGTGCAGGGTCAAGATGCTGAAGGCAATGAACTTGGTCAACAGATAGCGATTGCTATACAATCGGAGCTAGTAAAACAAAAACGATCTGGAGGTTTATTAGCATAATGGCCACATTTCCCTCTATCAGTCCTCAATATTCAACGCAAGAAACTGTCAATCAGGACAGTCAAGTTGTTGAACTGGGTGACGGATTTCAACAGCGTTTAGTTTTTGGATTACCAGCCAACAAAAGACTTATTTCTTTAAATTTGACCTTTAATGTTACTACTTCAGATGCAACAACAATAGATACTTTTCTTAATGAAAGATTTGACGATCAGGCAAGTTTTGACTTTACACCACCACATCACTCATCAGCCTTAAAGTTTATCTGTACAAGCAGAACGAGAACAGCCATACTTTCAAATCGGGTAATAATGAATTTAAGCTTCCAACAAGTAGCAGAACCATAATGGCAATACCTACCTCTGAACTACAATCAATAAATCCAAGTTCAATTCTTGAATTATTTAAACTTGAGCTAGTAGAAGGCTTGCACTATGAAACTGGAAACCCATCTTCAGTTCCTACAGTATTTAGATTTCATGCTGGAACAAATATGAACAGTCATGCAAATATAGTTTGGCGAGGTCTTACTTATCAAAGATTCCCTATTACTGCAACAGGTTTTGAATTTTCTGGAACTGGTCAAATCCCTAGACCAACACTTCAAATGAGTAATTTAGGAGGGATTTCAAGAAGTGGTGTTGTTATTACAGTTACTGATTTATTGATTATTGTTAATCTAACGACCCCTCATAATGACTTACTAGGGGCGACTGTTAAAAGATTGCAAGTTTTGGCAAGCAGTCTTGATAATGCAAATTTTAGCAGTGGCAGCAATCCTTTTGGCACTCCAAATTCTAATGAATTACCAGAAGAGGAATTTATTATTGACAGAAAAACTGTTGAAACTAGGGACATTGTAGAATTTGAATTGGTTTCAACTCTTGATACTGAAAACAAAAGAATCCCAGCAAGACAAGTTACAAGAAATGAATTTCCAGCAGTCTCATCATTTTTAAACTAAGAAATGGAACAGTGGAAACTTGATGCTTTTAATCACGCTGTAAAATGTCAGCCTTTTGAATGTTGTGGAATTTTAGCAAAAAATGATAATAAGCTTGAATATTGGGAGTGTAAAAATATTGCTAAAGATAATCCAGAATATAGTTTTGTTATTGATCCTCTTGACTGGGCTGATTGTGAGGATAGTGTAGATCAAATTGTTGGGATTGTTCACAGCCACCCAGAAGGTGAATTTAAATTTAGTGATAATGATATTGCTAGTTGTAATTATTTAGATGTGCCTTTTTATCTTGTTGAACCATCAACACAAAGTATCATTCATATAGAACCGCAAAAAATATGAAAAAAATAAGAGTTTATGGACGATTAAGAAAGTTTCTTGGACAGGCTGAGTTTGAGGCTGATGTAGCAAGCCCCTTAGAGGCTTTAAGTTTTTTGAAATGTAATTTTAAAGGTGTAGAGGAACATATGGCTCAGCAGCCTTATACGATAATGTGCGGTGATCTAGCTATTTCTCAAGATTTGATAAATTTACAAACTGATGCTGATATAAGAATTATTCCATTAGTTCATGGTAATTTTTTTACTTTTCTTCTTGGTGTTGGCCTTAAAGTTTTTGCAAAAAAAGTAGTTTTACCAAAATTATTAACAACTATAATTTCAACAGTAGCAACTCAAATGATTTTTTCTGGAGTCAATCAAATTCTTACACCACAAAGAAGAGAAAATAAAAGTGCAGCTTCAGAAATGGACAGAACCGACCCATCTGCGTATGCAGCAAGTTATTCATTCACTGGCCTCACAAACGTTAGTCAAGCTGGTGTCCCAGTTAATTTAGTTTTTGGTGAAATTTTAGTCGGCTCTATAACAGTTTCAAATGGTGTTGATACAGTTCAAGTGGAGGGCAACAACTAATGAGTATTAAAGAATTTGACCAAAATACCACTCTTTCAAATCCTGATTTACCGTCTGATGCACTTTCAAGTAAACAATTTATAACTATAGTTGATGTTATTTCTGAAGGTGAAATAGCTGGCTTTGCAACACCACATAAGAGAGGAATTGCTACAAATAACTCAGCGTATAAAAATGCAGCAAAAACCGATATTTTTTTAAATAAAACACCTATATTGAATATTGCTTCAACGTTAAATAACAGTCAATTTTTGGCCAAAGCACAAAATCCAAATGACACAGACTTTAATTTTTTAAATGTTGGATTTGATTTTAGACTTGGAACTTCAAATCAAAGTTTTATTTCTGGAATAAAAAATATTGAAAGTGAAAATCCTATCGGTACAACAGTAACAACAACCACACCTGTCACTCATACTGTCTCAGATACAAACACAAACGCTGTAAGGGTTACTGTTAGATTTGGTTCTTTGCAAAAATTTGAAGATGATGGCGATATAAACGGAACAGAAGTCCAATTAAGAATTAAAACCATTGAAAATGATGGCACAACAACCACAATTCTCACAGATACAGTGAAAGGTAGATCCTCAAATGCTTATTTCAGAGATTATCTTGTTAATTTTTCCTCATCAACTTCTTTCCCTGTTCAAGTAAGGCTTGAAAGAATTACTGCTGATAGTTCTGACACATCTTTGCAGAATGCTTTTAGTTTTTCTTCGGCAACAGATATAATCTTTCAACAAAATGCTTACTTAAATACTGCACATTTGGCATTAAGACTTGGGGCAGAGCAGTTTCCTAGAGTTCCAAATAGGATTTTTAGATTAAGAGGTATAAAAGTCAAAATTCCTCATAATGCAACTGTTGATCTTGATAATGGGCGAATAACATATTCTGGAACTTTTGATGGATCTTTTAAGGCAGATAAAGAATGGACAACAGATCCAGCATGGATTTTATATGATGTTTTGACAAATACTAGATATGGTTGTTCTATTCCTGAGACAAAAATAAATAAATTTACTTTTAAATCAGTNAGTGAATATTGNGGANANNTNGTAGATGATGGAGAAGGTGGTCAAGANCCACGCTTCTCACTAAATGTAAATATCACGCAACAACAGGCCGCATTCGATATGGTCAATGATCTTTGTTCTGTGATGAGAGTAATGCCTTTTTATGAGGCTGGTAGTATTTCTATCAGTCAGGACTCCCCAAAAGCGTCAAGTTTTTTATTTACAAACGCATCAGTTACAAAAGAAGGATTTACATATACAGGCTCAAGTTTGAAAACAAGACACACAGTCATAAATGTTTCTTATTTTGATTTAAAAACTCAAGATATTGATGTTGAAACAGTTGAAGCTGAGGCATCAGTTCAAGCAAAGTATGGAGTTGTGACAAAAAATATTAACGCATTTGGTACAACTTCAAGGGGTCAAGCTCAAAGGTTTGGAAAATGGTTCTTGTTTAATGAACAAAATACTGGAGAGACAATCGCATTCACAACAACAATTGATGCTGGTGTGACCTTAAGATGTGGAGATATTATTGAGGTATCTGATTCGTTAAAAGCTGGTGTAAGGAGAGGAGGGAGAATTAAATCTGCAAGTGGTACAACAATCACTATTGATGATGCAGCAAACACAGATATTCCAGATCAAAATTTAAGTCCAACTATTTCAGCAATGCTTCCAGATAACAGTCTGGAAACAAGAAACATAACTAACAGAGTCGGTAATGTTTTGACAATCAACTCAGCTTTCTCAACAGATCCTAATTCAAATGCAGTTTATATTCTTGAATCAACGACTTTAGAGACAACAACTTGGAGGGTCATCAATGTCAGTGAAAATGGTGATGGGACTTTTAATATTACAGCCCTAAGCCACAATTCTGGCAAATATGATTTTGTAGAAGATGGAACACCTTTGCCAACAAGAACTTTTAGCACTTTAACTGAGATTAAACCACCACCTAAAGGGTTAAAAGCAGAAGAAAAAATTGTTGAAATAAATAAAAGAGCAGTGCCTAAAATTATTCTTGACTGGCAAAACGTGGGTGGAGCTTCAAAATATAGAGTTTATTACAGATTTGAAAATGGTGATTTTGCTCAGATTGAAACAACCTCAAGCAACTTAGAGCTAATTAATACAAAAGAAGGTAATTATGAATTTAAAGTATATTCATATAATGGTTTAGGTGAACCGTCAGCAACTGCATCAACTATACAATTCAAGGCTGAAGCTTTTTCAACATTACCAGAAGATGTTTCAAACCTTACTCTTGAACCAATAAATGAAGATCAGGTGAGGCTTAGATGGACACAGACAACCTCGATAGATGTAAAATTTGGGGGGCAAGTGTATATCAGGCATTCTCCTAGAACTGATGGATCAGGTACTTTTGCAAACTCAACTGACGTTATTGAGGCAATTTCTGGAATATCAACAGAGGCGGTTGTTCCCGCAAAAGACGGAGAATATGTTTTAAAATTTCGTGACTTAAAGGGAAACTTTAGTTCTGGCGAAGCCTCTGTAATTCTTTCAACTCCACAGCCATTGAGAGAAAGACTTTCTTTGCCATCAATTAGAGAGCAGACAGCATTCAGCGGCACAAAAACAAATACAAGCGTTACTTCAAATCAATTAACACTGACAAACCCAGCTACAAATGCCTCTGGTTCATATAACTTTGCTAATGTTTTAGATCTTGGAGGCACTTTTTCTTTAAAAATAAAATCTCATATTATTAATACTTCAGCCAATGTTTCTGATCTTTTTGACTCAATTCCTGATCTTGATGCAAGAATATCATTTGATGGTGCGGCGGCTGAAAAAGTAAATGCAGCTTTGTTTGTAAGAACTAGCACAGATGCCGTAAGTTTTGGCTCATTTAACAAATTTCAAAATGGAACATTTAGAGCAAGAGCTTTTGATTTTAAAGTTGACCTTGATACAGAGGATACAAATGAAAATATTTTAGTCCAAGAACTTGGAGTTGACGCTTTTTTAGAGTCAAGAGTTGAGCAAAGTACATCAATTATTGCATCTGGAGCAGGGGCCAAAGACGTTGTTTTTGCCGCACCCTTTTTCACAGGTACTTCAGCAATAGGAGGCAGCACATCAGCCTATCCACCAAGTATTGGTATTACAGCACAGAACATGGCTAGTGGGGACTTTTTTGAGATCACTAACATTACTGGAAGTGGCTTCCGAATAACTTTTAAAAATTCATCAAATGCCGCAGTTGATAGAAATTTCAGCTATTCAGCGGTAGGATATGGGCGGGGAGGCTAACTAAATGGCAAGAGTATCATCAACAGGAAAAGAGACAGCAAGCAATTTTAGTCCAGACAACGGAACAGGGCTTGCAGTACGCAACGCCATGAAGGATATTTTTGAATCTTTACGAACTATTAATAGTGCGTCAGGAGATCCATCTGGCACAGCAAACCTCGCAGCTTATCAACCACACATTGACTCAGATACAAATTTATTAAAAATTAGAAATGCCGCTAACTCAGCATTCATAACTCTTGGAAACGTAAGTCAGACAAATCTTGGCCTTTTGCCTTTGTCTGGTGGAACTTTGACTGGTGTTTTAGCTGCCTCTGCTGGATCTGCCTCTGCTCCAGCTTTGCATTTTGGTGACAGCACCACAGGACTTTTTAAAAAAGCAACTAATCAAATAGGTTTAACTTTTGCAGGCACAGAAAAATTATTTTTTGACCAAAATGGTTTGACTTTACAGGCTCAATCAGATTTAAGATTTGCTGATTCTGATAGTTCAAATTATGTAGCTTTTCAAGCCCCAGCCACCGTATCAAGCAATGTAACTCTCACACTTCCAGCAACAGACGCACCTGTAAGTGGATATGCTCTTATATCAGATGGATCAGGTACTTTAAGCTGGGGTGTAGCTGGCGGTGGAGCAAATGGTAATGGTTCAAACGCAATATTCTGGGAAAATGACCAGACTGTAACTGGTGATTATACAATTACAAACAATCAAAATGCTGGAAGTTTTGGCCCTATAGCTATTGCAAGCGGCGTGACCGTTACAGTTGGTTCTGGTGAGACATGGACAGTAGTATAAGTATGTATATAATAAAATCATGAGCCAAATCAAAGTCGACAGCATAATTCCAAGAGGCGGTCTAGGGACAGGGGCTGTTGGAGGAATAATTCAAGTAGTTTCTACATTTAAAAGTGATACTTTTTCTACAACTGTTAACAGTATGAATTTAATAAATATTACTGGATTATCAGCTAATATAACCCCACAAAGCACCTCAAGCAAAATATTAATTGTTGTCAATATTGGAGGTTGTTCCACTCCTGATACTGGCCAAAGATATGGTTTTGGTTTAAAAAGAGGAGGCACAGTTATAGGGGTAGCGACAGGTGCAAGTAATAGAACTCCTGCTATGTTTGCTACTACTAACTTTGAAGGTAATTCTAATGCAATGGAGGGAGGAGCTAGTTTTCATTTTTTAGATAGTCCCTCTTCAACTTCTCAATTATCATATAGTGTGTGGACAACTATTGAAGGAAATGGAAATGAAGTGTTTATAAATAAAAGTAGTAATGATTCAGACTCTAGCTCTGTTTTTAGGGNTAGTAGTAATATCANTTGTTTTGAAATGGGGAGTTAACTTATGGGATTAGATCATTCTGCTATTAGAAAAGCATATCCAAATGTCCAGCTTATTGACGATAGTGGATTAATTTTAGATGCCGCAGGCAATCAAGTTGCGGTAGAGCAATCTAATATAGATGCGGCGAGAGTTGAATTAGATAAACTTAAATATAAAACAGATAGAACACAAGATGGTTCAGTTATTTATGATAGTTGGAGAAATCAACTAGCAATGTTGTATGACGATATGGTAGCTGGTAAACTTGATACATCTGGAACGTGGGCTACCCACATCAAAGCAGTTAAAGACGCAAATCCAAAGCCATGAGTACATTACAAGTTGCTACAATAAAAAGCCAAAGCACATCTGCTCCCGCATTTCAAAACAGTTCGGGAGTAGAAAAAGGCAGATTAGTGAATGTTTGGGCGCACGTTGATGGTATTAATTTTCATGTTCAATCAAGTTTTAATGTAAGTTCAGCAACAGATCATGGATCAGGTGACTATCAAATTAATTTCACAAATTCTTTTTCTAGTGGAGATCAATATTGTTGTGCATCACAAAGTAGAGAAAACGATACTGGAGCAATAGGAGATCATAATACATACCATCAAAGAGTTTTAAGTTATACAAATGCTTCTTATTATCGGTTAAGAACTGGTACTACTTCTGCCTCTGCTGATAACAAACAAGTATTTTTTGTAATAGTAGGGAATATTTAACTATGTCAACTTTAAAAGTCACAAACATACAAGATACAAGCGGTGGTTCAGCTTCTACTTCTGCTGAAATACAAAAAGGAAGATGCAAAGCTTTTGTTTTTTTTGATGAGAGTGCGACTATCTTTCAATCTAACAGCACAAATCAAGCTTTCAATGTAAGTTCTGTTGCAGATAATGGTAGTTCTGAATATACAATTAATTTTGCTACGGCTTTTGCTGACGCATTTTATATGCCAGTAGTTCAATGCTCACAAAATGATGATGGTAGGTGTCCTATTTCCAATGAATTTTATAACACAGCTTCAGCTTGTAAAATGTTTACAAGAAGTGGATTCACCTCTGGCAGATCAGATGCCAATAATAATATGGTCACAATTTGGAGTGTAGTGTAAACTAAACTTAAAATTAAAAACCTATGGCAAATTCTGATTCAAGATTTATCTACACAAAAGATGATGGAACTATTGCAATCGTCTGCCCTACAGATAATTGTGGTTTAACATTAGAGCAAATTAAAGCTAAAGACTGTCCTAGTGAAAAAACAGTTTATACTGTAAATAAATCTGTAGTTCCTACTGATAGGAGTTTCAGAGATGCTTGGACTTATACGGAGTAAAACATGGGATTTGGAATCGACATGGCAAAAGCCAGAGAAATTCATAAAAACAAAATAAGACAGGCAAGAGCATCAAAACTTGCTGAACTTGATATTGAATTTCAGAAAGCTTTAGAAACAGGTTCTTCAACCACAGAAATAGTTGCAAAAAAACAAGCACTTAGGGACGCACCAGCAGACTCTGGTATTGCAGCGGCTTCAGATGCTGAGGCTTTAAAAGCACAATGGAAAACTGATATACTCGGATCATCACCTTATAGTTAAATGGCGATAAATCCAGCCCAAAAAGATTTCACTGTTCAACGCAGGGCTGACTTTCCTTTGACTCTTACATTTAAAGATGGAAATGGGGCTGCCATCAATCTGACTGGCTACACTGTTGCTGCTCAAGTGTATGACGAAGATAGATCAACTTCATATGGATCTTTTGATGTGACATATACAAACAGGACTGCTGGAATAATAGATATAAAGCTAACAGATACAACAACAGCGGCATTCACCCCAAACGAATTAAAATATGATGTTTTATTAACAGAACCAGATGGTGACAAATATTATTATTTAGAGGGTACACTATACATAAGTGAAGGTTACACCGCATGAGCAGCACCCCTAATTCTGTCACAGTCAGTCAAGTATCTGATGTCACTACAGTTGAAATCACTACGGTAGGGCCACAGGGTCCCGCCGCTGCTGGTTTTACCTTTGATGGATCAAATAAAGTTAATGATTCAATAGTGTATTACGACTCAAGTAGTGATACATTTAAAGCAGATACCACAACAACCAAACTCACACTTGTCAATGGAGGTAATTTTTAGGCCATGTCTAACACAATAAGAATTAAAAAAAGAGCAGCGTCTGGAAGTGCGGGTGCGCCGTCTAGTTTATCTCCGTCAGAATTAGCATTTAATGAAAACGATCTGAAATTATATTATGGTTTTGGTGATAATGGATCTACCCCACCTTCTGCAAGTTCAATCATTACTGTTGGTGGTTCTGGGGCATTTTTTAACAAGACAGATACCAGAACAGCAAACACAATTTTAGCTGGCCCTACAACTGGATCTGCGGCTGCTCCTACATTTAGGGCTTTAGTTGCTGCTGATTTACTTAAATTAAATGAATTTACTGCTCCTGATGGATCTGTAAGTTTAAACAGTCAAAAGATTACAAACTTAGCTACGCCGACTGCTGATGGTGATGCGGCAAGTAAGTCGTATGTTGACGGTGTTGCTCAGGGTTTAGATGTTAAAGATAGTTGTGTTGCAGCAACTACAGGGAACATAACAATATCAACTGCTCTTAATAATGGTGACACTTTAGATGGTGTATCTCTTTCAACAAATGATCGAGTGTTGGTCAAAGACCAGTCTAGTGCGTCCGAGAACGGTATCTACATAGTCGGGTCATCACCAGCAAGGGCTGATGACTTAGCTGCTGGGGCTGATGCGGCTGGTATGTTCACCTTTATCGAGAAAGGAACTGTTAATGCTGATAATGCTTTTGTTTGTACTTCGGATAAGGGATCAGCGGTGGTCGGGACTAACAACCTTGCTTTCACTCAATTCTCTGGGGCGGGTCAAATTACAGCGGGNGATGGTTTAGATAAGTCAGCAAACACTTTATCCGTTGATCTCAAATCAAATGGTGGTTTGGTTATTGAGTCAACTGAAATTGCTGTTGATCTTGCAGCAAGTTCGATCACTGGAACACTAGCGGTTTCTGATGGGGGTACAGGAAGCACAAGTGCGTCCGCTGCGAGGACTGCATTGGGTCTAGCTATAGGCTCAGATGTGCAAGCTCATGACGCTGATTTAGATACTTTGTCAGGTTGTCAGTCTGGTGCAGCTTCAGCTTTAGCAGCTTTGACCTCTACTGAAGTGGCAATCTTAGATGGTGCAACTGTTACAACTGCTGAATTGAATATCATGGACGGCGGCACATCTGCAACCTCAACAACTTTGGCAACAGCGGATCGCATGGTGATGAACGACAACGGCACTATGAAACAAGTGGCTCTCAGCGATTTGGTCACATTTCTTGAGGACGGAGCAACTTCTGGTTTTGATGTTAATGGCGGCACATATTGAACGCTGATTCTTAAGGAGGTGAACAAATGGCAGTCACAATTAAACTCAAAAATGCAAGTGGCAGTGATCCAAGTGCCAGTGATTTAGTTGTCGGCGAAGTTGCGATCAGAACAGATACAGGTAAATTATTTACAAAAAAAGATGACAATTCCGTTGCTGAAATATCTGGCGGTGGGATAGATGATGGCGATAAAGGCGACATTACAGTATCAAACTCAGGTGGAACATTCACAATCGACAATGATGTTGTCACATATGCAAAAATCCAGAATGTTTCTGCAACAAATCGACTTTTAGGAAGAGATAGTTCTGGGGCTGGAAATATAGAAGAGATTGCTCCAAGTGCCGTCAGGACTATGCTTGGCCTTGCTAGTTCTGCAACTACAGATACAACAAACGCATCAAATATAAGCTCAGGAACTTTGGCAGCGGCAAGAGTGGCAACACTAAATCAAGACACAACTGGTAATGCGGCTACAGCAACAACCCTTGAGACTGCACGAACCATAGCTGGTGTTTCATTTGATGGATCTGCAAATATTTCTTTAAATAATAATGCCATTACAAATGGGGCTGGATATATCACAGCAACTCTTACAAATGAACAAGTCCAAGATATTGTCGGAGGCATGGTCACTGGTAATACAGAAACAGGGATCACTGTCACTTATCAAGATGGGGACGGAACTTTAGATTTTGTTGTTGGAACTCTTAATCAGGACACAACAGGAAATGCAGCTACAGCAACTGCTTTAGAAACAGCCAGAACAATTGGTGGAGTATCTTTTGACGGAACATCAAATATCAATTTAGCTGGTGTAAATACTTCTGGAAATCAGGATACCTCTGGAAACGCAGCTACAGCAACAAAATTGGCTACAGCAAGAACTATTGCAGGGGTCAGCTTTGATGGGTCAGCAAACATATCTCTCAACAACAATGCAATAACAAATGGTGCTGGATATATTACTGGATCTTCATTAAATGCAAGCAATCTTTCCTCTGGAACTATCCCTGATGCACGTTTTCCAGCAACACTTCCAGCGGTTAGTGGTGCTAATTTAACAAATATTTCTGCAACTGTAGCTGGTGGGGCTGTATATGAAAATGCTCAAAGCATAACTTCAGACTATACTGTGACAAATGGCAAAAATGCCATGAGTGCAGGGCCTATAGAAATTGCAAACAATGTAACTGTCACTGTCGGTTCTGGTGAAACTTACACTATTGTCTAATGAAAGAAATTACAGAAAAACAAGTTGTTGAGTGGAAAGCTGAACTTAATGTTCAGAAACAAAAAAAGGCACAAGCAGAACAGGTGCTTGATGAAATCACAAGAACTATTTTGATGATTGAGGGCGGGATTCAGTTTGGTCAACTTGCATTGAAGAAAAGCGAGTCAACAAACCAGCCATCAGGTACAGTGGAGCTAGGGACACCACAAGGCAAAATGTCAACAAAGTCAAAGGGGTCGTCAACTTAAGTAGAATTTCTCTTAACATAAAATGCTAGACCGCATAATAAAAATTATTTCTATTCTGTCATTTTTGATGTCATTATCAATGGCAGCTTTCGGATATGTAGCAATTCGCTATATGCAAAGCCCTGAGTTTGAAAGAACACTTAAAAACAAAATTATGGGAAGTCTGGAGGATAAACTACCAGATGTGATGGGAGATAAGATACCAAATTTCACAGGGCCATCTGTGCAGCTACCAGAACCACCAAAGGTGAACAAACTTGGAAATACCAAGAATTGAAATACCACAGATAAAAATAAAAGAAATTTACATTCCCAGAACAAGAACATGGGAACAATATCCGACAACTTTAGATATTATTGACAAACCAAAGCTTGATTATCCTGTTGTAAGTTATCCAACATTCGAGGCTTTACAATATAACCCTGACAAATTTATTCCAACAGATCCAGTAAAACAGCCAGAACAACCTCAACCAGAAATACCACAGCCGCCAGAATATAAACCTCAAGTCAAAAAAGATAAAGAGTTCTTTATCAAATGCCCTAACGAAGATAGTATTCCAGTAGGAAGTTACCCTAATGATTTGAAACTTCAAGTCGTTATCGGTCACAAAATAAAAAATGGCCGCTGCTATGAAATCTTCAGAGATTCAACCTTTATTGAGAAATGGATACCTAGCACTCCTGTTCTTGTTAACACTTCAATTATTGCTGTTACTGCGGCTAGTTCTCCTATCATAGCCAATTTGCTCAAGAACCTTATCAAGACTGCCATAAAGCGTTTGACTAAATCTAAGGACAAATCAAAGGCACAAACATAAGCAAGTAAAATTACAAGCCCCTTACAGGCGATTCTGAGTGGACTAAATTTATTTATTTAGTTCAATTTTGTGTGTATGAGGGATTACTTGGTTCATTTTTGGTTTGCTTACAATATCGGAGCATAGATCAAAATATTCAGATTCTGGAGAATATTCAGCACCGATCACCCGAAGCTCATGGCAATTTTTCAATCTGGCCAATTCGTAGTTTAATCTGGCTGTCGATAATTGTTGCCGCATTATTTTTTCCTGAGTAGTTGCACTTTTAAGGCAAGCATTTTGAAAACGCTTATCAAGTGGAACGGATATTGTAGCTGCTATCCCAAAATTAAAAGAAGTAGAATCTTTGTTTCCACTGTAGTTTTCTCTGTAGTAGAGAATCTCACCCGCATTTGTGAGGTTGCCATCTGAGTCTGTTGCTTCGTTATAGACTGGCGTATGGAAGATGTAGTCTTGAGGACGCTTTACTGCAACTGAAGTGGTTGCAAATGGACTGATTGATAGTGTAGCTCCAGAACATTGAATACCAGCACCATAAGAATTTTCTGTCATAGGCCCTGTCAAAACCTGTGTTGCAAAATTCGATACACTGGAACTTGTATTCGATTGAGGATTAGCTATTGTACTTTGATTGCCATAACTAGGCAGACAAGAAAAAAGGGTTATTAGTTGGAAAATATAATAGTAGTATCTGTTACCACCTCTGAGGTTACTTGTCTTGTTATATCTATCACGCTTTCTAATGAAGGGCCTTTGTAAAACTCTGAAAATTGAAAGCTTTGCGAGGTTTGCTGCCATTGAGGTTTTTGATCCATGTTCAAGCCTGTCCATTCGTAGGTAGTTCCATTGATGGTTTCTGTCACTGTGGCATTTGGCATGGATATTGAATCACAGTTGCCGCATGAGATACCAGAACCAGTGACACTGTAGGTATATCCCGAATTATAGCGAACCTCTCGGATTTGCTCTGTGAGGTTATTAGTGGTGACAGATCGACTTGTAGATGTAGCACTGTTAAAGTTTGGCACTACAGTTTGAGCATAAGCTGGACTAATAAAAAATATAAGCGGTAGATATTTCCACATTAATCAACAGTTAAGTCTGTAACGAATTGACCAGTGAGAACAACCCCAGTCCCTGTTCCACCTGTCAATGACATTGTGTGATGATCTAAAGTGACGGCTGCTGTTCCAACTGAACCAGCGGAAGTTGAAGTCAAATCACTGAAGTTGCCTACTGTTCCGACAGTTGGTGCTGATCCAGCAGTAGCATCACCCTCAAGGTATGACTGAGTGAAGCTGAAGGTTTCACCAGCAGTTGTCTGTGTTGCACTTGGCATGGTTACTGCGGGAACTCCATTTGTGACAGATCCAAAGCCGCCAACACTTGCAGCGTCACCACTTGTAGTTGTTATATTCGTGCCACTTATGCTGTAAGATGAGCCAATTTTATCGGCAGAAGTCGCAGCGGACAAACTCTCCAGTTTGACTGATGACGTGATCGTACTCTGAATGTCACAGTAGGCCGCAGATGGAATACAAAGTGCAGCTAATAGTAAGAGCTTTTTCATTTGGTGCTAGGTTTAGGGGACTTATTATCTACTATATTATCTTTTTTCTTTTTTATCTGGAAACCTAGTGAAGCTGTTGAAGCTGAAAAAATCGAAGCAATGAAGGTCGGGTCAAAATCTACAATCTTTTTGCCAGATGGCGGTTCGTAGTATGAGAGGGACAATAGCGTGGCACTCCAAAGAAGAACGCAAACTTTGACAATGGTTTCGACTTTGCTAGGCTCTTGATCTTCCATGAGATTAAGGTTTCTTGTTTAATACTGGCATCTTAGCTATGTTTGGAAAAACAGACAAATCAATGATCCGTATTCTCAAGCCTATCCTTTTGACTTTCTGCAAAACAAACGCAGTCAAAAAATTAATTCTTGACCTTTTAAAAGCTTTGGTCAAAACAACAGACAACACAGTTGATGACAAAATCGTGGCAATTATAGAAAGTAAACTGTGGCCTGACCTTAAATGATGGACATAATCAAAGCCCTAACATCTACTTACAGCCTTGAGGGTGAGTTCGAGGTGCAAAAGTCTATACAGTTTATTGAGAAACTAGAGGACATTGAACTGCTTAAGCCTTATTCAATCAAGCTGCTTAAAACAAATGCAAAGCAAGCTCATTTTGTTAGCACTTCACTTGATGTAATAGCGTCACAGCAAGCATATATTTACAAATTAGAAAAACGATTAGACAAGAAAAAAGCGACCTTTTGGGATCGCTTAAGATATATAATATTTGGGAAAAAGTAGAGGTCTTACAGACTTTTATCGCTTATTACTGCCTAATATTGGAGGAATGGAACCTCTTGCCCGACAGCAATCCTCGAAGGGAACTCATATCTTTTTACAAAGTTGATGTGCTGGGATAACACAGACACAAGTTAGGTAAAAGGGCAAAGACCACAAAATTGTAAAAGAGCAGCTTTTGATCCTAGTCGAAGATCATCATGCCTCTACCTATGGGACTAAATCTTTTTCTGTAATATCAAACCACATTGCTGATTCAACAACCATACCAGTAAGCTCATCTGTTTTTGTTACCTCGCAGTACTCAAAAAGTTTTTTTGTTTCTGGTTCATAAAAGATTTGACCTACATAAGGATTAACAGGAAAAGAAATTAGTTTCATAGTTAGAAAGGAAGATCATCTGGTAGCTCAGGCTGGTTCGCTTGTACATCTACAGTCCTCTCAGAGGCATCTTTATGAGGCATAGGCTGTATTCTGCCAGAGTTGCCCCACATACCGCCCCAAAGCGAAAATCCAGCAACCTCATCATATTCTTTTTGGCTTTTATAGACACGAATCTTTGTTCCGTCCATTTTGGCATTATCTACAGCTTGCAAAATCCAATTTGCAGCTTTTAGTCCCTCTTCACAAGTGAAGTCAAGAACTATGTTTTGATCTGGTGCGTTTTCTTTGGTGCTATTGTTGCGAGTAAATCTTACTTTTGCGAAGAAAGCAGGGGTGTTGGCCATAATTAAAAAGGTTTGATAGGGGTGATTGCGTTTGCCTCTTCCCATGCGAGGACTTTGTGTAGCTGGTATCTGATGCGGGTGTTGCCCCTCGCTAGTGGTAGGGAGAAGGGCAATTCATAATACTCAGGGCCATAGTCTCTGGCTCTCCAGCTTTTGATGGTATTGGGACTAAGCCCATACCTTTCTGCTAACTGCTCTGTGGTTAGGAATTGAGTTTCGGTGACTGTCATGCGGTTAGTTCAGTTTTTTTGTCTTTGAGAATAGAACTCAAGTGGGTGTATTCCTCTTGGGTGATCTTCCCTTGAGTATAACGCACCTCTAAATTTGATTCATGAGATAATAACCTCTCAAAATCTGTTTCTTTTTCAATAGCGGCTTTTGCTGCAATAAAGACATTTTGGACAGGTGCGGCTGATCTGGCTTTGTGTGGTCTTTCTGATTCATTTGCACTTGCAACTTCATTGAAAGCCCAAAGCTCATATCCCAGAGAAAAGGTAAAAGCGGCACAGGCAGCCAAAGCTCTGCGGTGTGAGTCTGATACGTCCCTTGCAGAAATCCTGTCAATTTTGATCGGATTGTTGCGATTGTCCATGATGGCATAGGGAAACAAACCAGTTTCGCCACCTTGAGGGTCTGTGAAATAGCACATCAAATAGCCAGATCCGTCAGGTGCTTTCCATACCGCATCAAAAAACGAGGGGCTTGTAGGCGATTCTGGAGTTGAGTTTTAGTTGGAAATTCCAGCCTTTTGCATGATTATTGAGATAATATGCAATTCTGCTCCATTTACAGTATTTGCGGCCAGCTTTCTCATAAACGTCTGACGGCTGAATGATGCTTTCAAGGTTTGGCCTTTCCATTGTTGAAACAGTTGTCTCAAGTGGGCCAAGTGGGTGTGTTGGTTCTAAGTTTGCGATCATTTTTTAATTACCTCTAAAATTGATGATTGTTTTTTTGCTGGCTTTTGAATCTTGTACATTTTGGTGTTATGTTGTGGAGCTACAAATTTCTCCATAGATTCATTTGTGATATAGGAGTTGAAACACTTGATAAAAGCATTGAGCATATATCTTTGGGTTCCATAGTGCCTTTTCCTAAAGTGTGGATCTGCAAGCTGATTTCTAAAAGAAAGAATGACACTATGAGGAGGTAAATTTGCTCCAAGCGTCACACAGTCCCAAAACTCCCAGATTTGCACATCTGACCAACCAGCATCTAAAAGCAAAAGAGATAAAGCTAGTCCAAGACTGATTGCAAAACATTTAAAGTTTTTGTGCTTTTTCTTAATTACTGAAAGCAAAGCCTCGATCTCATCTTTTCTTTCTTTGTATATATTTGTGATGTCAGTAGTGGACGGCTGTTGAATGTTTGCACCACTCCAAGTCCTTTCTGGGAATTTGTGGTAACAGATCCAGACTTTCAAAGCCGCTGAAACAACCCGACCATGCTCACTGCCAAGAATATCTAAAGCATCACCAGTAGATCTTTTTGATCCAGTGTCAACTACATCAAAGATGCCTTTGTCCATATTGGTGGCAACAGTCATTCTCACAGTTTGTCGTGTCTGCAATACTGCCGCCAGTCTGTGCTGACCATCAATCAAGTTGCCATCTTTATCAAATGCAATACATTGATGAGTTACTTTCCATTCACCTTTTTCAATAGCGTCTGATAGCTTTTCAAGGTGTGTATATCTAAGGGGCCTGTTGTTCTTGTTTCTGTGAGCAAGAATCTTTTTTGCCATGTCTGGTGTAATATCCATGACCTCAAACTTAGGTTTGGTGTCCTTTTCAAATGAGACATTAAATCCATTTGGGTGGGGTGAGTGTTTGGATTCCGTCTGGACAGGCGTTTGTGTAGCCTCGCCACTGCTTTGTTGTAGTTGCTTCAAGTATTTCTTGAAGTGTCTGCTCTTGGAGTTCATAGCCTTTGTCAATGAAAGATTGTGAAAGTTGATAAATTCCCACTGAGTAGGGAAACACTTTTTCTACTGCAACGAATATGAAGCGTTTAGCTCCAGTCCCTTGCAAGTAATGGGCTGCGGCAAGATGGTACTTAAAGTTGACAATAGCTTTTACAAACTTGTCAGGTGAAGCACCACCCTCACCACAGGTTTTGAGGTCAATAACAGTGTCATCAACCACATAGTCACAACGGCACTTGCATGGCAAGCCTGTTGCTTGATGAGTCCACCAAAACGATTGTTCAGCTTTCCCCTGTTTGTTTTTGATTTTGCTCAGAAGATATTTCCAAGCAAATTTATCCTCAACAAGTGAATGTTCAATCGAATCAAGTAACTCTTTGTCTTGACTGTTGTAGGTCAACAAACCTTTTTCCTCACAGGCAAGAGCAAGCTCTTTACCTTTTTTTGTTCGCTTTTCCTCTAATAGTGCATAACTTTGAGAAAAGTCATCAGGCTCAAGAACAAATTTATGGATCATTGAGCCTAGTTTCATGGCAGGGGTGGCAATTCTTGGAGGATTGTCCTTGCCAAATTTTCTGATGTATAAAGCTTCAAGCCCATTGTCTATACCATATTTCAAATCACTAGCAGCCCACTCAGGACTAGCTCTATAGATAGACTCAGGAACATCATGGCCTTGTAAAAACTCAGTCATTTGACCACCTTAAGATGATTTGGTTTGCCATAAGCGGCAATATAAAATGGACTTTTAGGGCCATAGGTTTCTGTTAAGCGTGGAAATGCTCTAAAGATTTTGGCTCTGTTGATAGGATCAGCAGCAAGAGCCGCTTCAGCTAACTTTCTATAAAAATGGCCACCATGCAAAATGGCCATTTCAAGTGTTTTTGTAAAATCGTCTGGTTTCATAAGCTATAGTAAGTTTGCGTCTTGGTGTTGACGCTTAGGTGAAAGTTGAATACTCCCAAAGGTCAGGGGTGGTCTTTGGGGGTATTTTTTAGGTTAAACATATGCTCAAGGCTGAGTATATGAAAAGCTTTTTCAAAAGATGTTTGAACCATATCTTGTGTCACTGCTGGGTCAGCAAGAATAAGAGTGATAAGTCCTATGACTTTTTGTGCTTCAACTTTTGATGGAGCAGTGAAGAAAAGGCAGAAACCTTGAACAAGTGCCTCTTCTTTTGTTTTTGGTGGGTGGTCAAATCCAAAGTCTTTCATTGTAGTTGCTCCAGTGCTGTTAATTGTTTTTCTAATTCTTCGGCTCTTTTCCACCAGACTGTATGAAGCTTGTCGGCCTCTCTCATCTTTAGTGGATTGTCTTGAAGTCCGACTTGAGCCATAGCATAGTTATCCCTCATTTTGCAAGCGTAGGTGTAAGACGCTTCAATATCTGCTTTGGAAGCATTTGGTTTAGTAAGCATGATGTAAGATTCAACCTTTTTAGTTGCTGAGTCTTTAATGTTTTGATTGAGCCATCTGCCCTCAGTTAAGGCAAGATGTATTTCTCTCAATTCTTCATAGGTGAAATTCATTTAAATAATTCCTCACAGGCTAGGTGAATGTTGTTTACATGACAGTCGTGGTAAGTCATGTCTGTCAGTGTTGATGTCAATGCAAGGGTCATGATTGACCCCGCACTGATGAATAAGAAAAGTTGATTGAGCATTAGTCGTACTCCGTTGTGTCGAATTGAATAGGTTGTGCATTGAACTCTTTTGATGGATCAAGAAATACGTCTGCAATCTCATCAATCTGTCTTTCTAGATACTTGATGACCGCTTTAGCTTCATTCTCTGTGTAAATGTAGTTGCTGCGATTGCCGCAGTTTTTGATTTGCTTAAAACGGAACTTGGCATCTTTGAGCCTTTGTGTGATAAGAACTTGAAATCTGTGTCTTTTGTGTTTGTTTTTTTTGTCTTTTAGTTTTGCCTCAAGTTCTGGATCAATGTCCTTACCACCGATAGGGGTAGCAAGAACCATGTCTGGAGGAAGTTTAGTAGTTGTCATTACTTGTTACCCTGATAAGTTCTGTAAACTAACCACTTAGTTCCTCTGACTTCCCATCTGCTGAAGTGGTTGATGTCTGTGTTTGCTGCAATTAACGCATCTGCGTATCTTGTAGCTAACTCACCACCATAACCACCATTGATGAATCTGAGTGTGATGTCCTGTTTTGTAAACCACTTGCCGCAATCCATAGCAGTGAAAATGCCTTGAATTACTTTTTTTGCTCTTGGTCTTGTGAAGTTCATTTGAAATACCTTGCGAAAGAACGGCTATCTCAGCCATATTCAATATAAAGCATTCTTTGTTATACGTCAATAACCTTTGCAACTTATTACAGTTTCCTAACAATTGCATATAAATATAAGTTATATAGGTTGCATTGTGGAAAAGTATGTTANTATATTTANATGAGGTCGAGAGATCGGCTGATTATTTAAACTTCGCAAAGGATTCAAATGCAAATCGAAACTTACAACCTAACTGACAAAGAAGCAACACTAGCTCAATGTGCTGGTATTAACTTTGAATATTTCTTCGAGGAAACTGGTTATAGCCAATGTGATGGTGATAGCTATTTCTTATGCTTCACTTTAAGAGAAGCTTTAAAAACTACTAACTTTGACAAGCATCAAATTGCTGGGTTGATAAGCAGTCTTGAAGCTAAAGGTGTTATAGACATTGAGCAAAGATGCCCTGTAGTTGAAGGCCCTGACTTATATTGGCTCAACGAAAGCTTTATCAATGCAGTAGCTAGAAAAAACATTGCAGAAGGCAAAGGCCGTTACTGTTTCGCATAACCTATCAGCCCCACCTCAACTGGTGGGGTCTTTATTCACCTATCACCCTTTAAACAAATGCCATACGCAAACTATCAGGAAAATCTTTTAGACAGATGCGACCAAAGATTAATCGGTTGCAATCAAAGAATCGAAGAACTAACTAAAGAGCTTAGAAAAGCCAAGTTGGACAAAATTGAAGTTTACAAACTAATTAAAGCAATCAAGGAGGTTAAGTAAATGAATTTCAATCATGACGAAAAAGACGTATTATTCTTAAGTCTTAATGCCATAATCAAAGATTATGAAGTCTGGGATCGTTTAGAAACTAAAGACAAATATCATTTTCTAACTGCCTATAAAAAAATAGCAGAGAATAATAATTCACAATTCAACATCAGGTACAAATTGCATGACATTCTAAAAGACTATGGTGAAGAATATATCTGGACAGCAGTTTTCATAGTCAAGCCTATTGTTGAAAGTCAAGAGTTCAAGCAAGCTATTAAGGAGGAAAAGTAAATGGATTTGTCAAAAGAAAACTGGTACAACGGAGCAATTTGCACAGCCGTTTTAGCTGCAACTGCTCCAACAGATGCAAAAGCAAAAGAATGTAAGGAGGATTTTGAGGACGCACTTAACAACTTATTTGAAGTAGTTAAAGCAGAAGTAATTAAGGAAGCTGCCTTTTTCCTTGAATCAGAACCCAAAGTATTCAATGCTTGGTATAGGAAAAACATTAACTCAAAAATGAAGAGGATAGACTAATGTCAATCAAACCAGAAGAAAAAGACTTGGGGCAATACAGCTTCAAGTTCACTCCTTATTCTAAGCAAGATCACTTTGCTCTTTGTCATTTAGCAAAGTTGCATGGCACATCAAAAGGCCAAGTAATTAAAATGGCTTTTCATGAATGGTGTAGGGAACATTTGCCAAAAGAGATTGAATTGGCTGTAATGATGGCAGAGATCCAAGAGGCTCAAGATGACTCAGGACAAACTTGAATACCAGTTCAAAAAGGCTTTTCTGGAGCAAGAGTCAGAAAAGTATGTGGATTATCTTTGTGAGGTTAGAACTAAGCCAGAGGTCTATGCAGCTATAGAAAAGATTGCATTGATACAGCTACAGATCAAAAATATTGACGATATTATTTACACAGCTAATATCCCAGAATTTGATGATCCACTGAATTAGAGGTTAATATCTAAATGTAAGAGATTACAACTTCGTGTATTTGAAAAACTACATGAACATTTTTCTCAACATCAAAGCTGAAGATGCTCACAGGCTAAGGCAGTTTTTGAAAAAGAATCCATCAACTAAGGGATCTGGTGTAGCAAGAGAACATCTTGACGCTGGCATCATTTCCAGAGTTGTTTACTCTCTCGAACACGCATTGAATGAATTATGAGTCGGGAAGCCTGACGATCTATGCAAAGCAGATCTGAAAGCCATACCATAGCTACATGAATTAGTAGTGAAAGCAGGGCGGTTATGCGAAGAGCCGATCTATCTCCCGACTACTCAACCAATGTATATTTTGCTTTTATATCAGGAACAATCATTTCTGGATATTGGATTGTATGCCAAATGTGGCTGCACTTAAAACATTCTCTACGTCTGACAATAACGTGCTTTGAGTTGCGGTCTGATCTTCTTACTTTTTGATCTGTGTATTCTTGGCACTTAGGACAGGCCACCCATGAAATTCTTTTCATAATCTGATATATTNAATTNAGATCGCATACTTAGTAGCCCCTACCTGAGAGGGTAGTTTAAACGTGAGCCTAAGACTGATCTCTATAAGGATCGCTTACNTGTAAACCTCTNCACCAACGTGTAGGNAGTGAGTTCANGGCCGATCCTTTTTAGTTTTTGATTGTTCTGATTTTTATATCAGCACCAGCTTCAGATTCTGTTTCNCAATACTTTTTNNCAGCNTGTAAACTTACAACTTGGCTATCGTCAGCAAATGCGGATTTAGTGAGAGAATCCAGTAAGGCTCTGCAATGTTTATCCAGATCACCCTTGTTTTTGTTGGTAATATANACAGGGGCTGATTGACGAATCATGCCGTTGGGGAGATAGTGAAGCTTCGGGCGTTTGAACCAGAACACCACCTCTATNTCAACTGGTTCTTTGATTATATCGTCCACTATCAACTTNGCNCTCANNTNCACCTGNTTTCGCCATGATTTTAGACGTTTACTTGTCTCAACCATTATTCCATTNCCAACGTGTTTTTTGCTTCCCTGTGGAGCAGACTCCATGCCTTTAACGTGAATTATATATTCCATAAAAATGAGCTTTATTCCAGAGAATACTCCATTTATAGCTTTGCCGACAGCTTTAAAAGGCAAAGTCACACCAAACCAACTTGCAGTGATTTGGGTATTGCAGTCCTATTATCCAAATATTTGGCCTAGTTATCAGACCATTGCAAAGGACGCAATGATGTCCTCACGCACAGTAATCAGAACTGTCAACCAGTTAGTAGAACTTGGGCTGTTGCAAAAGCAAATTAGAATTGATGAAAATAACCAGATGACAAATTGCTATAGGGTCACTGTCTGGCAACATTTTAAGCCAGCACCTGTTATTAGCCCATCAGTAACCAGAGGGGGTGTCTTAGAGTCACAGGGGGGTGACAGAGAGTCAGAGGGGTCATGTCAGAAAGTCATAGCCCCTATGTCACAGAGTCACCCTAAGAAAAACAAACTAACTAAATCAAATAACTATAAAAATAAAAGCTTTGAACCTTTTTGGAAAACTTATTTGGCAATACCAAAAGACATGAGGTCTATATCTCAATCGAAAAGCGACACATATAAGCAGTTTATGAAATTAGATGCCAATACAAGGGACAAACTAAAACAATGCCTTGAGGCCGATTTAAGAGCCAGAACAAGATCATTAAAACAGGATAAGTTCACTCCAATGTTTCCTGATGCCCACCGTTGGATCAGCAAAGGCCAATATGAGCAATACTTGTTGACACTGGATAAAAAGCCGATTACATTTAGAAAACCCAAAAACACCCCTTTTTAACACCCCATGAAAAGCTACAAAAGAAGGCCCATTGATCGGGAAGTTACATTTAAAGCACCATACTACGAATGTCACGCTTGTAACGATTCTGGAATAATCCATAATTCTGATGGTCTAATTAACCAACACTTACCTGATTATGATATAGATGACTCAGGAAAACGCTGTGGTGGACATGATTTAGCTCTTATTTGCTATTGCTCCGCAGCTAACGCAAAATATGATGATGATAACCAATTAGTCTGTAAAGGTTACAGGGAACTAGATAACACTATTAGAAACAATGTTGGGGTAAATCTTGATATTGAAGTAGTAAGAGAGATCCATAACATCAGAAAAGAAAACTGGATTAAAACTACAAAGCTGATGAATAAAGTAATCGCTGATAATTTGAAAAAAAANAAAACTAAATTACCACNAGAAGTNCAAAANGTTAAANATCAANTAGCAANCTTTACTATCAAATCATTATGANNACTTACAAATCTGCTCTTGATGCAAAACTTGAAGAAGAATACAAGTTTGACCAGAAATACCCAAATGGCTGCACTTATCAAGAATTAAGAGATTACAAATGGCCTGTTAGAAAACAATGGGGCAACTGGGTATTCAGATCTACTAATTTAGTACTACAACTACTGGCAAAGCATGGTGGTTGTGTTTATGAGATTGATTTAGAAAAAATAAATTCTACTGCTGAAATGCTTGATGTTATCTTTCAGCTGAATCATAAGCAAAGAGATCCTAATGGTATTTATGGAAGTCAATGCCTTATTGAAGATTTGATTCAAGCTTTTGATGATATATTTCAACCTCAAAGTAATTGCTGCTCTTGGGGTAATGAAAAAAAGTTCTCTGGATCTATACTTGCAAAAGCATATAGAAAAAAGCTAAAAAATGAAAAATAAAGACTTTGACAGCTTTAACAATGACCGCATCAATGCACTAAGAAAAAGAATTGATGAACTTATATTTCTTAAAACAACTTTTGAAAATCAAAGAAAATCGACAAAAACCAACGATTGACGCTACATTTAAAAAAAATACTTACTTTTGTGGCTTCTATAAACGATTTGCAAAACGACCCAAAAAATGCTCGTAAGCGTACAGACCGATCTGCAAAACTAATAAAACAAAGTCTAGAAGAATATGGGGCGGCAAGATCAATAGTAATAGATGAAAATAATAGAATACTTGCAGGGAATGGAACAATCGCAGGGGCGAAAGCCGCAGGGATAAAAAATTTAAGAATAATAGAAGCAAATGGTGATGAAATAATTGCAGTAAAAAGATCTAATCTTACGGAAGATCAAAAAGTTGGTTTAGCAATAGCAGACAACAGAACAGGAGATCTTTCTGAATGGGATACAGATATGCTTGAACAACTATCAAAAGAGCATGACTTAAATGATTTCTTTGATAAAAAAGAGCTTGATGTCATACTTTCTAAAAAAGAAGTATTACCAGCTGAAGGTTTAACAGATCCTGATGATGTTCCAGAAGTTTCAGAAAAACCTACTACAAAAGAAGGTGATTTATATATTCTTGGTAATCACAGGCTTTTATGCGGTGATTCCACAAATATCCAGCACGTTGAAAAACTAATGGATGGCAACAAGGCTGATATGGTTTTTACTGATCCGCCTTACGGTATGGGGCTAGATACAGATTATACAAAAATGCCAGTATCACCAAATGGTGCAACGCCCTTAAAACACAATAAGGGTCTAGTAGATGATTTCAACCCAGAAATGATAAATGTAATTATGTCTCTTGAATGTGATGAAACTTTTATTTTTGGAGCAGATTATTTTGCTGAATATTTACCAGAAAAAAATAAAGGGTCTTGGATTGTTTGGGATAAAAGAGTTACAGAAAATTTCGATAGAATGATAGGATCATCATTTGAATTATGTTGGAGCAAATCTAAGCATAAAAGAGAGATCGCAAGATTTAATAATACATTATTCAGCGGAGAGCCAGATGCTAAAAATAAAGTTCACCCTACTCAAAAACCAATAAAACTAATAGAATGGTTTATTAATAAATATTCTGATTTAAATTATAAAATTGTTGATTTATATGGCGGTTCTGGATCAACCCTAATCGCTGCTGAACGTCTTGAAAGACAATCATTTTTAATGGAATTAGACCCAAAATACTGTGATGTAATAGTTCAAAGGTGGGAGGATTTTACAGGCAACACTGCAAAACGTGTATCATCTAAATAATGGGTAAAAAAGGAACTCAAGCTGAAACAATAGTAAGGTCACAAAAGTTTGCTCGTATCATTGCAAATGGTGGCCGTAGATCAGACTGCGTTCGTTATGCTTCCGAAAACTGGGGGGTGGGAGAAAGGACTGTAGATAAGTATTTAGAGATAGCTAGAGCCGAGTTAAAGAAGGATTGGGATATGGAACGACCCCAAATGATAGCTGATCTTTTGGCTCAATGTAGCACCTTACAGATGGAAGCTAGGAGGTCTGGTCAATATCATATTGCTTTAGGTGCAATTAATACCGCAGCAAAATTAGCTCATCTTTGCTCATGAGTTATTTAGATTCAGTTACCAGTGGTAATGTATTAGATCATGGACTTACCATTTCTGACATAGATACAACAAAATTATTAGAACGTATAAGAGCAGACTTGCATCCACCACAACAACAGTTTTATGACAATAAATCTGAAATTGTTGGCCTATCTGCTGGATATGGTGCTGGCAAGACAAGAGCTTTGTGTAGTATGGCTGTCAAACTGGCTGCTATGAATATCGGGTTTATTGGTGCTGTTATGGAGCCTACGGCTCCGCTTATTCGTGATATATGGCAGACAGACTTTGAAATGTTCCTTGAGCAATACGAAATACCTTACACATTCAGAGCAAGTCCACTACCAGAATATACTTTGCATTTTAAGGAAGGCGACAGCAAGCTATTATGCCGCAGCTTTGAGAACTGGTCTAGGATAATTGGTCTAAACCTAAGTCATGTACTTGTTGATGAAATAGATGTCGTATCACCCACTATTGCAGACAAAGCTTTCCCTAAAATACTTGGAAGACTCAGGGCTGGTAATGTTAGACAGTTTTGTGCAGCCAGTACACCAGAAGGCTTTAGGTGGCTATACAACACCTTTGGTACAGATGAAGCTAAAGAGAGAACAGATAGGCAGCTAATCAAGATGAGAACTCAAGACAACCCACATTTGCCTAGTGACTTTATTGAACGTATGCAAGCCAACTACGATCCATCAATGCTACAGGCATATCTCAATGGAGAGTTTATCAATCTAACTACTGGCCAAGTCTATGATCGCTTCACTAGAGAACAGAATGTCACAAACATCAAACCTGATATTGGCCTTGATCCTTTGAGAGTGGGCATGGACTTCAACATTGGCAACATGAATTGCGTGATTGGCATTATCCAAGATCAAAAATTGTTAATATTTGATGAGATCAGCGGTAGTCACGATACTGATTCTATTGCTCAAGAGATAAAAGCCAGATACCCTATGAATAAGATATACGTTTACCCAGATGCTAGTGGAGGAAACAGGAGTACAAATGCGAGCCAGACAGACATTGAGATACTTTCTGGATATGGTTTCAGCAATCAAAGCCCCCGCAGCAACCCGCCAGTCAGAGATAGGGTCGCTTCCGTACAGGCTCTATTATGTAACGGCAAGGGGGAAAGCCGTTTACAAATCCATGCCAGTTGCAGAAAGCTAATCGAATCAATGGAACTTCAGTCATACAACGAAAAGGGAGAGCCTGATAAAGAGTCTGGCTATGACCACATGGCTGATAGTTTGGGTTATCTTGTTTGGCGTGAGTTCAATCCATTATTTGCAAGGTCGGGCAAACCTACAGGGATTAGAATATATTAAGATCATGGTATTATTGAGGCAAAACTGTGTATAGCTCACTAAATATTTACAACCAGCCTGTAACAGTAGCTCCTACAACAGTTGTCAGCCCAAATGCGGCCTATCAACGCATGGCACAGTTCTGGGATTTGATAGCAGATTTGAAGGAAGGCACATACAAAATTAGATCAGAGCATAGGAAATATTTGCCTCAGCTAGAAAGAGAAGTAGATGACAGCTATGACCGCAGATTAGCTAGGTCAACAGTTGTCCCATATCTCCAGAGAATAGAAAAGATGCTGTCAGGTATGCTGGTCAGAAAGCCCATAAGACTAGATGATGTTTCTGATCTGGTAAGAGAACAGTTGTTTGATGTAGATCTTGAAGGTAATGACTTGAATATTTGGCTATATCAGACTGCCAGAACAGTTGTTTCATTCGGGCATTGTGGTGTTTTGGTAGATGCACCAAAGGAAGGAGAAAAGGCAAGGCCATACTGGGTGACGTATAAGCCATCAGACATTTTAGGCTGGAGAACTGAAATCATAAATGGCGCAAGAGAACTTACACAGGTGCGTTTATTAGAAAAGATTGTTGAGCCAGATGGAGCTTATGGTGAGAAAAATATTACACAGGTCAGAGTGCTAGAACGTGGCAAATATGAGATCCACAGAAAAGACGANAANAAGGGCGAATATAAATTNTTTGAAGAGGGTGAAATGAGCCTTAAAGACAAGATTCCTTTTGCTGTTGCCTATTCCAACAGAGTTGGATTTTATGAGAGCCGCAGTCCCTTGTATGACATTGCAGAACTAAACCTCAAGCATTACCAGATTCAGTCTGACTTGGACAACATATTGCACATNAGTTCTGTTCCATTGCTTGCAGTCTTTGGCTATCCAAACGCAGATGAGATAACAACAGGCCCTAGTGAGGCACTAGCACTGCCACCTGAGTCACGCATGGAATATATCAGCCCATCAGGAGACAGCTATGACAGTCAGTTCAAAAGGCTTGATGATATTAAGGAGCAGATCAATACTTTATCGCTGGCCGCAGTTCTTGGGCAGAAGTTAGTCGGAGAGACAGCAGAGGCAAAAAGGATAGATAGATCGCAGAATGACAGCACAATGATGGTAGTTGCCCAGCAAATGCAAGACCTGATTGATAATTGCTTGAAGTTTCATAGCGAATATCTCAATGAACCTAATGCTGGAAGTTGCTTTGTTAACAGAGACTTTGTTTCTACTAGACTAGAACCACAGGAGATCCAGTCACTACTTGCATTGTTTACCTCTGGAACTATCAGTCAGGAGACATTATTGAATCAGCTATCGGCTGGAGAGATACTTGGTGATGACTTTGATGTTGAAGATGAGATTGAAACAACGCAAAACGGAGGTCTTACAGAAAGGGAGGAGCCAGCGGAGCCAGCAGATGCGGCAGCGGACACAGAGGACGAATGATAAATGTCCACACCAGAGATTTTCTATAGAGAAATCATTGACCTAAATAGATATTCATATGCTGTTGCAGAGAAATATGTTGTCACCTATAACGAAATAATCCTCAATGCAGCAAAACAACTTAGGTCTATAGATCAAAGACAGGTTGCAGAGATAGCAAAAGGCGGTACAAGAATAATTGCACCAGTTACCAGAAAAAGACTTAGAGCCATAATTAAACAATCAAGTGACAGCTTGAATACATGGTGGGCTAGATCAGCCCTTGATATGAAAGATGAGTTGCAGGGAGTAGCAGAACTACAGAGGGATTTTATTGTCAATGAACTCAAAAACATTACAGCCTCTGGTGATGTTCCCATAAATAGTGTTGCTATCAGTAAGGATTATGCAGATTCAGTTATTATGACTGACCCATCAAAGGTCAATATATTCACAAGTCAGAAGTTTACAGAAGATGATTTTGTGAAGTTTGGATCTGGTAAGTTTAACCTTACATCTTTGCAGGGAGCATCAATCAAGCTTCCAAATGGGCAGACAGTACAGAAAGCATTTAGGGGTATAGCAGAGTCCTCAGCAGAAAGATTAGATTTGGCAGTCAGGTCAGGAGTTTTTGCTGGTGAGACATTACAGCAGATTAGTAGGAGATTAGTCGGCAGACTTGATTTTGACGATTTACAGAAAGCTAGTGTTAGGCAAATGGCTCAAGCTGGTGGTGAATTAACAAAACTAGCCAATCATCAGATTCAGACTATCGTTAGAACATCTGTTAATCAGGTAACGAATCAAGCATCACAAGCTGTATATGCAGCAAATAAAAAGGTTGCCCCAAAATATGAATATGTTGCAACGCTGGATTCTCGAACAAGTGCTATATGTCAGCGACTTGATGGACAAAAGTTTGACTACAATAATGGCCCAACACCACCGCAACACTTCAACTGTCGATCTACTACTGTCCCTGTTGTGGACTTTGATGGTTTGCAAAAGAAATATCCTAACCTTGAAAAGCCGCCAACATCACAGATTGTTTCCAGACCATCAGCTACAGGCAGAGTGCCGCAGGGAACACAATATGGAGACTGGCTATTAGATCAAGATAAAGTGCTACAGATCAAGACTCTTGGAAGTGAAGGCAAGGTAAATTATTTCAAAAGATTAGCTGGAAAGGAGGGATCTGGGCAGAAAGCATTAAGAAAACTAATTAGAAATGACGGAACAAAGCGTAGTCTCAAGGATTTAGAAAGATTATATGGCAAGCCTAGTTCAATCAAGCCAGTGGTCAAAGCTGTCACCCCTGTTGCTCCACCAGTAACAGGCCCTGTTGGATTTGAAAGAAGGCTAATTGATTCAAGTCCAGAGCAATTAAGAAAAGATGGTAAGGCTTTGATGAACGAAGTAGGCGGTCTTGATGTAGCTAAACTTAAAAAATTAAAAGAGGAACTGAGAGTAGCTGCCGCTAACACAAGCACAAATTTAAAACCAGAATTACAAGACGGATTGATTGCAAAGTTTGAAAAAGCAAAAACCGCATATCTTAAATACAATGATGATTTCTCAAAAAATTTAAAAAAATTAAGAACAAAAATGCTTGAGACAAGTTTGACAGATACACAGGTATCTAGACTTGTAAACAATGTGAATATATCAGAAACTTTTAATACGGTTCAAAAAGGACAAATTCAAGATTATTTTAGTGAATATGTCAAAATGTTTAATGGTGCTGGATTTGTTGAGTCGGCAAATGGTGTGCCAGCCGTTAAATCTATTGGAAAGGCAAAAAGAGCCTCTTGTGCTTTTTATAAGGGGACATTTACAACAAGCACAGATTATAGGGGTCGGATAAGTAAACGCACGACTTTCCATGAAATAACTCATGTTGTTGAAGTGCAAAATCCAAAACTTAACACCTACACAAATAAATGGAAATTTGACAAAGCTTTTGGTGATGTAGGTGCAAAGAAAATTGCAGATAAAAAAATATTAGAGGAGTATTTAGACAAACCTACCGCAAGACCAAACAAAGCAATGACTACACAGTTAGAAAAACCTGTATATCAACTGAAAAGTATTACTGATATAAATTATCGAAAAGAAGAACTTGCTTTTGTAAACGATTATAAAAACGCATACATGGGAAAAGTTTATGATATGTATGACTATTCAAAGTATGGAGATTTTAAAAACAAAATAAATCCATCAGAAGTTTTAACAATGTCTGTAGAGACTTTTGCAGACGCTACAAGTATGCAAACACTTATACTTAAACACCCCGATCTGTTTGAGTTAGTTGTTGGTATGTCTAGGGCAGGGAATCTCTAGGGTCAGGATAACTTTCTAAATCTTTGACAGCTTGCAATCTTGATTTTTCTGGTATCTTTACATTTGAAAATCCAACTGATTCAATAGCTGCTGATATAACGTCTGCAATATCACAGTTTTTTGGGTCAAAGGTATGACCATGAACCCCNAATAATCCATCTTTTACATCTATATTCCAAANNTCNACAGCATCTNTTGAACCTACAGCTTTCGCTGTTTGTTTAGAATGTTCAATTTCAATATCCCCTAATGGGGTGGTTATAGTTATAGTAAACATAGTTTTAGTTTAGTTATGCCACTTAAAAAAGGCAAATCACAGAAAGCTATCTCTGCCAACATAAGGCTCCTTATGAAAGAAGGCCGTACATTAAAACAAGCACAGGCTATAGCACTATCTACTGCTAAAAANCGNAAAANGAAGTAANATAAANTCAGCTACTTTTATTTCTATGTATCACTCAGGCGGTAAAAAGAAAAAAACAAAGAAAGTNAAGAAAAAGTGAGAAGGTTCCGCAAGGTAGCTAAAGACAAAAAGACTGGCGTTGCTAAGAAATATCTTAGTGGGGCTAAGAATAAAGGTGCAAAAGCGGCTGAAATTAAACGTACTGCGGAGGCTTACAAAAGAGGAGAGTTTATTGATATAAAAGCAGTATCCAAATCACGTACAAAACAAGATGGCTCCAAAAAGAAAACCACTGTCCGCCGCCGTAGAAAAAAGTCTTAGGGCTAAGGCAGACAAATCCAGATTTACATATCGTCAGCTTGCAGCCGTTTATAGGCGTGGGCAAGGTGCTTACTTGTCTAGCGGTTCACGCAATGTCCCTATGGGTGCATGGGCTATGGGCAGAGTCAATAGTTTTATCTCTGGAAAGGGCGGAGCAAGAAAAGCAGATGCTGATTTGTTGAGGAAAAAGAAGTGAGACTGACTACCAGACAAAAGAACACACTTGCAAAGCATCAAAGAACTCATGGCCACACAAAGGCTCACATGGACTATATGAAACGTAAGATGAGAGAAGGGGTATCATTTACTGAAGCACACAATATGGCAATGAAGAGGAAAGGCAAATGACTCTAACAAAAAGAGAAAAAACTAGACGTAAATTAAAAAAATATGGATTAACTGCGACTAACAAACCAAAGAGAACCCCATCACACCCAACGAAGTCTCATGTTGTTCTTGCAAAAGAAGGCGACAAAGTAAAACTTATTCGTTTTGGTATGCAGGGCGCAAAAAATAAACCACCAAGACAGGGCGAATCAGAAGCAGATAAGGCAAAACGCAAGAGTTTTAAGGCTAGACACGCAAAAAATATTGCCAAAGGTAAAATGTCAGCAGCTTTTTGGGCAGACAGGACAAAGTGGAGCTAGTATTGTGAATAATTGTAAATTTTTTATTTATGGCAGACGAAGTAATCAAGCCAGATAACTCAGCTGAAATGGCTGCGTTGAAAGCTGAAGTTGAAAGACTTAGAAAATCTAATTCTGAAATATTAGATGATTACAAGAAAGCTAAGGAAGCTGCAAAAGCTGTACCTCAAGATGTAGACGTTAATGCTTTGATTGCTTTCAAGCAGAAAAAAGAACAGGAAGAGCTAGAGGCAAAAGGCAGATACGAAGAGGCTACAGAAAAACTAGCAGCCCAGTATAGGCAAGCAGAAGAACAGCAAAAGCAAAGAATACAGGAGCTAGAAAATAGACAAAGACAATTAGAAGTTGAAGCTCCAGCAGTAACAGCACTAGCTGATGTTGTACACGACCCTCAATATGTTTTGAGCCGTATAAGCAAGGAACAGCTTGCTAGGGAAACAGATGGCACAGTTGTTGTTGTTGATGGGTATAACAGAACTCCAGTAAAAGAGTGGGCAATGTCCAAGATGCCTCAGTGGGTACAGAAGAATCCAAGACCACAAGGCGGCGGAGCAACGACAACAAAGGTACAGACTGAGTTTGTTGCAACTGATAAAAACCCATTTGCAAAGGAATCATTCAACCTTACAGAGCAAGCTAGGTTATATAGAACAGATATTAATAAATATAATATGCTCAAAAACGCAGTTACAGGTTAGTATATAGACAACGTGGTTGTGCCATGTCAGAGGTTGTGCCTCGAAGTAAACATATCTAATTAATTTCATGGCGACAGTTCGCAGTGATTTGATTATCCCAGAGGTGTTTACACCCTATTTGATTGAAGCTACTACACAAACTGATAGCTTTCTTCAGAGTGGGGTTGTGCAACCTTTGGCAGAATTAAATCTATCCGCAGAGAGAGGCGGTGACTTTGTAAAGATTCCATTCTACAAAGCAAATTTAAGTGGAGATTTTGAAGTTCTTACAGACTCATCATCATTAAACCCACAGAAGATCACAGCAGATAACCAAATTGCTGCTGTACTTCATAGAGGTAAAGCTTTCAGTTCTAGAGATTTAGCATCTTTGGCAGTTGGTAGTTCAACTGATCCAATGGCTGCTATTGCTCAGAAAATGGCTGCTTATGTAAACAACCAGAAACAGAAGGATTTATATTCTTGCTTAACTGGTGCTTTCGGTTCTATTAATGCAAACTCAAGCAGTTCAGCATTGTTCGATTTGACAATCGACTCTGAATCTAGTGATACACCTACAGCGTTAAGTCCTAGACACGTTGCTAAGGCTCAGTCATTACTAGGCGATCAAGGCGGTAAGCTTACAACGATTGCAATGCATTCAAAATGCTACTACGACTTGGTTGAAAGAAGAGCTGTTGATTTTGTTGCAGCAGCAGACATCAATGGTGGTGGTGCTACAGCATCAGGTGGTTCTATCCAAAATGCATTTGGTAGCCCAACAGTTCCAACATTTATGGGTTTAAGAGTTATCGTTTCTGACGATATTCCTACAACAGGCTCTGGATCTACAACTGAGTACTCTGTATTCATGTTCACAAATGGTGCTGTTGTTACTGGTGAGCAAGCTCCGATCAGAACACAAACAGATAGAGACATTCTTGCTCTTGAGGAAGCAATGGCAGTGGATCTCCACTACATCTATCACCCTGTTGGTTTGAAGTATGCAGTATCAACTGTTAACCCATCAAGATCAGTTCTTGAAACAGTAGGCTCTTGGTCGAAAGTCTATGAAACAAAAAATATCGGTATCGTTAGAGCTACTGTAGTTTCTAATAACGACTAGAGGTAACTAATCATGGCTACAATTTTTGAGCTACAAAACCCACCTTTCGGACAGCTAACCAAAACTAAGGTTATTAAAACTGAAAATGGTGCGCATACTCTTACTACTGCTGAGATCATTGAGGGAATTGTTGATGGTACTCCAACTGGGAACAGAGCTATCACAACTCCAACAGCGGCAGAGATTATTTCTGCTTTAGGAACTCAGAGTGGTGTTGGTCAGTGTTTTGAACTTACAATCGTAAACAAAGCAGCTTCCACACATAAATTTACTTTGACTGCTGGATCTGGTGTCACTATTGTTGGTGAACCTGATGTTACTGCGGACAGTTCTGGAACTTTTATTTTTAGAGTTTCCAGCTCAACTGCTGTCAGTGCTTTCAGAAAGTAAATGGGAATCGCAACTTTTAGGCGATTGAGAGAAAGGGAGGCTGCCAAAGAAAAGGCAGCTTCTCTAGCTCTTACAAAAAAACCAAAGCCGAAAACAAAGAAAAATGGCAATCTCAATAACAGCGACAGTCGGTAGTGCAAACGCCAACAGCTATGTCACTTTGCCCGAAGCTCAAGGCTTTATTGATGGCCTGACTGAATCTGATGATGTAGTTGCATGGGGTAACAGCACTGACGATCAAAAAAACAGGGCTTTGTTTACTGCAACCCAGAGAATAGATCGTGAAAAATTTTTAGGAGCAAAAGTATCTGACACACAGGCAAGGCAGTGGCCACGCAGCGGGGTTCGTGTTCCTGACCAATACACAAACCTTTACGGCCTATCATTCCCTAACAGGATTCTTGCTGACTATTACACAGATACAGAAATTCCTGATCTTGTTCAACACGCACAAATAATCCTTGCTGTTTATTTAAATAACAACAAAGATGGTATTGGCTTGAGTGGACTTGAAGATTTCAATGCTGTCAGTATTGGAAATATAAATGTCACTCCTAACTTTTACGGAAGAACAGGTGTTGATCGAATACCACCTATCGTTGACCACTATTTGAAAGGTATTAGAATAGGGGGAAGTGCTAATCTATCAATCAAGAGGTCTTAAAAATGCCATACGACTACCCAGCCGCAATAATAATTACAGATCATACACAGGCTTACACTGGTAGATTTGGCAAAGTTGTTGCATTGAAAAACTCAACTGTTGATCTTGTTGCTGAGAACATAACAGAGAATACATCTACAACTATCGCTGGAATACCTATACATCATTCAGCTGAGGTATGTGGTGTAATTACAAGCGTTCAGATTTCAAGTGGTGACGCTGTTATTGCTTACTACTTATGAGTATTGCTAAGGCTTTAAAAAAGGCAGCTTCCAAAACTATTAAGGTTCTTGGTGGCGACATTACTTATAGAAGAGTGACAACTGGAATATATAACCCTACTAGCGGCTCAATGAGTGAAGTTAAAACAGATGTCAACATAAAGGGTGTGGTGAGCAATGTAACAAGGTCTGAGGTTAGTGACCTAGTTTCTAGTCAGGACAAACGACTTACCATATCTGCTGGTGATATAACTTTTACTCCAACAACATTTGATCGTGTACTTATAAGTGGAACACAGTATAAGGTGGTTCAAATCAATACAAATGAACAGGACAATATAGCAATCAGCTTTGATATTTTCTTGAGGTAGCTATGGCAAGACAGATTAAAATTTCTGAGATTGATGATTTTTTTGAGGAACTTGTTGTTGATCTAGTTCAAGCAACTACTCTTGAATGGACAAGAAGAGTAAAGAAAGCAACACCAGTGAGAATAGTTTATAAGGGAGAACCTAAAGGAGGTGGCCAGCTAAGGGCTGCATGGCAAACAAAAATTGAAAGATTTAAAGGGGAAGTGACCAACAATCTCGTATATGCAGAGCCTGTTTGCTTTGGTGTAAACCTACCACCATCATGGGGTAGTGTTTATAGAACAAGACAAGGGACTGTTGCTGGCTTTCCAGAACTTATAGGTAAAGAGCTAGAACAATATGTCATGAAACAAATCAGGAGGGCTATTTAATGGCAGCTACAAACTTAAATACAGTAAGAGCAACTATTGAAAAAAGACTTAGTGATGAATTTAGGTCTGGTCAAAAAATCCCTTTAGTTTTCAATAATGTTCCTTTTGATGCCTCTACAGTCGACCGCTACATTCAATGTATTACAAGTTTTGGATCAAGTGAATACCTTACACAGCAAGCACCAAATTCTGCCACTACTGCAACAAACCTTGTTGTGGGTCTTACTACTTTTAATATATATACGGCTCAAGGATTAGGAGCAGGGGCAAATTTTACTATTGGTAAAAAGGTGCGAGATTTATATAATAGAATTACTGTTTCAGGTGTGCGATTTGATCCACCAATAGGCCCTGAAGTATTACAGGCAACACCAGAAGGCAAGTTTCAAA